>Ga0180433_10006767_pt1 | contig 14893 bp, 12 predicted proteins | sample SS_ome_8_FD_132980 | JGI IMG/M metagenome (GOLD analysis project Ga0180433, IMG submission 132980) | Hypersaline lake sediment archaeal communities from the Salton Sea, California, USA - SS_1_D_1 metaG | ecosystem: Environmental > Aquatic > Non-marine Saline and Alkaline > Hypersaline >... | reverse complement strand
TTTTCATTCATAATTTCAAGTAATACATTCTCATTTCGTATGAATGGATGTTCGGAAATCGAATCGAGTAGCTTTTGACCTTTCACAGTCTTTTCTGAAGGTTTTAATGTCATTTTTTCCGATATATCCAATCTTTGTTCAATCTTTTCTAACCGCTCAAAAATAGAGTGAATATTTGATTGTATTTTATTAAAAATCTCATCCAAATATTCGGTTGAAGGATGTAAGAGAGAGTTTTGAGTACTTTCTGGAATGTCATTCCCACTCAATAGTCGATTAGCCTCAGCAATCCACTTTGCAGCGGATTTAAACCCGATACCCTCAATTTGGCTTAGTTCTTTGGGGTATTTTTTAGCCAGATCCTCGATAGTGTAAACTTTAGCTTTTTTTAGTAACTTAACTTTAGAGGCTCCAATCCCATTTATCTCAGTTAAGGATTTTTTTACCATAATAATTCACAAGTACGTGAATATGTGTTAATTAATTGATAGAATTTATTTCAGTCAAATTAATAATTCTTTCTATCAGTATTATTTTTTATTTCTAGAAGTTATAAGTGAAAGTACCAAATCTTCAAAAATATTTTAAATCTTTAAATAAAGTTAAAGTGATACATGAATTGTTATATTATTCTTATCTATATCGTAATAATAAAAAAATTTGAAGATATAATGATAATTAGAAAAAAGTACGTTAAATATCTATGTATGATTTTGTTGATAATGAATCTCTTATCGGTTCTACTCAGTATCTTACATTATTTCATTGGGCTTAACATTATTGTTGGATCTCTATTTAGTATTCTAATTGTTGTTTCTTGGTTTTTGAACATTGCGTTAATCATATTTACTGAGTATAAGGTTGTCAAGAGTAGTCCTACGGGGAAAAAGATCAACCGATTAGGGTATGGATTTCTTGCTGTTCAAATTGTTGCGATCTTACTGTTAGTGGGAGGATTATTTCTCCTAAATGCGAGTTGGTTTACTCCTTTACTTCAATATTCACTGATATTAATTGGATTTTTTAGTTTTTTTGTTTATGGGGCAATTTTTTCGTATTTTAACTTAAAAGCTCTTGATCTTCGGGAGGTGTGGAAGATTGAATAAACTCAAAATTATAAAAGTAATTATAGGTATCCTTTGTATTTTGGTTCTAATTGGAGGAGCATTCTGGGTTTTTATGTTATTTTTTGGAGGGAGAGCCTTAAAAGGTATAACAATTGTTATCGAAGAGTTTGTAGCCCAGAGTTCCGTTTTAATGTTAGCCTTATGTATCACTGTCACCATTTTACTCTTGAAACTATTAGCATCACGAAGAATTAACCATCCTAAGCAATATTATGTGATAATTCTCATTGGATTAACGATTTCCGGGTTCAATGCCGTTTCATTACTCGCTACTCCCTATACCATAATAAACGCCAATCAAGAGTTTGATGAGGCTTTTGGACTTAATTGGGAAAATTCTATCCCATCAAATGTTCAAAATTATTTCCTGCCAACACCCTACTTTTTCTCATCTCACTTTCTTTCTATTCCAGAAAGAGAAATTACAGTAGACACGGATGTATTATTTTACACAGGAGAAAATATAACTCTCTACTTCGATGTCTACAGACCTATAATGCCCGCATCTCAATTACCGGGTAATGGAAGTATTATTATTAATCTGCATCCAGGTGCTTGGATGTCTGGTGGAAAGGGAACATGGAATATGATTTCTACCAGTAAATATTTAGCGGGTCAAGGTTATGTGGTGTTTGATATTGAGTATGGATTGATTGATTGGTTCGAGTATGGTGCGGAGGCTCCGGATACCCCTGAATATGTCATGGGAAACTTTACTATTGAAGATCAAGTTCGGCATATAGGCATTTTTACTAATAGATGCGTGAGTGAATTTGCAGCAACCTATGGAGGTAACTTAGACTCTGTATACTTTATGGGGCGATCAGCTGGTGCGCATCTAGCAGGAGTTGGGGGATTAGGTTATAATTATGACTTTCATAATACTACTTTTAATCCTAATATGACAATTAAGGGCGTAATACCATTATATCCCCCCTCTGCAGCCCCAGAATTACTCCTTAAAGAAAATAGAACTGAAAATCCTGATCTTTATAACGCCTATGACTTAGTTCATTTAGCTGATCCTCAAGATCCTCCAGTCCTAATATTTCAAGGTACTAGTGATGGTCAAGTATGGATTGAGAGCGTCGAAGTTTTAGATGAAGATCTTGAAGCTAAAGGAGTAGCCTGTTGTCTTCTTAAATTTCCATTTGCAGGTCATGCCAATGATTTTGTTCTGAGTTCAAATATCGGACAAGTCTGGGTTTATTATTTAGAGCGGTTCCTTTACCTGACACAAACTATTTCCTAATTTTTTTTTTTTATTTTTTATTATTAAAATACATTCAGTGCCATGATTTTCACTTCAATTTAATTTTTTTAATATAAAAAATTATAAATCAAAGAGATCCATAATCCTAATGATGTAAAATGGTAGTATGTAGATATTTAGGGAGAGCATGTGTTGAGATTATAACAGAGAGAGATCATCTTATTATTGATCCTAATTATGTAGAATCTCCAAAAAAAGGAATCGAAAAATTGCTGTTAACACATGAGCATGATGACCATCTCTCCCCGGAGAAAATTCGGATACTTTATGAAAAATATGTTGATAAAGATAAAGAACTTAAGATCTTTGGTCCAATCTCGACAAAGGATAAAGTCAATATCAAAGAAGTCTTAATTATTAAGGATGAATCTAAAATTGAAATAAATAACGGAAGGATTGAAGTATTTAAGATAGATTGCTGGAAATCGGAAGCATGTGTGGCATATTTGATCACTGTAGATCGTAAGCGGATATTACATACAGCAGATTCGGCAAAATATTCCGATCGGCTTAGAACTATAGAAAAAGGAATTGATTGCTGCTTTATTGCGACCTTTGAGAATTTTTATCAAGATTATTTAGACTTTATTAAGACTATACAGCCAAAATTAACCATTCCTTATCATTTCGGGCCTGACAAAAAACAGATGGGAAAGAATACCGCCCAATTTTTAGAAGATAATAATGTGAAGGTAAAATATTTGGATCTTGGTGAAGAAATTATTCTTTAATCTTTACTATTAACTTTTCAAGAGTCAAATTTTAAAAAAAAGAAGAGTATGTAATGATTATATTAGAAAAATCATGATAATCTACGAATAACAATGAACGTTATCCAAGTTAGTAATCTCTCAAAAGATTTCGGAGAGGTTAAAGCCGTTGACCAAGTAAACTTTTTTGTGAAACCAGATGAGATTTTTGGATTTCTGGGTCCAAATGGTGCAGGTAAAACTACTACGATTCGCATGATGACGGGGGTGCTCAGACCAACCTCTGGGAGTATTCAAATCTACGGCAAGGAAATATGGAAAAACCAAATAATGATTAAACAAATTCTTGGAAACGTTCCAGAAGAAGCAAATGTATATATGGATTTAACTGGGTTTCAAAATCTTAATTTTATTGGAGAATTATATAGCATTCCTAAAGAAAAAAGAAAAGAGCGGGCACTCAATCTACTTCGACAATTTGAATTATATGAGCGTAGGGACAGTCTTGCAAAAAAATATTCAAAAGGTATGAAGCAAAGGCTTTTATTATGCATGGCTTTGATGAGTAACCCCAAAATCTTATTTTTAGACGAACCTACTTCTGGTTTGGATGTACAATCAAGTATTATTATTAAAAATTTAATTAAAGAATACAATAAAAATGGCATGACCGTCTTTCTTACCACGCATAACATGGACGTTGCAAACGAGATGTGTGATAGAATCGCGATTATTAATAAAGGAAAGATTATTAAGTGCGATACACCGGATAATTTAAGAACTGTGGAACGCAAATATCAAGCAATTAATTTATATCTTTCAAAAGAGATTAATCCTTCAATATTTACGAATGTTCAGGGGGTTAAGAGTGTTTCCAAAGTTAAAGATTATTATCATGCCATTGTCAGTGATATAGATCAAGCGATTTCTGGTATATTTAAGATAACGAGGGAACACAATATTAAGATTCACAAAATTAACACTCCTGAACCGTCCTTAGAAGAAGTCTTTATTAACGCAATAAAAGAGGGGGAGACTAAGAATCTTGAATGACGAAATTTTTGAGAAACAATCAAAATTAAGAACTTTAATGATTCAAATTAAGCGTTCCTTTGCGATTAGCAAGAAAGATTTACGCATATATTATAATAAAGGCCCTGTAGTTATCCAAGGAATTTTATTTCCCATCATGCTGTTTTTAGCTTTTACCATTGGAAGAGAAATACTCCCTATCTATATCATTTCAGGTCTTATGACGATGGTGCTTTTTCTTACCTCCACATCAATTGGACCGGTAGTGTTCCCATGGGAAACAAGACAAAAAACTCTCGAGCGTTTAATTACGTGTCCTATTTCCATTCGAACAATTCTACTTGGGAATGTATGGAGCTCTTTTCTCTTTGGATGTATCTTTTCTACAGTTCCTTTAATATTAGGAATTATTTTTTTAGGGTTATGGAGAGAGATGAATTTACTAATCTTGGTACCCGGAATCTTATTAGCCGCTTTTTCATTCTCTTCCTTTAGTTTAATTCTTTCTGTTCCTCCAACCGATACTCCCGCCTCTACGATGATTTTAACCATACTTATCAAATTTCCACTGATCTTTGTGAGTCCTTTATTCATGCCCATTTCGTTAAATCCCATAACTTTTATATCTCCACTCAGCTATTTTTTAGATATATTAAATGTAGGTCTTGGAACACCGAGTGCATTTGGATCTCTAGGTCTATTCTTTGATTTTGGATACTTAATCTTATTCGGTTTCGTTTTTCTCTTTTTGGCTTTCATTTTACACGCAAAAGTCCTTCAAAAACGATTCAAGGGCTAGACTTTTTGCATTAAAAATATATATTAAAGACACGACTAATTTCATAATTAATGGGAATAATTCTGTTTACTCACAAGAGAAATGATAAAAAGTATAAATAAGCACTTTTCATCCAATTTAATACCTTTTTTTTAATTTTACTTTCGACTTCTTATTTATTTTTAGTTAATTGCTTAAGAAAAAAAGGGCTATAACAGCCTTTTTTCTAAGGTTATTGATATCTATTATAGAGATTAAATTGATAATATTGTCCAAATTTGTGGACGGAAACATTAAATTAATGCTAAACTTAAATTATTTATCTTAAATTTAGGTATTAAAAAAGTGGATATAATTCATGAAAATAAAAACATTTAGAAATAAATCTTGCATATTATTAGCTCTAGTGCTTGGAATTCTACTATTTCAATCAATTTCTATAAAAACATCTTGGTTCATTAACAATGAAACCAATAAATTAGAAGAAATCGAAAGCATAAGGGGATCTGATTTCTGGACCTTATCAGAAATTCACGTAGATGCTAACTGGAGCCTTACTGCGAGTACTTATGATTGGTGTACGGGATTAGGGAGTTCATCAAATCCTTATATTATTGAGAATGTTACTATTGACGCCCAAAATTCGGGTAGCTGTATTTATATTGAGAGTACGAGTGATTATTTCATCATCCAAAATTGTACATTAACTAATTCGCAAGCATCTCCTAATGCTGCCATCCGTTTAGATTATGTAAGCAATGGAAAGATTCTTGATAATAATATTACGAACAATGGTGGACGATCAGTCTCATTTTTTGGAGGGAGTGATAATCTAGTCGAAGATAATACCATGGTAAATAATGGATACGGGGTCACTTTGACCTATGGTGGTAATAATAAAGTACTTAATAACTATATAGAAGATAGCGACTTATACGGTATACAACTTTGGAATAGCGATAATAATATTGTTTATGAAAATGAAGTAAACCATTGTGGTTATTATGCGGGTACATGGCATGGAATCTACATTTCAGAAAGTGGAAATCCTAGCACAAATAATACCATTCGAGGAAACTATGTCCATAATAACAAAGGAAGCGGAATATATGTCGATTCTAGTGATAATAACACCATTTTCGCAAATATAATCGAGAGTAACCTCGATTATGGGGTTTATCTTGATGATAGTGATGATGTAAACATTATTGGCAATAAAATTCAGTTCAATAGCGATGGATGCATCTCAATAGGATCTAGTTTAAATACCAAGGAAGAATGGAATGTGTGTAATTATATACTTGATCCGTTTATTATTGATGAGCTTGGAGGAGGTAATTTCACGTGGGACCAAGTTTCTCAATTCGCATGGTGTACTGGTGAGGGAAGCTATAGTAATCCCTATAGCATAGCGAGTGTGGTTATAGATGCTCAGTCTGTAGGATCTTGCATTAGAATAGAGAACTCTTACAGTAACTATTTTAGCATAGAAGGCTGTCTCATCATGAATGCTCAAGCCATTGGAGGTGAAGCCGGGATAGTTTTAGACCAGGTGCATAATGGTACCATTTTTAATTGCGAAATTGGGGAAAATTATGCGGGGATTTATTTATCTCATTCAAAAAACATCACGATTAAAACTAATGACATGGAAAATAATGCAGGACAAGGGATTATCCTATACCAGAGTCAAGGAAACCAAATTATTGAAAATTATCTGGAAGGAAGTCAATATTATGGCTTATTTCTCAACGCCGGGAGTAATAATAACTCGGTTAGTGGTAATACTATTGAAGATACTACAGGAGCAGCAACTCACGGCGATGGAATTCGAATTAGAGATAGTGAAAGCAATAATATTACTGAAAACATACTAATGTATAACGATAAAGGGATAAAAATTGAACATAATTCTCATTACAATAGGATTATTAATAACACCATCCTTAATAACTCAGTTTATGGTGCGCTCGTTATAGCTGATACTGGAGAGAGTCATAATAACCAGTTTTCCTTAAATTTATTTGATAATCCCTCTGCACAAAATGCATACGACAATGGAACTAATACAAATTGGGATAATGGGATCATCGGCAACTATTGGAGTGATTATAGTGGAGTTGATGTTAATGACGATGAAATTGGTGATACCCCTTATAGTGTTGCTGGTATAGGAGGAGGTATTGATAATTTCCCTATATGGGATGATGGTGATGACATCCTACCTATCGTATCCATTCTAACTCCTCTTAATAATTCAGAATATACCTCCACCGCTCCTACTTATTCAATCGATGTTATTGAAGTCAATCTCGATACTATCTATTATAATATCTCAGGTTCAGCTGGAGACTTCGTCCAAGTCATTAGTGAATTATCAGGTTCTATTGATCAATCGTTATGGGACTCCCTTCCAGTTGGTACTTACTTATTTACCGTATACGTCAATGATACTGCGGGGAACTTAGATTCTGACAGTATAACTATAATAAAAGAAAGCACAGGCTCACCAGCCCCCACCACGATACCATTTGGGTCATTTTATCTCGTTGTTTTAGCTATAAGTATAGCTTCGATTCTTTTCTCAATCCAACGCAAACATAAAAAGAATTACTAATAAAGATTCTCACAATTTTTTCTTTTTTTTTTTAATTATTTGATTCCATAGAGTATGCCCATGGTTTTCAATTCTGATTGAATTAATTTAGGCATTTGAAATAAATTGACGGTTTCAACAAATTCGATTTGTTCAATGCCCCACGCTTCAATTTTTTGTATGAGATCCTCGATTTTTCCATAACGCCTTTTATTTTTGAATGTATCTTGCAAGGAAAACGTTCCTCCTTTCTTTAACACGCGTAAAGATTCGCCAATCAGCTTACTCTTATCTCTTGTATCCCGTACTTCATGATATACGAAATTACTCACAATAGCATCAAATTCCCCATCCTTAAAAGGTAATTTTGAAGCAGTTGCCTTTTGAAACACAATGCTATCGGCAACTCCTTCGCATTCCGCATTTTTTTCACATTGTTGCTTTGAATAATTCCATGTTTTTCCCCAATAATCTATACCCCATATTCTTGATTCAGGGTATATTTTTGCCAATTTGATGGCTAATCCTCCCGATCCTGTTCCTACATCAAGTGCTTTTCCTTGTCCATTCCAAAGCAGTTTCTTTAGGACTAAACCCCACATCATATATTGAATTTCATTGTCGTTAGTGGAAAAGAAATAGTATAGATAAAACATGAAAGAGGAAGGTAATATCCATATACCCGCAATTACCCATAATATAATTTTAGCTGTGAAATGTATTGGAAATACTGTTGGAATCAACAATAATAATAATACACCTATAAAAAAGTATAAGAGATTACGAGGGACCCAGTTTCCGTAGTTTACTGTTTGCTGCATCTTTTATAACCAAATTTTACTTTAATTGTAAATAATTTATTTTACTATTTAAATTTAGGTATGCCTAATCTATTTAAGAAAATATCGCAAATTGTTGGATTTAATTCATATAAGGATAATCTAGTTGAATATAAAGTAGTCAATTTAACATCAGATGACTTAATTATATTTATTTAATCAATTTCATACAAGGATTCTTTTTCCAATAATTCAAGCTTCCTTGATTCAATACTATCAAAGCTGATTTGTTGTTCAAAAAAGAAATCGAATGGATCCTTTAGATCTTTGATGAGTTCTTTAGAATATAATTGATCATAAAAAACCTTTCCCTTATTTTTCAGTTCAATTAGTCCCTTGTCTAATTTTAACAATAATTGTTCATTAACCAGCTCATTAATTACTGAATTAATTCCGTTATTCTTGAATAAATATAATCCGAAATAAGCAAATTCCGTATAGATCTCTTCCCCCTTTTCTAATGATTCCTTAAAATGCTTGGATAATTGTGCCTGGGTAAATTTCGAATCTAATGTATCATGAAGCAAGGTTAATATCCATTTAATGATATATTCTTTGAAATTTTGCTCGTATTTCATCTGAAATTTCTCAAATTCAATTTCTTCTTCTTTTGAGGTAATTAAATCGCGAAAAATTTCAAAGACCTCTTTAAATATGAGCACACACACAAAGAGAGCGATGATAGGATCCCCATAGTGGAAAAAGGAAATTCCAAGAGAAGACCCCAGATTGGATATTAGGGCTCCAAGAATAATACTGATAGATAATATGATATTTACTTTAGAATCAATCGCGCTTGCGATGAGGGAGGAGTTCCTATTTTTTTTACCAACAAAATTCTTTAGAATTCGTAGATACGTATTTAAAAAAATCGATAATAATGCAATAATGACTATATATAATACATTCGTAATTGGTTCAGGTCCAATGAATAAGGATTGAATAGCACTTGCCATAATTGAGCTTCCTGTGAAAAGCATTAAACTGATAATAACAATATTTACCAATTTCTCTTTTTTATAGCGTATCCCTATTACAATTAATACCACCGCAACACAGTCAAGTAGATTTTCAAATCCTTCAGCTAATAAAGATTCCGAATTAAATATTCCAATAAGGATTTTGAGTAAACTTAGGAAAAATAATCCTAAAAATGACCGAATTAAAACACTATTTTTAGTCAAAATCTTATTAAACGCGTTCATTTGAGTAATTAATAGGCTTTTCCATACTTTTCCTTGTTTTTTGCCCTCTTCATTAAGTCTAACTTCGTTACCGTCAATATCCGCATATCCAAGAGCACAAAGTGAATAAATGCTCGATTTTGCGGTTTTTTCATCGAAATATACGTTTTTAGTAAAAATATTGAATGCTCCTATAATTTGATCTTTTAATTTTACAAAACTTAGTCGATTATTTTCTGTCTTTTCTAAATTATATAAAGCGGCATATTCTATCCGATTAATAGGAAAGATCTCATATTTCCTTCTGTGAAATCCAACCGCAACTATTCGGATTAAGGAGTTTATAGTGAATAGAATCATCGCTATCAAGGAAAGATACAAAAAGAATCCAAACTCAACTAAAAGGGAAGCTTGATTAATAGTTTGCAAAAAGAAAAACAACAGAATGTAAAAATATACAAATACTAAATAAAAGCTGATTAGATTTCTATAGACCTCCTTAATATGAAATTGTTTGAAAAGCAGATTGAATCCTGTAGAGAGATAATGTCCCACAAAAAACAGTGACATAACAGTTAAAGAAAAACTCCAGAGAAGATTCCCAGTAAGGCTTACCTCCAGTACCATTAGGCTTATAGTCGACCCAAAATAGACAATAAGCACTTTTTTAGTATCTAACTGCCAGTTCAATTTATGCGTTAAAATATGAGCATAATTCAGAAATGTAGCAGCGATAATTAGAAAACTCCAAAATATAGAATTCAAAAAAATTGCTTCTAAAAATACTATTATAATTGAAATAATCGCTAATCCAATAGCGATTATCAGAAAGGACCACTTCACTATTCATCGCCTATAATCTAAAAAATGAAAATTACTAAATTAATTGGATATGCTTATTTATGATTTCAATCTTTCTCAATTTAAATTTAATTAATAGGTTAAAATCGAATTTTATATTTATAAGAAAAAGAGTTGTAAAGTTATATACTAGAACAAATATGTTATCACAAACTAAATCAATGAAGTTTTAAATATAATTCCATGTAAAGTTATAATTATGGAATCAAACTCATTTAAAAAAGAACCTTCAAAAATTAGCGAAAAAACTAATCGAACATCAATTATAATCTCTTTTCAGCTTGGAAATTTAGTATGGTTTATGGTCAATCAAGGTTTTCGCATGCGAATATATGGATATAACGAAAATGTATTACAGATAAATTCCATGCTTTTTTTAATAGCATTCGCCATATTTACTATCTATAATATGTTTAATGATCCTATTATCGGACATCTATGCGATAGATCTACTCGTTTTGTGGAACGCTGGGGGAAACGGTTTCCGTTTATTTTAATGGGAGCAATTCCATTTAGTTTCATGCTGTTATTTATATTTACCAATCCGTTCGTAGCTTCCGAAATTATTGCATTTATATGGCTAATAATCTTTATGCTACTATTTGATACCTTCTTTTCCTTAATGGATGTAAATAGGTGGGGGTTATTTCCTAAAAAATTTGTGTCTGATCGAGATCGAAAGCGCGCAGGTTTCATTGAGGCTATTTTAGATACTATAGGAATCGCGTTGGGATTTCTGATTCCAATGATAATCTTAGATCCCGCGATTCTAGGAAAGACTTGGATAGGTTATAGCGTCCAGGCGATTGTGATATCAATTATCTCGTTTGTATTTGTTCTTCTCATGATTCCTGGTATAAGAGAATCAAAAGAAGTCAGAGAACGCCAACTGCGTCTTGATCAATTCGAATACACCAATATGCTAGAGGATTTAAAAATCGCATCTAAAAATAAACATTTTATCGGATATCTTATCCTTTTTGTATGCTATTCGATTACGATGGGAGGGATTATGGGATTAATGGCCACCTACGCCCAGGAAATAATTGGGTGGAGTGGAATCATGGGAGAGGCTGCCTTTCTGGGATATCTTATTTTTGTCCCCGTGACAGCCCCCATTTGGTTTAGAATATCAAACAAAATTGGAGTGAGAAAGGTATTAGTCATCGGTAGTAGTATCTTAGCTGTATCCGGCATACCATTGTTATTTGCTCCCTCAGGCGTAGCAGGGTTTATTTTAACGTTCATAGTAGCAAGTTTAGCTGGGATGATTGATGGCGCAATCGAAAGCATGAATTCGCCTGTTTTCTCTTCAATCGTCGATAAGACTGCGGTAGAAAATAAAAAGCGAGAGGAAGGCTTGTATCGAGGTATTGTTGTATTTTTCCAAAGAACTTCCTATTTTATTTGGCTGTTCTTTTTTGAAATCTTAAAAATCTTTACAGGACTACAGTTAGGACTAAGAATCTATATGTCACTCTTTCCGTTGATAGTTATGGGAATTGGAGCTTTTGCATTTATGAGACTATATAAAATTTCACAAGAAGAACTGGAACAAAATATCAAAGAACTTGAAAGACTTAACCTCTAAATTTTTCTTTTTTTTTCTTTCGTAAACTAAATTTAATTGATAGATACAAATTTAATTTTAAATTTATAAGAGAAAGAGTTGTAAAATTATATTATATACAAATAGTTAATCTAAAGCAATTTTTAGGATGGCATAAAGATGAAAATGATTATAGAAGAGGCAAGAGAAATTAATGTATTCGATAGTGTTGATGTAGTCGTTTGCGGCGGAGGGTCGTCAGGTATATTTGCAGCTCTATCCTCAGCTCGACTTGGAGCTAATACCTTCTTAATTGAGCAAGGAGGATTTCTTGGTGGCAGCACCACTGCTTATCTAGTAAATCCAGTTCCCGAAATGATGGGGAAAGGTGGGCATATTCAGGAGTTCATGGAAAAAATGGCCGAATTAGGAGGATATATCAAACATGATCCTTCTGAGGTCAAATATGACTTTTCTCTTGCGAACACCTATGATGTAGAAATATTCAAGTATGTGGCATTACAAATGTTGGAAGACGCAGGGGTTAAAATATTGTTGCATACCCTTGCTGTAAAACCTATAGTGGAAAATGATATTATACAGGGTGTCATTATTGAAAATAAGTCGGGACGACAGGCAATTCTTGCGAAACGAGTAATTGATTGTACTGGTGATGGAGATATAGCAGCTTGGTCAGGAGTACCCTTTGAAAAGGGAAGGAAAAAAGATGGATTGATGCCTTCTGTTTCACTACTATTTCAGCTGCATAATGAGGAATCATTGGAGCAATTACCAGCAACACCACTTGGGGGTATCTTTCTCCTAAGTCCTATTATCAAAAAAACTGCGAGGAAGGCTAAGATTAAATACAAATTGCCTTATGATGTGGCTTTTCTTGTACCAATGCCGGTGAGCCAAAGAAGACTTCTGGTAAATCTCGCCCATATAAAAGGTATCGATGGGACAAAAGCAGAAGATCTTACCCGTGCACATATTATTTTACGAAAACAAATTATGGAGGCGACCAATGTCTTACGTCATAATCCCTATTTCAGTTCTACATATGTTGCGGCTACAGGAACCCAAATTTATGTTCGAGAAACGAGAAGAATAAAGGGTGAATATTATCTTACCGAGGAAGATGCAGTTGAAGGGAAGCATTTTGAGGATGCGATTACTTCTTGTCGATATATGATTGACGTACACCCCCTTGATAAAACCGAGACGGGACGATATGAAAACCATCCTCCCTTCGATATACCTTATCGGAGCCTCGTCCCACTCAAGATTGATAATCTATTGATGGCCGGTCGTTGTATCTCATCCGATCGATATGCTCAATCTGCTCTCCGAATTGGGGGTACATGTATGAGTACTGGAGAGGCTGCAGGGACAGCGGCAGCACTCTCGATTGATAAAGATGTAATGCCCCGGCAGTTAAATGGTAAAGACGTTCGTATGGTATTAGAAAAACGAGGAGTCAATATTAGACCCGATAAAGGTAGCATCCCTGAAGAGTGCATGTTTTAATCTTATGTTTTTAATTAAATATTGAGACTAAGATACTGATTAGAGTTTTGCTGGACATTTAAATCCTCTTTATCTAAGGGAATAATTTTAATACAAGGACGAGATGTTGCTAAAAAAAGTGAAATCCCGCGAATTGGTATGTCATTAAGTCGTATTTGGACGTGATTGAAATGGACTAATCCATATCGCTCCTGAATATCATTAAGAGTTCCAACCTTAACATTATTGAAACAAATGTCTTGAATATGCAAAGGATCACCCTCATCACAAAAATGAACAATTCCATGCTTGTATTGTGGAATCCCACCATCAATAATAAAACTCATACTCCCACTGGTACCTCTTAACCCGTAAAAAGGTTTTATGTGGAAATATAGATCTTCGGGAAATCGGCATAAGAGGAACTCATCGCAAATATATTCCACTTTAAGCGGTATTTGTTCATAATTCTTGGGTTCAGGTGAGTTTACTCCTACTTTACTTTCAATATTAAGCTTGAAACTAAGTCCTTTCTTTGCTCGTAATACATCTTGAGGTTTCTTTAATTCTAGATGGATGTGAGGACTTGACCACGGAGCAAAATATCCGTTTCGTATTGTTGTTCCTAAAAGGTCCCCAGGCGTAATTTCTTGTCCAAGCTTTAGGGCGGGTTTAACGTGAAGAATCTTGAATACAGTATCTATGTCTTCAGAATTCTGGATAACTGTGAGATATTCCTTGTCACAGCCACCTTTGAATTTTGGTTGAGGTGCACGCATTTTTTTAATCTGAAGAACTGTTCCTGATACTGGGCTTACCACCTCATAATTCTGTAGAGTCAAGTGATCATAAATATCAATCCCAACCGCTTGTTGGTGGGCATAATAGGGAGAGGTTCCAACACTGAATTGACTGTTTTCTGAAGCATAAATCTTTACATTGGGCTGATATACTAGGGGAAACAATTTTGGACGATACACATCAATACCATTTTTAATGCTATATAATGAAAAAAGAAAAAAGAAAAAAAGAAACTTTTTATTTAGAAAAGAAGTAAAGATTATTAATCCGATATCTAATAATAATCTGGATGTTTACATAAGTGTAAAATGTGAGAATTATGGCAAAAGGTTCAGCTTTAGCAATTCTTGCCCTTATAATAGGCATCGGAGGAATAGCTGTTGGTGGGTATTCACTTTTTTCTGTTGTGACAGATTCGGGAGTTCATAGATCATATTATGCCACTAGAGAGCTTATATACACTAGTCCTTCAGAAGACTCTTGGTTTAATATTCCCGATATTAGCATCTCATTTCAAGTGGACGCTGGTGAGTCTGTCTATTTTTCTTTTACTTGTTATGCGCGTCTTGAACCCGTAAGTTCAGTAACAACAATGCATTTTCGACTAAAAATAGATGGGTATAGCATAGCTTCA
>Ga0180433_10006765_pt1 | contig 14902 bp, 36 predicted proteins | sample SS_ome_8_FD_132980 | JGI IMG/M metagenome (GOLD analysis project Ga0180433, IMG submission 132980) | Hypersaline lake sediment archaeal communities from the Salton Sea, California, USA - SS_1_D_1 metaG | ecosystem: Environmental > Aquatic > Non-marine Saline and Alkaline > Hypersaline >... | reverse complement strand
GTTCCATCTGGCTATTGTCCAAGTCACTTATGGAGATAGACACTTGCTCCCATGACCTAGGTGTACCGAAAGCAAACACGTTCTCATCTGATTCTGGGTCATAAGTAAACAGGTGTTGTTCAAAGAACTTGATGTGGTTAACCACACGCATGTCCAGTCCTTTGGGGATGGCGTAGTTCTTTATCCATTCTTCTCCTGTGGGGATAAGTAGTTGAGTATGTTTGAACTTATCTCTGAGGGGATAGGGCATTTCTTGGATATGAGCCTTATCTGTTACCATGTTCCCGGCTCCCAGAACCATGTATCCATCTGGTACTGAGTAGTTGCCCAGTCGTCTGTCCTGAATTAACTGGTAAGAGTTAATTTGGACAAGGGATGGGGCATCGTTCAGTTCGTCTATGAAGAGGAATCCATGTCCTGTTCTGGGTAGCATAATAGATGGTAGGTTTGTAGTAGCTGTCCAGTCTTTTGTTGGTACCAAAGCACCTTTTAGTTCAGCTAAGTCATACTGGTGTAGTGGTAAGATGATACCGACGAAGTGATCTGAGCTGTTGATATACTGTAGGTCTTCTGTGTAGGTAAGACCTAGTTCTTCAGCCAGTATTCTACCTGCTTCTTTTACGGTATACGTTTTACCTATGCCAGTACTACCATGTATGAAGTATGCTTGTTTCTTTTTGTAGGCACGCAGTAGACGTAGTTTCAGTTGTTCGTGTGTACTTGTGGACATATCTACAACTGAGATATTCATTAGTTTACCTCCTGTTATATTTCGTTAAAGCTGACGAGGTATTACTTCCTCATTTCTTTACTCGGCACAATTGACGAAATACTTTAGTAAAAAAAAATTAAATAATAAAATATTTTTTGTTGACTTTTTGTACTAACGTAGATATATTGTTTATAATAACTTATAATAAATCACATCCTGTTTTTTTGGTTACAACTTTAAAACCCTTCCGCATGAAGGGTTTTTTCAATATTACCCCAGCCCTATGCTTCCCCCGGTCTAGCCTCGGGGAGGCTCACGTTTGGGTAGGGCTGGGGTAATGGGAGTTTTGGAGGTTTACCTATGTACTACACTGTTGTCCAGCTGTTGTTTATAACAACAGGTGAACAGCAGTGTGAGTACTTAGTCTACGTCGTAGACATCCACCATGCCAAATGCATCGTCAGCTTGTTCGTCTATTATAGTGACAACACGTCGGAGCATTCCTTTGACTAGTTCTTCAAAGGGGATGTTTTCAAACTTGTCCCATGGTCCTCTTCTTCCATGGCCTCGAAGTTCCTGTCAAAATTTGCTAACATCTCTTCCCAACTCATGTGTTACCTCCTGTTTAACTAAGATACCCCAACCCTGCCGAATCCCTTCGGCTAAGCTGGGGAAAGTTAGTTACTCACGATACAATCTTACTGCTGTGGAGATGATGTCATAGTCACGCAGGGTGAGTGGGCCGTATTCATTCTCCGCATGGAGTCTACAGCCTACAGCATCATCACCATTACCTAACAGTAAGAAGACATCTGTTACAATGTCTTGTTCCCTTGGTGTGTTAGCACATACTGTGTTGATGTGAAACATAAACTACCTCCTATTAACTAAGATACCCGGACTAAGTAGCCCGGGCAAGTTAGTTAAGTTGGTACCAACTTAAGAATAATTATCTAAGTTTAGTTTCTCTTTGCAGATGTGACAAGTGTATGGTGTACCACCTTGAACGTTGTCGTCTATGATGAAATCAAATTCTCCATAGTTAGCGTAGTAGTAATCTACATCTATAGTGAGTTGATCTTCAACACAGTCTCTACATACATCGTAGTTCTCATCTACACCTTCATCTGCCCATCCTTCGTACAGCTTGTTCTCTTTGCTTACAAATATCCTTGGCATAACTATCCTCCTATCCTGATTTTCTTGGCGTCTTCTGTGTCCATTGTAAAGAACCCATCACCATCATAGTGTGACTTAATGTTGAAGTGTTCTTCTAACAAGTTCTGTACAGCTTCGCCATCAAGACCGTTTACCCAATCTCTAATAAATCCTGAGATTTCAGTAATGTAAATAGTTTTCATAAGCTTACCTCCCGGGAGTATAGATTGCTTGATCAAACTCTTCTGTTGTGATGTTACCTTCGTGTAGATTAATCCATTGTGAAATCCAAAAAACCAATTCATCTACTTCATCGCCATCAAGTGCTACATTGGGATCGATTTTTCGACACTCCATAATCAATGGGACAAGAGAGAGCGCATGATCTTCTACTATCTTCTTAGCGTCTGTAACTTCAAACACACTTTTAGATAGACATTCAGGGCATCTGTCTTTCTTACTAAGATATTGTTTATCCGGTTGTTCAAACTCAGCTCCACAGTTATTACATTTAAACATAAGCTTACCTCCTGTTAACTAAGATACCCCAACTGTTACCCTGAAAATTGGGTAATGGCTGGGGAAAGTTAGTTAGATTGGTACCAACTTAAGAGTCACTCTTTCACCGGGTCAAGATCATCACTACCACAAGAAGGACAATGGGGAAAGTCATCTTCATTATTAGTAGCTTCTTTGAAGCTAGGATCATATCCACACTCATTACAAATCATTTTTGTAATGGGTTTAGCATAGTCATCCAGATAACTGTTGATTGTATCCCATGTGATACCATAGTTACAATCATGATGTTGTATCATATCTTTCAATGCTTGTTGTGCATCTTCTTCTGATAGATACATCCCGTAGTATTTAGCTTGAGTATGTAAATCTTCTGTTCCCCATTCAACGAATCCTAAGTCAGGATTATTCAACATATCGTAGACTTCCTGTAGTTTTTTCAGGATATGTAAATCTGGATGATTATCTTTGATAATTCTTTGTAGTTCTTCTTTAACCCTGTTAATTGTACAACTCATAGTATTACCTCCAGTAATTAAGATGCCACAGCTTAACTAGCCTGTGGTATTTCAACTACTCATTATGTTTGCCAACATAACGATGACCAATGAACTCATGGATGATAGCTCCAAGGAGTTCGTCAATACCAAGGGTATGATATTTCATTGACCACTCATCAATGATCTTCCTCGCTTCTAAGACATAGCTTTCAATATGGTCTTTGAAGATAGAGCAAGGAACCTTGGGTATTACCCTGACTACAGTGTAGCATTCGCCTTCATCTTCCACATCAACGAAATGGTTATTCTTAAGTTGTATCTCTTCTGTCATAGTGTTACCTCCATTAAATTGAAATACTTACTCCCCCTGATTAAGAGGAAGTAAGTCTTGCAATCATAATACCATGACGTATCTCTACGAAAGGAAACACTGACCCGACTTCTTTTTCATACTCAGACAGCTTCTTATTAGACTGCCAGCAATCAGGCTTTGTTTCCTCACCAACACCACATCCTTCTTTAGGATACACAGAAATGTAAACTGTACCATCAGACTTCATGATTGCCTTAGCCTGTTGTAATACTCTGATACGATTCTTCTTCTCTGCAATAACATTGAGAACATTGCTGATGGTAACAGTATCTACTCGTCCATAAGCTGAAGTAATCTCACGAGTATTAACTGCCCACTCCAGAGTAAAAGGATCATAGAAAAAAGGAAGTATCTTGTGCTTGGTAAAAAACTCATGTATGGTAGAAAGATACTTACCTGAACCAATATCAAAGTTCATTGTATCTTTAGTCCAACCAAGGTGCTTCTTCACTACAGTGAATAGCCTTGGCAGTCTTCCACTATTAATAGAAGTGTTGGCAGAACTGTACTTCTGCTTTGGTACTTCCCATAACGACCAATCAATTTTCATAAGCTACTTCCTCCTCGTAGTTTCCGTTACTTTAGCTAAAAGGATCTCTCCTTTCCAATCAACATCCCAATCAGTATTATTTTCACTATTGATTGAATTATAGACTTCCCGCATGTCATCCTCAGTACCATCGTAGATGATACCATCATCATTCAATATTAAATATCTTGCCATAGTATTACCTCCATTAAATTAAATTACTCCAGCTTATTAACTAAGCTGGAGTAATTTAACTACTCAGGATCAACAACATGTTGAACTGTAATCTTATACCCATGTTTGGGTTTAAAATGGTGTGCTAACTGCTTATAAAAATTTAAAGTTGTACAAACATTCTGTACTGATTTCTTAGTAACAGAAAAGTAATGCTCTCCATTCTTTGAAATGTTAATCTCGTACATAGTTACCCCCATATAAACTAAAGTTACCCAATTTTACCTAATTGAATAGGTAATGAATTGGGTAATGGTAGTTCATGCTGGTTTGATAATGGCGAGACGGGTCCCGTTAAGTTTACTATTTACCTTGAAACGATTAATCACTATTGTACCACGATGAACAGCAATGTCATATTCGTGATCGTGCGGTTGTAACACCACTGCAACCAAGCTGGCGTAATGGTCTAACTTGTCCCTGTCTGTTGTGTAGTCAAGATTGTTAAACATCATCGCCAGTATTGCACAGTGATGTGACTCGAAGATCTCCACTTCACCATTAATCTCAAACTTAAACTTGTTCATGCTGTAACCTCCGGTGTTGAGCAATTGTAGAGGCGTAGTCGGGGAGAATCGAACCCTACGTTCCCACACACCTTCACCAATCTTGCCCGGGAATTGGGCAAGATTGGTGAAGGTTGCTATTCTTCTTTTACTTTAACATCGAACCATCCAGTAAAATGTGTTTCTTCTTCTGTACTTGGATCATAATAATCGTAGTGCAATTCTCCTGCAATATAAGTCTCTTTCATCATTTCAATAATTCTTTCTATTGCAGCTTCTTCTAACTGCCGTTCACAATCAGATGTTATTTCGTTTACTTCTTCATTGTACCAAGTATAATCAATTGTGATAGTTCTTTTTAATTCCATAAGTTACCTCCTAAATAAAGTTAAATTGGTACCATTAAATTGGTACCAATTTAAGCTTACTCTTTGTTCATCATTTCTTGTAAAAAGAAATGACCTTCATTCGATACAACGTCCACCCAAATATCAGCCTCTCCGCCGAAGTCATATCCATCTCCGTGATCGATAACCTCATCCTCGTCTAAATTGAGTTCTTTTATAAGACTCTCTTTGACAAGAATTACACTTTCACAATCGATATACTTTCTGATGATATCCCAATCTTTATCGGGGACAATTCTTACAGCCATGATTAGCCTCCCGTTTGTTTAGAGTTTTAGCAATGTTCTTACAGACACCACAGAAGAGTTCACAATGAGGACAAACTCTTGTAGCTGGATAATCAGGATTCATCCAGTCTTCTATGGTCTTACCGCAATTACACGCATCCGGTTTAGGTTCAGGTTTCTTTTGAAAGAACCTTCGAAATAGTTCTGTCATAATTCCCCCTCTTGTTTTGAAATATTAAACACTTTAGTATCAATGAAGATTTTAATTTCTTCAATCTCTTTCCATTCACAATCAGGACGAGGATCTAACAATGATATGATGTAATCAAAGATAGAAGACCCATCGCTAAGTGGTTTGAAATCACTTCTTCTAAGTATTATTGACTTCATAAGCTTACCTCCTAAAATTAAATTAAGTCGGTACCTTAAATTGGTACCAACTTAAGATTACTCTTTATCTGGGTTTTCGATTAACCACGCACCGTGCTCATTATTCCACCTGTACTTATGGTGTGGTTCTCTATTAAGATGTTGTATCTCTGCATCGTAACCATAGATGTCAAAACATCTTATGATGAATCTATCAAGTGATGTTGGTATCGGACTCATCCTTTCATAATCAGCTTCCGGAGTAGCACCATATTCTTTTTCGTAGTCTTCTGGATAGCTACCATCACCATCCACAAAGAAATCCTGTACGAACCCATGAGCATTTGCTTCATCGTAGTAGTGAAGAAAGTTATCGTCTGCTAGTGTTATCTCCACGCACCTAAAATACTTCATAAGTTACCTCCTAAAATATTAGCGTTTATCAACTACGTCAGGCCAACAGATGAACACTATTTTATGAGTACTTTGTTCATACCCATTGTCTAAAATAGCTTTCCGGTCTTCTAGTGTGTATTCATCCCAATTAGTAAAGTGGTCGCTACACTTATCTAGAAAAATTTGTTCAGCATCATCAGCCCCTTGCCCTAACACGAGGATGTTTTCTATTATAGTATCTTGATCTCTGTCAAATACAATAATATTAACCTGTGTTGTATTCATAGTATTACCTCCTAAATAAAGTTACAACTGCCCGAAGGCAGATGTAAGTCTACACATACGGCATACCAAGATCGTTTGTGGCTTCTGTTATTCTCTTACACCACTTGACTGCAGCCTCGTTCCGGAGGTCATAACATTCGTTCTCATCCAACTTGGCATACTCTCTTGCCATTTGTTGAATCATACGCCAGAAGTTCTGCTGAAGTGTCCGATGCACTCTGGAGATGTTCTCAGTAAAAACATCTATTGTAGTGTTGTCAAAACAATTCAGGGCATCAATGACTTTGTCAAAGACTTCCTTTGCTGCTTTTTCTCTTTCAGTTGACATAGTGAAACCTCCTAATTATTAAATTTGATACAGCTCTCATAAACGTAAGAGAGCTGTACTAATTCTAATAGTAATCGTCCGGTTCGATTGCTTCACCGTTAGCAGCGCAGCGTTCGATGTAATCATACTGGTTATCATCTTTAATGTACGGCCAATCGTTTTCATAACAATCGTCACACGCACACATTTGATAGATACCCATAACATCGTGATGAGCGTAACGGCTATGAACAACGCTCGTACCACAAGGCATCTCCTCTAAAAACTTACCACAACGACCACAATTTATATCATATGTTTCCTGTTCCATAGGTAGACCTCCATTATAATTAAATTACCTCAGCCTTATCGCTGAGGCAAGTTAACTATTTAAACTTGTATCCGTCTAACTTCGCACGCCTGATCCAATCCGCTTTAGCTTCGTCGGGAGAGTATCCTCGTCCCAGCACAGCTAAATCAAATTGAAGAGCTTCTGCATAATACACCTCTTCATCAGTGTGGTCATAAATTTGACCTTTCCACTCAATCGTAATCTCAGGTATTGGATGTACTACATTTTTGTCTGGTCTCATAGCTATTCCTCCATTAAAATAAGTTCACTACAACTCCCAGCAATAGCCGGGAGCTAGAGTGAGGTTACTATCGAATTGGTTCATTAACGAACACTTCAACGAAATTCACATCGTCATAGCAATTAAGGCAAGAAGCACAAGCAGCATTACAATTTAAAACTACTTCTGGATGTGCACGACGGTAATCCAGAGTATAAACTGTAAACACATGATGAAATCCTTTTGGAAGGTGTGACTGCTTATTCTTAATAGGCGAAGAATAAATATACCTTACATTTGGCCAATCGACAATAGTACCTTCTTTCACTATGTCAAGTCGCTTAGTCCAAATTGCCATCTTAACTTGAGGATTTGCTTCTGCTATGCTAAGAAAATTATTATAGTGAGTCTTATTCAAGAACTCTCCAAAAGCATTATTCCGGAGATATTTGACATTGTTGCCAAATATTGGAATGTCACTTTCATTGAGTTTTCGTTTAAGAATTTCACCATTAGAAGCATATCTTCTTCGCATTCTACCACGCATAGATTCAAGTGTCCATGCATAACAACTTCTGCAAACACAATCTGGATTCGGATGGCATTTCATCTTTTGACAAAATGGATTTTCTTTAGCACTCGTACTCATTGAATGCATTCCCTCAAGCTTGTGTGACTTGTGTTTTGTTATGAACAATTCTCCATTTTTTGTATCGTAAATCATAGGTACCTCCATTAAAATTAAACTTCAGGCTCTGCCCGTTAAGACAGAGCTTGAAACCTAACACATCCACCACATGAGTAGAATTAGTATGATTAAACAAACAGGAAATATCCGGATTACTTGATCCCAACCTGTTTGTAATCCCATACTAAACGACTCTCCCCGTGTGGGGATTGAGTCGTCGTCGTATTCGTTGTCAGATTGTTCCATTAGTATTCTTTTATATCCCATTAGCAATCATACCTCCTTGCTTCGAATTCTGCGTCCATTGCTGATTCATACTCACACACTGCAGAATCATATCCTTTTTCCAGTGCCATCTCGTCGATATTGAATTGTTCTTCTACAATTGCACATTGTTGTTTAGATAGAGGGATAAGAATTCTTTTCTTATTCTTGTCTCTAAACTCGAAGAACAGTTCCCATTCTACTTCTTCTGGGTCTCCGGGATGGTGCCTTGTTGCGGGGCAGCCCGCATACCAGTTACCTATTACAGTAACATCCAGTTCAAGATCAATTTCCAAACCAAAATTTACAGTGACTTCGAAATCGAATTTGGTCTTATTGGGTAAATGAATCTTTCTCATGGTAAAACCTCCTATGTTAAAATTTTACTTCACACCACAGGTTCGATTCTTGCAGCGTGGGATAAGGATTTACTTGCTGTTTGTAGTATGTTCCTGAATCATTTCAATTGCTTTAATGCAATCTTTTTTAGTAATGGATTTATATCTCTCTAAATGAATAGTAGCTCTTTCTCGTCTTGCAATTACCATATAAAACCTCCATATCTAAAAGTTATCTGAACTCCGAAGAGCTCAGATAAATCTTACATATACTTTAAGAGACTATTTCTTTTTTGATTGAAATAGTATCTAAGTATCTGTCGTGCACGATCTCCGTCTAGGTTATCCATCATTAAATACTGATAGATAAATTCTGGATTTTGCGGGTGTCTTAGTTTGATAGCATTATAAAGTAATGAAGGAACATAATACTCTTCTTCAAAGTGTGATACAATATGATTATTGTCTTCAAACGCATCACCCATTGAAACACCTTCTTGTGTCTGCATACTACAATACCAACAATCACCACCACTTGGATATTCTAAGTTACCAGAATCTACAAGCTCTTTAAATCCTTTCACATATTTTGTGATAAGTTTATCAAGCTTCTTATTCTTTTCTTGAATTTCAGTAACTTTATCTACATCTGGAGGATTAAGAATAATTCCATCAAGATTAAACCGAATTCCGTCGAAGAATTCAAATCTTTTACCAGAATCATAGATATACCATATCCAATTCTTTTGGTAAATAGATGCTGGGGAATATTCTTCTATCTTCCTTTTTGTAGTTGGAGTACGATATCCATCAGAATTGAGTGTGTAAGTATGATCAGGATGTATTGTAACAACGACAGTATTATGATACTTCACACCAAAAGAATCCCCATTTTTTATTAGATGAGTTGCTCTCCCATGAAGTACATATCCTTTATCTTTATTCCTACACCTATCAAACTTTTTCTGTGCTTCCTCGTACGTTAACATAAGCTTACCTCCAATATTTAAGATTTACGCTAACCAGCATTACGCTGGCTTGCGTAAGACTTAAGCTACTTTCCAACCTATTGGCGGGGCAAGGTCTTTTAACTTATCCGGATCGGTAATGAGATTGATACCACATTCATTCAACTCTTGAACGGAGAAACTTCCCCATTCATTTTCGAATCCCATAACATACCCAAAACAAATACCGTCATCATTAATTTCAGTTGCATACCATTCCCAAGATGATTTAGGAGCACCACATGCCCAACCGAGAATTGTATGCTTCTTACCAAATTCATCTACATACACAGGACATTTAGATTTATTTGGCTTGATTATGGTTTGTTTAACAATTCCGCCTTGACCTGTAGGGATAACTTCTTTGATGTTAGCTTGTAATGTTGCTCGTCTAATGTGATAGCGATTCAGTACTCCCATCCAGTTAGTTCCACCATCAGTAAATTTCAATGGCTTTGTAGATATTACTTGCAATGAATTAAATGTATGTCCACTTTGAAATCTAATAGGATGTTTAAAGACAACTGTATCACCAACATTAAACTTTGTCAGCTTTTTGTTAGCAGCTTTCCGTACAGCATGATACTCTCTGCACTTTTTTCTCCATTCGATTGCATACTCATATTCTGTTGGAGTTAGAAGATCCAGAATGCGTTCGGGACAATCATACATATAAGGTCCCATACTTTCATCCATATCTTTGTAGCAGAAGTTATAGTACCCCCTGTTTGACCAAGAAACTAATGCTGTTATAGCAAATACTTTAATTTCACCAGTTTCTTTGCTTAATTGTTGTACTGCTGCATACGCATGTTTCCTTTTGACTAAAGCTGCGTCGAGAACCTCGATTTTTACCTTCTCATTTTCGTGATTACATATCTCACGAAACCAATCGATAATTTTAGTTCCCTTGACCCAATTTGTTTCAGTCCAACCCATAGCTTACCTCCATTTAATAAAATTAAATTGGTACCGTTAAATTGGTACCAATTTAAGACTACTCACCGTGAATGTAATCATAATCTTCGAGCATAGATTGTACACCGTCATCTTCTTCCCCGGGCATTAAATCACACAACATTTGTGCAACTTCATTCTTTTCTGATTTAGCGGGGGGGACTTCACTAAGACAACCTTCACCGTGTTTGTCACCACAAAGACGAGCCATGTAGATTCCGTCTACATCGCACCATCCTGCTCTGTAAACAAACCAATCTACACCGTTGTCTGCTGCACCACAGCAAGAGCAAGTATGTCCTTTTCCGATACGTTTACAATCTTTCCCGTGCATTTTAACTGATTTTGGCATGGTAAAACCTCCTATAATTTTAGTCTCCTTAAATTGGTACCAATTTAAGAGAATTGGTATTCCAATCTAAGGAGAATATAACTAATATTCTAATGATTTAAGTTGTTCGGGAGAAGCTCGTTCAATCCGTATGATATAATCATCAAATTCACCAGCATCAATGATGTTACAACAATTGAATGATTCAAATGGTATATCATCTCGAATGACTAGCCACTCGTCTCCTCCATTTACTTGGTTGATAAAACATATGTTCTTGTAATAGAATGCTTGCCCAATACACCAATTACCGTGTATGAACCGTTCTTTTAGTTCTTCTATAGACTTACATTCAGTAAACATATTTTCATCAAAAACGGGATCACGATAGGTTAAACAATATGGATCGTTATTGTGTTCTTTGATCCACGGATTCCTGTTCCCGATGTCTATCCATTCTTTAATCATAATAACCTCCTAAATTTAAAATTTAAAGGTGTACTGAATCAGTACACCTTTAAACCTTTCTTATCCAATGAATTGGGTATGCCCTAACATCTGGATAAGTGTTGCTAAAAGATGTCCACATTGTTTTTTAGCCTCTTGACTCATAGGCATTTCATCTAGAGCTTTTTTGTGTGCTGCTAAAACAATAGCCATATCTCGTATTGAGATATACTGTTCCCCATTATGTTTGAGTATTTTAATGCTTGTGTCTGATTGCATCTTACTCCTCCTCTAATGAGATTACAAAGAATACGTCACAGGGATCACCTTCCCCTGCTGCAATCCAGCCACCGTTTTCTTCAGCTACAGCTTCAAGAGCTTCCCGGTATTCTTCATCTTCAGCTGCTTCTTCTTCTGTTACGTTACTACATGCCCAAGGCATATAGTATTTACCAGACGGAAACATTGCCAGACAGCTACCAAGATACTCATATCCACAGAGATTACCCCCATCATTTTTTTGAGGATTTGCTTTTGCTTTAGCTACGATAGCATCCCAATCTTCAGATTTAATCTGTTCGTAGTACTTATTGTCTTCCATATAAACCTCCTTATTAAAATGATACGACTGCCCGAAGGCAGACGTATTACTTTACATGTAACCATCTTCACGCAGTGACAAATACGATTTAGCTGGAGGAGTATCAGTATCATCTGTTGGTATGATGATATGGTCTAGGACTTCAATACCTAGGACCTTTCCCGCTTCTACTAATCTTTTATTAGTACTAATATCTTCTTTTGATGGAGTTAAAACTCCTGAAGGATGGTTGTGTACTAATAAGATAGATGTACAACTGCGTTTCACTGCATTACGATATATTTCTCTAGGATGGACAATTGTTTCAGAGACTGTCCCTAAAGAAACCATATCTATGTACTTTGAAACATTTTTATTATTCAGCCCAATTACCCAGAAATGTTCCTGTACTCCAGAATCTTCTCCTTCTTTAATTAATTGGGATTGGATTTCTGCAGCAGCTTTTTTAGGGTCATCAATTTTAACCCTTTTTTCACTTACTATCATAGTTAAACCTCCATAGTTTAAGATATGTCTGACCACAAACTACATGGCCAGACACAACTTAACCTTGAATAGCAGTGATGTCATGATACTTGGAGTTAAATACCATTACGGTTCGATTCTCCCGTTGCTTCAGGTATTTTAACTCGAAGTTGTCACAAACTTCCTGTAGTTTCTCCGGAGAGAGTTGAGACAGTTGTTTTAACTTCATAGTAAAACCTCCATATATTAAAGTTATGCGACTGCCTTTCGGCAGACGTATGTCTTTAATAACAAGGACGATGTCCCCCGTGTAACCATTCGTTATGTGCTTCTACGATAGGCATCGTAATCCATAGTTCATTTGTAGTACCGCCCCATTGTTCCCAGCTTTCATGACAAGATTCTGCTCTAATTACAATCTTATTAGAGAGTGTAATTTTGAGTTGTCTCCGTTTGGGTTGATGTTCCCACAAATACTCAACTTTCTTTATAGTTGGTTCAGGCATAGTAAAACCTCCTTGGTTTAAGATATTGCAAGACCTGCTCCCGAAGGAGCAAGTCCTACAAGGTCTTTCACCGATTAAGCAGCAGCGATGATATCGTTCCATACTTTATCAGGTATGGTTATGATATCTTGGCCTTTCTGTTCAAAGTCGAAAGCGTCTTCAGGAGAGACGTCGTCTTCGTGTCCAATAGCTGTAATACCATTGGATACGCCATACTTCGAGAACTCATCCTCAGATGCCATGTTACCGAAAATCATGTCCATGTCATCTTCAGTGAACGAGTAGCCACGAACCTTGTTGAGTTTCTCAACAACTTTCTTGGCCTTTCTCTTGGAGAAAGTCTGCTCAGTGGCGTCACGAAGGAGATTAACTCTTGCTTCGAATTTCTCCTCAGCAAGTGCGTCCCGAACTACGTCACGAAGTTGCAATCTATAAGATTCAATCATTGCTTCGATTGTCTCTTTAGAATAGATAGCAGCGTTCTCTTCACCTGTATCAATCCTGCTACTAACATGCTTCCTTGACAAAATCGTTTCACCGATTGCGCCGTTGGAACATATCAGTCTCCAGATAAGCGACCTTACTTCAACAGAAGCAAGACCGACCTCAGAGTTACGAATCATTGCCCCCTGATTCACTGTGTCTCCGGGTCTAACATCAAGAGCCATCCCCGGGAAAACAGCTTGCATCATCAGGTAATCATCCGTCAGGTTATAGGATTTCAGCTCTACACCAAGATTGCCGAATTCAGAGAACAACGGTGCTATAGCTTTCATAGCATCGTCATTGTCGAAACGTAAGAACTTAGAAGATACATTTGCTCTGGCTTTGCCGTCAAGCGTCCGTATCATCCTGCTCTTATCTTCCTTAGCTTGTTCATTCAACCAAGCATTAACGTTGAGCGAACGAAGCCCGGGAATAGCAGAACACTTGTTGTAGTACTTCACGCCTACTCCAGTATCCTGAGCAGTCTGCGAGTGACAAGTTCCGGTCATAGGAAGAGTTATGTTACCCTCATCAGTCTGAAGTTCAAAATGTTCTCCATCAGGCGTCATTTTAATCTTCGATGCAGGGGCAATATAATCAACCTTGTAGTTAGGATTTGCTCTCCTGACTACTTCTGCTTTGAAAATGTTTACACCTTTTGCGTTTTTGATGTTTTCTTTCTCCACTTCTGTTTGTGCTAAATCAATCAGATTTGCACGCATCTCTCCAATTGCTGCTTTATTTGTACGCATGGTGATACCTCCAATAAATTTAAATTTGGCGTTGTACTAACGCTCTCCCCTTCCTTCTTCCGGGTACTGGTCAAAAAAGGAAGAAAGAAGAAAAGGGAGAGGTTTAGAGAGTACGTCGCTTCAGCTTACGCACTCTGCCCCTTTCCCCGATGAGACAGGGGAATTGGGCAGAAGGCATAATACAATTAGATAGTTTCCACTTTCACAGAATTCAACTTGCCGTTGGTCTTTTGCTCTTCATTTCGTGGTATCACCTTGAAATACTTAGTGATTCCAGTTTTATGAGTGTGCAGGTCAACCAATGCAGTATACTGCTTTTTCTCATCCTTCTCCCCGGGAATCAGGGACTTGGTAACCTTCGCAGATGCGAGGAACACCTCACGAGGAAGAGCTTCAAACAGTGCTGCAACATCCTGTTCAGATACCGGCTTCCCTTCAACGATTAACTGACCGTCAACCGTCTCTGAGACAAAGGGATTCACTTCAATCTCATCTTTGTACTCATCAATAGAGTTACCGAGTATTCTGAGATGTGAGTTAATTACACTCACCAAGAGTTTCAGCTGGATATACCTGTCACACAGGTTATCCTTTTCGAACACAGCATCCGTATCAGTGTGAGAGAGAACATCCTTAAGAAGTTTGTTGAGTTTGGTTCCTCTAAGAACCTGAGTTACTTCCTGTACATTGATTTTAGCCATAGTTGACTACCTCCAATTTAAATTTGTCCTATCTAAGATAAGACTTTAGTGATTCCCCGGTTCGATTTTCCCGGGAAACCTCTGGAGACTTACATTAAGTTTCACCAGCTTACTTAATCTTTATCCTCTTTATCGTCATTTATACCTAGAAACTTTAGTACTTTTTTTAGACAAATAAGCTTTAAGTTTTTTCCGATATTTACCAGAAGAAGTATTGGCATAACACGATTTACTTATTGGTGTTACGTTCATACCATTTTGACAT
>Ga0180433_10006763_pt1 | contig 14905 bp, 13 predicted proteins | sample SS_ome_8_FD_132980 | JGI IMG/M metagenome (GOLD analysis project Ga0180433, IMG submission 132980) | Hypersaline lake sediment archaeal communities from the Salton Sea, California, USA - SS_1_D_1 metaG | ecosystem: Environmental > Aquatic > Non-marine Saline and Alkaline > Hypersaline >... | reverse complement strand
CTAACATCTTGGTGCATAATAATTTAAAGACAATGGACGGATCTCGTTTTCTGTGGCCAATATAAGAGAAAAATTTTGGTTTTTGAATTCTAATATCCACATCTAACATCATCAGCAGTTCTAAAACAAAATATAAAGTTCTTGCAGACGAAGTTTTTTTATCAATTTCACAATTTTTGTCATGACAATGTAGAAAACCATCCCCTTGCTGATGTGAGAGAATAAATCTCAAGATTTCTTGTTTTACAATATCTTTACCTTTAGAGGCTAAATATTCTTTAAGTAAGCCTAAAAATTTTAGGCTAGCAACTGCAAAATAAGTAGACCATAAATCAGGTACTTTTTGTTTAGATTTTGGGGCAAATTTAAACCCTAATTCGTCCCCCTTCGACACTTCACACTTTTTTATAAAAGCAAAAATGTCTTTTTGATGTTCTTTTTTTTCTTCCTTTAGATATTTTCTTAGCAAGAGAAACCAGTATATATTTTCAAGGTTAAGGGTTTTATCTTGCAATAGATTTTTGTTGAAATACTGGTAAAAATCACTCACTCTGGCATATTCACTGAAAAAGAACCCCCGAATCTGACGCCTTTTAATCAGCGCATAAGATTGGAAAGGTTCTTTCTTAAATTCAGTTATATAGGGATAAGCTTGCTTACCAGTAATGACGGTCAATTTTATTCAAAAACCCCGCAGTTATCTTGCTTAGATACACAAGAAAATCTTGACATATATTTTTTTGCTAGTCCGATATTTACCATAATTTTTAACAATAAGATTATTTAATTTTCAAATCTTTTTAGGTTTAAGATATTATTAATAAGATGTACGGGATTTTAATGGTAACTCGAAGAATTAAAGATCTTCAATACGCAATACGCGATATCGCTGTTATTGCCGAGGAAGTGAAGAAATCCGGCAAAAAAGTGTATCATCTAAATATCGGAGATCCGGTAATTTATGATTTTAAAACCCCAAAATATGTCTCTAAAGCATTAGCGGACGCTACCTACTCCGGACAGAATTTTTATGTGGATTCTTTAGGAGTGAAAGAATTACGTGAAGAAGTGGCTAAATTTGAAGGGAAAAGACATAATATTTCAATTACTTCCGACGATGTGTTGATCACTTCTGGGGTTACCGAGGGCATCTTTTTTGTGCTTGCCGGACTCATCGAGAAAAATACCGAAATCTTAATCCCCGGACCCTCTTATCCCGTCTATATCAATTATACCAAATTTTTTGATGGAGTGCCCGTAGAATATAGATTGGACGAAGAGAATGACTGGGAGCCCGATCTGGACGATTTAAGAAAAAAGATTAATCCTAAAACTCAAGCCATTCTTATGGCATCTCCCAATAACCCTACGGGGGTACTTTATAGTAAAAAAAAAATTCTCGAGATCATAGACATTGCCGGGGAATATGATTTACCCATTATCTCAGATGAAATTTATGATCAAATCATATTTGAAAAAGAAAATCACTCCCCTGCCTATCATAGCAAGGATGTCCCCGTAATAGGGATGAATGGCTTCTCGAAAGCGCATCTTGCGACGGGTTGGAGAATAGGATATCTTTATTATCACGATCCTGAAGATAAACTACGAGAACTAAAAGCTGGGATGGCTAATCTCGCAAGAGCGCGCTTGTGTGCCAATTCTAATGCACAGTATGCGGCCATGGCTGCATTAATTGATCCCGGACATCACACAGAAGACATGGTCCGAAAATTGAAAGAGCGAAGAGATTACTCCTATAAACGGTTGCGACAAATAGAAGGACTTAGAGTCAATAAACCCGATGGAGCCTTTTACATGTTCCCTAAAATAGATTTTTCCGAGTTTACGAAATGGGATAATGATAAAGATTTTATCATCGATTTATTAAAAAGCACCGGAGTCTGTGGAGTGTATGGATCTGGCTTTGGAGATTATGGAAAGGACCATATAAGACTTACTTTCTTACCCGAATTGGAAACGTTAGAAACCGTATATAATCTTCTAGAAGATTTTTTACATTAAGTAAAAAGCGATAACTATTCTATATACCTAAACTTCATAAGGCATATAATAAAATATATTCGTGTTTATATTTTCTAAGGAGATACGATATGGGAAAACTCACAAAAGTGCATGTTACTTACGAACTATTTAATCCTCCCATGGAGGTTTTACCTTTTGATGAACTTCAAGGAAAAATAATCGTAACGAATAATGGCGAGAAAGATCTGAAATTAAAAGAGGTTTTTATAGATTTATATGAAATTTATGATGTGGACGATTACGAAGGTACCACTACCATCAAAAATAAACTCAATTCATACTTTTTCAATACAATGGGTATAATTCATGCCGATGAAACTCAAGAATACCCCTTTAATATTGGCCTACCTAACTGGAAGATTCGCAAGAAAAAAAGAATCATTAACTGGAGCATACAACTTCATTTTAAGCAAAAAACAAAATTGATAGCTTCGCGTGGGTCTATTAAGAAGAATGCTACGTGTATTTTACCGGTTCATGGAAGTACTGTCCCTCCCTCCTTCGGAGTAATCCCACAAGGTAAAAGGAAAAAAGCAATAAAAAGAAGAAAAAAAGGATTAAAATTATAATTGAGGCGTACTGCTGAAACTCCAGCTATTTGCGATTCCTAAATTATCATGCATCAACGGATTTTGAATCTGGACTAAGGGGGCAGGAGGATTCACCGAAGGCATGAACCCTAATGCCAGATTAAAGGCACCTTGCACGGTTTGCCCCTGGTCCAAATGATCCCAAAACACATGGAAAAACCAGGAGCCTGCCCAGCCATCGTTATTATTGCTATATACCCAGTACCATGATAAAACGTTTGCCGAAGAGCTTACAAGAACACTATTCGGTATATCATACCAGGCTTGACCGATACTACTGTTATAATTTAGAAAATTCCCGCTAAAACAGCAATCTATGTTGATTAACATCCGTGCGCAATCTATTTCTTTCACTAGATTATAGAATTCGGTTTCATTAATCGTGCTTCCGTCGGACTCGAAATGAAAGGTGGCATTGCCATCGCCTAAAATCTTATTCGAACCATGGTCAGTCATATAGATGATTAATTGATCTTCCGGATGAATGTTAGACGCAAAGGAACCCGATACCGACACATCAAGCTCTTGTTTAAATCTCGCCGCGGTGACACTATCGTTGGCAATATCAATAACCGCCCCCACTAAGTCATCGGGAATTCCGTCATTTTGGTCTATATCAACTATTCCGTCCGCATCGTCTTTATAATAAAGCATCAACAAGATATTCTCATCTGAGTAGTCATGTTTTTTGAGGATTTTATACACTTGGAGTGCTTGTGCGGGAAATCCATCGGAATCTAGTTTTCCCGGAGGGGGTGGAGGCGTCGAAGGATCGGTAAGATTCACCTGAACCCAGCGAGAGATTTTAATTTCATCAAAGTATATATTATATGGCGTAGGTGAGAATTCACCTTGAGCAGATAATACTAATTTTAATTGAGTAATCTCATTATTTGTGTCATTATTACACACTCCCGAAACATTAACAGATTTCCATATTCCAACTTCAGATTCCGTTATATTTTCGGACCAATCTGTCCTTACTACTTCTGCACTAGAATTTAACCATTGCAAACCAATTCTCGCACCTCCGCTTGTTGTATTAGAATACTCAAGATAAATCCACGCAGACATATTATAAAAAACATAATCATACAAATCATAATGGGCGTTCCAGTCTAAGGTAAAATTCACCCCTGCCAATGGTAATGGGCCTCCTGCGGAGTTTTCAATAAAAATTGATCCAGGAGGTCCCGAAACATGTCCGAACCCATTTGCATGATATCCATCAGTTGCACCTCCTCCATCAAAAGTCCAATTCCCCAGAGAATTATCTTGACCTAAACCAGAATCATTCCCATTATTAAAATCATCATCCTCACTTCCATAAAAATCGTTCGCACTACATAAAATAATGGCTTTCCGCTGCCCAAAATAAGGCTCCTCGTCATCTCCTTCTTGCTGAATCCGAGGCCAGATTATAACCATTGAGAAAAGCGCAATCACAAATGCAGCCGCAATTAAAATTACAAGATAGGTATTTTTTGATTTCATTTTTTTTCCCAAAATTGGATATAGTTATTATTTAAATTATTAGCTTCGGAAGAATATTAATCTTTTCATTGAATCGAAAGAATATATTTGAATCTACAAATTTAATAAATAAGCTGTTTTACCATCAAGCTAATAAAAAAATAAAAAGAAAATAAAAATTGAGCTTAAACGCTCATTGTTTAGGATATTATATCTTCTTGGGAAGGCTTTTCAATAAGATCCATCAGACCATATTCTTGGATCATTTGTAGGATGCCCATGACTTTCATACCATGCTCGTAAAGCTCATTGGCATCGAAAAGATTCCTCCAACAGAAGGGACATTCAGTCAGCAAGAAGTCTGCACCGACAGCATTTGCCTCATCACAGCGCAAGCTGGCGGTTCTCAAACTAAAGTCAGGATATCCCGCTCTTACGCCTCCACCAGCTCCACAACACATACTATGAAGCTTAATTCGATACATCTCTTTAAAGACAAGCCCCACATCTTCTGCAAGCTTTCTCAAGATTATTCTCGGTTTATCAAACCATTCTTCAATTACTTGATCAATTTTTCGGCTATCAAACATTAAGTTCTCCGATTTTCGGATCATTTCTTGTTCAAAATCCACCGCAAAATGACGACCAGTATGACACGGATCGTGATATGTGATCACTTTTCCTTTAAGTTCTTTATTCGATTTGAATTTAATTTCGCCGTGGGTATCTTTAATTTTTGCATATTTGGCCTCTGCGCTTTTAAGAGCCCCTGTTGCGCGTCTGTCTTTAGGATTCTTCTGAACCGCCTTCTTTAATTCATCGATCTTTTTTGGTAATTCTTTTCTTAGTTTAGGATTCTCAATTAAGCTTGAGATGAGTTCAAATGCATGTTTGGTTTTAAAGGGGAGTTTCTCATCTTCTGCCATCCATTTGGGATAGTCGATGGTTATGGTTCGATAACAACCCGCACAAGAGAAATAGACCATCTTCATGTCCTTAAAGGCTTCAAGGTTTTTTCTCATTAATTCTTGTGCTGTATCGACTGCTCCAACTCTGAAGAAAGGACTTCCACAGCACACCTCATCCGCAATTAAGGTGAAATTAATCCCTAATTCCTCGAAGAGTTTTGCCGTTGCAATAGCTACTTCTACCTGCCTATAGCTTGCGGTGCAACCTACATAATAGGCTACTTCCGCATCCTTATTGTCAATGTACTTTTCTAAGCCTGCATCTTTTGCCCATTTAAAACGCTCATCTTTCTTTCCGCCATAAGGATTATTGAGCTCCTTGACCAGCCGATCCACTAATTGATGCTTATCGATCATCGGTACTCCGGCTTCTTTACAAGCCGCGCGTAAGGATTCAATAATATCGACGGTTCTGACCTTGTTCTCACATTGGGCTTGACATTGTCCGCATGTGATACATGGCATGATAACGTCTCTCACTTCCTCAGAAAACACTAAATCGTCGTTCATAATCGAACGAGCAATCCAGATTTTCCCAGCGTTCCAGAATGCTTCCCAGCCGTACTCTATTCCTGCGGGACAACTATCCACCATTCCTTCATACAGTACCGTCTTTTGTTTTCCTTTCCATTCACCAATCCCTTTTTTACTAGGATCTCCAGAATACGCAAAACGACACGCCTTACAGTGAATACATTTGAAGATATCTTGTTTCAGCTCTTCAAGCCGATCCATTCCAGTTTTTGCCATTTTTTATTACCTCCTTTGTTTACGGCAGAGCTAATCTGCCGGGATGCATTATCATATTAGGATCCACCATCTTTTTAAACATTCTCAAGTACTTCCAGTACATTCCCGCTTGATAGTAAGCTTGAACGTGAATGTAAGGATCAGGACGATAATTAAGCCATCCTCTCTTGAGTGCATATTCGGTAGTGACCGCATTGAGGTCTTGTACTTTTTCAAAATCCTCTTGTTTGGTCGAATCAAAGCAGATTATGGGCATACAAATTGCTTGCCTACATCGTTCAATTGACGCAATCCACATGACAGGTGGAATATCCCGCTTCTCCATCTCTGCATTATACATCTCTGCAAATTCTGCACATTCATTCCAAGGCGTATACCATGTAATGAACAAGAACCCTGCTTCCCAGAAACTATAAGGAATAGCGATTTTATTAGGTTTCCTCATCCTACTTTCAATCTGTTTTGGATGAAGCTCCCATGGTTTCATAGCGGCGCCATCTTTTGCTCTATTCTTCTTAAAATCCTCACAATGCTTATTTATAGTATTAACCGCCATATCTAATTCTTCCTTTGTTTGTGCCCAAGTTTCCCAATTCATCCACCATTCTGGCACTCCTATGCTCTCAAAGAACTTATATTCGTGAGGAATCTTGTCCTTAGGCCAACGAGTCATAACCAGTGGATAATTTCCTCCTTGAACCATAACAGTATTATGTGCAACTCCAAATTCCTTATGACCCAATTCTAATGTGACGTTTTGCATATCATAGGGATTACTCATCCCCCACGCAACCACAGTCTTGTACTTGGGATGAGGGTAAATCTTTACGGCAGCTTTCGTAACCACTCCAAGAGCGCCTTGGGAACCCATTAAAAAGCTCCACATATCAGGTCCCAGCCCATATTTATAAAAGGGCTTTGCAAAGGGAAGGGCCCAAGAGCCGGTTCGGACTACATCCCCATTAGGGAATACGATTTCTGCACACATAAAGTTATCTCCTTGGGGCCCAACAGAACTCGTGTATAATGAGAACCCTCGGTCAATCGCATCCCCCATAACAGTTGCAGCAGGGGGTGCGCCATCAGCAATAGGGGGTGCCCAGTCAGGGTGATATTTCTCCATGTAGGCCCAAAGTCGCCCGTTGGTCACTCCCGGTTCAATAACCGCATATCGATTAGCTTCGTCGATCTCGAGAATTCTGTCCATTCGTCCCAGATCAAGCATTACTCCTGCAGGCTTGATGGTAGGACACGCGAACCCTCCCGAAAGGCCTGCTGAAACGGGACTTACGGCGATTTTTTCTTCAGAACAGTAAATGAGAATTTTACGGATTTCTTCAGTGTATTTTGGTCGTACAACGATATCTGGGATTTGACTTTCCAAACCCATAACCGATTTTGCTAAATAAGAAGCGGTGATGGCGGAATTATTGGTAGCATAATCTTTTCCAACAATTCCAATCATAGCTTCCAAATCTTTTTCATCGGGTGCTTTATATGACATTTTGATTTAAACCTTTTACTTTCTATAGTTTGTTTGTTTTTTTTAAAAATATAACAGATAGGAAAATTAAGACTTCCTTTAAAGAATTTCCTTAAATTATAAACGCTAAATTACGTTAAAATCTTATTTTAGAATCGTAGGAAATTTATATATTCTTGAAATTAGAAATAAATGTTTTAAGAGCTAATTATTGAAAACAAATAAAGGATTTTTAGGTGAAATCCAAAAAAGCGGGATCGCATCTATTTTATCATTTTTCAACAAAAAGTCTATAATTTATTTGAAAAAGAAAAAAGAATTCCTCAAAGTTTAAGCCATTCCCTTTATTCTTTTCTAAATTATAAAACATAATTATATTTAGAGGATATTCTTCCTTAGCTAATAAGTTAAGAATTCATTTTTTAAAAATAAGAAGTGAGTATAAAAGATGGATATGAGAAAATTCATCCATTGCTTAAGTTGCGGAAAGACGTTAGCGGTAAAAGAAAAGGACTTGCAACCGTATTGCTCAGAATGTATTTTAGATTTAAACTATAGAACATCTGAGATAAATCATGACGAAATCGATAAAGAATTGCAGAAGATTTTGGATTTTTTTGTATCAGACGTTCGTGCGGCGTTTAATAAGGACCCTGCGGCTCAAACACTATTAGAAGTCCTAATGAGTTATCCCGGGATTAAGGCAGTCCTTATGTATAGAATTGCCCATTTCTTTTGGAAATTGAGAATGCCATTCATACCTAGATATCTTTCGGATCTTGCTCGTGAAACCACCGCTATAGAGATCCATCCCGGAGCAGAAATAGGAAGTGATTTTTTCATTGATCACGGGGCAGGCGTTGTGATCGGTGAGACTTGTATAATCGGGGACAATGTGACTCTATATGCGGGAGTGGTCTTAGGCGGAACGGAGCTTGAGCGCAAAAAGAGACACCCCACCCTAGGAGACAATATTGTGGTAGGGACGGGAGCAAAAGTCCTGGGGCCCATTAAAATCGGGGACAACGTTAAAATTGGTGCCAATTCCGTGGTGATTAATGACATTCCGCCTAATTCCGTGGTGGTAGGAGTTCCGGGTAAAATTATCTCTCGAAAGGGGGAAAAGATTGATAGAATTGATTTGAGACATGGCGATTTACCTGATCCATTAGCAATAACCCTATCAAGATTTGAAAAAAGAATTAAAGAATTAGAAAAAAGGTTAAGGATGGTTAAGAGTAAAGAAATGGATGATATAGAAATAACGTATGGAAGATTTGGCGGGGGAATCTAATTTTAAAAAAATGAATAATTTTAGACAATATGAAAAGGTGTGAAAAAAATAGGAGTATATAATAATATAATCGAGACGATAGGAAAGACTCCTCTGGTGAAATTAAACAGAATTACCGAAAATGTTAAGCCAAATATTTATGCGAAGTTAGAATCGTTTAATCCCGGCGGAAGTGTTAAAGACCGAATAGGCATGTATATGATTGAAAAGGCAGAAAAGGAAGGCATTATCAATGAAAACACTACCATCGTGGAGCCTACCTCTGGAAATACGGGAATAGGGCTGGCGCTTGTATGTGCCGCTAAAGGCTATAAGTTAATTCTTACCATGCCCGATAGTATGTCCATGGAGAGGCGACAAATTCTTAAAGCCTATGGCGCAGAATTAGAATTGACTCCGGCTTCAGAAGGCATGCAAGGGGCTATCAATAGAGCGTTACAATTATCCGAAGAAAAACAAAATATATTTATCCCGCAGCAATTTAAAAATCAAGCAAATCCCGAGGCTCATCGTCAGACCACGGCGAAAGAAATTTTCAATGATTTAGAAGGAAAAATAGATGCATTCGTAGCAGGAGTGGGAACAGGAGGTACCATAACTGGAGTTGGAGAAATTCTGAAAAAAACGGTTGGAGAGCGGGTAAAAATTATCGCGGTGGAACCCAAAAATTCCGCGGTTTTGTCTGGAGAGAACTCAGGTTCTCATAAGATACAAGGAATTGGAGCGGGGTTTATCCCGGAAGTATTAAATACCAAAATTTATGATCAAGTTATTCAAGTGGAATATGAAGATGCAATAAAAACTGCCAGAGATTTAGCCAAATTGGAAGGAATTTTTGCAGGAATCTCCTCGGGAGCCATTGCTTGGGCTGCGATATATGGGGTTTCAGAGGATTTTGAGAAAGGGGAGAATATTGTCTTCATGGTATGCGATACGGGAGAGAGATATCTTTCCACTGATCTGTATTGAAGAGTATCAATCGGAGAAATAATAAAAAAGGGATTCTAATCTTTTACGAAGGAAACAATTGCTTTGAGGAAAGCGTCGGGATTTTCTATGAAAGGCAAATGTCCTGTATCTGGGATGTCTACCAATTTGGATTCCGGAATTAATTCATGAATTTTTAAAGTTGCGAGTCTTAGAGCCTTTTGATCATGCTCAGCGGAGATAACTAAAGTCGGAACTTTTATTTTGTGTAATTCTGGTTCTAGATTTCGGGTAATGCAATAATGAATGGCGCTTAATCCGGCGTGATGGGCAGTTTTCATCGACATTTTAGCAAACTCATCGAGACTTTCTTGAGAGATAGGTTTTGTAAAAAAGGTGGGTGCCATTTTAGCCATCATTTTCTCGGGTTTCTTGCGATACATGCGGATGATCATTTTCCAGACGAGTTTAGATATAAACGTTCTGGCGAGATATACGGAGGTATTTGAAGTAATTAATTTCGTAAGCGTTTCTGGGAAGCGCAATGCATAATCACATACAATATAACCCCCCATGGATTGTCCAAGTAATGTATAGCCTCCGTCCCAGCCAAGATGTTTTGCGAGCTCCAAAATATCGGTGGAAAAAACTTCATGCGTATATTCGCCTTGGGGTTTTTCAGAATCTCCATGGCCTCGCAAATCAACGGCAACTATATCAAATCCTTTTGCGACCAGGGTAGGTGCAAAATCCTTCCAAAGTTCCTTGAATCCTGTCCACCCATGGACAAGCATAATGGGGGTATCTCCTTGATTTCCCCATCGAGAGTAGGCGATTTCTACTCCATTTACTTTTACGTTCTTATCCTTTTTATCCATAATATAATACTCTTTTTATTATAATTAAGTTAGCAATTAAAGGGAAGCATTACAGAAATTTATATTATTTGAAATGGAGTATCTTTTGACTTTGGTGTAATTTTTCCACAAAAGAAAAGCCTATTTGATTAGAATTCTTTCAGGAGTTTTCGATAAGCATAGAACACCAAGCTTAAGTTTATAACGATTGAGACCCCTCTTAGAAACCATACAAATTCAAAAACAAAAGGATTATAGGGTAACCAGTTAAACATGGCCCATACCATCCAGACCGCAGTTCGGCTTCTTAAGCCCCATGAGATCCCATATAAGATGAAACAGAGAAATAAAATAAAAGCGTATCGTTTTAATTTCCCGGGGGCATTTTTCCAGACAGCGCTGTAGGTAAGAGGTAAGGTAATACTCCAGGTAAAGTTAAAGAGGAAATTCATTTCCAACCAAAAGTAAGGTACATCACTAATGAGAGGGATATACACTCCGAAACTAAAGAAAAAATTCATTAATGTGAAAATCATGAGCGTTAAACCAATAATTTCCCAGACGACGGGTAAGGTCTGCTTAAATTTTCCGGTAAATATTTTTTTCCTTAGTTGTAATAACATGATAAATAGCCCAATATTTTGTATCAAATTTCCTATCTGCCATAAATATGCCACTTCATCGGGAGGTGCCGGAGCGCCGAATAAGATATTAATGGGGTTTGGACAGGTAAAATCCATGTAAAAAAAATCGTACCACACAAAATAAAGCGCTCCGAGTCCATAGAAAAAGAAGAAGTACACTAAACTCCTTAAAAATGTATAAAAGGGCGCATTCTTATCCATCCCTTTTAACTTAATAAGCATAAAAAAGAAATTAGCAAAATAGACGATGGGGATGCCTATATTGAAGATAAAAGTAAAAGTTTCTAAATTCATTGCTAAATCAAATGGTAATCCGGTCTCAAAATCGTACATAAATAAGTCCCTATAATTTATAAATCCTTTAAATGAATATAAAATTAATTTGCGAACGGGATATAAAAAGCTTTAATTTTTGAAAAGTCGATTAATAATATTCAATAATTTTTTTACATTTTATCAATTTTTATATATAATAAATAGAGAAAAAGAGAATATACGATATGTCGGATTATAAAGTATCAATTATTCCCCAAAAAGGCTATTATAAAGCTCAGATCGCAGTTAAGCTTATGGAATATTTTGATAAGGAAGGTCTTGAATTTAAGGGAAAAACCGTATTATTAAAACCTTCATTTGTATTACCAGTTAAAAATCCTCGAATGACATTAGCGGTTGATACGCATAATAGTGTGATTGCCGGGATTGCAAAGGCGTTAGCTTTAAGAGGGGCCTCTAGAATCCTTATTGCAGAGCATAGAACCATTGGTCCCGCAAGATATTCCTTTTATGCCTTGGATATAAAAAAGGAAGTGAAAGGAATTAAAAATGTTAAATTCTGTTATTTGGATGAGAAAAATCGGGTTTCTAAGACGCTGGGAGACCCCTTCATTCCCGATTATTCCGTAAAATATCCAAAGCTGCTTCTTGACGATAGTGTGGATTTTTTTATCTCGATCCCAAAATTAAAGATGAATCTCTATACAAACGTTACCTTAAGCGTAAAAAATAATTTTGGATTAATTTCTAAGAAAGAACGTCTAAAGTATCATGATAAAGATAGTCTTGATGCTCATTTAGCCAGTTTAACACTAATTAGACAACCAGATTTAATAATCACGGACGCAATCATTGCGGGAGAAGGTCAAGGACCTCACCTTACAACACCTGTTAATACAGGGATGTTAGTTGTTGGAGAGAATCCCTTAGCAGTTGATACTGTATGTAGTCATCTTATTGGGATAGATCCTCATAGTATCGGTCATCTTGAACTGCTACATAAAAAGGGAATTGGTCCTTTAGAGATGGAAAGCATTACAATAGAGAATAAAGAATATTTAGAAGCTAATAAAAAAGTTTTTGCTGAACCCGATACTAACTTAGAGATGAGTCCTTTAATAACCTCTTATATAGGAGAAAAAGCATGCCCCGAAGGATGCATAGGCTTTGTAAGAGGCATTTTAGATAGTTATGCCCTAAAAAAAGGGTGGTATTCGTTAGGCAAACTAAATATCATAATTGGAGACCCGGTCATTCCCCAAGAGACCTTGGAGAAATTAGAGAAAAAAAAAACTCTTGTATATGGAGAATGTTCTAAGAAATATAAAAAATATGGATTATACTTTAAAGGCTGCCCTCCTGATTATGTGAAGGCGCTTTTAAAGGTGGCCATACCGTGGAAATCTTCGTTAGGAATTAATCCCAATATCTCATTAGACAGGCTTTCCCCTTACAAGTATTTTAAAGCGTGGTTTTTGCATATTCTACAGAAAGTATTTCGTTTTTAATTAGCACAACCACGATTCCAAGTTCTTTCTGCGGGGATCTTTTAGGATATATTCTTGGAATTCTTCATTTTCCTCCCCGATGACATCCCAAAATTCTTCATAAATCTCTTTTTTAGTCATTTTCTTTTTTCCAGGGGGCCTATATTTGAGATAATTTCCATCTAAAATGAGATTGGAGAACAATTCAGAATTTTGTTCTTTATTATCATTAGTCTTAATTGAGTTTTCAGAAGCAGCGCTGGTAAGATCTGCAGATTTAAGTTCATAATCGACTTTTTGATACCCTCTAATTTTAAAGTTTTTATCGATAAATATTTGAAAGTGATGATCACAGATGAGTCCTTTATCAATTGATATTGTCGTCAATTGGGACGCTTTATTAATTATAGAATTCGGGAAATTAAGTTCTTTAACAGCTTTACATACAGGACAGGTTATGCGTAAGGTTTTATGTTCATTCAAAATAATCATTTCATTTAAATCAAATTTTAAAGCTAAGAACCATGAAGTGTACTTTAAATAAAAAAATAAATAGTACTTGGATTTTATAATTTAATTATGAATGCGAAGGAACGCGTTTTAAAAACAATAAATCACGAAGAGCCCGATAGAGTTCCGTCATTTGAAGCTTCAATCGATAATCTAAAAATATGTGAGCATTATGATGTAAAATATGTATTTCAAGGTGCCGCAAAAGGGCTTAGGGTCTTATATTATTTACTTTGGGGTCGCAACAAGCTTTTAACAAAAGTTCTTACTTATATGGGTAAAAAGAAAAGTGCAATCAAATTGGCTATAAAACCCATGATTACACTTTATAAAAATATTGGCATTGATTTATGTGTTACCCCGCTAGGATTATATCCTATAAAATATTTTAAAACGGGATATATTGATGAATTTGCGAGAAAATTTGAATTTAAAACTAATCCCGCGGATGGAATGGATATTTCTTAGTACATGGGAGGGGTTTTGAAAGATTTTGAAGATTATGAAGAATTTCCTCCCCTAGACCCGGATAACCCTATGCGGGAGAATGCTTATAAAATAGGGAAGAAACTTGAAGAAAAAGCAAAAGGGGAAGTATATTTGGCACCTTCTTTTTTTGGGATGATGGAACCAACTTGGGAAGCTTTCGGGTTGGAAAATTTTGCTAGGATGCTAGCACGCCCTAAGCATGTTCAGAAAGTGTTTGATGATAGAGGGAAGTTTGCCGTAGAAATGGTGAAACGCGTGATAGAATGGGGGGAAGACGGGGCTATTCTGATATATGACGATTATGGATATAAAAAAGGATTATTTATGAGCCCACGAAGTTATCAGAAGTACGTATTGCCATGGCTCTCGAGAATATGTAAAACAGCTCATAACGGAGGATTAAAAGTAATCCTTCACAGTTGCGGAGATGATTATCAGATATTCGAAGACATAATCAAAGTGGGTGTAGATGCGATCCATCCTATAGAACCTACTACCGCCAATCCAGAATATGACATTTTTAAACTCAAAGAAAAATATGGAGATAAAATTTGTTTTATTGGGAATGTCTCTCCCCAAGATCTATCTGATAAGGAGCCCGAATATATTCGAGAATATACAAGGAGATTGTTAAAAAATGTGGCGCCAGGAGGGGGATTTATCTTAAGTTCAGGACATAGTATAAACCCCGCAGTAAAATTAGAAAACTTTCTTGCGATGAGAGACACTTATGAAAAATATGGGAAATATCCAATAAATATAGGATAAAAAGAATAGTATTCATAACAAATCTATAGTGAATTTTTATATTTTACAAAGGAGTATAATTTATTATTAACTCATTTATAAAGTGAAAAAAAATGTCATTAGACAATTATAAGAAATCCTTAATTCCGTTTGTAGTGGCTGTTCTACTGATGATTATTATATCTATACCAATGATGAGTGGTGATCTTCCGGCTCCGTTTAGTGGAATCCCGGGAAATACTGCGGGAATTCAAATGTTTTTTATTATTGGGCTTTATATTTTTCTTCCGATTATTGGCGTATTAGTCTTTGGATATCTATTAGGACCCGCATTTCTATTACTTCATAAAAAAACATTAGGACG
>Ga0180433_10006761_pt1 | contig 14908 bp, 11 predicted proteins | sample SS_ome_8_FD_132980 | JGI IMG/M metagenome (GOLD analysis project Ga0180433, IMG submission 132980) | Hypersaline lake sediment archaeal communities from the Salton Sea, California, USA - SS_1_D_1 metaG | ecosystem: Environmental > Aquatic > Non-marine Saline and Alkaline > Hypersaline >... | reverse complement strand
TCCTCCAATAAAAAATTGGGCTTTGATAAACCCAATCCTGTCTCAGGTTACGGACTTATCAATGTTGACAAAGCCGTGCGTATAGCCAAAAACTTAGGCGAAGAGAAAAAATAGTTTTCATCTGCTGCTGTAATATCTCAATATTCTATCTCTATCTTCGTTAGCCTTATCCCCCTTATAATAAACCTCAATAAATTCAACCCAATCCTTGTCCTCGTAATAAGCATAAATAATCCTAATACCACTTGCCGATCCTTTTCCCTTCAAAGATCGACAGGCAAACTTTCTTGCTTTATATATCTTTGGGTAATCTATACCTAGATTTGATATTTGGACGATTCCTTTGTTATCCATTTTTAATTTATGATAAAGTCGAAGCTGTTTTTCTATAAAAATATCTAAATCTTCCTTAAGCGTTCTGAATCTTCTGAGCTTCTTTAAATCTTTCTGGAACTCTCGAAGAGATCTAATCTCATTAAATATCTTCTTCACTGTAGGTCCTCACCGAATATTCAGGAGTGCGGTAAAAAACAGACTCATAATCTATGATTTCACCATCATCTGTGGTAAGCCAGGGAACATCTTTATGAGAACATTCACTCATCTGTTTGGCATTCATATCAGAATATTTTTCTAAGACTTCATCGATCATCTTTAACTCATTAGCCTTCAATCCTGATAAATCCGGGGGCCTTAAAGGAAGATATTTCCTTTGAGGATACTGAAAATATTTATCAGCCACTTTAACGATATCCTTGTAACCCAGCATCTCCTCAATCACCACAATAAATTCTTTGGGAGTTGGACCATAATTGTTTTTTATATAGGTAGCCCCTATGAGCTGTTCTTCATACATCTCATAATAGTTAAAATCAATAAAGTAGAGCAACTTATACAACACAGACTCACCAATATTCGGTTTAGAGCCAACTTTATTAAGGATATAGAGCAGTACTTCTTTAAATTTATCTAAATTCTTCTGTGGCACATTAATCCGAATGCCTTGTTTTTGTTTTTTTGGCTGTTCTGTACTCTCTAAGAACACTTCAATTTCCTTTTGTAAATCAAGTAAAATATCCGATGTCACATTGAATATTTTGGAAAGCCTCGCAACTTCCTCAGCACTTATTTTCCGGCCTCCAGTTTCAATTTGAGATAATGAAACCCGGCTTATCTTGAGTAGATTAGCTAACTTTTCCTGGGAATATCCAGCTCGTTCTCTCAGGCTCTTAATCCGCTTCCCAATTTTTTTATTAAAAGTATCCATCATTCTATTTGCTCCTATTAAAGACTAATCCCTTTGTAACATATGTTGTATTATCTGTCAACATATTGTTATATTATATTACATCTAAACAAATGGTTCATTGTTAAAGCGATTTATTAAATAATCTGCAGAAGCCGAGTTTCAATCCTTGTTTTAATGGAATTTTTTAATCAACAAAGAGCTGGACAAGGAAATCAAAGAACAGCTTAAGGGGTTTCAATCCTTGTTTTAATGGAATTTTTTAATCAACTTTATCAATCACTCTATTTCACCGCCCAAGACACCAGTGTTTCAATCCTTGTTTTAATGGAATTTTTTAATCAACCATCGTCACGTTTTCCTGAGAATTGTCCTATCTCATGAGTTTCAATCCTTGTTTTAATGGAATTTTTTAATCAACAACTAATAGGGCTGCTGCTGCCTTCCGAACAGTCAAGTTTCAATCCTTGTTTTAATGGAATTTTTTAATCAACTGTAACTAGCTTGACTTTCAACAAGCCCTATGCAGAGTTTCAATCCTTGTTTTAATGGAATTTTTTAATCAACAACAATGAAACAAGACATTGATACCCATCCTCATTGTTTCAATCCTTGTTTTAATGGAATTTTTTAATCAACATTAGTATATCTAACTGGGAGAAGGAGGAGCGATGAAGTTTCAATCCTTGTTTTAATGGAATTTTTTAATCAACTGTTTCTCCTTGTAATCCTCTGTGGTGGTATTTTATGTTTCAATCCTTGTTTTAATGGAATTTTTTAATCAACGGTATTCCTGATATACTTCTTTTTCAATTACTTGAGGGTTTCAATCCTTGTTTTAATGGAATTTTTTAATCAACGTTTTTCGCTCATATTTATTTTTCTCCTTTGAAATTGTTTCAATCCTTGTTTTAATGGAATTTTTTAATCAACCCTCCGGGCTGGTGAGCTAGAGAGTCTCAAGGTACTGTTTCAATCCTTGTTTTAATGGAATTTTTTAATCAACCAAAAGAAAAATGCTGGAAAGCCCATGAGAAATGGTTTCAATCCTTGTTTTAATGGAATTTTTTAATCAACTAATCATTTTTGGATTGATGAGCTTCCGGCTCTTTGTTTCAATCCTTGTTTTAATGGAATTTTTTAATCAACTTTTAGATGAAATGCAAAATCACAATCATAATCATGTTTCAATCCTTGTTTTAATGGAATTTTTTAATCAACTTCATTTCACCTTCTCAAAAAGTTTATCCAATTTATGTTTCAATCCTTGTTTTAATGGAATTTTTTAATCAACTAATGCTCTGGGTAAGGGAGCGAGCTTGGAAGACGTGTTTCAATCCTTGTTTTAATGGAATTTTTTAATCAACCTATTCTGGATTTAAGGAGACATTCTAAGTTCTGGAGTTTCAATCCTTGTTTTAATGGAATTTTTTAATCAACTGCTTATACCACTTCACTTTTTTAATTTCCTCCATAGTTTCAATCCTTGTTTTAATGGAATTTTTTAATCAACCTCAGTATCCTCTTTATAGTGTCATCCTTTTTTATAAGGTTTCAATCCTTGTTTTAATGGAATTTTTTAATCAACTAATAATAAGATTCAATAGGGATAAAAAAAATGAAAAAGTTTCAATCCTTGTTTTAATGGAATTTTTTAATCAACCATCATGAAGTGCTTTGAGTTCTGATTTGAGTCTTGAGTTTCAATCCTTGTTTTAATGGAATTTTTTAATCAACAAGGAAAGCCTCACCCCCCATCAACGTAAAGTTATTGTGTTTCAATCCTTGTTTTAATGGAATTTTTTAATCAACCTGACAATGATACGCTGACAGAGCTGGTAGATGAGAGTTTCAATCCTTGTTTTAATGGAATTTTTTAATCAACAAAGCAACCTGAAGTTGTGTGAAGATGGAGCTATAGGTTTCAATCCTTGTTTTAATGGAATTTTTTAATCAACCAGAATAGTTTTTAGAATATATTTTAAGATTTTGGTAGTTTCAATCCTTGTTTTAATGGAATTTTTTAATCAACTATGGGCAGGGTTGGTTCAGTACGACGAAGAGCTGACAGGTTTCAATCCTTGTTTTAATGGAATTTTTTAATCAACCGCATATCCCAAGGTCTTCCGAAAATTACTTCGTAAGTTTCAATCCTTGTTTTAATGGAATTTTTTAATCAACAAATAATAACAGTCCAGATAGAGCCTATTGTTTTGGAGTTTCAATCCTTGTTTTAATGGAATTTTTTAATCAACCCAGATTTAAGAGTTTACCGCCCAAATTATTACCGTTTCAATCCTTGTTTTAATGGAATTTTTTAATCAACCGATTCCTGTCCTGGGAGAGACAATAGACGAATACAGTTTCAATCCTTGTTTTAATGGAATTTTTTAATCAACTTTTTCGCTAGAGGACTCTAGATTGTCAATTATGTAGTTTCAATCCTTGTTTTAATGGAATTTTTTAATCAACCCTTTCCTTGCAGGCTGATTCATCAGCTTCCGATACAGTTTCAATCCTTGTTTTAATGGAATTTTTTAATCAACTAATAGGTCACAGAATACTGACCATCTAGGGTAGGAAGTTTCAATCCTTGTTTTAATGGAATTTTTTAATCAACTATCTGATGCCTCAAACCGGCAGGGGACATTTAAAGTTTCAATCCTTGTTTTAATGGAATTTTTTAATCAACGAGGTTTACAGGGTTGTAAAGGGGGAGTGATAATGTGTTTCAATCCTTGTTTTAATGGAATTTTTTAATCAACCATTTAAAGCAAAAGGAAATTCATTATGGCAATAAGTTTCAATCCTTGTTTTAATGGAATTTTTTAATCAACGCCCTGTCCCTTGATATAAGAATCTTCTCAGTAGGGTTTCAATCCTTGTTTTAATGGAATTTTTTAATCAACTTTAATTGGTAATGCAGGCATTTAATACCTCCTAAAAGTTTCAATCCTTGTTTTAATGGAATTTTTTAATCAACCTCAAAATAATCACCCAGAAATATACGCCCTATTTGTTTCAATCCTTGTTTTAATGGAATTTTTTAATCAACAGCCATATTCCATCCAGCACTTGCTTGGATTGCATTAGTTTCAATCCTTGTTTTAATGGAATTTTTTAATCAACCTAATATTCCATTTTTATTTTGATTCCAGTTTTTAAGTTTCAATCCTTGTTTTAATGGAATTTTTTAATCAACTTTCGAAAACCTTTTTCAAAATCTTTAAAGTCAATAGGTTTCAATCCTTGTTTTAATGGAATTTTTTAATCAACCTGAAGGTGCTGAAGGGTTGGAAGAACTCAAGAAGTTTCAATCCTTGTTTTAATGGAATTTTTTAATCAACCTTGACGCTGCATGGATTGGAAAGACTTGCGATAAGTTTCAATCCTTGTTTTAATGGAATTTTTTAATCAACTCGTTCATACAGATAATGATGCTGTCTGTTCCTGAAGTTTCAATCCTTGTTTTAATGGAATTTTTTAATCAACTGTTGATTATCTTCATCATAAAAATATCCCATCCCGCCTGAGTTTCAATCCTTGTTTTAATGGAATTTTTTAATCAACTAAGAGTTTTGTCGTCAAATATTTCAAGCTCTTGGCTGTTTCAATCCTTGTTTTAATGGAATTTTTTAATCAACTGTGGTGATTGCTTAGATGTCATGAAAGAGATCCCAGGGTTTCAATCCTTGTTTTAATGGAATTTTTTAATCAACAATCAGATAGTCTAATTAGAGAAAAAAACTAACCCTGTTTCAATCCTTGTTTTAATGGAATTTTTTAATCAACTCTTTGCAGATGAGCATCAATATCCAGTACCAATGTAGTTTCAATCCTTGTTTTAATGGAATTTTTTAATCAACTCTTTTCTTATGAGAAGGTCATCGTCCATCATAAGAATGTTTCAATCCTTGTTTTAATGGAATTTTTTAATCAACTTCGGGCTTCAGCTCTTTCAGTATCTTGAGCTGCTGTTTCAATCCTTGTTTTAATGGAATTTTTTAATCAACTGAGGTACGTTGGCCGGGTTCATTATATTCAAAGTGTTTCAATCCTTGTTTTAATGGAATTTTTTAATCAACTGGTAAAGGAAGATGTGATTTATAGGGTTGTAAAAAATGTTTCAATCCTTGTTTTAATGGAATTTTTTAATCAACCATCATCAGGCATTTAATGTTCCTTTCATTGAGAGTTTCAATCCTTGTTTTAATGGAATTTTTTAATCAACATAGCACCCATTACATAATCTGTGGAATAGTTAGTAGTTTCAATCCTTGTTTTAATGGAATTTTTTAATCAACCTTTACATGGTTATTATAAGCCTTTATTCATACATATGTTTCAATCCTTGTTTTAATGGAATTTTTTAATCAACCACCAAAGGGCAGTTTGTTGAAGGAAACAAGGCAAGGTTTCAATCCTTGTTTTAATGGAATTTTTTAATCAACATAGATCTCCCTATCGCATTTTCCGACATCTGACATAGTTTCAATCCTTGTTTTAATGGAATTTTTTAATCAACTTCATGGAGGGAAGAATGGTGATGTTTTATGGGAGGGGTTTCAATCCTTGTTTTAATGGAATTTTTTAATCAACAGCAAATTGAACGTAATTTATTGTTGATTTGTCAATTGCGGCTATTTGAGAAGGCATTAAATTTCTCATTTTTTCTTTTTTTATGCACAAATTAATGTTCATTCTGATTATCTTTTACATGCTTTTCTGTCTCTCATCTTCTTCATATTGAACAAATTAACATCCTCTTTTCTACAGCAACTAATAATTTTACGTGAAACATAATTCAATTGTCAAAGAACAAGTTAATATCCAAACTGAATATTTAGTTTATTCCACTTAATCATATACAAATATTTCTATAACAACAATCAATACATCTGATCTTATATTTCGTTTTTTTTGGATAATGTCCTATCTGTACTATTTCCATCATTTCATTTATTATCCTGTTTACTTCAGAAATTGTTTTTTCTCTAAATTGAGTTTCCTTTATATAGTCATTGCTTCTTGTATAACATATATAACCTTTGTCTACTCTTTTTTTATATGAATCCATAATTAAGAGCCCATACATAACCGATTGTATCCTATGAGTTCTGTATAGAAACTTCTTGTACTCTGCGAATTTATAATCAAGAGGTGCGAGTGTGTCATCTTCTAAATAAAGAATCTCATCTACCACTCCCTTTATATGATATTTCTCTGAGGACATGTAAACATCTAATTCTTTTTTAACAACCCCCAATTTTTTTCTTAAATACTCCTTATTAATTTTCTTCTTCCATTCATGTACTTGACGGCCTTTAATCACCTTATATCTCTGTTCCTCATGCTGGGGAATATTCAAACATTTCATGAAATATATGAATCTCGGGCAATAAAGATATTCCATCACCTCAGAAGGAGCAACAAAAACTCCACTGTTCTTTTCTTCAGAAAAACTTTGTAATGATTTCATCACTAACCAACTCTTTATCGAATGCCTTTCCTAACAATCTGACTTTTTTAAAATCTTCTGAACAAAGAGGAAAAATATATACTGAATCCTTATCTTTATTGATTAAATCTTTACATATCATTTCCAGTTCATCAATCTCTTGGTTATTTAAATCCCCCAGAAATACACTCTTTTGAACTCTATAAAGACCAGAACTTTTGCACTCTCTTGCGATTCTGGTTCTCGTGTTATTTTTGACAATGTCATATATTACCCATGTTATCATTATTAATTACCTGTGTTTTTTATTAATTCATTGGCAATTCTGTGACATTCAAACTGAATAATATCTCTTTTTTTTATGTTCCTTCCTCTAAAACGGACTTTTTTATCCAGGCTTTTATTCAAAGACTCCAGCAACACTGATTTTCCCTCTTTATTCAAAGTCATCCCCTTATGTACTTTATCAAAATAACTTGTTTTAACTTTTCTCTGACTAAATAAATAGACAACTGCCTCATCAATGAAAATTCTAAAATTTTCTATCAGATCAAAAACCAATGACTTCTTATTATAATTATCAGTGTGGATAAAACCTATATAAGGGTCCAAGCCAGCCAAAATGCATGCTTTCTCTATCATTGAATAAAACACTCCATAGCCATAATTAAGCATGCAATTGAATTCATCTTCTGCTGGCTGTCGACTCCTACCTTCAAATTTGTATCTTTTTGGCATAATATAACTGATAGCCTCAAAATAGACTTTACCTCCAGAACCTTCATATCCCATTATAGAATTTCTTTGCTTTTCTATAGTCCCTTTTAAAGAATCAATCTTTCTAACAGTTTCTTCAAGTGATTTTATCCATCCATTTAATCTCTCTGCCTTTTTGGGCCTTGTCTTCTTTAGTCGGTTAATAAAATCGACCTGATTTCTAAACTTATTTATCACCCACTTTTTAGCTAACTCTAAACCATATGATTCCTCAGCAATTTCTAACTGCCGCCTTCTAATCAATGTGGTGCTTCCAGGCTTAGCATGCCACACCCGGCTGTATGGATTTCCATATTTATCGAGAAAAATAATATCTATATTATTATCCATAGCTAATTTAATCGCATCTGTTGAAATATAAGCGCTTGTTGTGATCATGATTGATTTGACTTTTTTTACGGAAACTTCAAAAACTTTATCCTCTTTCTTTATGAGAAAACATTTGTCTTTTTTTCTCAGGAAGCACCCGAAAGAATTTAATATTAATCGCATGGTTTTGTTAAAAAATCAAAGAACCACTAAAATCACTTTTCCGCTTCCAACCCGATTTGTTATCATAATATGTCGTGATTTTATCATTTGGGATATATACAATTTCTGTATCTTCAAATTCATCATATTCAATGTGTTTTGCAGGAACTGAGATTACATAATCATAAAAATCTTTTTTTATCTCATTGAATACCAATTTCCTTTCAAAAATAGGTAATTTTCTTGTCCTCATGAATTTGTCCCAAGTCTTTTTTGCTTTTTCATCATATTCAATGAATACATCTTTCTTATAATAGTCGTTATTTTCAATCAGTCTGAAATTACTGATTCTATCAAATCTTAACTTTTTTACATCTTCAATAATATCCTCAGAAATGCTACTGCTCATGTTCTCTTCAATTTTTTGATAGTAATTATCAATATTCTTTAAAAATTCTCTCTCATTAAATGATGTTTTACCTTTGAAAGAATTAATCGTTTCTATTAATGAAAGAGGAGAATCTCCATAAATATACTTATAGAAGTAGTTACTTTCCTCATTTTTCAATTGAAATATTTTTACATTCCCTAATCTATTCCCAAAATTTCGGTTGCATCTTCCACATATCTGATTTATCGAATCTAGAGGACCAAAATCTCGCCATACATTTTCTATGTCAATATCAACTCCAGCCTCTACCATCTGAGTTGAAATAATTATTTTCCTGCTTTTTCTATCTTTTATCTTTTTAATTCTTTGAGTGCGATGCTTTGGGATAATATTTGTTGAAAGATAAAATAATATGTTCTGGTCTATCCCCCTCTCAATAAGAAAATCATACAACTGCAAGGATGCATTGATAGTATTTAAAACAATTAAGAATGACTTGTTTGAATCGACAATATTTCGCAGAGTTATTTCCTTGAAATCATTTAAAGTATATTCTTTTTTATCAAACGACAAGCAAACACGATTTAATTGCCCAAAGTACTTCACTTTTTGGGGAACTAACTCGATTATTTCTTTTTTTGAGAAAATCCTGGGTTGAGTTGCGGTCATTAAAACTACATAAGTGTTAAAAACATCACATATAGTGCTTAAGATAGTCCTAACTAAAATCCAATATTTAATTGGTATTGTTTGTACTTCATCCAATAAAATTATCGAGTTGGCAAGTTTATGAAATTTTTTCAAGGAGCGGTTCTTATTTGTTATTAGCGTATGAAATAACTGAATAAAAGTAGTTACAATAATCTCAGATTCCCAACTTTCTATTAAGAACTGAGACTGGTTTGTACCATATTCATCCTCACCCTCGGATTTATAAAATATTTCGGATAAATGATGATGTTTCAGCAATATATCACTGCTGGGATAATTCAAGACTTCTTGAAAAACTTCATGATTCTGATCAATTATGCTTGTAAAAGGTAAAGAATAAACTATTCTTGGTGTAAATCCCTTTTCTTTTGTGAGCCTTTCTCTCAACATTAAAGCAACAGAGAATGCAGAAAGGGTTTTCCCGCTTCCCGTCGGGACATTTAAAGAAAAAATATTTTGGCTTAGATCTATTTCATTGATTGTTCTATGTGAATCAATGAATATTTCCTCTCTAATTTGGTCAATTTTAGACCTTGGTTCTCCAAATTTTTCTTTTTTAAATTTTCTAACGATATCAGAACTAATTCTTGGTCTTTTTTTATCTCGTTTTTCTATTACAACTGATTCTTTATCTGACTGTAACAAAATAGAATAAAAAAACTGGAATACTATGTAACTCTCGATTTTATCAGGGAATTCATTAGAAAATTTTTTTCTAATACTTTTCGATTTAAACTGACTTTTTAATTCATTTCTAACATATTTATCTATATCCGAGGGGAATTCAGATAAACTAAAATTGACTTTTATTCTTTTGGAAAGAAATGAGAGTAATTGTTCGATTTCATTCTTTTCAAGCTTACTTATCTGTTTTTTAAGATAATCATATTGTTGAGAGAACAATTCAACATTGATAGGATCTTCTAGATTGCCATGATGTTTTTTTACCATCAAAAAAAACAAAAAAGGCAAAAAAGGGCATAAAGGATTTTTTGATTTTATGTCTTTTTTTTCAAGATAGGATTTTATCAGCCAATACGTAAATATTGCCGAAAGTAAACCATGGTGCGTTTCAGGATGATTCTTAAGTCTCTGTTTTTCTCCATTCTTTGCTTCAATGTATTCTTGAAAGGATGAAGTAGCTTTCCCAAAATCATGAGAAAAACTACTAATGTAGAGGAGATCCTCTAATGTCGTTTTTTTTACATCTAAAGAAATATTTAAATTATGATTATACTCTTTAAATCTTCTTAACGACAACTCAGCCACTCTTTTGGAATGTTCGCTGAGCAATTCACCTGGACGAGCAAGTAATTTAAAAGAAAACGATTCTTTCTCCATTTTCAACTTCCCAATACTTACTTGGCTTACATTCTATTGATCGTGCTTTACGTTCAAAAAATACATTTTCTCTTTGTTCCACAACTCTTTCTGGATTCATAAATATCGGATAATTGACCTGAAATATTTCTCTTCCTTCTGTAAAATTAATCTCATTATTAGACAAATAACCTGAAGGAATTACAGAATCAATTTTGACTAAATCATTGTTTTTTCTCTCAATAATTCCTAATTCACCAATATATTGGAAATTAGCCAGAAGCTCGCTCAAGCCAAAATAAACGCTATAAACTGAAGTGTGGCTTTCTAGATGGCCCTTTAATGATTTATAAATTCCTTTATTATTGTGCCAGAAATATAAGGTAAATGAGGGTTTTTTTAGGTATTCAGTCCTTATCTGAGTATGTGGCTCATGACCTTTCTTTTTGATTAATCTAAATAATTTAATGTCCTTTGTATTAATAAGATTCAATGACCACCTGACTTTATCAACAAAATGATTAAGTTTGATCGCTATTCTATAGCTATTTTGAGGGAATTTTGTTAAATAGAAATTGTCTTTTTTGTCAAGTCCTATAATTGCCGATATTAAGCCAATGGTTGTCGGAGGAGGAGGGAATTCGAAAGTTAAGGGTGATGTTGTTGTGTAATACTTTTTAAAATGAGCATAATCTCCCCAAATCTTAAAAACTAAAACTTTATGCATCCCAATCTCTCCTTAAAGAGAGATTTCTGTGAATTTTTCCAACATTTCAATATTTATAGAATTTCCATTTTGAATATATTGCATTCTTTCATCTGTAATAAATTCTATACTCTCAATTTTATCATTGTTTCTTTCGATCTTCTCTAAAAGCGCTCCCAATTCAATTTTGTAATCCTCTGGCTTCCTTAGTTCTTGATCTCTTAATTCTCCCTTCTTCAACTCAATAAGATTATCCAAATCGCCAATAAAGAAATTTGGGGTATTATAATTAATAATTATAAGGAGTCTTGGCATCTGTCCAAATTTAGATCGAGAAATCAATCCTTTGGTGCCATTCCAGATTGCTTCCTTAAGAAGTTCTGTATCTTTTCTTTTCAACTTAGTATGTTTTGCAGCGTTTTCATTGATAACTCCACAGAAACCTATTAGAGAGTATGGAAGGATATAAGCCTCTGTAAACGTTCCTTGGCCCTTAGCCTCTTTAGAAGGCATCACAGTTGTGCCTTTAACAAAAACGGGCCCTTTCACAGCATGTAAAGACTTCCCCATTTTAAATTGAACTGGACCAGTAAAAGTAATTGTCTTTCCTTTTATCGCAGAAGTAGCCCCAAAAAGACGAATATCAATACATTTATCAGCCATATTTTCTGGTGAATCTATTTTTAAATCATATGTCCTTTCTTCCTTAGTCTTTAAATTCCCATCTTCTTTCCTTACTTCTTTTATGAATATCTCCTCTCCTTTTTCAAGTAAATAATCCCTTATCGTTCTTTTTAGCCTCACGTCTGTCACTAAATTTCTACTAGTTTCCTCGTCAATCCTTGGCTTATTCTCATCATTCGGATCTCCATTTGGATTCGCATTTTGAACATCATACAAAAATAGTATTTCTGACCTGTTTTTTAAATCAGTCATTTTTTCCCTCCTCTACTTTTCTCGAATTTATCTTAAAATAATTAGATAAATTCATTCCAACCATAAATACAAAATTCATTTCATCAACAGATAATCTCCACTGATTATAATCACCTGCTGATAATATATATTTTGAGGTTAATTCCTCTAGGGCTTTATAATAATTCTTCCCATATTCCTCTAATTTATTAATTATTTTTGGCAGCAGCACACTGATATCAAACGAAGACATCTTTAATCCCTTTAATTTACTTCTAAATGGAGCCGAATCTCGCTCTGTTTGTTGAATATTAAGAAGAAATTGAGTTAGCACACCCAACAGAAAAATTGATCTATGAGCATCAGACTTAAAAAAGCTTTCAAAACTATTAAAAAACAAATTGACCTTACTTTCCAATTCGTCCTTTGTCTGTATTTTAAATTCCTTAAAAAATTGTTCATCCACTTTTCCCTCCTCCCTTTCATTCATTACTTTAAGTGTTATTAAATATAAAACAAACATAAATCCTTTTATTGAATCAAGCCATATTGGCTTATCATTAGAGAATCGTGATCTTATTTTGTTCATTATATTCTGCATAATAAACTGTAAATCAATTGGCTTATCCTTGAATATCTTTTCACTGACTTCTAAGAAATATTTATCTTTGTTTCCCTCTATAGTAGATTTCGGAAAGAAATTTCTAACAATCCCGAAATTGAAGTAGCATAAAGGTTTGTCTTCCTTGTTTCTTGCCTGCTTAAAAAAAATAATACTATCTATTTCATTTTTTATTTCAAACAGCGTATTTAACCTTGAAGGCAAAAGTTCTTCAATAACTAACAAGATTCTTAATACTGACTTTTGTGGATTTTCATAAAAAAACAAATCAAAAGATATATTGGATTGTCTTTCTTTCACAAAATCAAATAACTCATTTTCATCATTAGTGAGTCTATTTATATCTTCTGTTTTGAATTTTGGATTATTTTTAAATTCCAAAAGCACCTCTAAGATAGTCTCATATTTCTTTTTATCAGAAATCCTTGGAATAAAATAATAACCTATTCCATAAAAATTAAGGTTTAACTGGTCTTGAATAAACTGATACCCAATCCTAAGATCAAGAGCACAGTCAAGACATACGGGGTAATTTTTCCAAGAGTATTCACGTTTAAAACCCCCAGTTATCATCCCATCCTTATCTACGTTATAGAATTTCAAATCTGTAAAAAAACCAAAAACTTCATTTCTTTTATTGCAAATCGAGCATATTTTGTTTTTTGAATAAGAAAATGTACTATATGTTTTTGAGTACTTTAAATCTCTCTTAGCCTTATCTAATAAGATTTTCTTAAAAACTCTATGGCTCCCTATGAGGCTTATGTCATTTGCATTATTTAGAAAACCTAGCGATATAACTTTTCCAGATTTATCTGGTATAATCTCTATTTGGTATTTTATTTTTTCAATTAATTCCTCTTTATGTTTTTCTAAAGAAAATAAGATCTCGCTTAAAAAAGAACGTTCGTCATCAGATAATAATTCGTTATCTTTATTTTGTTCAAACCACTTAATAAATTTCCTTTCTAAAGTAGTTTTTAACTTTGTTATTTTACTCGTGGGTGTAAAATCAGTCCCGCTACTCGATCCTCTCTTATAAAGGATTTTCTTTTTATAAGATCTATCAAATTCCCTATATATAACATTGCTGAATTTCAAACATTTATCTAACAGAACTATAAATAAGTGTTTATTTCTACCCCTGTCAAAGGCATCATCTAAAATCATATCTAAAAACCCCATCTGATTTTCTTCTCTTATATATTTGCCTAATTCTGCAATTGCGTTTATCATTTATTCACCCAGGATATTGAAGTAGTATGAAAGACATTTAAAATATAAAAAATGGATAAAACAAACTTTAATTTTTTTAATTCTCATATTTTTTAACAGTCCCAAAACCCCTTGCAACCTGCTTTCCTATACCAAGGTATTCAGGTATGTAGAAATTTGTCATGAAATTTCCTAAAAAACATAACAATTTCATGTTCTTAAAATTAACTTCTCTTTTTCTGAAATCCCCATCAACTTTAACTTTTTCGATATCTGGAATTCTATAATTGAAACCTTTTGATATCGTCTTTAAATTCTCACGGAGTATATGTTTTAAAAATGATCTTTGGTCATAACGATTTAGTTTTATATATTTTTTATAATTTTCCTGATTCAGAGCCATCCAAGGAGAGACAAATCTATAATCAATGTATTCTTCTGATATTCCAAATTTCTCTTTCTTTAGTATTATAGACTTTTCGTGAACGGTCTCTTTCTTTTCCCCTATCTTCATTTCTCCAAGTTCAAGAAACACTTCCTTAAGAATATCTATTCCTTCGTTAATCGCAACAACTGTTGGACGATAATTAACAGCTTTGAATTGAATCAAGGGATAAGAATATCGAAGTTTGCCTTTCTCGAGATGATTGTGGATAAGGTCATACTTAGGATATTTTTTAGATAGATAACCACGAAATTTAGGTATATCAGCCTTTTTTAAATTGTTTCCCGTAAAAATAAGCAAGGCCTTTCTTACTTCCATAGATCTTTAATTTATTTTTATGTTTGAAGTTTCGATTACTGACCGATTTAATATAGCACAAGAAAACAAAATTTTAAAGAAAAATTTGCATGTAGATTTTGCCAAAGAAAATTTATATGATGAAAACATGGACAAAATCAAATCCCCAGAAAAGAAATCTCCAAAAAATCTATTTAAATCTTTCCTAAAATCCATAAAAAGTTTCGTGAACATTCTTCCCGTTCTTATTGGAGTGGTCTTGCTTTTAGGGTTGTTCCGGGTTAATGTTTCCCCCCGAATTATATCTTCGGTATTTAGAGGCAATCTATGGATA
>Ga0180433_10006760_pt1 | contig 14908 bp, 14 predicted proteins | sample SS_ome_8_FD_132980 | JGI IMG/M metagenome (GOLD analysis project Ga0180433, IMG submission 132980) | Hypersaline lake sediment archaeal communities from the Salton Sea, California, USA - SS_1_D_1 metaG | ecosystem: Environmental > Aquatic > Non-marine Saline and Alkaline > Hypersaline >... | reverse complement strand
GCAGGAACATAGCATCGTCCTCGTAAGAGGTGGAAGGGTGAAGGATCTCCCCGGTGTTCGCTACCATATCGTCCGCGGTTCACTTGACTGCGCAGCCGTTAAAGACCGAAAGAAAGGCCGATCAAAATACGGCGCAAAGAAACCTAAGTAAAGGAAAAGTGAAACATGTCTAGAAGACGTCGAGCAACCAAACGTAAAGCTATCCCTGATCCCAAGTACAATAGCACCGTTCTTGCGAAATTTATCAACCGTGTCATGATGCACGGCAAAAAATCTATTGCGACCAAAATCGTATACAATGCCCTTGAGGAATTTTCCAAAAAAGTAAGTGCCGAAGACACCTTAAGTGCTTTCGACCAAGCTATGGAAAATGCCATGCCAACTTTGGAAGTCAAGTCTCGCCGAATTGGTGGGACCACTTACCAGGTGCCGATTGAAATCCCTCCTGAAAGACGTCAAGCTATGGCTATGAAGTGGATCATTACAAATGCCCGCCAGAAAGCTGGACGAAGCATGGCCGATGGCTTAGCAGCGGAACTCTCCGATTGTTTCAACAACCAGGGAACTACAATTAAAAAGAAAGACGACACTCACCGCATGGCTGAAGCAAACAAAGCTTTTGCCCACTACAAATGGTAAAGGAGCACCTGAAGCGCGATGGCAAATAAACGCCCCCCACAAGATAAATTAGCAAGCGTACGCAACATTGGCATCATGGCCCACATCGATGCCGGGAAAACCACTTGTACAGAGCGAATCCTATATTATTCCGGTCGTGTACACCGTATCGGTGAGGTCCATGAAGGGGCCGCTACAATGGACTGGATGGAGCAGGAACAAGAGCGCGGAATTACCATTACTTCTGCAGCCACAACTGTTTATTGGAAAGACTGCAAGATCAACATTATTGACACACCGGGACACGTTGATTTTACCGTTGAGGTAGAACGTTCTTTGCGAGTCCTTGATGGATCTGTCGCTGTCTTTAGTGCGGTTGATGGTGTGCAACCCCAGTCCGAGACTGTGTGGCGGCAAGCTGAGAAATATAGCGTACCCAGAATCGCTTTCATTAACAAAATGGATCGTGTTGGCGCTGACTATTTCTACTGCATCAAGAGCATGCAAGAGAAACTCGGTGCAAATGCCATCCCTGTTCAGTACCCCATCGGAGCCGAAAACGACTTTCTAGGGATGTGTGATCTCGTTTCTATGAAAGCCTACATCTTCAAGGATGAGACTTTGGGTGCTGAGTTTGAAACCACTGATATTCCTGACGACCTAAAAGAGAAATGCCAAGAGCTCCGCGCAAAACTGCTGGAAGAACTTGCTACCGTTGATGAGTCAGACGAAGAATTTATGATGAAAGTTCTTGAGGCGCCCGATACTTTGACTGAAGATGAAATTCATGCAGCCATTCGAAAAGGTGTCGTCACGAACAAATTTAATCCTGTGCTTTGCGGTTCAGCATTTAAGAACAAAGGAGTGCAACCCCTTCTTGATGCTGTAACAAAGTGGATGCCTTCTCCTCTAGATCGAGGAACGATTAAAGGACTTGATGTTGATTCTGATGAAGAGCTCACTCTTGAGCCTGCAGATGATAGTCCTCTTGCTGCACTTGCCTTTAAAGTTGTTACCGATCCTTACGTCGGTCGCTTAACTTTCGTTCGTGTTTACTCAGGAACTCTTGAAAAAGGGATGACACTGATCAATACGACGAAAGGCAAAAAAGAACGTGTTTCAAGACTACTTGAAATGCACTCGAACCAACGAAAGGATCGCGATGAGTTCTTTACAGGAGATATTGCAGCCGTCATTGGATTAAAAAACACTACGACTGGAGATACCCTTTGTGCTGAAAGTAATCCTCTTCTTTTAGAGAAGATGGAATTCCCCGAGCCTGTGATTTCAATGGCTATTGAGCCAAAATCAAAAGGCGACAGAGAAAAACTTTCAGTAGCGCTAGGCTCCCTTTCTGAAGAAGATCCAACGTTCCGTGTTACATCAAACGAGGAAACCGGACAGACAATTATTGCCGGAATGGGTGAACTCCACCTTGAAATCTTAAAAGATCGAATGTTCCGCGAATTCAAGGTTGAAGCAAATGTGGGTGCACCACAAGTCTCATACAAAGAAACGATTACCGCACCTGGAAAAACAGATACCAAGTTTGTAAAACAGTCTGGTGGACGTGGTCAATATGCGCATGTTTGCTTAGAAATTGAGCCAAACGAGTCGGGTAAAGGCAATGAAGTTGTTAGCAAGATTGTTGGAGGAGTCATCCCAAGAGAGTACATCCCTGCATGTATCAAAGGGGTAGAAGAAGGGCTTGCCAACGGAGTTCTTGCAGGCTTTAGCTTGGTTGACGTTAAGGTGGCAATCGTATTTGGATCTTTCCACGAGGTTGATTCGAATGAGATGGCCTTCAAGATTTGTTCTTCGATGGCAATTAAAGATGCTGCGAAGAAAAGTAAGCCGATTATCCTCGAACCGATTATGAGAGTCGTTGTGACAACTCCTGAAGATTATTTAGGGGATGTCATGGGCGACATCAACAGGCGTCGCGGAAAAATTCAAAACCAAGGGAATGAAAAAGGTGTTGTCCTCTTTGAATGTGAAGTTCCCTTAAGCGAAATGTTTGGTTACTCGACAACACTCCGTTCACTCAGCTCGGGCCGTGCGACATACACCATGGAGCCTAGCCACTTTGAACGTGTTCCTACAAAAATCCAAGAAGAAATTACAAAGAGACAATAAATGGCAAAAGAACCGAAGGTAAAAGAACCTAGTAGAAAAAAGATAAGGGTCCGCCTTAAAGGGTATGACCAGCGCATTCTTGACCGCTCAACTGCCGATATTGTTGAGACAGCAAAGAGAACTGGCGCGCGGATTGTTGGACCGATTCCCCTTCCTACAAAGCGAGAAATCTACACTGTCCTCCGCTCACCTCACGTTGACCGGAAGTCGCGAGAGCAATTTGAGATCCGTACTCATATTCGCCTTCTCGACATTATCAACCCAACACTCGACACGATAGACAAGCTTAAAGTCCTTCCTGTCGCGGCTGGTGTTGATATCAAAATTAAGGCCTAATGGCCGACAGACCTTTACTTCAAAAGCCCCAGAAATCTTGGGGCTTTTTCCATCCTTTAAATAACTCCCTTAGCGATTGACAAATAAAGTTTTTGTTTATAGTCTCTCCTCATTTTATCATTTACATGAGGTTTGAAATGAAAATTTTGAAAAATCTTCTCAAAGCGGCAGCAATCGTCATGACGCTAGCACTTTCATCAACGCTCTCTGCAGATATGAAAGTCACCTTTACAAATGACACCGCTGAGTACGCACTCTACTTTAACTCAGACTACAATACAAAAGTCCCCCCAGGTGAAAGTCATACCTTCACCCTAAAAGACCACACCACAATGGTTGTTGGAATGGACTATATGGAACATCCGACACCTTGGGTAAAGTATGGCCTTGGGAATGGTGGCGTATCTTACTCTGTAGATCCTTCTAGTGGACAAGCAAATTTTAGTTTTGGTCTAGGGCCTGCTTCAGCATCTTCTATCGAAGGAAATCCACCTGTCATTACGATTTCAGGGGGCGTAAGCATGCAAGGAACAGACAGCTGGGAAAAAGGGATTTCTCTGCAGCCTCATGGAGCTAATGCACCCACAACAGTAAAATTTTCTGACCAGTAATCCTAGGTACAAATGCACCCCTATATGGGGTGCCAATCATCATAACAATATAGGAGATATGTATGAATCTTACCAAAAAAGCGCTACTGCTATTTTTTGCTTCTCTTTTCGGGATTTCAGCTCCACTTTGGGGAAGCAATACCTATAAAGTGGTCGGATACTACGAAAATTGGGCGCAGTGGCGACCAGATAAAGGCAAAGCATACCCACATCAAATGGACCCATCAAAAGTCTCTCATATCTGCTATGCTTTTGCTTATTTTAACTTTAAAGGTCCTGGTATCAGTGGCCCAGGAAAGTATGTTGTCACGGGTGATTGGAAAGTTTACCCCGTTGAGTGGACTGACTTGAATGAAGTTCCTGATTCAACCGGGCAAAAAACGATTGCTCCTTCTCTGTACAACCAATGCACCGGGTATGACACTGCGCAGTTAGAGAAGTTTCAAATGAAAAGTCTCAAAGAAGAAAATTCCAACCTAAAGATACTTATTTCGATTGGTGGATGGAACTTCTGTAATCCCGAAGATGATCAGTATGGAGGTAAGTATACTTATCAGTTCTTCAGCCAAATGGTTGCAAACCCTGATCACCGCAAGGCATTCATTGATTCTCTGTGTGACTATGCTAAAACATACCATTTTGACGGGGTTGATTTTGACTGGGAATATCCCGCTTCCGACAAGCATGGAGGAACCGCCGATGATTACCAAAACTATTTAACCTTCTTTAAGGAGCTTCGAGCGCAAATCCAAAGTTCAGGAAACGGATTAATCGTAACCATGGCCTCGGCTCCCTTTGTTCCAAGTGGGGCTCTAAATGGTACCTATCAAACTGAATCCGGAGCAACCAAAACAGTCGATCCTAGCAATCCGGCAAGCTACTTTTCTTGGCTCAAAGATTGTTCTGAATATCTCGACTGGTTCAATGTCATGTGTTATGACTATTATGGCCCTTGGCCAGGACAGGAAGGCACTCTTCCCAATGCACCCACAAAAAAAAGTGGCGATCTCTACAGCGTTGAAAAAACAATTGGATACTACTTGGATGCAGGGGTTGATCCTTCAAAAGTAATTGTCGGTGTCCCTTCTTATGGACACTCCTATGCTGGTGTTGGATTCTCTGATCAAAACTATGGCCCTGGAAATCCTTTTACAGGACCTGATGTTGCAGGAAAGTACACGGGAACTCCCGGCTTTCTTGCATACTATGAGATCATAGACCAAATTCAAACCTTAGGATGGCTCATTGGTGGTTTTGACGAGGCTTCGGAAACTCCGTATGCTTACAATGCCGGTGGAAAACGATGGGTCTCTTATGACAACCAAGACTCTATCGCTGCCAAAATGGCACTTATTAAACAGCACTCTTTAGGTGGCGCTATGATGTGGTCACTTGACGATGATGACTTTAACAACAAGTTTCCGCTCCTGACAAAAATTAATCAAGAGCTGAATCCTTAGTAATTAGGATAGGGGTCATCTGAATAGATGGCCTCAAATGGTGGAGGGTTGGAAACTTTCATATACTTTCCAACTACCTTTCCATCTTGAATCACGATATAATAGCGACGCTGCTCGATCACTTGCGTCCCCATGGTAATTTTTTCGATGTATTCGTAGGTTTCTTTTCCTTCCCCTTTTGATACAATTTTGTAAGGCTTGCCATATTGCTTTTCAATATCCTGCGTTGTCATTCCCATTTCAACTTCAGCATACTTATCGCGGGTCATGATCTCACCACTTGCTCCACATCCCATCAAGAATAAAAGCCCTAACAAAAAAACATACTTCATAAATTACCTACCTATTTTAGGTAATAACCATTGCAAATATTATTATCAACAGATCTGTTACAATATTTAATGAATATAGAAATAAAATTTGACAGAAACCTTTTCAGCTAGTTAACCTATTCATGTTTTCAAACATAAATGGAGGTATTATGTCTGATTTAACAATTTCCATAGCGATCAATGGCAAAGGAACATTGCAACTTTCAATCAGTGAATTACAAGAGATTCCTGGAAAGTTTGCGATTATCGCATCATTGATTCAGAACGCTGTGACAGAGAAGGTCGACTTATCTTCAATTCATCTTGTTGACCCCATGGGAAAGATCCTCTCTATTAAAGATCCCATGGAATATGAAGCAGCAAAAGAAGCGCTAGATTATATCAAAAGCGAATTTAGTAGAGCTGTCGACGTTGAAGGTCGCATTATTGTGAGGCTAAACTCTCCTAGACAAAACAGCTAGTTACTTTTTTCTAACTCGTTTTGATCTTCGAGTGGGCGCCAGATTTTTCCGTGGATGACCGTGCGGAAATCGTCGTTGGTGGAGTATTCAGCATGCATAAGATATGTATCAGGAGCTTCCCCTTTTTCATAAAACTCGAACCCTTCAAAGCCCAGGTGGTCGAGGCGAAATTCCCAACCGATTAGATTGTCATTGATCATCCCCTTGCCAACAACTTTGCCAAGAGATTGGTTTTCAAGTTCAATATGAAACCCTCTTCGGGTGATATCATAAAAGGCGAATTGGTTTTGCATCACATCTGAGAGCCCTGAAATTTGAATTTCTTGAAGGGAGTCCACACGCCCCTTTTCATCAACTTCGGGAACTTTCCATCGCGTATAAAAAGCAAGCTCTTCATCCATCATTGAGAGGGTGATTTTCCCTTCTCCAATCCATGAACCAGATTTAAAAATAAACGGATGTTTTGTCAAAACATAAACCTTCTTGTGTAAACACTCTGCAGCATACCAAGAGCACTCATTGTCAAGGTGACGGAAGAGCCTCCATAGGTTACTAATACCAAAGGCACTCCAGTAATGGGCAAAAAGCCACACATCATCCCAATATTGATCACCACATGAATAGCCAGATACACAGCAATTCCGGAGGAAAGAACCCGCCCAAAATGGTCTCTAGCTACTGCTGTTACTTGAAAACTATAATAAATCAATCCGAAAAACAAGAGAAGCATGAAAATTGCCCCAAAAATTCCATATTCTTCTGCAAAAGCGGGGAAAACAGAGTCAGTATGTGCGGCAGGAAGGAATTGCCTTCCTGTAAACATACTTTTTTTAAAACCACTGCCAGTGTATCCACCAAGAGCAATTGCTGTTTTAGCCGCTTGATGATGGTAGGTATCAGGGTCAAACCTTTCGTACTGATATTCTTTTAAAACTTTTGTTGCGACAGGACGGAGCTTTTCGTGGGAAAGGATCCCGGTAAAGATGAGGGAAATCAAGACTAGAACAGCAACACCCATAATCGACATGATTCTTATGACTTTCCGTTTGATCCCACCAAAATAAAACATCCCCAGTGTCATGGGATATAAGACCATTGCAGAACCTAGATCAGGCTGCTTTAAAATGAGAACAAATGGGATGAAAACAATGAGCGAGGCTTGAAAAAAAGTTCTCCAGTCCCCCACGTTTCTCCCCTTTTTTTCAAGAAACCAACTCAGGGTAAGGACAAGAGAAAGTTTAGCATATTCAGAGGGTTGCAGAGTTCCTCCAACAAACGGAATGCGGTACCAACGATGAACATGTTGAATAGATTCTGTAAAAAAAAGACCAAAGAGGAGTAAAATGGTCCCAACGTACAGAACCCAGGCCCACTCACGGAGTTTATGGTAGTCGAGGCCTGCAAAAAACAAATAACAAAGGATTCCGACACCAAAACGTTGGATCTGATTTTTGACTGTGGGAGTGAAGAAAAAATCTTCTCCAGTAATTTGAACCTCAGAGGTGGTTGACGCTATAATCAAAATGCTCATCACCATTAAAATGGCGATGATCGGAAGGGTTCTTAAGTCGATGCGCCTTAGATATTGATGGTTCCACATATACGTATTCTCTAATATTTGGAGTTATTATGGTAGAAAAAGTCACCACAATTCATCTTGATACTATCGATTCAACAAACACTTATGCTAAGGAAAACTACCAACAGTTCGGGCAGGATGAGATTACAAGAATTACTGCCGATGAGCAGTTGAAGGGACGAGGTCGTTTTAAAAGAGACTGGCTTTCTCCTAAGGGAATGAATATCTATCTCACCTATTATTTCACTTCAAATAAAAATCCAATGGACCTCAATAATTTAGCGCAGATCCTTTGTCTCTCTATTGCCAAACTTCTCAACAAGGAAGGGCTAAAACCCCAGATCAAATGGCCCAATGATGTTCTCGTGAATCAAAAGAAAATCTCTGGAATTCTTTGTGAAACAATTGATCTTCAAGATAAATTTGGGGTGGTTTTAGGAGCTGGTATTAATATCAATATGCCGCAGAAACTCCTCGATAGTGTCGATCAACCTGCAACTTCTTTAATGATTGAAACCGGAAAAGAACATGACCGCGAAGGTTTAATCAAAACCCTCGATAAATTTTTTATCGAAGATTACCACCTTTATAAAAGGGACGGCTTTAAGCCCTTTTATATGAGTTATGATGCACTGCTTACCCATAAAGGAATGCCCATCACGCTTAAACAAAATACCCATACGATCTCAGGAACTCTCCACTCCTTAAATCCTGATGGCCGCCTCAACATCCTTCTTCCAGATGGCGAGATCCAAACGCTTAGCTCGGGTGAAATCAAAAAGTGAAGGACCGTTGTCCTTGGGCTAAGGACTCAAATCCCTTGCTTGTTTCCTATCACGACACAGAGTGGGGGCGCCCCGTTTACGACGACCAAAAGCATTTTGAAATTCTCTGTTTGGAGGGGCAGCAAGCGGGTCTTTCGTGGGAGATTATCTTAAAAAAGAGGGAAGCTTACCGCAAAATCTTTCATCAATTTGACCCTAAAAAAGTCGCTGTTATGACCGATGAGCAGCTTCTGATTGCAACGCAAAATAAAGAGATCGTCCGCAACAAACTAAAAGTATTCTCCATCCGAAAAAATGCCCGCAGTTTTTTAACACTTCAAAGCGAAGAAGGGTCTTTTAATCGCTATATCTGGAACTTTGTGGGAGGCAGCCCCCTTCAGTGCCTGGAAATGCGGAGCTTTTCACCCGAAAGTGTTGAGATCTCTAAAGGACTTAAAAAACGGGGGTTTTCTTTTGTTGGTCCCACAATTATCTATTCATATTTGCAAGCAGCCGGTCTAACCTCTGACCATACTCCTAATTGCTTCCTATCAAAGCCAGCTCTGCCTCAATGATCGGAAGAAGAGCATGGGAGAGATCAGCGCCTCTGCAATGATAGAGAGCTTTTAGGGTTCCTTTCCTTCCTTCAAGGCTGTATTTGTTTTCAACTTCTAAGATGTTCTGATACCCCCAATGCCTTGAATCATCCGGCTGAGCAAGAACCAAATCTTTTGCACTTTCTAGTAAAGGCATTGCTCTCTCGAGATCAAATACCTCCGCCACCGCAGAGAACAGTCTAAGAGTAAGATAACTATCTTCCGGAAACTCAGTTTTCAATCGCACTTTGAGGCTCTCAAATTCTTCTAAAGAGTCCCTTCCGTTTTGAAAAATTTCAATTGCTGCCTGGAAGTTCCATGAAGGGTCTTTAATATCCGCACGTGCCTCTCTGGCAAATGAAAGGTTGTATTTTGCAAGATCCATAACCAAAAGGTAGAGGGAAAAGTCATATTCTGTCTGATGTTTAGGATATTGTTCTTTTAATGCCTGGATACGGAGAAGGTATTGAGAAAAGTCTTCTTTTAGTTCTTTAAAGTAGTAAGGATACTGCGCCTGCATGACAATTAAATCTTTCCAAGCATGCACTCCATATTGCCCCGGGAAATATTCCTGATCAGATTTGTGTTCAAGCAAGTCCTGGATATTTTCGCGGAGAGACAGTACCACTTTGTTTGCAAGAGGATGCTTTGCTTCTCCGACATACTTCCCGAGCCTTGATAAATAATGATGCACCGTTAAGGGTTGCATATCCTCCGTTTTTTTCATGATCATCTCATAAGCAGAATACAGAGTGCAGGGAAGTTCGGGCTTATGATACTTAATTTCGAATCTCGCCAAATCAAGAATCTGAAAAACCATTCCTTGGGATGGATCTGACCATTTAATGAGCTGTTGATAAAGTTTTTCCAAGGTCTTGTCAGAATCAACAAAACCTCTTCTTTGTTCCTCTTCATAGATTTGTATCACTGTTTTCGGATACAGATATTTGATTTCTCCTAAAGCCCATTTAGCTCTTGTCAACGTTTCACGTGCAATCCCCCCCTCTTCAAACGTTGAAACCATGATATAACCCTCGGCTTTTGTTACAGAAAATTCAATTTTTGCAACATATTCCTTGGCGAGTTGGGGATTTTGGGAAGCAATTCTTTCTGCCATCTTTAGATAAGCAGCATCATGATAGAATTTATAAGGGTTATCAAGAATACGTTTTTCGAGCAGAGTGCACTTTTCCTTTATCAGATCTTCCCGGAGGTTAGGAGAAATCGCGCGATGCAGGCGCTCTTCTTCAACAAGACGGACCGTCCCAGAGCACGCGCCAGGATTTTGATAGGTTGCAACCGCTTCGTCTTTTTCTTCTCGAGGAGACTCTTCCAAAAAGCTTAAATTCAAAATATTTGTATCATTTTCTATAGCTTCAATCGACATCTTAACCCCTTTGTCTTAGAGAGTGGTGGAGTTTAGTATTATTAACATTTATTTATCTATTTTTTTTACCTGAAGGAGTTTATACTACTGCCGATTAATTAATGGAGCGAACTGTAAATGGAAGTTGAAGAAACAACCGATTTTGAAGTACCAAATTTTGAAAAACATCCCTTGTATGACCTGCCCGGAGAAATGGGAAAGCATGTTGTTCGGATGGAAAATGCAGAAAATGTGGTATGTGATTTTGGATCTCACTTTCATGGATTTGGCAAAGGACTCATCAAGGGAGGAAACCTTTGTTTCCAAACCCGAAAAATTGAAGATAAAGAGTGGACCTTGCTTGATTTTAAGGTCAATACTGTTGCCCGCCTTTTTCTTGAACGGATTATCCGCCACTACTCCCACAATCTCAACCGTGGAGAAGCCATCCCCTATCATATCCTAGAACAACACTCATGCATTGAAAAAGTAGAGGTTGAGGATGCCAAACTTTCAGATCCTCACTTTCCAAAACATATTCTCTCTCCCGATGCAAAATGTTTAAAAATTACAGTGTACCCCTTAGGATTAATCTACATCGGGAATGATGCGAAAGGACACTTCCCTAACCATTCACGCCATATTGTCGTTCAAACACCACAACAAGACTTAGTAACCTTTCATAAAATCCTCGCCGTTCTCGGGCTTCAAAAAGTCTTGGTCCCCAACTCTCCTGCTGATCACGAACGAATGAAAATAGCTACTCTTTTTCGCACTTTCTTCCCTAAGGAAGCAACACGTTTTGAGAGATCTAACGATCTTTTTACAATGGGCATCGCCAATTTAAAAAGGCACGTTATCGATTTAGCACCCCCAATGAAAATGATCCTTAACGACTACCTGCCAAAAATGGGGGAAGCAGAAATCCTTCCCGGAAGAAAGCGGATTACAACTCCTGTTACAGATCTATTAGCCACAAACACCCGCCCACTGCGCTTGATGACTGCCATGACAGGAGATGACTCTGTCCCCCAAATTGCAAATATCTTGAAGTTAGGACTCCTTTCTCAAGAGCTACGCCGTCATCTTGAGCTGGGCGAAATCGGTATGTCAAATGAAGATGATGCGGAGGTCGGATCTGATGACTCGGTCTTTATTCAGATCCTATCAAACACAAATGAACAACTTGATGGGGGCTATTATTCCAATATGCACATCATCCTTTCAAAGGAAGTTCTTAATACCGGAACGTATCAATACTTCTATGATAGCTTTGGGGATCGAGTTCACGCCAACTACGAAAACCGCCCTACAATTTTTGAACTTGTAAACTCTCTTACAAAAAGACATGTAAGCCATGAAATCATGGTGAAAGAGCGCATTCCTCCGAAGTTTATTGAACAAATCGTCGTTGTTGACGAGCGCCTAAAGAAGGAGTTGATCGATCATCTCCGCGCAAAAGGACTGATAGAGAATGACGCGGTTTTAGGAAAAACGCTCGATTCTTTTATCGTCACGCGTGAAGAGTACGATCCCTCCTATACAAGAAGAGATCCGTCCTATAGCTCGTATTAAATCAGCGACAGCTCTGAAACAACACCCCATGACTTAAGACCTTTAAAAGAATTTTCTTATGTAGTAAGGTCAAAGCCTTGGTCTTACTACACCTGACCATGTGTGCACTAGACATTTCCAATACTTTCTAGCTAGGTTTGCACAAACAGTAGGTAAAAATTTTATAAGGGTGCCTGCTCTTTTGTTTACTATACAAGGGACTAAAATGGCTTTATGGTTTGTTAGCTTGATAGCCTCAGTGACATCGGTTTTATCTCTAGCTCCCCAAGTTATTCAAACTTACAGAACAAAATCAGTCAGAACACTATCCCTTTTAATGCTGATAAACTTCCTTATTTGCTCTATCAGTTGGGTGATGTATGGATACTTAACGTCCACATACTTTATTTGTGTGACTAACGGTATTACAGGAACTTTGGATTTAATTCTAATCACATTAAAGTTGAAATACGATTTTTTCGAAAAAAAATTTATATAAACATAGGCTATCTTACGACTTACTTAGGAATCACATATGAAAAACATTTTTTGGTTTCGCCAGGACCTCAGACTTGAACATAATCCAGGCTTGATTGAGTCTGCAAAGGATGCTGCTGTGCTGCCAATTTATATCTTGGACGATATAAATGCAGGCAAGCATAAAATGGGGGAAGCTAGCCGGTGGTGGCTTCATCATTCTCTAAAAAGTCTTTCAAAGAGTTTAAGAGGAAAGTTGGCTTTTTTTAAGGGAGATGCTAAGCAAATTCTTATTGAGCTTACCAAATCAGAAAATATTCAGGGAGTTTATTGGAATCGATGCTACGAACCCTGGAGAATTCAAAGAGACACGAATATTAAGAATGCTTTAAAAAAAGAAGGGGTGCAGGCCAACAGTTTTAATGCTTCACTTCTTTGGGAGCCTTGGGAAATTTATAAGAAAGACGGAGACCCATTCAAAGTGTTTACACCTTTCTACAAAAGTGGATGCCTTTCTTATGAACCTCCTGAAAAGCCTTTAGGACCACCAAAAAAACTTAACATTTCGTCCACTACAAAAGGGAAACCCTTAGACAGTTTAGATCTTCTTTCTGGTAAAAAATGGGAGAATAAGATGTCTTCTTACTGGAAGATTGGGGAAATAGGTGCAAAGGAACGATTAAAACAATTTCTAAAAAACGGATTGGAATTTTACAAAAAAGGAAGAGATTTTCCTAGTCATGATCACGTTTCTCGCCTATCCCCTCACTTGCACTTTGGGGAGATCTCTCCTAATACTGTATGGTATGCTGTCAAAGGACAAAATGAGAATCATACCCATTTTCGAACTGAACTCGCTTGGAGAGAATTCTCCTACTACCTTCTTTATCATTTTCCGACTCTTCCTGAAAAAAATTTTCAAAAAAAATATGATAAATTTCAATGGAAGACCAATATCAAGCATCTAAGGCTATGGAAAAAGGGGCAAACGGGAATTCCGCTGGTAGATGCAGGAATGCGAGAACTTTGGGAAACAGGTTATATGCACAACCGTTTACGCATGGTTACTGGATCCTTTCTTGTAAAAAACCTTCTTCTCCATTGGCGTGAAGGCGAAGCCTGGTTCTGGGATTGTCTGCTGGATGCTGACCTAGCAAGTAACAGTGCCAGCTGGCAGTGGGTAGCAGGATGTGGGGCTGATGCTGCTCCTTATTTTCGTATATTTAATCCAACGACTCAAGGAGAAAAATTCGACCCCAAAGGCACCTACATACGTCGTTTTATTCCCGAACTGAAGGACCTTCCTATTCGCTACCTTTTTTCTCCTTGGACAGCGCCCGAAGATGTGTTAAGAAAAGCAGGCGTAAAGCTAGGAACTACCTATCCACGCCCAATTGTTGACTTAAAAAAATCTCGAGAGGAAGCACTTGAGACCTTTAAAGGTTTGAAAGAAGTGTCTTAGACTTATCAATCCGAACTAAGTTCTCTAAATAAGAGACAGCTCTGCATCAATAATCGTCTCAAGAGCATCAGCTAAATCTACCTCAGGGCTTTCCCCGAGCTCATAGAGAGTTTTCAATGTGTCCCGACGACTCTCTAACGAGTATTTCACCTCTGCTTGCAGAATCTGCTGGCATAATGAAAACTTATAGCTTTCGCTATAGGTTTCCTTCATCAGATATTTTGCCCTGTTAATAAACTGAGTCGCTTGATTCCTTCCCATGTGCTCCGCAGCGGCGCAAAATAGTTGGACTGAGAGGCTACAATTATGAGCAAACGTATTTTTGTATAAAATTTCTAATTCAGCAAAACCTTGCTGTTTATCATAGCCTTGAAGTTTAGCCTCTTCTTTGAAGATCTCAATCAAGCCTTCAAAATGAAATGAAGGTTTTTGAATCAGTGGTATCAACGTTTTTGCAAGTTCAGAATGGTTCGGTGCTAGAGTTTTTACAAGCTTAAGGAACATGTAATCATAATAAAATGTTTCTTCAGGATGATTTTTCACACATTCTAAAATCACCTGAGTGCACGCTTTTATATCCTCATGGAGCTCATGCTCAAGAAAAGGGCTCCGTGCTTCCACATTAATCAATTGTTCCCAAACTCTCAGTTTTGTTGACTCAGGCCAATATTCTTTATGTTCAGTTTGATCATAATCCCGCTTTTCGATTCTACGAATGACCTCCTTGAAAAGTCCAATCACATCTCGAGCTATAGGAAGCTGAGCCTGCGCGGCATATTTCCCTAGCTTTTCTAAGGAATAGGGAAAGAGGACGGGATCTTCCTTATCCACTTTCCTTTTTGCAAGATTAAATGCCATAGAAAGCGTGGACACAACCTCCTTTTTTTGAAGAGTTAACTCTACCATTGCCAAATCCAGGAAGCTATACAAGCTTTCACAGTTTGGATCTATATCTTCCTCTAAATCGTCGTAAAGCGCTTGCGCTGTTTTATGAGCATCGGGAGATCCCCGCCTTGCCTGTTCTTCATAAAGTTGCAGCCCAGCTTCTGGATAAAGCCAAAACAGGTCTTTGATTACATCCTTTGCTTCCTCAAGGGTGGCTCGAGCATTACCTGCATCTTGATGCTTCGAAACTTCAATATATCCAAAGACTTTT
>Ga0180433_10006757_pt1 | contig 14914 bp, 8 predicted proteins | sample SS_ome_8_FD_132980 | JGI IMG/M metagenome (GOLD analysis project Ga0180433, IMG submission 132980) | Hypersaline lake sediment archaeal communities from the Salton Sea, California, USA - SS_1_D_1 metaG | ecosystem: Environmental > Aquatic > Non-marine Saline and Alkaline > Hypersaline > Sediment... | reverse complement strand
TATCAGTTATCCCATCATTAAACTGTTCAGCGGTAAAGCTAAAGAAGTCAGCTGGTTAATGTATGTTATCAGCGGTATCCTAATTCTGTATTTTATTTTTATCCGGGCGGAGATCTAGTAGTTATAACTGTATATAATTAACTATATCGATTCAACTATAAAAAAAATACAGACATCATACTAAAATAAAGGTTTCCATATATGGAACACATACTAGTATTTGCTACTTTGTTCCTGGCCCTTATCCTCTTTACCTGGGGACGTGTCCGACATGATTTTGTAGCACTTATCGCCCTTCTGTTTCTCGTTTCTGCTGGCATAATTGCACCCGAACGCGCCTTCAGCGGTTTCAGCCATCCGGCGGTCATTACCGTAGCAGCAGTTCTAGTGATCGGCAGAGCTCTGGAATTTTCGGGACTCATAGATCTCCTGGGGAAATGGGTGATGGGTATCAGTCGGAAGAAGTCTGCACAGATCATATCACTATCCCTGTTAGTGGCAGTGGCCTCGGCTTTTATGAATAACGTCGGTGCTCTGGCTGTCATGATGCCTGTAGCCATTCAGATGGCCCGGAAAAGTGGTTATTCACCTTCTCTTATTCTCATGCCTCTCGCCTTCGCCTCACTCCTGGGTGGCATGTCTACATTGATAGGCACTCCACCTAACATCATCATAGCCACATTCAGGGCTGAGGAGGCTGGAAAAGCTTTCGGCATGTTTTCCTTCTCGCCGGTGGGTATAGGTGTGGCTGTTTGCGGCGTGCTGTTCATCACTCTGGCAGGGCGATTCCTACTTCCAAAGCGTTCAGGAAAAAAATCCAAGGATGAGGCCTTCGATATCGATGACTACATAACCGAAGTGACATTCAAGAAAAACGCCAGGATAAAGGACATTACCATCGCTGACCTCAAGAAAAAATCGAAAGCCGACGTGCAGATATTAGGTCTGGTACGGAATAAGAGGCGTATGCATGCCCCGGATGACCGTGAGAGACTGCAGTCAAAGGATGTAATAATTCTGGAAACAGATGCGGAGGAATTAAAAACATTTCTGGACAACACCAACATGGAGTTGGTGGGAGGAAAGCAATTCCGAAAGGACGCTACCGGCTCGAAAGATATCGAACATGCCGAAGCTGTTGTATCCGGAGATTCGCCGCTCCTAGGAAAGTCCGCCGCCGGCATGCATCTGCGTAGTGCTTACGGTATCAATCTTCTGGCCGTATCAAGGCGAGGAACGAAGATCCGCCGTCGTATAGATTCAGTCACTTTTCACGCTGGCGATGTGCTTCTGCTCCAGGGAAGAGCTCATATGATTGATGATATTATATCCACACTGGGATGTTTACCTCTAGCTCCTCGAAGTCTGCGTTTAGGATACAGAAAACGGATAAGCTTCAGCCTGGGCATCTTTATCGTCTCCATCGCTCTGGTGGTCAGTGGCACCTTACCTGTACAGGCTTCCTTCAGCATGGCAGCTCTGGCTATGGTGCTCACTGGCATGATCCGCCCCAAAGAAGTGTATGACAGCATCGATTGGTCCGTTATTATCCTGTTGGGGGCTATGATCCCAGTGGGCAAAGCCCTGGAAGCAACTGGCGGAGCAAATCTCATCGCTTCCCAAATTTTGCAACTTGGCGGGCAGCTCCCTGTCTGGGCTATGCTCACCATTGTTCTGATTGTCACCATGTTCCTCTCGGATATTATCAACAATGCCGCCACGGTGGTGCTCATGGCACCCATCAGCATACATATTGCTTCCGGTCTGGGGGCTTCCCTGGATCCCTTCCTCATGGCAGTGGCAGTGGGAGGATCCTGCGCCTTTCTCACACCCATCGGCCACCAATCCAATACCCTGGTCATGGGACCGGGTGGGTACCGTTTTGGTGATTACTGGCGGCTGGGATTACCACTGGAAATCATCATTGTTCTTGCCGGAGTACCGCTGATCCTGTATTTCTGGCCGGTGTAAATAATTTAGTGGTTATTTTAAAATAAACTAGAAAGAGGTACTAAGATTGAACTTATTTTTTAACTGAACATACAATGAAATAATAAAAATTTAAATTAAAACTAACCAAAAATCTGCACACTTGTCATCACTGCGCCGCTGATCAGTCCTACCGTAAAATTATCATCCAGACCCAGTGGCAATACTTCACCTACAGCTGCTGCAATCCCTCCGGTCAAAAGAAGCACGGGCGGAATGCCGAGAGAAGTATAGAGAATAAAACCGCAAATCAGAACACCACCTAAATAAGCCAGGCTTCCTTCCACTGTTTTATCAGCTATAATGGTATGTTTGCCAAATCCCAGACCAAATATTTTGCTGAAAATATCACCAAAAATCAAAAAGGTCAGAGAAGCTATAGCTATGTGTTTTTCAAAAACCAGGGTAATAATACAGGCTGCGATCAGAAACATGGTCATAGAGGAGAATTTCTGTAACTCATTGTTTTTAATTACAAATTTTATCTTTTCAGTAAACAGTTTCTTCCCCAGACTGGTAAGAAAACGTATCATATCAAGTACAATAAAAAACAAAGCCACTGATCCGATCAGCATAACCGTTGCAGTCTGGGAATAAAAATGATAAAATATCACAAATACAACAGCAACTGGTCGCAACGCTACTCTCCACCAGTGAGATTTAAATGTTTCATCCCGTATTTGTATTTGTTTCTGTATTATAATATTATACATACCAAGAGATATTATATGTACAATAACAATTGTGAAATATATATTATATGGATTTCCACTATATAAATAAAATATTGAATATACCAGAAGAGGGAGAATGATATTCCCGATTATGGCTCCCCGACGAGTAATATATGTAAAAATGATGGCAATAATGGCTAAAAATCCGATAACATAGAGAAGTGTCAGATCAAGTAGTAAGTATTGTGATAGATAATAGAACATGATACCTGTTGCACATGCCACTCCCTGACCGCCTCTGAATCCCAGATAAAAAGGGAAAATATGCCCGGCAACTGCACATAGACCGCTGAGCTGGGCAGACATAAAATCTGCACCCAGCTTTTGAGAGATAAGTATAGCCACCACTCCTTTACCCAGATCAAAGACAGCTGTGGGGACTGCAGGCAATATCCCCATACTGTACCACACATTCATGGTTCCGGCATTCTTGGATCCAACTTCTCTTATATCGATTTTATGAAATTTGCCAAATAAATAACTTGGGGATAATGTTCCAACAAGGTAGCCGAGAAACAGAACAAAGATATGTACCATTGACTGATTTACCCTGATATAATATAATAATAATTAAAAATGCTTAATATTTTAATGTAAATATTTGAAATATTAATTTCAAGAAAAAATAATTCATGCTTGACATTCTTCTGATATTTCTTATACTTACATTAATACTTAAAGCCCTTATTATCACTAAAATATTACTGATTATTGAATACATACCATCATAATCTTTTCTGAGGAGCTTTTACCAGAATCTCATCACAAAATTTGTCAAAAAAAATTCTTATATAAATACAGGCATACAATGAGTTACAGTGAACAAAAAAAAGTGTTAGAGGAATTCAGAAAAGTTGTAGGACAAGAGCTTCATAATATACAGGAGCGGCCCGATATCCTATGGCAGCAGATGTATAACAGGTTGCAGTGGGTGGATAATGAAAAAAACGGGCCTGTGTCGAAGGTAATAAATCAGGAATTGGAGAGAAGAATACAACCCGGCTCAAAACCCTGGTTAAAATTGAAAAATATATTATTCGAATCCAGCAAAACAATTGTACTGACACTTAAGGGACATGGAGACAGTATTAATGCATGTGCTTTTTCTCCGAATAATAATTCTATTTTATCTGCAGGCGCAGATAGAACTCTAAAACTCTGGGATCTGGATACAGGAAAAAAATTAAAAACATTCAAGTATCATGATGATGAAGTAAATTGCTGTGCATTTTCTCCAGACGGAAAATATATAGTTTCGGGAAGCCAAGATGAAACACTCAGGATCTGGAATGCTGATACCTGTGAAGAAACAGCAAGACTAGAAGGCCACCAGGATGCAGTCAACTCCTGTGCATTCAGTCCAGATGGAACCATAATAGTGTCCGGGAGTGATGATGGTTCTGTAATATTCTGGGATACCAGAACAAAACAGGAACTAGAAAAAATTGATATTAGTGATGCAGTCAACTCCTGTACATTCAGTCCGGATGGAAATATTGTAGCTGCTGCCTCTGAAGATGGCATGCTCACATTGATAGATTCAGAAAGTTTTGAAGAACTGAGCTATACATCAATCATGAAACGTCTTAACTGCTGTGCGTTTGGACCGGACGGAGAAATTATTGTTACAGGCGGTTATTCAGGGAGTCGAGATTATGTACCAACAATATTCTATAGAACAGAAGGAGATGAGCTGGAACCCGAAGAACCTTTTGAGTATACCATTGATCAAGAACAACATGCTGGGGATATTACTGCATGTGCATTCAGCCCTGACGGATCAATCGTTGTAACCGGAGGAGAGGATAATTATTTAATTCTCTGGGATGCTGTAGGTTTTGAATTTTCAGCAAAATTGGCTGGGCATAGTGCAGAAATAACATCATGTGTATTCAGTCCAGATGGAAAAATGATTGCATCAACCAGCAAAGACGGCAGCATGAAAATCTGGAATACCGAAAATGCCCAAAATGAATCTGCCTATGAAGATGTTTTTAGCGACAGCATTTCCTGCTGTGCGTTCAGCCCAGATGGTTCAAAAGTAGTTGCTGGAAGCCTGGACAGAAGTCTTATAGCATATAATGTCTCAAACGGTGACTTTATATCTGGAATAAAAGGGATGGATGTTCCGATTACATCCTGTACCATAAGTCCTGATGGAAACATGCTGGCAATTGGAGACAGTCATTCCAAGCTGTTCCTGTGGGATTTAAAAAACAACAGACAGATACATTGCAGATCTGAAAAATTCTCAGTATCTGAAGAAGCTGCAATAAACTGCTGTGCTTTTAGTCCGGGTGGCAGTAAAGTTGTAACTGCATCAGGGATAGATCCGGATGCAGGTGAAGGCAGCGTTATAGTATGGGATCTTCACAATATTGGTAAATATGAGATCCTGGCTGAGAATGCAGCCTGGTCCGTCTGTGATTTCAGCCCGGACGGTAAAAAGATTATTTTTGGAGGGGATAATATTAATGTATGGGATATCGAAGGGCACGATATAATAAAAGTTATAAGAAACATTAACATTTGGTTAATATATTGTGCTTTTTCAACTGACGGGAAAACTATTATCTCTGTAGATTCACATGGAAATGTACAGCTGTGGGATTCGGAAACCTATGAAGAATTAAAGTCTGTCGATTTTGATATCAGAAATATTTCTTCCTGTGCATTCAGCAAAAATGAACGCCTCATAGCTCTGGCTGATTATAACGGTAAACTTGAAATCAGAGCTGTAGAATATAATACCCCCATAGCAATCTATCCTGCTATCGGGCCTCTTACCTCTTGTGATTTTAATTCCAGGGGCTTTGATGTGTGCTGCGGTGACAAAGCTGGCAATTTTTATCTTTTCAGTTTGATGGGTGTTGATTCAAATCATTAAAATTTAAATTATATAAATTAATAATTAATAAAAACTTATCATTAGTGTACATGAATAATATACAAAAAAAATTCAATCAGTTCAAAGAGGAACTTGAAACCCATAAGCGGAAGCTGAAGAAAATGGAATCTGAAAATCAGGAGAAAAAAGAAAATTCTCAAACAGACCGGGATAAAGAAATAACTCAGGAAAAAGATATAATCTACCAGATCTTAAGTGAGATCATGGTACTGAATCAATGGCTTGCCAACCGAATCAATAATACCAGGGCAAAAATCATTACTCTTTTTGATAGAACCTGCAAACTGATCGAACAGATGAGTGATATTGAACAATTATTCCATTCTCAGGTCATTGTACCTGGAGCTCAGCTAAAAATTCTTATAGAAAAAAGAAGATTTCTGGAAGGTGAGTATAGCCGGATTAGAGACAATTTGGAGAATATGCTGTTTTCAGACCATGACACTCTGGAAAAGGAAATAAAGAATATACTTCAGGAAGCTGACATTGGTTTTATCTATGATCAGGCTGATAAGAAAGGTGATGAGAATACTGTTTCTGGGCAATCGTATGATGCATGGGATACCGGTCTTGATGAACAGATCAAAATAGAAGTAATCAATACATTCAGGAAGGTAGTTCTTCCTAAGATCCATCCGGATACATCTCGCACAGAAACAGAAGAATATAACCGGATAATGGACATGTATAAAAATAAAGATTATCTGTTAATTGAAATCTGTATTGTCAAATATCAGGATGAGATTGAGCCTGACAGAGAAAATCCAGAACAATTTTTTGAGCAGTATTTTTCATATTTCGGAAAATATAGTGATCTGCTTGACAAACTAGTCATAAGAATCAACCGAACCAGAAAAGAGGTAACACAAAAAGAATCTCAGGATCCTGAGCTGGTCAGAGAGGAGATCACTGATCAGCATAATGCAATAAGAAAAAGAATTAATACAGAAATCAAAAAGATTAGTGTTCTGAGAAAACGATTAGAATATTTGCTGGAATAACATATGAAAAAAGATTATCAGTAAAAATAAATTTTTCTTGACATTCTGTCTGCATTTTTATACACTTAACTATCAGAATTTCTTGTTCTTATTAAAATTAATATACGACCCCTTCCAGAGGTAATTATGAAAAAAATAAAACACTGGTGGCAGGATCACCAATGGACTGTTCTGGGAATCATAGCTCTTATTTCTCTCGGCTGCGGTTATTTAGGATTCAGAGAATACTATATTACCGAAGGCTCCCCCCGTTCTTTTTGGGATCTGATCTATCTTTCCCTGCAGCTGTTTATTATGGAATCAGGTGCTGTGGCCAGCACTCTTAACTGGAAATTAGAACTTGCCCGGTTCCTGTCTCCAGCAATTGCCGCCTATGCTGCCATAAGTGCCTTTACCCTGATTTTCCGCGAACAAATCCAATTATTTAAAGTCAGATTTTTAAAAGATCACATTATAATCTGTGGATTGAGCAATAAAGGGCTTCTTTTATCACAGGCTTTACGGGATAATAAGTATAAAGTAGTGATAATTGAAAGAGATGAAGGAAATGACCTGTGCGCTCAGTGCAGAGAAAAGGGTGCTGTTATATTAACCGGAGATGCCACTGACCAAGAAATGCTCTGTAAAGCCGGCATAAAAAAGGCGAAATATCTTATATCTGTATGCGGTAACGACGGAATCAATACTGAAGTTGCTGTTGATGCCCGTTCACTGGTGAGAAATCAGAAAAAAAGAGCCCTCACCTGTATAGCTCACATTGTCGACCCTCAACTCTGTCATTTACTGAGAGAACGTGAGATAGGCGCTGAACATAATGATGCTTTCCGTCTCGAATTTTTCAATATTTTTGATAACGGAGCAAAGGTATGCCTGGAGGAATATCCTCCTTTCCAGAATAAAAACATATCCCCGCATTTACTTATTGTGGGAGCAGGACGCATGGGAGAAAACCTGGTTGTTCATGCATCCAAAAAGTGGAAGAATCTATCCCATAAAACCAGCAGTAAACTCAATATCAGTATTATTGACAGAGAAGCAAACAACAGGGTACATCTCCTGTACATAAAATATCCCCAATTAAAAGCCTTTGCGAATCTGATCCCTTTACAGATGGATATTAATTCAGCTGAATTCCAGGAGGCAACATTTCTTTTTGATAACAGCTCCTGTAAATTTGCCAGTATTTATATATGTTTTGATAATGATTCATTTGGATTATCAACAGCACTCACCTTGCACCAGCATCTCAGGCATCATAGTGTTCCCATCATTATCAGAATGATCCATGATGCCGGTCTGGCAACACTTCTGCATGGAGAAAAAACATATCAAGACAGTTTCAGAAGACTTCATGCTTTCGGGCTGCTTGATAATACCTGTACACCTGCTTTGCTCATTTCCGGAACTCATGAGAGACTTGCCCGGATCATTCATGAAGAATATGTGAACAAAATGCGTAAAAAAGGCAAGGCCGAAAAAGATAACCCTTCTATGGTACCCTGGAATAAATTACCTGAAAGCCTGAAAGAATCCAACCGACGTCAGGCAGATCATATCAGTATAAAATTAAAAAAACTGGAATGTGATATTACTCCTATAAAGGACTGGAATGAACCTTTGTTTGAATTTGACCAGGAAGAGATTGAAAAAATGGCTAAACTGGAACATACACGCTGGATAGAAGAACGAAAAAACTCAGGATGGAAATATTCACCAAATAAAAAAAATTTAAAAAAGAAAACAAGTCCGTATTTAGTTCCATGGGATCAGCTTCCGGATGACATAAAAGAACTGGACAGAGACACAGTGAGGAACATTCCGGTTTTGTTATCTAAAGCAGGATTTAAAGTCTATAGAGAAAATAATAGCAATTAATATATATTTTTAATACTGGAGGATAATAATTATGGCAGATCCCGCATGGAATTACTGGGATAAAATATCAAATGATGTCAAAAGAATCCTCAGACTGGCTGAATCCATAGCAAACAACGCAAAAATCAACCATGTCACTGCTGCCCATATTATGCTGGCTCTCATTCGTACTTATCCCCATGAAGTAAAAAGAGTAATAAAAAATATACCTTTATCTGATGTAACTAATGAACTGAAAAACAAACTGATCTATACTGATTCCCTGACTAAAAAAGATCAAATCATTAAAGATGCATTATTTATAGCTAATTTCGGGACTGTCAAGCTTACTCATATAATAAGGATTAGTGCAGGATACTGCGGATTGAATCTGGAATCTACAGGTACAGATACTGCTGTATATATAAAAAGAGAAACAATAGAAAAACCAGAATCCACACTATTTAAAAAATTTATAAAAGAAAAACAGAAACCTGATCCTTTTTTAAATAAATTCGGTAGGGATCTGACTCAATTAGCAATAACTGATAAACTCCACCCTATAATCGGAAGAAGCACAGAGATAAATTTGGTTGCAGAAACACTGTGCAGGGTCATTAAAAGAAACCCCTTACTGGTAGGGCCGGCCGGAGTAGGCAAGACTGCTATTGTAGAAGGATTAGCTCAAAAGTTGGAATCAGATAACATAACCCCTGAATTACAAGGGATTCGTATTGTAGAAATAAATGTAGGAAATCTCATAAGAGGAACCAAGTACCGTGGAGACTTTGAAAATCGTCTGATGCAAATCATTGAAAAGGTCAAAAATACACATTTTATACTATTTATAGACGAATTACATACACTTTTTGGTGCAGGACTTGCAGAGGGCACCACACTTGATGCAACAAATATGCTGCTTCCGTCTCTAGCACGAGGAGAGATAGCCTGTATCGGAGCTACCACTGATTTTAATTATCATAAATACATTGAAAAAGATAAAGCATTTGAAAGAAGGTTCCAACCTATCAGAGTAGCACCACTCTCATCAGCAGAAACCCTGGATATGTTGCAAAAAATCGGACCTATAGAATTTGAAAAACAAAAAAAAATAAAAATTGATCCTGACGTGTACTACGCATCCATAGATTTAGCTGAACGGTATATGAAAAACCGGCATTTCCCGGACAAAGCCCTGGATATTATTGACCAGGCAGTAGGTAGAACTCTTCGTAAAGGAAATAAAAAAATAACAGTGAGTGAGATCAGAGACGTTATCGGATCTCTTACCGGAATCCCGGTAGGAAAACTTGAAAATGAATTGAAAAACAAATTAAATGGACTGACTTCTCATTTAAAAGAAAAAATAAAGGGACAGGATCATGTTGCAGATATCGTAGTAGATACAATTTGGCCAAAAACCCTGGGAGTAGACCTGCGTCCTGAACGCCCCAATGGTGTTTTTCTCTTTATAGGCCCCACCGGAGTTGGAAAAACTGAATTTGCCCGGGTTCTGGCACAGTATCTCTTTGGTTCCTTTGACAAACTTATCAGAATTGATATGTCTGAATACTCAGAACCACAATCAGTAGCAAAACTTCTGGGAGCTCCATTTGGATATCAGGGTCATGAAAAAGGCAGTCCCATACTTAATGAAATCAAAGAAAAACCATTTTCAATTTTACTGCTTGATGAGATTGAGAAAGCTCATCCTGACATACATAAGCTTTTCTTACAGGTATATGATACCGGTGTTTTAACAGACACGAACAGAGATCATGTATATTTCAGTGATGTTATTATTATCATGACTTCCAATATCCCTGTGGAGAAAGACCAGAGCATTGGTTTTCTTTCTGACGAAAAGTCTAAACAAACCCGGGATAAACTGACAACATATTTCCCTCCTGAATTTCTTAATCGAATTGATTATATATGTGTTTTTAATAAATTATCAAAAAAAGTAGCAGAAGATATTGTGAACAACAAAATTATTCCACTTATTAAAGACAAATGGAAAGAAAAAAATATCAGTTTTGAAATCAGTTCTGAAGTACTCAGCTTTATTGTTGAAAAAGGATTTAGTGAGAAATGGGGAGCCCGCAATCTTGAAAGAACTGTGGATACACTTATCAGTTCCCCATTAGCAAAATTCTTACAGGATGTCAAAGAAAAGAAAAACACAAAAGTAAAGATTTTCATTGAAAATGGTACAATCCAATTTAAGAAATGAAGAAATTAAACATTACAAGTGATCTTATTCAAAATATTGTAAAAGAGATTACACCCCTGGTAGAGAATTTAACCCAATGGCAACTTAATATCAATACCCTCAGAATTCTTATTCTACCAAAAGATCAAGGGTATGAAGAAGTTATTCTGGGACGACTGCAGGGAGCCGGAATTCATATCGATAAAAATCATCCCAGATCAATTATTGAAAAATTACTTGAACATGTGTTAGAAGCAAATATATTAGGAGCGTATCAGCCCGGTACACAGGAAATTATCATTATCCGTGAAAATGTAGATGAAAGTAATCCTGAAGGCCTGAAACTGATAATTGGTCATGAACTGGTTCATCGTGGCCAGCACTTGTATTTCAAACATCTTTTTGATCAGGTCGATGAAAGAATAAAAAACACATTTGATTATATTAATTCCGGTACGGTTCCTTTAAAAAAGATCACTCAGGAAATGGAAAAAATCAGACCCATAATGTCCCTGATTGAGAGTCATGCTTATTACATACAGAATATTTTAAAACAAAATTACTTTCCAAAAGCAAAGATCGAATCACATTTTAATGTGGCGACAGTGTTGATGAGCATATTTGGAAAAGCTAAATCATCCCAGTATACTGAAAAAATTCCAGAAGTCAATAACGCTTTTAATAACGGGAATATGGATTCATTATATCTTAATCTTTAATAAATATTTGAATAATCAATATATAAACAATATATAACAAGGAGACTGCAGGGAGGGAAGCATGAGCAAAACACAATCAAATAAAAAAAATTCTCCCAAAATAGTGGTAACGGGAGATGTTACCATTGACTGGCTTGAAGTTTCGATCCCGCCAATAAATACTCACGAAAAGAGAAATAATATTCTGAACTGGCAGACCATTAAGGGAACAAAACAATACGCAAAATTAGGCGGATCGTTTCTTCTTGCCGAATTCGTAAAAGCTGCAACTGAACAGGATGTTCTATCGCCGAAACTGATAGATATTGAAAAAATTCCTCCTCATGAGATCATTCATTCCCAGGTTAAGCTGGGACGATTTCCGTTATCAAAAAATAACAGCAAAGAAACAGTGTACAGAGTCAGTACATTCAAAGGATATTCCGGTCCTGAAAATAATAAACCATCATTCCTTAAAGTGGATAAAGATGATCCTGGTGCAAAAATTTTAATTCTGGACGATGCTGGGAATGGTTTTCGCGATGCTCCTCAGGAATTCTGGCCACTTGTGCTTACCAAAGGAAAACCTGATTTTATTGTATACAAAATGAGTAATCCTTTAACAGAAGGTAAGCTGTGGGAAAAAGTGAGCAGAGAGTTTGCAGATAAACTTATATTAATAATCACTGCTGATGACCTCAGGCGATCAGGAGCAAAAATCAGTCGCAAGGTTTCCTGGGAAAACACTGCCAAAGACTTTATCTGGCAGATGGCATGTAATCCTAATCTATTATCATTAAACATATGCAGCAATCTGATTGTCCGATTTGGAGTGGGTGGGGCAATTATATACAGACGACGAGAAGGAGATGTAGAAGCAGATCTTTTTTACGATCCTGAAATCGGAGAAGATAATTTTTCTGAATATTATCCGGGTAATATGCTGGGTATTGGAGCTCCGTTTACTGCTGCTGTAGCCTCTTCTCTTCTGAAAAAAGGATCTAATCAGCTAAAGGAAGGAGTAAGAAACGGTCTTCTTGCTTCCAGAAAACTCTGGAAACTTGGTTTTGGCAAAAATTATAATAATCTGGGATACCAGTATAATGAAGTATTTAACACCCGAGCAGAAAAAGATTCAATAATTAATGTACAAATACCAATATCATTTAATGCTGACTCTGCTGATCCAGATTACTGGTGTATTTTAGATGACATCACAGATATCGGCCTTGAAAAAGCTGCTTTCAATTATGTCATATATGGTGAGGATTCTTCCTTAAATCGGGTACCGCTGGGCCAGTTCCGGCATTTAAAAACTTTCAGCCGGGCAGAAATTGAAAGCCTGTCCAATATTAAAAATCTGATCCAGGAATATCTCTCCTCTCCGGAAATAACCCGTCCTTTTTCAATTGCTGTTTTCGGCCCTCCCGGATCCGGTAAATCTTTTGCTGTAACTGAAGTAGCAAAAAGTGTTGCTCCGGAAAAGTTAGCAAAAGATCCACTTGAATTCAATCTGTCTCAGTTTAATTCAATCCAAGAACTGCTGAATTCTTTTCACAGAATCAGAGATATTGCACTGAAAGGTAAGATACCGATCGTTTTTTTTGATGAATTCGACTGTGATTTTGAGGGAAAACTCGGATGGCTGAAATATTTTCTATACCCCATGAACGACGGACTTTTCAGACAGGGAGAAACAATTCATCCTATAGGAAAAGCAATATTTGTTTTTGCCGGAGGAACCTGTAAAACATTTGCTGAATTCAGCAGAGAAAAAAACAAAAACCAGGAAAATAAATCTGATTCAATTACAGCTGACAGACAAAGATTCATTGATGCAAAAGGACCAGATTTTGTAAGCCGCTTAAGAGGATACATTAATATAAAAGGGCCTGATCCCTTACATAAAAAAGACAAACATTATATAATCAGAAGAGCAATCATTATTCGTTTTCTGCTTCAGAAAAATGCAAAGCATATTTTTGACAGCAGTAAAAAATGCCTTATTGATGCCGGAGTATTACGGGCATTGTTAAAAGTGCCGCAATACAAACACGGAGTTCGGTCTATACAGGCAATCATAGAAATGAGTATGATTGCCGGGAGAAAAAGTTACGAACAAGCTGCTCTCCCGTCTGTAGAGCAGCTTAAACTGAATGTAGATACAGAAACATTTTCCCGGCTTGTTACCAGAGATGTGTTGTTAGGAGGTTCCAGAGAAGAACTTGCCAGAGCAATTCATGAAAAATATTTAAACAACAATAAAGATAATAAAGAAAAAACTGACACAATGGTTCCCTGGGTTGAACTGCCTGAGGAATATAAAGAAACAAACCGCCGGCAGGCAGATGATATACCCGGTAAACTCAAGGCTATCGGTTGCGATTTTACTCCTGTTCCTTCAGGTGAAAGACCTAAACTTATCAAATTCAGAACAGAAGAGATAGAAACAATGGCAAAAATGGAACACGAACAATGGGTAAAACAAAAATTCCTGCAGGGATGGACCTACGGAGAAAAAAAAGATAACAATAAAAAAACACACCCTGATCTGATTGAATGGGACAGGCTCTCTACTGTAGCCAAGAAAAAAGACGAACATGCGGTGCAGGCTATTCCTGAACTTCTAGCAAGTAAGGGATTTGAGATATACCGGTTGAAATAAATAATAAATAAATTGGAGTATATTCATGGCCTTAGCAAGTAAAACCTTCCGTTTATTTGTCAGTTCCACTTTCAGTGATCTGAAGGAGGAGCGGAATGCGCTTCAGAAAAAAGTATTTCCTGAACTGCGGATATTATGCCAGCAGTACGGTTTCCGGTTTCAGGCCATTGATCTGAGATGGGGAGTCAGCCAGGAGGCCTCCCAAAACCAGGAAACCATGAGGATCTGCCTTAAGGAAATTGAGCGCTGTCAGAGCATCACTCCCCGGCCTAATTTTATCGTTCTTTTGGGAGATAGATATGGATGGGAGCCTATTCCTGAGGAAATCCCTGCTGAAGAATTTACTCAGATCAGACAGGTCATAGGAAAAAATGCACAGGAGTTCCCTGATAATGCCACAGATCTGCTTGACACCTGGTACCGGGAAGACACTAACGCAGTCCCTCCGGTCTATATCCTGCAGCCTGTCGGGTCTGACAGCAATGACAGTCAGGAAACAATACTATCAATTCTCAGAAAAGCAGTGGAGAAACTCGATCTGTTTCCTGACCGCAAACTCAAGTACATTGCTTCTGCTACCCATCAGGAAGTTGAGAATGGCGCTCTGAGGGTCGAGGATGCAGATCAGCATGTATTCGGCTTTTTCAGGAGTATACAAAATATAGATGAGGTAAAGAAAGCCTTGCCGGATAAGTCAGCAAAAAACTTCCTGGATACTGATAAAAACGGTACATTTGATGCATCTGCTCACGATAAACTGACTGCAACCAAAAAGAGCCTGGAAGATAAACTGGGTACAGGTAATATATTCCCCTATGAGGTACAGTGGAAAAACAACACCATCACCACTGAT
>Ga0180433_10006756_pt1 | contig 14916 bp, 18 predicted proteins | sample SS_ome_8_FD_132980 | JGI IMG/M metagenome (GOLD analysis project Ga0180433, IMG submission 132980) | Hypersaline lake sediment archaeal communities from the Salton Sea, California, USA - SS_1_D_1 metaG | ecosystem: Environmental > Aquatic > Non-marine Saline and Alkaline > Hypersaline >... | reverse complement strand
CTGCTAGGTGATTTGAACAATGATGATTCATGGTTGCACTGTGAAAAATGCAAATCATTACTGCCAGTATTCAAAATAGTTGTCCTTAAACTATTATTGAAAAGACCATTAAACATAAAATGCAGAAATTGTAAACATATAAACAAGGTGTGAAATACCATGATGCCTGAATATGCACAATGCAATGATTGTAAGACCTTTATGCATCTTCTAACAAGGATTCATACACATAAAAGCAATACACTGGTAAAAATAGATAACTGCCCTCATTGTGGTAGTGATGACCTTAAGAAAATAACCAGTGTAGCATTTGATAATGTTGAACATACCCTTTTTATGAGGGTAAAAAGAAGATACTGGTTGATGAACAATTCAATAGCAATCATATCATTTCAACTGAAATTCATAACATGAATAAGATATCATTCACTTTGATAACCTGTTTACTGGTAACAATGCTTACATGGTGTATGATGTATTTCAACCATATGGGAATCATGTTTGTCTATTTCATACTGCTTTCAAAGTATATAAAAAGGATTGATGACATATACCCCAATGGAAAAATTATAAAAATAATGAAAGACAAATAAATAAGAGTGATTTTAAATGCTTACAGAAGATGACCAATCAAAAGCAGTTCATTTAGTCAATAGTATTTTACTAACTGCAATAAGGTCAAGATACCTTGGAAGGATTGCATACAGAAGGATGCAAAAAGGTGATTTTGGAAAAAAGGAAGTCAAGAAACATGAAAAAAGAATCAAAAAATAATCTTATACAGAATCATATAAATCCATTTCATCTTAAGAAACAGGAACTTCTTATCTTTACAACACAGAAATGTAAACATAGAATGCCATATCATCAACATCCTCAATGTTTTCTAAATGAGATAATGCAGGAAGGACATGTACCAAAGATAGGATTCCTTGACCTTGAATTTATGAATTTCAATGCTAATTATGGAATATTACTGACCTATGCAATAAAGGAATACCATAAGAAAAAGATATATAACTCTATGATATCACAAAAAGAGATAAGGTCAAAGGATTTGGACAAGAACCTTACAAAACGATTAATCAAAGACCTGTCTAACTTTGATGTGATTGTAACCTATTTTGGTACAAGATGTGATGTTCCATATATGAGGACAAGAGCATTGAAATGGAATATACCATTTCCTAGTTATGGATATATAAAACATATTGATTTGTATTATCTTGTGAAATCAAAACTATCTTTGAACAGGAACAGACTTGAAACTGCCTGTTACCTGTTAGGGATTCATGGAAAGAACCATGTCATCGGGGATACATGGATAAGAGCAGTAACAGGACATGAACCATCAATAAGATATATATTGAAACATAATAAACTTGATGTCATCATAACAGAAAAACTTTATGATAAGATGATTACCTTTTCTGCAAAAACAAGAAGGTCAATATAATATGAATAAAAGATATGAGGGTATCGTAATCTGTCAGACATGCAACAAACTTATGAACCTAGTATATTGTATGTCAAATGAGGATAGGATAAGATTGAATGGTACTATCTTCAAGTTTGGCAAATGCATATTTTCAGGTCTTTACAAATGCCCTTTCTGTCAAAGGGAAACTAAATTAACAATCATGGAAAAGAACCAACATGAATGATATCATATTAACATCTGTGAATATAGTATTCCTAACTGGATATATACACCAGATTTATAAGAACTTTAGAATAAAGGATACAAAGGTTCATTCATATTACATGTACACATTGACCTGTATGTGCCTATTATTGCTTGGAAGTGAATATGTGCAAGATGGATTACTGCTTTCAAGTATTACCATAACGATTGCATTCTCATTAAAATATATCACCCTTTTACAGATGATATATTACAATCATAAAAATAGAAAAGAACTACTTTATTGGATGTGAAAAAATGACTAAAAAAATGACACTTGCAGAAAGACTTATCAGGTATGCAAAGAACAATCCAGATGGTTTTGTCATACGATTGGAACATGGAAAGATAAAAAGTTTCAAACCATCAAGATATAAAAGATACATGGTATCAAAGACCGATAACAATACCATTCGCAAGATAAAGACATCATTCAGAAACAGTGATTACACAGGATATGCAAGTGGATATGTTGATAAAAAAACAAATAAGATTTATATTGATAAGAACATCTTTACACCTAAACTTGACAAAGCAAAGAAACTAGGATTAAGACATAACCAGTTAAGCATCCTAGACCTTATGGAAAACGAAGAAATACGATTGCAGAAAAAGAAAGGTGAATACAGACAAAGGAAAAAGAAACAAAAGGAAAAAGCACTTAAGAAATACAAACAAATAAGAAAAAAGGATGTTGTTATCAAAAAGAATGGCAAATGGTATAATACACTGACCAAACGATATGTATCAGAATCATATGCTAAAAGGATTAACAGACATTTTCAATTGAACCCTGAATCAACACTTCATAGGGCAACAGGTCATGGTAAATACAAAAGGGATAGACCAATCAGTGAACATGCACTTGATGTCAAAGACCTATTATATTCACAAGGAAACCAGTTCATATCAACAAAAGACATAACTGGCAAGAACATAAAATATTCACCTATATATGATTCCCTTATAACAGATGATGAACTTACAAACCTGAAAGAACTTGATTACAAGATAGACAACAAGATAAGGGTAGAACTTTACAGGCTATCAAGGGATAGACAAAAGATATTCCATATCATCACATGGAAAGTCAATCAAAGAATGGTACATCCTTGGTCTGTAAACATATGGGAAACAAAAGCAATGCCCTTATACAATAAGATAGCAAGGGAACTTAAAAAAATCGCAAAAAGATATAATCTAGGAAGTACACAAAACCTGTATGGACAGATGAGTATGTACTTCTATTCAGATGTTGATGGTTTTGAACATGGAAAAAGTTTTGGTTTTGTGATGCCAAACACATCTGGTTTTAAGATAATGAAAGATGATTTCAAAGAAATATTTGATTGGTTGAGAAACAAACTTGAAATTGATTCCTATCATAATATTGCAGTGATTGAAATATCATTCTATCTATGGAACAACAAGCATTTTGCATCAAAACTAGCATATACAAAAGCAAAATACAGGCTTGGTGTAAAGATATAATATAAAAGTTATGAAGAAAAGATTAACACCCATTGTTTCCAATACAAGGAAGTTTGCAGTATTCGATATTGAAACATATAAATGGGTAAACCCTTATGCATTAGGTTTTTATGATGGTAAAGACTATTTTGAATTCCTAGGAAAAAGATGTATAAGGGAATTCCTTACATTCATATTAAGGCATAAATACAGGGGATTGACTATTTATGCTCATAATGGGGGAAGGTTTGATTTTAATTTTATCATGGAAATCCTAAAAGATATGCCTTATAAGTTTGAAATGATATTCCAAGGTAGCAGATGTCTTATGATTAAGATTTACCAAAGGGAATACATAGACAGGAATGGAAAAAGGCATAGTGATGTCATCAAACTTTGTGATAGTGTGGGCTTACTTCGATTCAGGCTTGATGACCTTACAAAGGATTTTGATGTATTGCATAAAAAACTTAATTTTATGGACAAGCAGGAAAATGAAAGGGATTATGAATACCTTTACAGGTTATATAAGGAAAACGATGAAAGATTCCATGATTACCTGATGCATGATGTCCTTGGTCTACATGAAGTCCTTACTAAATTCGATAACCTGCTAAAAAACAATAATGGTCTATTAGGTCTTACCATTGCAAGTACATCTATGAAAACATTCCAAAAAGGGTATCTTAAAAAAGATTTGATTATGTCAGATAGGACACTGAATGATGAAATGAAACTAGCCTATTATGGTGGAAGGACAGAAATATTCAGGATGTACTTACCAGAAGATAAATACAGATGCTATGATATCAATAGCCTTTATCCATATGTTATGTTCAATAACAGTTTCCCGATTGGCAAACCAAAGATAGTAAAGAATGTTGATAAAAAGACTATTCAGGAATATATGGGTATCACTGAATGCAAGGTGATAACACCAAAGGAACTGTATCTACCAGTGTTGCCATTTAAAATGAAAATGGGTAATCACAACAAACTTATATTCCCACTTGGTAAGATGGAAGGATACTGGGATAACCATCAATTGAGAAAGGCGATTGAACTAGGATACAAAGTAATACCAAAGAAGGGTTTTATATTTGAATCAGATTATCTTTTCAAGGATTATGTAAAGAACTTCTATGAACTGAAAAAGAATTCAAAAAGTGGCACACCATCATACATCCTTGCAAAACTGTTACTGAATGCCCTTTATGGAAAGTTTGCACAAGGACAGGACAGTGAAATGATAATGAAATTCAGTACACCAGAAGAAATGAAGGAACATGACATAGTTGGTGTGGTAGATAATGACAGGGGATTGTACAAGGTAAAAAAAGAAAGTGATGGAAACTTCTTTATACCACAGATAAGCATACATGTCACTGCATTGGCACAATTAAGATTGTATCATTTTATGGAAAGCCTGATAAACAAGGGTTATGTGGTCAGTTATTGTGATACAGATAGTCTTTTTACGAATGGACATCTACCAACATCAGACAGGCTTGGTGATATGAAAAAGGAATATGGATTCTATGAAGGATATTTTTTATTGCCAAAGACATATGGCATCATAAAAGACGATGGAAAAATAAAGATAAAGGCAAAAGGATTCAAGAGCAAGTTCCAAGATGAACTTACCATTGATGATTTCAAAAGGGCTATATTCAAGAAAGACCTTTCAGGATTCCAGATTGAATCACAGGAACAGACATTCAATACCATGAAAACATCATTTGTAAGACATGGCAGGTTTGTTAGTGTTGATATTCCTAAAAAGAGTATCAGGGCAACCTATGATAAAAGGATAATACTAAAGGATTATGATACAAGACCATTGATTATATAGTGATGGAAAATATTTATATACTTTGAATTATAAAATAATATACAGGTGAACTTATCTAATGGCATCACAAATGAATAAATTGTTTGGTACTCTTATGTATGCAGTGGTCTTAAGTGCTGTGCTTGGAACTATTGCAGGTGCATTTGTTACCTTACAAGCAGATACTACCAATTTTACTGCTGGACAAATCGCCTTACTTGGGCTTTGTATCACCATCATTGTCATTGGTATTGTCTATACCCTTGCAAAATCACATGGACTTGCCAAATAATGATGTTTGGTTCATAGTTTATGCTCATATGCATCCATTGTATTTAGTGGATGCATTCACACCTTTTTTTATTTTCTGTGATGGAAAAATCTTAAATAATAAAAAACACAAATATCTTTTGTGATAATATTATGAACATGAAGAAAATAGCATTGATAATGATATTAATATTTTTATTTGCAGATATTATAGCAGTAAACACTGTATCATCTGCAAGTGGAACTGTTCTTGTAACAGATTGGGATGAATTTCTTGTTGGTGATACATCAGGAACTAATAGTTATTTTTCATGGGGAAAAGTCGGAAGTGGTGAGGATTTCAATATCATAGGAAGTGCTGAACCAACAGGCAATAGATATCTTGAGATAATACAACATTCTTCTACTGATGAGGCAAAAGAATGTAATGGTTATTTTAATTTAAGTGGAACATCTGCTAATGGTTTTATGTTGGATACAAAAGTATCTGCAAGTTATAGTAGTGCTGATGGCAGAGCATATGCAGAATATAGTTTCAAGAATACATCAGGCACTACTGTTGTTAAGATAAAAGATGAAGCACATGCAACTGCAGGAACAACAGGTACATATATTCAATATGAAGATTATACAGGAAGTTATCAATCATTATACAGTGGTGATAATAATGAAGAATATTATATATCATGGACATATTACACTGATAATATTATTCAGTATAAAGTGTATAATGACTCACTGGTAACTCTTGTAACAGTAAATGATACTGGTCTTATATCTGGTGCTGAATATACAGATGAAACACAATTCGATTGTTCAAATTGTACAATATATGGATATACATCAAAATGGGGTGCAAGTAAAAAGGTATTGAACTTTGAATATTATATCTATGAATCAGATTTCTATGAAACATCAGAATATGGTGATGTATCAGATTATGAAAGCCTTTGTGAGGGTGGAAAAGGTGCATATTTACAGATTAATAACAATAAATATGTTGAAAACAGATATGATATACCAGTTAGTCTTTCAATCAAAGCAGTAGACCTTTATGTTGATACTTATCAACATTCAAGTATTTCATCAGAAAAAACAGATTATACATTAGAAGTAAATGGTGTACCATGTGGAAACCCGACATATTATTTTGATGATGGTATAGGTTACACCCTTCGATGGTATGGACTTTCTATAACACTGACAGAAGAAAAACCATTGTTTGAATTCAAATCAAACAGTGATGATAACAATAATCAATATTGGCGAATAGCAGTAAACACAGAAGGTGGGGAATTCAAATACCATAATAGTGATGCCCTATTTGGAAATGCTATATATGATGGTGGAAATCGTTTTAGTTTTGGTCTTGGTATGTGTTTCTATTATGATTCATTGGTAGAAAGTAGCCTTGACTTTGATGATGATATACATGCAGTTCCTTCTGGAATAACATCATTTGATGAATATACCAGTATAACATTTCAATATACTGTATCAGAATATTATAATACATATATACAGTTGTTTTATGACAGTGATGATGATGATACACCAGATACCAGATATAATGGACAGGGTTATGGTGGATATGGTCTTAATGTAAAGACATTTGCAGGAACATGTAATTTTGTTCCATATGATGAACATGATGGTGAATGGTCTATACATATTGTCAGGGTGGGAAGTAATGTTAGCACTTTCAATTTTACTGTTACAAACCTTTCACAATCAACAGATTACAATGGTCAGATATGGACATATCCGACAAACACAAAAGTGAATGAACAGTTCAATATAGGATGGTTATACAACAAGACCTATTTTGACAACTATAATGGTATTATCATCTATTCGAATCAACCAAACCTTGATGGGGAACTATGGATAGTCAAAGATGGGATAAAGACAGACAATGAAGATGGTATGTCTTACAGTATACCTTGGCAGGGTATACATTATATTTTCCTATGTGTCAAAGAAGGGGTAAATGATTATGTTATAGTTGATACAACCATACAGTATGTTGGTGTCAATACTTATACAAACTGGATAACCACAGATAAAGACCATTATGAACTTGAATTCACACCTAGAAGTAGTATTGCAAAGGCTTATGTGCAAGTCGGTTATAGTCATATGTTCATAGGTGGGGATGTCTATGTCATGGTATCAAATTCAAGTATGACACCTTATTATGTTGGAAACACACCACAAGGTGAACTTGAATATGAATTCCCATTTGCAGGAATATATACATTCAAACTTATCTATTATCTTGAAGATGGAAGTTATGAAGTATTGGACAGTAAGACCATAACTGTCGGTGATGAATACATCGAATTAGAAGATGAAGATGAATCAAATGTATATGATTTTGCTTTCCTTATTGATGAATGGATGAATGATGATTCACAGTTGATATTGGGAATAGCAATCATACTTATATTCTGTCTTATTCCAATGTTTGTTTCATATAACTTATCACAACAGACAGGCATATCTGGTTTTACATCAATGTTCAAGACAAAAACAGAAATAGACAGTGTGATAATAATCATATTCGCCATATGTGGATTTGCTATATCAGTATATCTTGAACTATTTGCTATATGGTTACTGGTACTGTTTGTACTTGTATTCACTGGCATTATAGCACTTGTGGTTGCCAGTAAGATTGGTGGAAATGGGGAATAAAACAAAATGGAAAATGTAAAGGTAAAATTCATCATACTATGGTTAATAGTCATAACCTGTGTATACACATGCACAGGATATTTTTACCTAGAAGAAATAAGCATAGATACAGAAACAGAAGGTATACAGGTCATTGATACACCACAGGGAAAGATGTATATCAATAATTCAGATATACAGGAAATACAAGATGAAAATCAGGAATGGTGGGATGTACTCTTTCAATTACTTGGAATGGTATTTGACCTTATCATAGGTTTGATAAAGGTTACATTCTTTATCCTTCCACAAGTTCCACCTATTGTGATTCTTGCAGTTAATGTCATAATTCAACCATTGAACTTTGCATTCCTTTTATGTATATATCCAATCATTGAAAACATTATAGACAAGATACTTTATATTATTGATATCATTATTCCTAATTGGTTATAGGAAGGTGAATATATTTTGAAGATAAAATACAAGAAATCTGAAAAACAGAAGAAATCAAAGAATACAAACAAGACTAAAAAACTTACCATATTCATGTTGTGTAAGAACCAACAGATAAAAGAATTCCAGACAAATGCATCTAGGAAATTCAACCTAGATGATGATACCTATGTTATAAAGAATGATTGTTGTTTCCTAAAAGAAGTAGATGGGTTAATAAAACAGGTATCATATTATGTGGAAGGAAACCCTAATCCTTTCAACCTTAAGAACCTGTTTAACAATGAAGGTCTTACAACAGAAGAACTTGGAAATTATCTTAATGCAGATTTGTTCAAGATAATAAATGAATGCCAAAACAATGACAGAAGAAAATATATACTTCCATTGGTATGTATAGTGTTTGCACTTTGTGTCATGGAAACAATACTTCAATTCATAATGTGGTTATGAACATGAACAAACTATACAGATATGTTGAGATAAACATCATGCATGACAACAAGACCATTTCATCAACATGCATGGATATAAACAACAAGGAAAAGATAAAGATAGGAAAACATACTTATAATATTATATTGAAAGATATTTTCCTTTATCCAACCAAAGATGGATTCAACCCTGCCCTTTTCTATAAGGAAGGTGAACAAAATCCAGTAAAATTCAAGAACAAGAACAAAGGGATACCTTCAAGGGCTTTGCATCTATTATGGAATCATAGTCTTTACAAGGTACTTGTTACACCAGAAAGTGATAAGGCAAACCTTATTATCATCATACTTATATTAGGTGTGTTAATAACATTTGCTATTGAAATGTATCTTATGTATGGGTGAACAACATGAAAGACAATAAGAAACTATTGAAGTTATTTGAAGAATCAGGGATAACCTTTACAGATGAACAAAAAGAAATAATAAACAATAAACTTGATGAAAAAAACGATGAACCAAAGAAACAGGAAATACCAGAAGATGTAAAACAGGCAATGAAACAGGCAGATGGCATCTTCAAGGATATAGATGAAACTGAAAAATCAGAAGGCGAAGATATAAAGGAAATCATAAGCACATGGCTTGATGATTTGTTCATACATGCAAAGACAAGGCTTACACCAAATCAGGTTATAGCACTGACCATACTTAAGACACTTGCAACTGAATACAATATAGAATGCATCAACAAACTGCTTGATAACTTTGTAAGATACAAACTTTCAGAAAATGGACAATCAAGCAAGGAACTGGTTGATATCCTTAAAGCAAGGAATCAGATAGAACCAGACGATGACCTTTCAAAACAGATAGAACCATTCCTTCGTTAAGGTGTTAGTTTGAGATTCAAGGTCAAACGATATCATAATCACAATGACTTCATATTTGGAACATGGCAACATGAACATCATAGTGATGGTGGCATGACAGTTTATGGTAGATTGAAGAAAAACAATACAGTAACAAAATACATGGATGTTTACAGGGTAGTATGATGATTGGTATTATTCAACTATTAATGTGTTTCATGGGTGTCATCAACTATGTATTCAATGAGAATCAGAATAATCTTGTAGTTGGAATCAAAGGATTAAAAGGAAGTGGAAAGACATTACTTCTTACTATACTGTTATTGATGGAATACATGAAAGGAAAAAAAGTATTTACTAACTACAAGGTATTCTTCCCACATGAAATAATAGATGTCAAGAAGATGGTTGAACTGGATGAGGATTTAGAAAACTGTGTCATCGGTATATCTGAAATGCATCTTATCTGTGATGCAAGAAGGCATGGAAAAGAGCAGAATATACTTATGTCCTATTTTGTCCTTCAAAGCAGACACAGGGGGGTGAACCTTTACTATGACACCCAATTTGAAAGACAGATAGATATAAGGATAGTTGAAAATACAGATATAAACATCGTCTGTGAAAACCTTCATATTGATACAGACAATGATGGACTTGCAGACCTGTTTAGAATTATCATACAGGATAAAAGAATGATGCCAGTAAAAGTTAAACAAAAAGTTTTCTATGGTAAACCATTCTGGCAGATGTATGACACCAATGACATAGTTGATATATTCACTATGAAAAAACTTGATAAATTGAAAAAAAGGAAAAGATAAACATGAGTGATTTCATAACAGATATGAAAAGGATGTTATATAAAGGTTCAAAGGTAAAAGACCATTCAATCATGCAGAAATTAATAGCATGGGTAAAAGAAGAAGTGAAAAAATGATTCCTGATTTCTGTTATTCATTTATGGAACTTCCATCATATTATTATCCTTTGATTGGATTCTGTGGTGCATGTCTGGTAATAATGGTGTATAAGATGTACCAATACATGAAGGGTATTGTACATTCAATCATATCAACCATTGGTTATTGGTGATATCATGTTCATAGGAAATGTTTATAATTATTATAAATTATCTAAAAGAAAAAAGAACCTTAAGCAATCACTTATAAACAAATATGGTATGGAAAAGGGAACAATTGTTTACATAAATATTATGAAACATTATAAAAAGAACAAGAAGATAAAAAAGGAAGTGTTAGATTGAAAAGAACATGTATGATACTTATTATCATATTATTTTTAAACATGTCAATGATACCTGTTTTTGCACAGACATGGGAAAATGAATATGGTAGATTGGAAGTAACACCAACTACATGCTATTCACCAACTGGTATATATAAACAATATTATAATATAACTTGGTATTATCCTGATAATGATTTAGATTTTGCTTTCAGTTTCAACCATAGCCTTACATCTGGTCAAGTGTATTATTGGAATGGTAATAATTATATTGAAGTACAAAACAATCATATAACATACAATGACAAACATTTCTATGTTGTAGACAATATCCATTTTGAACAGGATGAATCAAAGACAGGTTATTGGGAATATAGTTCACCATACAAGACAGGTAAATGGGATTTGTATGTGAAAAGACACAGTGATACATGGCAGGATGCATTTGATTCTGGTCTATATATAGAACTTTGCCCTTGGTTCGACAGTGATTGGTTATATAGAAAAACAATAGTGTTGAACCATAGTCAGATTCCTTCTGATTTGACTAATTTTCCTGTAAACATAAACATAACAGATACAGATTTAAAGACATATGCTCAAAGTGATGGTGATGATATATGTTTTATTGCACAAGATAATATAACACAATATAACCATGAAATTGAATTATATAATTCAGGAACAGGTTATCTTTCTGCATGGGTAAATGTAACATCATTGTCAAGTTCAACAGATACAATAATAAACATGTATTATGGTAATGAAGATGCTACAAACCAAGAAAGTGTAACAGATACATGGGATACTCATTTTATTGGTGTCTATCATATGAATAGTGAAGAACATTACTGTTATGATTCAACTATAAACAATAATGATGGAACAGAAGGCGTATCAAGTAATATTGGTTTTTATAAAACAACATCTGTCACTGGATACTCAAATCAATGGTCTGGTTCTGATGATAACTTCTTTGATATAACCAGTAATGATTATAAATTCACTAATCAAGATGTAACAGTTGAGGGTTGGTCATGGGAAACTGATGAAAGCGATTGGCATAGACTTATAGCAATAGGTGATTCAGATGCATCACCAACATTAGATTTTAGTGGACATAATTCAAAAGACCATTATATAATGATATATGATGGAACTAATTACGATTTAATAAGTGATGACATAAACACATATGGAAATGGTTTTCATTATCATGTCGGGGTAGTTGATTACACTAATGATGATTTACATATATTCAATGATGGCATCAATGTTTCAAGCAGTGGTGATGTAAACCCTTATGACCTTGACAGTGGTATCACATTCAAAGCATATATAGGTTCAAAACAAAATGGTGATTTTGCAATGTCAGGTTATTTAGATGAAATAAGAATTTCTGATATAAAAAGAAGTGATGCATGGATAAAAACAACATACAATAATATAAACAACAACACAAATGGTGGATTTTATAGTATATCATTGAATGAATCATATCCTGTTTGTACCTGTTCTATAACTAATATGACACCTGTCAATAACAGTGTAAACATAAATAAAAATACTGTTAATCTTTCTGCTAATGTTTCAAGTAGTTGTGGTTTAATGGATTATGTGAACATATCATTATTTGATAACATAGGAAATCTAATAAATTATACAAACTATTCAAGTACACCTGTGAATGGAACTTTCATACATATACTTTATAATGATAGTCTTGAGGATTTAACAAATTATTATTGGAATGTTACTGCCTCTTGCAATGGAAGTGAAATAATATCGAATACATATGTGTTTACAACAGTAGCAGGTGGGGGATGTGATTGTGATACTGTCAGGGAAATATTAAGACAGGAACTACAAAATTATAATGCTTTAAAGGAAAGTGATAATATAGGAATAGATACAACACAGTTTGTGATATTCATAGAATTGATATTGTTTGTTGTCTTTTGTTGGCTTGGTTATGACATGCAAGACAAATCAGACAAAGACGAAGATGGAAACAAAAGGGAATTCAGATACATGCCTGATAGGGGTGGGTTGATGGTATTCTTTGCAGGATGCACATTTCTTGCATTCTCATTAAGCATCAATGCCTATGATATACCTTTTGTCAGTACATTCTTTAAAATCATAGCAATAATCATATTGTTTCAAGGAATATTAAAGGCATTCTACTATTAGAATGTCAAAATGGTAAAGTGATGGAAAAAGTATTAATATCATCACTTACCATACATATTAACAGTTGATAAAATTATGAGTATGTATTCAAGAAGGCATTATGTACAGATTGGAAATACATTAAAGAAACTTCCAAAGAAAAAAAGGATGTCTGAATATCGTAAATGGAATGCTATCTTCAAAAAAGACAATCCTAGATATGATAGTAGAAGATTCAAATCATACATTGGTCTATAAGGTAATATCATGGTAAAAAGAAAAAATTATAATTATCTTTATTTACATGAACTGGCATTAGGGGGTAACTGTTAAATGCCATGTGCAATGACACAAAAACAAAAAAGACAATACTACAAACGAAAACGAAAGAAACAAAAAAGCAAAAGGAACAAAAAAGCAGAAAGGGAAAAACAATATTACAGACATAGCAAATCAACACATTTTTTCAAAAAACTAGAAAGTGCAAAAAAGAAAGGTTCAAGAGCAGTAAAAGACCTTTACATCCAATCACAGGGAAGGTATTATTGTAACAAATGCAAAAGATACCATAAACTGACCAGTAAGATTGGAAAATCACATTTAGGTTCAAGAAACTAGGTGATAACTATTAATTATGAATTAAAAATCTGTCATAGAAGATATGACAACAAAGGAACATGGATACAGACACTAACATTCAAAAATGAGTTATCTTTTTTAAATGCATTAGACATATTAAGAAAGAATGGATACAAAAGAACATATAAAAAAGTATTAAATGAAAAACAGTATTCATGGAAAAGACTAGAAAGAACAAACATCTGTTTGTTAAGACAATAAAAAGATTCAGACTATTCCATATCATAAGACACAGGATGAGAATGACATTCAGTTTTATGTATGCAATATTTTTAGTATTCAAGACAATCATAACAAAAGGTGAATTATGAAAATAGAAATAATGAATAACCATATACAGATAAAGATAGTACCAATACCAACCATGCTTAAGACACCACACCTGTCTAGCAGTTTGAATCATGCGATACTTTTCATAACAACACATCCAAACTATTATCAATTTGGATGTACACCATTTAAGATAATACATATAAAAGATTCAGATGGTACTGATATAACTCGATGTATGGTTAAAAACATTGTAAGATGGCTTTCATCTTTAGATGGTATTGATACATTATATGTCTGTTGTGATGCAGGATTATGTCGAAGTCCTGCAATGGCAAAGTTCATCTGTGATGTATTGAACAGACCTGATGAATCAAGATATATATCTGAAAACTATCCTTTCCTGAATACAAATGTCTATCAATCATTATACAATCAATGGTTATCATTGTATTAAAGGTGAAAAATAATATGGGATATGAAAACATATTAAATGAAATATGGAACAATCCACCAAAAAATGTTCCAAATATTGTAAACAATCTGAAAAGGAAATACAATCATACAATATATGAAGTACCAGATAAAGCATATATGTTGGTCATTGAACTTAATGAAGGATTCTATGGTATTTCATGGGTATGCACAAAACCAGAATACCAGAATAAAGGATACATGACAAGTCTAATGAACAAGATGTTAAATGAAAAGAAAGGTATGTTCATACTTAAGACAGACAGTGCAACAGGATTCTATGAAAGATTTGGATTCACAACCATACAAAATACAAATGGAAAATGCATCATGGTATTGTTCAATGATACTGATTGTATAGACTTCTAGGTGGAATATGAAATTAAAACATAAAATAATAGATACATTATTTTTCATGTG
>Ga0180433_10006755_pt1 | contig 14917 bp, 13 predicted proteins | sample SS_ome_8_FD_132980 | JGI IMG/M metagenome (GOLD analysis project Ga0180433, IMG submission 132980) | Hypersaline lake sediment archaeal communities from the Salton Sea, California, USA - SS_1_D_1 metaG | ecosystem: Environmental > Aquatic > Non-marine Saline and Alkaline > Hypersaline >... | reverse complement strand
TATGCAGGTATAAAAATATCAGATATAAAAGATGAGGTCAAAAATAAGCTTATTTCAATGAACAATGCTAGTCAGATGAGAGAATTCTCAGAAGAGGTCATCTGTCGATGTGGTGAACAGGTCATTATAAAACAAATACCCGATCAATGGTTCATAAAATATAGCGATGAAACACTTACTAAAACAACAAAAAACCATGTACAAAAGATGTCAATATACCCTGAAGAATACAAACAGGAGCTCCCAGGTATCCTTGATTGGTTCGACGATCGTGCATGTATCCGCAAGGGCTCTTGGTTGGGCACTGAATTCCCATATAAGAAAGGATGGATCATAGAGCCGATCTCAGATTCGACCCTTTATCCAGCATATTATTTAATATCAAAATATGTGAACAATCAACAGATAACAGATCACGATATGACAGAATCATTCTTCGATTATGTTTTCTTAGGAAAAGGATCACCAAAAAAAGATCTTTGGAAAGAGGTACGAGAGGATGTATCATATTGGTATCCTGTAGATATAAACCTTGGTGGAAAAGAACATAAAACTGTTCACTTCCCAGTTTTTCTGATGAACCATGTGGCAATCATGCCTGAATCATTCAGACCTCAAGGCATCTTTGTTCACTGGTGGGTCACACAAAAAGGGAAAGAAAAGATCAGTAAATCAAAAGGTGGAGCGGAACATGTCGCAGAAGCGGCAAAAATATACGGTATTGACGCTATGAGACTCTACTATGCCCATGTTGGCTCACCCTTTGTAGATATTGAATGGGATTCAGAGGCAGTTCATAAATATAAAAATAAGATCCTCAACATCCATAGTTTTATCAATAACCTTCTTTTGATAAATAAATCAGAACATAAACATCTTGACATATGGATTAGATCCGTTATACAGAGAAGGATCCAAACCATACAATCCAGTCTTGAAGTATATAACCTTAGAGTAGCTGCAAACGAGATCTATTTTGAGATACCAAAGGATATACAGTGGTATATCAAACGAGGCGGAGGAAACAATGATCTTTTACAAGAGATTATCAGTAGATTGATTACTTTAATGACACCATTCACGCCGCATCTCTCCGAAGAACTATGGCATAAAAAGAATGATAACCTCGTATCAAATGAGACATATCCCCGCTTTAATGAAGATGGGTGTTCTGATACCATCGAAGTAAAAGAATATCTCCTCCAACAACTACTCAATGATACACAGGAGATACTTAAGGTCACAGGGATAAAACCAAAGAAAATATGTTTTTATACCTCACCCATCTGGAAACATGATCTTTATAAAAAAGCGATAGCTCTTGACGAAGCTCATACCCTTAATGTTGGAATACTAATGAAAGAGGCAATGGCGGATCCAGAGCTACGCAGTCATTCAAAAGAGGTTTCAAAATTTGCTGGAAAACTTGCTGGTGAGATAAAAAAGCTCAATGATTCAGATAAGAAACGATATCGAACAAAGATCACAGAAGAAGAGTTTCTAAAAGATGAAGCTAGCTATCTGAAAGATATATTTGATTGTACAATAGATGTCTATTCAGCTGAAGATCCTAAGATATATGATCCTAATGGCAAAGCACGATTCGCTGAACCGCTTAGACCAGCTATCTATGTAGAATGATCTTTTATACATCTATTATAAGTTCAGGTTCCTCAGGAATATCAGATGGTTTTTCACCAACAATGAAACCCTGAGACGTCGTTTCACAATAATAGAATCTCTGGTTTTCATGAACAACGAAGAATCCCTCCACTATTTCTGCTCCAATACCAACACCTGTCGCAAGATGACCAATGTCATCATCAAGGACATAGAACAACAGAACAGCATCATAACCCATCTTTTTCATTATTGTTGCATAAAGAATCGTTGAATCCTCACAATCACCCTGTTTTTCAACTAAGGTCTCTACAGGATATCGCCAGTATTCTTCAACACCTTTACTCACATTATCACTTGAGTAACGAATATTCTGTTGAACAAAGGATAACACAAAATTACTAATATCAACATCATCGAAACCTTTGGAATCAGCTATCTCATTAAGCAGATCAACTAATGAGCCTATCACAGCATCTTTTGATGTAACAAAGGATGCCATCGTAAAACTACCTCTCATCTGCGGACTACGGTTCACAGGATTTGAAACATACCACTCATAGGTCTCAACAGGAACCTCCACTGAGACCGAATAAGCATCACCTTCAAAGCTCCATCGATATGATAGATCATAAGATTCCTCAGGAGGAATGATCGTTTGTGGCAGGACAACATCATACCATAGAATCGCTTGAGATCCCTCACTCATGCCACTATTATCTACCATATTCTGAGCATGATCGATAACAAGTCTAAGAGAGCTCTTAACCCCATCCGGATTTATATCTACGATATCATCTTGAAATATCCAATCAGCATCATACAGAGTAATATCAATAGTGGTCTCTGAAGATCCATCACTATCATCAATATCAAAAACAATGTCAACGGATAAACTAGAATCAGTGTTCTTTCTTACCTTCCAATATGCTTCATTGTTATCAAATAATTCAACATCCCCCTCATTGATCTGTACCTCTAGATATAACTGAGCCCAACCTAAAAGATCAACATTTCTAATTAGACGAACACGATGAATTGACAGCGTAAAGGAAAGATCAACATAGGGATTAGCATCTTGATTATCTCCTATACCATCACCATCAGTATCTTTTGACTCGGAAGGATCCTGAGGGAAAACATCACTGTTATCTCCCACACCATCATTATCTGAATCACTCCATTCATTTGGATTATATGGGAACATATCTAATTCCAATGGTGGACTACTGGTACTATCAGCGTTGCTTTTTCCTTCATTAAAATAATCTGGATATCCATCATTATCTGAATCAATACTTGCAGAGGGATCAAAGGGAAATGAATCTGTGTTATCACCTATACCATCCTTATCTGTATCATTTGTCTCATATTTATCAGAAGGAAATGCATCATCCTCATCAACCACACCATCATTATCCGTATCAACAGACGAAAGCCCAGAGCTAATGATGAGATATGCAACGATGAGAGCACCTACAATGATAAGTATAGCTATGTAAGATTCAAATTTCGCATCAGCATCCATAATTAATATTATATTGTTTTTAATTATATTTATAGTATTCCTTTGGTCTAAAACTATAAAAATAAATCCACACTTAGCCCCTTTTCATCTATGTCATTTGAAAAAGTACCATCGAACAAGGATATATGGGATTCCATAGCATCAAGTTTTGATACAACGAGAAAGAAACCATGGCATCAGATACAAAAATTTTTAAGAGATATGGAACCAAACTCCGTACTCATCGATATTGGCTGTGGTAATGGAAGGCACCTTGTTGAAGCAATTGATAAAAACACAATCGTAATAGGTCTAGATATCTCGAGAAACCTACTTACAATCTCTAGATGCAATATACCATTAGAGAAAAGAAAAAAACTTCACCTCATTCAAGGTACTGCAACACATCTACCCCTTAACAATAACTCTTGTGACCTAGCTCTTTACATTGCAACACTTCATACTATACGAACAAGAAAAGAAAGAATGCAGTCCTTATTTGATCTTTATCGAATACTTAAACCAGGAAATATGGCTTTGATCAGTGTATGGGCTAGAGAACAAGATCGTTTCAAAGACCATTTCAAAAAAGATGAGAGAGCGACAACAAATCTTGAAAAGGGCGATATCATCATCTACTGGCGACAACATAAACTCAACATACCCCGTTTCTATCATCTCTATACAAAGGAAGAATTCACTGAAGATATTCAAGAGACAGGTTTCCAGATAATAGACCTAGAGGACGCAAAACTTACATCAAACGACTCAGTTGATAATTATTTTGCAACAGTTCGTAAACCATGATCCTTTTTTTTCTGAGACAACAAGCTAGCAACTATCAGGACAATTACCGCAATTCCAACACCCCATATACCAGAGAGAAAACCAAATGATGGGATCATTTGATACTCAAAGATAAATACGGCGATCTCACCACACAATATACTAGCAATACAACCATATTCTGTAACCCTTTTCCAATAAATTACGCCGATAACCGTTGGAAAAAGAACCGCTAGACCCGGAAAGGTGGTTTTCACAAGTGTCCCCATGATACCAACAGAGGGATCATACCCAAGAATAACAAAGACGATTGCAAAAACAGTGAGAAAAACCGCAATAAGCCGACTAATCGTTATCTGCGATATCTTTTGATCCTTTTTGAAAACATCCCTTGAGAGCATAGAAGAAAGAGATAACAATTGAGAATCAGCAGTGGACATCAATGCAGCAAGAGCACCGATCATTACAAAGAGAAATACGAACGAGGGGGTATACTGTTGAACCATCATAGGAAGCACCATATCTACATTATCACTAGATACCGAAAGAGAAACACCATGAGCCCATATACCAATAAGAACAGGGATCAAAAATAAAAATGAGACAAGCAAAGGATATAGGATCATCGCTGCTTTAAGGGACCTTTGGTCTTTAGCAGTATAAAAACGAGAGAACAACTGAGGAAACATAGGATCAGCAAAAAACCAAAGAAGAAGAAATGAGAACCATAGCTGCGAGGTAAAAAATCCACCACCGCCAGGTCTTGAGAACAAAAGAGGTTCCTTAGCATATGCCAACTGATTCACCGTTTCAAAACCCCCAAGGCTTATCACAATAAACACAGCAGCAATCGTCAATGAAAGGATCATGATACAACCCTGAATCGCATCGGTCCAACCAGACCCTTTCATCCCTCCAAGTAAAACATAGAACAAAATGACGACCATCGTGATAATAGCCCCAACTGACCAAAGGATCTGTCCATCGGTCACAAAGGATATCAAAAAACCTGCTCCGATGGCTTGAGTAGCTAGATAAGGAATAGTAAATACGACCATAACACCCATGAACAACAATCGTAAAAAGGTACTATTCAATTCAGAACCAACAAGCTCACCAGGTGTCACATAACCCTTTTTCTTACCAAGGACCCAAACCTTCCTACCAATAATGTAAAAAGTAATGGCCATGAAACCCGTTCCAAAGGCCATGATACCATACTGACCAAAACCACTCTGATATGATTTCCCCGCAAAACCTAGAAAAGTAAATGCTGAAAAATTCGTTGCAGCCAAAGTGAAGAACAAAATAATCGGACCAAATGTTCGACCTGCAACAAAATAATCCTCAACAGATTGAGATGTTTTTTTACGAGCATACAGACCAATTATTAAGAGTATTGCAAAATAGATGACAACAAGAATGAGGAATTCAATCATCCTGTTCCCTCCATTCAGCCCTTGCAAACAACCAAAAAATCACAGACAGACTTACAGTAAGAACAATATGATAAATGATCCAATAGGGGAGCCCTAGGACCAATGGCTCAGAAAAACCCCAATTCCATATATCGATAGCTAGGATAAAAAAAGAAACAAATATAATCATCCAGAATAAATGCTTCGTGTCCTTAAACCAGCCGGATTCTACCATATGATCACTCATCATATTTTTGTATACCATTTCCTGGTTTCATCGGCTGGAAACGGACTAACAATGCCGTAAGTCTTACAGTTGATTAGAACATCTACATATCTTATTTACTAAAAAGCCTTTTTCAAAAAAAATTATTCCTTTCAATGAATCAATCGATACACAGACTCACTTATCATACCTATCTGCTCAGGAGATAATGTCTCAACCCGTGAATCACCAAATAAGATTTCATCAGTTGATATCCGATACTGTTTTGAAAGAATCGTTCTAATCTTCTTTCTACGATGATTAAACAACAAACGAACAACTTCAAAGAAAAACCCTTCATCTTCAACTGTAAATGGCGGTCTATCTCGGGGTATAAGCTCCACCATCGCTGAATCAACAAGAGGACGAGGATGAAAACAACTTGGAGGTATTGTCTCTACTATCGAACATAACGCTTTAAAATATACTCCAACAGATAGCCGAGAATAAACCGAATCACCAGGTGATGCCACCATTCGATCTGCAAACTCCTTCTGATAGATCAATACCGCCTTTTTAAAATTCAAATCAAGGAGTTTAAAAGTTATCGGTGATGATATTTGATAAGGAAGATTTGAAACAACCCTCGAAAAAGAAGGGATCGTATCAAAATCAAACTTTACCGCATCAGCATGATATATCAAAACATTGTCTGGCACAATATTATTAAGATAATCAACAAGTCGTTTATCTAATTCGATTGAGATGACCTGTTTGGCCTGCTCAGCAAGTAAAAGGGTCAACACACCCCGCCCAGGTCCTATCTCAAGAACAATATCATCTGAACATATCTGAGCATATTCAATCTCACGTTGTGCAACTGATTTATTGATTAAAAAATGTTGACCAAGATGTTTTGAGCACATGCGCAAAACACCTGCTATTATCTATGCGATGGTGGTCCTTGTGTCGCAGGAGGTCTTGTGAACAACCGATATTTCTGATCAGGATCAGTCAGCTCAAGTTCAATACGTTTAGCAACAAGTTTATCTGGAGCTCTCAGAAAATCAATACGATCGGTCATCTCTGTAAAACTAGTAAAATGTTGTTTTCTACGTTCATCAAGGATATCATGCATCATCTTTTTCCCTAGACCCGGCAGAAGTTCCAATACATGGAATCTTGTTGAAATAGCTGGTGCATTATTGAAGAACTTCACAAAATATTCTTCCTTGTTCTTTACAATATCATGGATAACATAAGGCATCTCAGCATGTGCAGTACCCGTAAGATCGTTATAGGCAACTCGTCCCTTTATCTTTCTTATCTTCTCTCGCCTTCGCGCATCCTTACCAACATAGACCCTATCTCCAATTGCAAGGGTCACTCGATCCTTTGGAACAAGTTCCAATAATGTGAATTGAGCTTCACCAATACCATAGACAACTGGATATCGTCGATGCGGAGGAACATCTCCTCTACCTTCTGGCAAATAATCCAAGATATATACATATTCCTCCACCGTTTGCACCTCCCATCATTTTACATAATGTTTTTCGACAAGTTCAATAATCTTTTTGATCGAGTCAGCGCTTAAACTCACCCGCTCTTTTGCAAAGAGCGTTCTAACATCATCTTCCGTCTCAGGAAGAATATCTGCAATTTTATATGCATGAAATTCCTCTACTCCATCCACCTTCTTTAAATCCTCAATTAATATTTTCGTTTTTCCAGCTGGAAGTTTCGCGAATTTTTGTGCATGTTCAAGAGCTATACGTTGTTCATATAGCAACTCTTTCCGTTCCTTTTCAACCTTAGTAAGAATATTTTTTACCTCTGCAAGGGAGATCAACTGAGCTTTATTCTCAGCAACCATTTCTTACCCTCTCCGTAAATGTTCAGCTCGCACCACAAGGGTCTTTGGTTTTTTACCAACTTTCACATCGACAACATAGGAACGACCTTGTTTACCCTTGATCTTTCCAGTATATCCATGAAACCGGATGTGAGGCATTCCCTTGTGAACTGCTGGGTCAATAACAATGTTAACTGATTCGCCTTCATCGTACTGCCGAAGTGCACTTGTGATAGATGAGAATCCTCGTTGCCGAGGTTTTTTACGTAATATTTGTCTACTTTTGCTTCTTAGTCCTTTTGAACGTTTTACCATTTTCTGTTATGCCCCCTTTATCTCTATGACATCGAGCGAACGCACAGTACAAGGTACACCTAACAAATCACTGATACTTGGTTGTGTTCTTCCATTGTCACCAGTGACAAGCTCCTTAATATAGGTACCCGATTCTGCTTCAATGATACATGTAGCCAGAGTGTTCTCTACGTTCTCTACTCTACAGTCGTATACCTTTCTTTTTCTAACCATTCGTGCTCGTCTGAGTTCGACACGAGTCGGGGTGAATTGATTTATTGTATTACCCCGTAATGTCAGCGCTACCTTTTTAAGTTTTTCTTTCTCAAATGGCATCTGAGACTCAAATATGACCCGATATCTCTTTGGGAAATGTGCCTGTTTTATCCTCGCAATTGTCCCTTTCTGGGTATATTTAATATTGTGAACTTCTACAATATCTATATATTTCGTGTTGATCTCTTTTTCAATCGATGCGAAATCAATGGACCTTATCTGAGGTTGTTTTATCTCAAGAACAAAAGGTCTACCTGTACCAAGCATTCTCACATCAATATCCTCTCGACCGGCACCATGAAATGCCTCATCAGTACCTTTTGTAGCAATCAGGAAAGAATCTGCAACGATCTCTTCAACACTTCTTTCATATTTTGTACCCGTATAGTTACAGTGTCTGCAGCCTTTACCTCTACATGCACGGCAGAACCATTTTGTCTGTGGAATACCACGTTCCAACTTCAAATAACGCCCATAAATGAACAATGATTTGACCTGTAAACGTACCACATCAAAGGTAGCATCTATGATTATCATAATATCTGGATCAGCAAAGTCAACCTCTTTTCCCAATTCTTTTTCCAAAATGATGCCAAGGACCCGATTCATATAATTCTTTAAGGTTTCCTGCTGATCGGTTCCTGTTTTCTCCATGATGTTTTTTTCATGTTCAAGTAGATCATTATGAAGATGGAAACCTAAAAGAAACGTTGAAAAATCATAATCTTTTAAAGCATCTTTGATCAAAAGAAGGAATTTTTCCCGATTCTTTGATATCCCCTCACAAAAGATGCAAGTATCAGGATCAACAATTGGAATAGTACAATTCTCAGTTCGTATTTTTTTTCCAATATCATCATACGAATCTAAACGAGATGTTCCACCAAAGAGTCTTCCGATACAGGAATCACAGATAGGATCATTGGTAAGAACCTCTTTTATAAGCTTCATATCAGATATCGATCTCTTATTCATATTCAATGGGGGGTATAATCAAATCATATTTAAACATACATCGATAGTATCACTGAAACAACAATACAACATTGTAACAATATTTTTATGATTGAACCAAATATCCATGCCTCACAACAGTAGCGGAGGCAATTGTATGGTTGAAGTTAGACCATTTAAAGGAATCACCTATAATAAAGAAAAGATACAAACACTTGATAAGGTCATGTCACCACCATATGACATCATATCAGAAAAAATGCAAGAAAAACTCTACAATAATGATCCTTATAATTTTGTTCGCTTGATTCTCGGAAAGATATTTTCTGAAGACTCTGATTCTAACAATCGATATACAAGAGCAAAAAAATCATTTGAAGATTGGATACAACAATCCATTTTGATCCAATCAGATAAAGAAGCAATTTATCCCTATCGTATCGAGTATATGTTAAAGGGTGAAAAAAGAGCAATGAATGGTTTTTTCATTCTTTTGAAACTTGATAGAGACTATAAGCTCGTTAAAGCTCATGAAAAAACCCTATCAAAACCAAAGGCAGATAGATTGAACCTTATGCGCGCATGTCAGGCAAATCTTGAACCAATACAGTTGCTCTATATCGATGAAAAAGATAGATTACAACAAGCGATACAAGATAATCTCTCTGAAAAGCCATTGATAGATGTGAAAGGATATGATACATTTCATCATTCGATATGGAAAATAGATGACAAACGATTAATAAAACAGATAAAAGAAACACTTGACGAACAGGTTCTCTTCATCGCTGATGGCCATCACAGATATCAGACAGCAATCAATTTCGCAGAAGAAATGGAAAGGAAAACAGGCATCACGGATAAAGATGCTCCATTCAATTATCGGATGGTCATACTTGCAAATATGTTTGATGAAGGTCTAGCAATCCTACCAACACATCGATTAATGAAACTTACAGTAAATCAAGATGATATTATTGAAAAGTTAAAGGAATTCTTCACCATTGAGGCCATCCCACGAAAAACAACAAACAAGGAGTATAACCCCATCATACAAACCATTAAGGATAAACTAGAGACAACACAAGATCATAGATTTGCATTGGTCTTCAAAGACACCTATTATATTCTCACTTTAAAAGATGAGGCATCAATGGATGAACTTGCAAAGGAACAATCGAAAACATGGAGAACACTTGATGTATCAATACTTCATAAGATAATCATAGAACACATCATGGGTATCACACAGGAAAGTCTGGAGGACCATGTAAAGTATACCCGTGACGATGAAGAGGCGATACAGTTCATCGATGATGGAACCTTTGACTTCTCTTTTCTTATGAATGCGACTAAGATAGATGAGTTAAAACAAATAGCTGAGGCGGGTGAACATATGCCTCAAAAATCAACATATTTCCTTCCAAAGATGCTCTCAGGATTGGTCATGTATAAGATGGATTTCTAAACTATTCCATCATTTCTTTTTTTGTTTTTTACCAAACAGAATAGTTAGTTTAATATATCTATTGACCATGCACTCACTATCATTATGACAACGATGGAAACAATATACCTTATTGCTTTTATCATACTTCTCTATGGTCTCGGAGCAATAGTGTTGAATAGAAAAGGATATTTTAAAAAATATAACATATCATTTTATGGACCCGCATTGCTTTTCAGAACGACAAAAGGAATTGGTTTTCTAAAAAAAATATCTTCTCCGAAACGATTCTGGAAATCATTTGGCACCTTTGGTATCGCCTTTTGCTTCATATCAATGGTCCTTATGGTACTCTTACTTGTTTTGAACACCTGGACTGTTATTGGGTTCACTCCAGAACAACAACAACAGCTTCCTGGTATCGAATTCGGATTAGTTATACCGGGTCTAAATCCCATACTCCCATTAGAATATCTTGCATATGTCCTCATAGGGTTGATCATTGCTGTTATCGTGCATGAGTTCTCCCATGGGATACTTACCTTTGCACATAATCTCAAAGTGAAATCATTGGGTATGCTCTATCTTATTTTACCTCTTGGAGCATTCTGTGAACCTGATGAAGAACAATTACGAGATACAAAAACTTCCAATAGAATGCGGGTGTATGCAGCTGGACCTATGTCCAATTTTACTGTTGCATTCGTCGTATTATTCCTATTCTCCGCTGTTTTTATGACATCAGTTCAACCAATAGAAGGAGTCCATGTTCTGTACACCGTACCCGAAAGTCCTGCTGAGAATATATCATTATCAACGGGGATGGTCATCACTGAGGTGAATCATACTTCTGTTACTGACGTCAGTGGTTTTTTACAGATCATGCAGAATACAACAGCACATCAGACGATCCCTCTATCATATTATACGAATGGAAACCTTGTGCAGACAAATGTAACCTTAGCTGATCAGTATTCATTTACTAACAATGTCTCAGATAGTAACAAAAGCTTCCTAGGCATAGGTTTCAACCTATATGTAAATGGATTTAATCAAGCCCTAAAACGTCCTCTAACATATGCATTCCCTGAAGGCCTCATCCTCCTTTACTCACTCCCCTTCTTTAGCTATCTAGCTGGATACAATCCACTTGTTGCACCATTTACACAAGGGTATACTATCACCGGGCCTCTTTCAGTCATTCCATCAACGGTCTTTTGGCCACTTGTTAATATGCTGTATTGGATATTCTGGCTCAATCTTGTTGTAGCACTTTTCAATGTTCTTCCAATGATACCTCTTGATGGTGGTTTTCTCTTCTCAGATGGATTACGATCCATTGTTCAAAAGATTAAAAAGAACATAACTGAGGATCAACGTGAACGAATCGTAAAGAACATCACTTTTACAATTTCTCTCATAATACTTTTTATTGTCCTTTTCCCATGGCTCATTAAATATTTTTAAAATGAGCCTCAATATTATTTTTCAATAACAATAGTTAGAAATCTATAATATACTATTAAAGAAAAAAATGAGAAAAAACAGTGTGTATCATTATTCATTAATGATAACACGACAAGGTGAAGGTATCTTCATTCCTGCTTTTCGAAGTGATTCCTTTGCCTGTTTGATGAATTGAGGGGATGTTTCAACCTCAATGATTGTCTGATTTGGTTTCACTCGAGCAGCAACACTGACTATCTTTCCAAAGGATGCACGCATACCTTGAGAAACACGATCTGCGCCAGCACCTGTTGCCTGTTTATTTTCCCTTAGCACAACATGAGGATATACTCGAATTCGTATCTTATAATTTGTTGTACCGACCTTTTTCTCCATGGATCGGTTCACTGCAATACGAGCAGATTCCAAAGATGTATGACGTACCTGACATTGCTCAACGGCAATTAGGGATATTTTAACTGGAAAAGTACCTTTTTTGTTTCCTAGTACAAACTGTGTAATTCGAGAGGCGGGTATTCCACCCATGTATTCTTTCCGCGTGGACAGTTGACCTCTCACATAGCGGTACATGCTGCCTGGTTTTCGTGCCATTGTTCACAACCCTGTAATATTTTTATTAAATAGGAATTGGGAAATAGACATGGTGTTTATAACTCTTTTTACTAGAAAAAGCTTATTTCAAAGCAAACAACCGAAAAAAGCTGGTTCATAAAGATATTTCGGTTCATTATATCTTTTAGAGATAACATGGACCAAAATGATTTAAGTATATCGATATTTCACCACCATATGAACTATATCTATTTCAAGATACAGGAAACACTCACGAATAATATCAAATCAACACTTCAACAATTATCATTTCCAACGGACATTAGAGTTGAAACACCACCTGATCCAAAGTTAGGTGATTTCTCTTTTCCCTGTTTTTCCCTCTGCAAGGTAAGTAAAAAATCTCCAAATGATACTGCAAAGCATATTGCTGAAAAACTACAAAAAAACAGGTTCATAAAGAATATTAACGTTCAAGGAGGGTACATCAACTTTACTATTGATGAATGCCAGCTCATACAGGAAACCATTCATTCAATTCTTAATTTAAAAGAAAACTATGGGAAACTTAAGAGAAAAGATCAAAAGGTCATCGTTGAACATACATCTGCCAATCCCAATGGGCCTTTACATGTTGGAAGAGCGAGAAATCCTATCATTGGAGACACGATCTCTAGATTGGTACAAGCAGCAGGATACGACTGTGAATCACAATTTTATCTAGATGACCTCGGAAAACAGGTCGCCATTCTCTGCTGGGGTCTTAACAACATTAAAGATTCAGATATACCAAAAACAAGTGTTTCAAAACCAGATCATCAAGCAGTTGGCTATTATCAAAAAGCAAATGAGATGATGACAAATGAGAGGTCTATTGAAGAAGAAATCAATTCAATAGTTAAAAAAAGTGAGCATGGTGATAAAAAAACACTATCTATGATAGAACAAGCATACAAACCTGTTCTTGAAGGTATGAACGAGAGTTTAGCAAGGGTAAATATCACTATTGATCGATATGTGCCAGAATCTACATTTGTACAGGACCGATCTGTTGAAAATGTCATACAAACATTGAAAAAAACTTCACACTGCTATGAGGAAGATGGCGCTTTTTATCTTGACCTAGAATCATTTGGGATACAGGGAAGAAACACAAAATTTTTCATAACAAGAAGGGATGGTACCTCACTGTATGCAACAAGAGATATCGCATATCATGCATGGAAATCAACACAAGCAGACCTTCTAATCAATGTTTTAGGCGAAGATCATAAACTTGAATCAAAACAGGTTGAGATAGGTCTAACTCTCCTTAATGAAACAAAATTACCTAAACCAGTATTTTATTCATTTGTATCACTTCCAGAGGGTAAGATGTCTACTCGCAAAGGACGGGTTGTTTATCTAGATGATCTAATCGATGAATGTATAGAACGTGCATATCAAGAGGTCAAGAAACGACGTGGTTCAGAGTTCTCTGAAACTGAGATGAGAAGGATAGCAGAACAAATTGGATCTGGTGCCATACGGTATAATATCATTAAGGTCCAACCTGAGAAAGACATGGTGTTCACATGGGAAGAAGCTTTGAATTTCGAGGGAAACGCAGCTCCATTTATCCAGTATGCCCATGCTAGAGCATCAGGCATCATTAAAAAAGATGAAACTGAGATTTCATATGATAAAAAACGATCATATTCCATATTACAACATCCTTCTGAGATACAACTAGTGAAAAAACTATCAATGTTTCCTGTTATAATAGATGAAGCAGCAAAAAGCTTCAGGCCACATCTCATCGCCTCTTATGTGTTTGAAATAGCTGCCCTTTTCAATCAATTTTATAGAGATTGTCCCGTAATAATTGAAGAAGATCAAGATATGAAAATAGCACGTCTAGGGCTTGTTCAGGCAACCAAACAAGTATTGAAAAATGGATTGGAACTATTAGGAATAGATGCCCTTGAGGAAATGTAACTATGCGTTATCAGCATATTCATGTGCCAAGATTCGTTAAGAGGATAACTTTCAAGGACGTCTTGTTCAATGGAACATATACAATCGATCCCTATCAGAACTGTGAATTTGGATGTGGGTACTGTGATTCATCATATGATAAGACTGTTTTTATTAAATCAAACGCTGTTGAAAGATTCAAAGAAGAATTACCTATGATGAATAAAGGGCGTATAATCATAGGATCTGTTCATGATGCTTATCAGCCAATTGAGGAAAACACACATCTTACAAGAGAATTACTTCAGATCATACGAGAATATGATTACCCAATACACATCCTTACAAAATCATTACTTATCAAGAGGGATCTGGATATATTAACCAAAATAAAAGATGTGCTAGTAACATTTACAATCCTTACAACTGATCCTACTATTTCAAAGATATTTGAAAAAAATGCACCCAGCCCATCAAAACGCTTTGATGCAATCAAAGAATTGAAAAAAAATGGCATCAAGACAGGTATTGCTCTAATCCCGATCATCCCGTATATCACTGAGATGAATTTAGATGAACT
>Ga0180433_10006753_pt1 | contig 14922 bp, 15 predicted proteins | sample SS_ome_8_FD_132980 | JGI IMG/M metagenome (GOLD analysis project Ga0180433, IMG submission 132980) | Hypersaline lake sediment archaeal communities from the Salton Sea, California, USA - SS_1_D_1 metaG | ecosystem: Environmental > Aquatic > Non-marine Saline and Alkaline > Hypersaline >... | reverse complement strand
GCCAATTGAACGGCGTTTAAGATAAATTTGACGGATATCCTCTTCGGCAATCGCTAGTCTTCGATCTAATAAATAATCGAGAGTACGTAATTCAAGTAATTGATAATTCGCAATTTCAGCTATGAGGAGAATATCGTAATAATCACGATTCGGATCAATAATTAATGCTCGATCGAAATCAAAAATAAGATAATCGGTTTTAAGAAAGGAAAATGCGTTGGAAAGAGTGGATTGTATTTGATTTGGATGCAGATTTAAGTTAGGATTTTCACCCATCAGAAGAGTTGCAAGGTAATTCCTATTTTTTTCTACAAAATCATGTGGATCATCCATTTTATCAGTAAGGCAATATAATACATATTTTTCATATTTGGATACCCCAAGGATAAATCCCTCCTCTTCTATACATGAGCGAATTTGGGAGAATAATTTGTTGAAATGAAATTTTTGAAAAGAATTCACAGTAAATTTCCCTTCTGTTGTGGAAAACGAGGTCTTTCGTATAATATGGATTTTCTCTAATGGCATATCATTAAAACTGATTCGTGTAATCATGGTAATCACTCCTTCCTCATAGAGCTTAATTTGAAGCAAAATCTCTGTGATAAAAGGTAGTTCTGAATTAAAATTTTGTTTTATTTCTAAATTTAGAGATTTTGGGAAATCTAAATATGAAGGAGTGTCTTTTGTTTTTGTTATTCGTTTGCCGGGGATTCCAGGAAAGATTTTTGAAGCTTTTATTAGGTCAATCTTTCTCCCAACATCAGTTAATCGAAGGAAAATGATTTCACCATTCAAAAAAACTCACTTTAAAAATGATAATAAAATTAACAGATAATTAGATAATAATTATCTTCCTTTAAATTTAGTTTTCACTTTTATAATCAACTTTTCAGAAAATAAAAGGGCAGATGATGGAAATTGCAACTCCTATTTAACAATTTTAAGATTAGTAAGTGACTTTACAAAATCCGTATTTTCCACAGGATTATTTGCGATATAGATTGATTCTAATTTTGTAAGTTTACTAAGAGGATCAAAGGTTTTGATTTGATTATGGGAAAGATTTAAAAATATGAGATTTTTTAAGTTCTCTAACCCCTCAACCTTCTCAATTAAATTATTACTTAAATCTAAGTGTTCTAAACTGGTTAATGTCTCTAATCCTTCAATCTTTCTAATTCGATTGTTATTTAACAATAGATTTTTAAGAGTTGTCAGTTTTTCCAAACCTTTTATCTCAGAAATTTCATTTCCCCCTAATTCAAGTTCTTCCAATTCTTTTAATGTATCTAAATTTTTGATTTCTCCAATTTTGTTTGCTTCCAAATGGAGTTTTTTTAATTTGGTTAAGTGATCGAGCTTTTCTATTGATTTAATATTATTTTTTTCGGCATAAATTTCCCTTAAGTTAGGATACTTCCCTAATCTTTTAATATCTGAGATTTTGTCTATATTGAAGCTTTCTAAATATAGATTTCCATTGCTAAAAGCAACTGGTCTCCTTTTAACTTTTACATAGTCCATATTATTTAGTAAGATGATCCTAATATTTAGTAGAATGCTATTTGAATTATAAAAAAAATTACATTTTACCTTATATTTAAGAATCACCTTATAGAAATCCTTTATGATGTCGATCAAATTACCCGAAAAATTAGCTTACTTCTATTAGGATAAAGGTTTTATTTTTTCCCTTTCTGATAACTTTAAAGAAAGCTGTTTTTTTGAATCGGATAACTTAATTTGTATTTTTTTCATATCTTCATTTTTTTCTAAAATTTTCTGTTCTGATTTGTTTAGAACTTTTTGTTGAGAAAGATATGATTCTTTCGCCGTGTTCTTCTTCTCCTCATTTTCCCCACTTCTGACTTTTTGAATATAGAATAATTGTTTCTTTCCTAATTTTTCTCTTTCCTTTGCATTTTTAATCTTTTCCTGAATTAGTGATTTATTTTCTTCGGCTAATTTCTTTTCAATCTCAGCAATTTTTTTATGAATTTCTGCTATATCTATTTGAACATATGCTAATTTCTCATTATAATTTGCTAAACTTTCTTCAATATCTAATCCTTTATCCGAATATTCTAGTAGATCTTTGACAGCCTTTTTATTTTTTATTAAGTCTTTTGTTTTTTCAGTTAATTCCCTCTTAGCTTTTGCTATTTCTATACCTCTTTGAGCGAGTTCCTCTCTTGCTTTGGCTTTTTTGATTTGAATTTTCGCTATTTTTCTGGATTCTAAAGCAATTTGTTTTTCATTTATTGCTATTTCTAAATTTTTATTGGCAATTTTTTCTAGATTATCATTATTTTCCATTAAATATCACCCTTATTCTTAATTTTAAAAGCTTTATAAAGTCTTCTTCAAAGAAGAAGTCTTTAATTCGATACTTTAGCCCTCTTTCTAAATAATCAATAGTTTTTCCTACATAGTAATTCTCCCTTTCCAATTGGGACAACAATTGCATCTACGCGAGAATCAGTTAATGCTTTATCTATCATTGTTTTTAGCGTTTTGTAGTGATTAATAGCATTATCAGCGATTAACAAACCTCCTTTAATCATCTTTGGTATCACTAAGTCATAGCACTCTTCATAGATTTCTTTTTCAGCATCTAAAAAGCAAAATGCAATATTATTATACTCATTTAAAAATTTTCTTGCGTCCCCTTCAACTAATTCTATAACGTCTTCCATCTCAGTAATTTTAATCGTCTCTTTAGCTAGTTTTATTTTACTCTCTAAAACTTCATGAGTTATTAGTTTAATTCCATGAATTTGGCATGCTAACGCAATCCATAACGATGAATATCCCGCACTAGTTCCTATCTCGATAAATTCTCCTCGAGGTGCACTCGCAGCTAATAATGAGAGAAATTTTCCCGTTTCTGGGGGAATTTGACGCAGTCGTTGCATTCTCGTAGTCCCATCCTCTCGATCTTTCGAATCAATATTTTCTAAAAAACGCATCCGTTTTTTAACAGCATCAGGGATATTATGAAACATAACTAATTAATGAATATAAGATAATTTAATATTCTAACTAATTATTCTATAGTTCCTAAAAACAATAAAAAAGACGAATGATAGAATTTTCTCAAGTTTGAGAAAGTAACTCGATTAATGCTCGTGGGATCTCTTTAAAATTGGTTACAGCAAGAAATTTTCCACGACCAGCATCTGCAAGTTCCTTACAAGTATCTATACCTCTATCCGCATCATTTTCAGCAGGCATCCCAATTACATGTAACTTTGGATATTTCTTAGCTATATTTAAGGGATCTTCTCCGCGATTATAATTACCATCAGAGATTAAGATTCCAAATTTATTCGGGGTTTTCTTTTTAATTTTATTAAGCTCTACTAATCCTTTTTGCAATCCAATTGAGATATCAGTAAACCCAACAGCTTCAGAATCCAATATCTCGTCTATTATTGAGGTAACCTCTTTCTTTTGATTGATTTTTTTAAGTGCCATCGCAGTAGAATTAAATAAAACGATGGCATAGTCTTCTTTTTCCATGTTGTAAGCTAAGACTGAGGTGGTAAGAGCTGCATTCAATAAAAGTCTTCCATACATACTCCCACTTGTGTCTAAAATTAAAACAACTTTTCTTTTTTGCCGCTTTCTTTTGATTCCATAAATATCAGTATAGTTAAGGGTTTTATTATATACTTTCAATGGATTATGTTGGATTGTCTCATCTAAATCGAATTCTGGCATTCCAATTTGATAATAGGGAACTGTCTTTTTGTAGACGCCCCTAATTCCTTTACTCGTGATTTTTAATGAGGTTCTTAGAATGCTCTGCCTTGCTAATCGGCGAAATACATATCTATATTTTTCAGAAATGGGGCGCCGAATAAAAAAGTACACTTCTGCCATAGGTGCTGCTGATTCTTTCGCCTTTTCCGAGAAAAATCTAACTCCTTCATCACAATCTAGCGCATCAGTAGCGGCATACACATTTGATTTGAGCAAGCCCATTATCGCTTCAAGGTTCTTGTATTGAATGGAGAGATAAGTCAGCTCTTTTATTTGTTTATAATCTAAGGTATTAGCTAGATGATAGTAATAATCAGGTTTTTTTTTCTTTTTCCTGATGATTTCATATCGTAATATCTCATCATCTGGGATTCGCTCCGTAAGTCTTACATGTAGCCGCTTTTTCTCATCTTCTTCTAATTCCGCTGAAGAAAAATCATCGATTATTGAAAATCCACTTCATTTAACACTGAGAGGACAATATCAGTAATAACTTCTATTTTGGTCTTTGCAATTCCATCCTCCAGCTCAATTTTGTTGTAGAGAGCCATAATGGCCCTGTCAACCCATTTTTGTGTACTTTTTTGGGTCTCGGAGTCTATTATTAAATCTGCTAGATCAATCGCACCTCTAATGGAACTTCCTCTACGAAGCGAGGTAATTTCTCTTGTTCGTTGAATTATTCGTTGACTCAGAATGGCTATCTTTGGATCATCCGAAGGTTTGAATTTGGCTTCTTGTTTTATTATCTCTATTTCTTCTTCAGGGTTTTGGTAGTCCAAACGGACCCAAATAAATCTGTCTTTAAGAGCTTCCCCGAGAACCGTGACCCCAACATGAGCGGAAGGATTTTGGGTAGCGACAACAAAGAAGTCTTTATGAGCTTGAATTGTTTTGAGTTTAGGAATCTCCAATAAACCCTCATCTAAAGAAGTGAGAAGAGAATTTTGGGTGCTTTCGGGCATGCGATTAATTTCATTTATGAATAAACACCCACCGTTCATCATTGCTAAAGGTAAAGGCCCATAGATATATGAACCATCAACATATCCTTTAGAAATTACTAAGGGAGGATCCCAATAACCTACAAGATTGTGAGCTAATGTCTCTTCATTACAATCAATACGATAAAAATCAGAATCAAAATATGCAGAAATCGCTCGAGCAACTGTAGTTTTTCCTACGCCAACTTCTCCTTCAATTAAGATATTTTTCCCCACAGACCGAGCAAGGATAATTTTCTCTAATTCTTCTGCTCTACCGATGATTTTATACTTTTGTTGAATTTCATCGATGATATTACGAGTTTGAACCATAAATAAGATAATGTGCTATTTCTAAAAAATTAACCTAGTTTTAAAATAAAAGCAAGCAGTAGTTTTTACTACTCAATAAAAGATGCCAAGTTAAACCATATTTTTAGGGGAATAACTGAAGGAATATACAATATAAAGAAGGAAAATATGGCAATGGTAGAAATCGAATTGCATACATTAGTAAAAATAGAAAGATTAGACTTGAAATAATAACAAAAGCATAATCTTTCTTTTTAAAGCGTACTTTAGTTAGATTGGTTCGTTGTTTACTTATACCAAAGCAACGGTTTTCCATCGAAATCGATGTGACCTGACTCTTTCTGAGAATTGTAACAAGAGTTGCCGCTAATCTTCCAAAAACTAACCGGTAAGCTTTCTTAAATGTATTGGCTTTCTCTAGTCCCAATCCACGGGCTTTTTGAGCTAGCGCAACAGTTTTTGCTTCTTCTTCTATTAATGGGATATATCGAATGCCAACCATGAATGCGAAACAATACTTGTAGGGTAATTTTACGCTAATTAAAGCATAGACAAAATCCTTCATCGATGTGGTGTAAGAATAAACAATTGCTGAAGAAAACAAAGTTAGGACAATAAATAACGCCTTTAAGGCAAAATAGACGGCTAATCGTCGTATGGGTAAAAATTCTAACCCAAATAGATAAAATAAAATTGTTGTTTGGCTACTTGGAATAGCATTAAAAAAAATGTTAAGAATCACACTAATAATAAGGATAATTATCATAAATTTTAGCTTTCGAAATAAGTTTTTTACAGAAATACCGCTAATAAAGGCAAGTATAATTATGCTCAAGGAAATTAACGCCAAGATTATCAGGCTATCTATGATAAAGGTTAGAATAGTCAAAAAGATAAGAAATATAATTTTTGAAATCGGATTTAATCTATGCATTAAAGAATTTCCTGGAATATATGCGAAGATATATTTTTTATGATCTAGAGCCTTATTTTTTATTTTCATCTAGCTATATATCTCCTGTAATCGTTTTTCAACTTTATTTAATAGTTCAATAGGTCCCAAATTGCGATGTCTCCGAAAATAATTCTCTTTTATATCATAATCGCTTAATGAACCATCATCATTCAATTCAATTATCCGGTATGTGTATTTTAGAAGCATGTGATAATCATGCGAAGAGATGATGATGGTTTTTCCTCGCTTATTTTCAATAAATAATGTTTCGATCAATGCATCAATCGTTCTCTGGTCTTGACCTATAAAGGGTTCGTCTAAAAGAATAATATCTGGATTGTAAACAAATATAGAACTTAAATTTAATCGACGCTTTTGTCCCCAACTTAACATATAGGGATTCTTTTCGATATCTTCATTCCCGATAAGTTCCATGAGTTTAGTAAGATATTTTTCCTCAATTTGATTGAGTATGCCAAAATTTTTTGGTCCGTAAAGAATCTCATCCCGTATCGTTGGGTTAAATATCATCGTTTCAGGATTTTGGAAAATAAATCCAATTTTTCGAGCATATTCATAAGAATCCAGCTTCTCAATGTTTTGATTGTTATATAAAATCTCACCGGAAGTAGGATTATAAAGATTAGCTAAAAGGTAAAGTAGGGTAGTTTTACCTGATCCGTTTGGACCGACTAACCCGATGAAATCTCCCTTTTGAATTTGAATTGAAAGATTTTTAATGGCCTTAATCCCGCTATTAGGATATTTAAAACTGAGATTAATTGTTTCTAATATTATATTATCTTTCTCATTTTGGAAAGCATCATTTTGAGGGATTAAATCTATTTTTTTGTCTTTTTTAAGAGATTCGATGTAGAGATTGTCAAATTTTATCTTTTCTTGATAAATTTCATACTTCTCTAATGCTTTAGGATGAATTTCATTATCAATTATGATTTTTTGTAAAGTTAACAATTGTTCTTTTGTTAATTGGGGTATAATATCAATAAATTGTTTAAAATTCATTGGATTTGGGAGGGTGGAGTTAATCTCCCTCTGAAACTCGTTATAGATAGTAAAGATCCAAGGAATGCGTAGATTGCAATTTTTTAACTTATTGAACTGGTAGCTAAATAATTCTTCTATACCTCCATTAAGAGCTATTTCTCCAGTTTCATTGAGAATTAGTATTTTATCTGCTATATTCATAACTCTTGATAATCGATGTTCAACAATTATGGTTGTTATTGGGTATTTGTTGGATTTTTTTAATTTCTTCAAATTAGATAATAACAAACTTTCAGAATTACGATCAAGAAATGCAATTGGCTCATCTAATATCAGAATTTTTGGTTTTAATGCTAAAAAGGAAGATAATATGACTAGTTGCTTTTGCCCACCACTTAGTTGATCAGTATTTCGATCGAGAAGATGATAAATTCCCATAAATTTGGAAATATCCTCAATTCTCTGTTCAATCTCCCCTTTTGGATATTCTAAATTTTCTAAGCCAAAAGCAATTTCATCTTTTACTTTAAATGTAGTCAATTGATCTAAAGGATTTTGTTTCACCACGCCCACAATCTTGGATAATTCGATGAAATCATAATCCCATATGTTTTTTCCAAAAATTAAGACTTCTCCCTTCATTAATCCCTTAATACGCCATGGAATAATACCACTCATAGCGTAAGTGAGAGTTGATTTACCGCTTCCGCTCGGACCTGCTAATACTAAAGTCTCTCCTTCCTTCAAATCAAATGATACATTTTTTACTGCTGGTCTTTCTGTTCTATTAGTACCGTATATAAACGAAAAATCGCGCAAATTAAGGGCGAAATGAGAGGTTGAGCTTATATCTATCACATCCCATTAAAATGTTGTTGGAACCCCGGCTTTAATTAGATAATTTTTAATCGCTCTACCTAAAATTCCCACTATAAATACACCAGATATAAAAGCAAAAATAAAAGCTAATGCCCAAAGACTCCAGTGAATATAGAATCTTTGATTAATTATCCAAAAAAAGGGTGCTTGGAAAAAATTTCCTAATCCTCCTGCAATACCCCAACCTAATTTAGTCTCGCCCTCACCTACACCTTCCATGAGAATAAAACCCACTACAAGAAATAAAGCTTCCATTAGATTGACCAAAAATATCAAAAGACCCCAAGGATCTCCAAGTAAAAACTCAAGTAATCCTTTTGAAAGCATCGTCAAGAAAATATTGTATTTTTTTTTTGTAATTCCATAGACAATGGAAGCCCATATTACATGATGACCACTCACCAGTTGTGTTCCTCCTGTGAACGGATACCAAACTTTAATTAGTAGACTAAAAGGGATTAAACTTGAGATTATTCCACCCAACACTCCTATGATAAAAGCATAAGACAAATCTAAATTAGTAATTTTTTTTTTTTCAGCAAAGCCGGTTTCTTTATATGAGTTTTCAAGTTCAACTGGTTTTGAGTGGGGTTTTTGTTCAGTAATTTCTTCATTTCCCATTTTTTATTACCTATTAGTATATGTATTAATTCTTATTTCGCTTAACATTTGGACAGAATATTGAGAGCTATATTCACCGTCGGGCATAATTGTTTGGTCAATAACGGAACGCAATGGCCCTTCCTCAAACAATGGAGCACCATTCTCTTCGTAAGCTATAATTACTAAATCAGGGTCATTTAGTGCTATAGAGAGATTTAATGGTTTTGGAGAATGATAGAGATCTCGTGCCCAAAACTCAAAAGTCAACAAAGATGGATCCAAATCGATGAGGTTTTCTTTGATTAATACACTCCAAAGCGATACTCCTGAATATACAATATCATATTCTGTTTCAAAACTATTCATGATATGAAAACTTTTATCAATATTTTGGGAATATTTATCCGACTTTAGCTGAGTCGTTGTTAAAGTTATTTCTCTATTTACCCCATCTCCTCGAATGGTGATCGAGTTAGGATCTTGAAATAAATTAGCATCTAATTCGATTACTGCGAATAAAAATAACCAGAAAATTACCATCCCAACGGCAATTGAGGCAATTATTATATAAAAGTTTCTAGCTTCCATTTCTAAGTTTTACATTTTCTTTTTTATTTTAATTATATAAATTATACTAGTTAGAAGGCAAATGGACAAGATAAAGAATTCAATATTAAAGCTCCAAATTACTTGTTCTTGTTCTCTTAAATCTAATGCATAAGTCCATGATATAGCATGTTCCTCGTCATGATCATCATTCAAAAGTGCTATATTGAATTTATAAACTTTATTTTCAGTAAACTGAACATCATAAATTTCATGTGTGTTTAATGATCTTCTCATTTCAAGAGTATAGGAACTACTGTCATTGGTGAAAGCTACATCAATACTTTTTGCCTCGGGATTTCCTTGTACCCATCCCTCCTCATTAAAGCAATCGTCACCACATAAATGCATTTCTCCAGAAGATATTGTATCTTGGTAGAGCCATCTCCAAGCATCCACACTTCCATTTCCCATATCACGAGTATTCATATCCAAGACATAAAATGCTGAAAAATTCACAGTATTTATATCCCAACAAAAGGCAATTCCATCTTGGTCGGGGGGATAATCATATCTCGGAGTATTATCTTCCCATTCGCATAAAATTAAAAGATTATCATTATTCATAATAAAAGATATATTCAAACTATAAAGTTCTGGATTAATGCCCTCCGGTTCGATTTCGGCTAAAATTATTTCCGTTGGATGCGCAGTTTCTGACCAAAAATTTTCGGACGGAACACCATCGACCACAATATTTGCGTTGGGATCAAAAGGTACATCAATGTAAGTTATTCCATGATAATTCGAACAATCACCATCTCCGGGATATGCAGTAATATTAGAAATATAGAATAAAGAATTGAAACTGATTAAAAACATAATTAATAAAATTCTAAACTTATTCTTATTCATCTTAATCGCTATTTTCTTGAATTAATAATAAATTTTTAAGATTCGGTAATCTAAAAATAAAAAAAATTATGGATTTGTAGTAATTTCTATGCTGTTAATCATCTTAATTTGGTTACTACGAGTTCTGCCTGGAATTATTAAAACATAGGGACCGTGTCCAAAACCACACATCTTTTTAGCAGGCCATGGCGGATTTGTTGCAGTAGACGCTCCATCAGATTCGCCTAAAATTTGAATTTCATAGGCTAGTATAATTGGTAAATCATCATATACATCAGGTAGAGGGACACCATCTGGTTCGCTAACAGTTTCATTAATGTAATCCCAATAATAAGAGTCCCATTCTAAACCGTTATATACTTCAGTTTGATTCAATCCTCGTCTAAATCCATGAGGTGCTGCCCATCCATCTGCTGCCCTCGCTTTAAGTTCAAAATCTATGCTATCATTTAGTCCAACCCAATCACAAAGCATTGAAAGATTTACACCCGCATAATATCTATTCATACCCCAATCATCTGATCTATTATAACCATAAGTATAACCATATTTATAAGACAAATCTGTTATATTTGCTGGGTCTAATGAGAGTTCCAGAACATCATCAACATATATATCCAAGTTCCAATCACTTAATACGTTAATTTGTTCTAAATTGTATATACGTGCATTCATAGCTTCTCCCATAAGAGTAAAGTTAGCATATTTTTCACCTAGAGGAGAATCAGCAAGCCATTGTTGATTTGCTGCGATAGCAATCATAATGTTTTCTTCAGCATCTTCCAGTTTCTCTAAGAGCTTGCTGGCGCTGGTTTTAAACACATCTCGTTGTCCAAAATCGTCTTCCATAGATGCAAATTCGATATCTCCTGGAAAGTAAGTTTCATATTGATCAAAGAGAGCAGTTATACTGAAACCAGTTATAGGAATATTGGTTTCTGGGTCGATAATAGTCATAAGTTCTATACCGGTGTCGTAAGCACCTGCTTGAGCGTTTTCATAGACTTCAATCGCCTTTAAAATATCTTCAAAATAGATCTTAACATTACTATGTGATTGGTTATTTAATATTAAATAAGTTGAATTTGGTGCCGAACTCCAGTCATCAGGTAACCCCGATAGATAAGTGGGAGGGCTTGTAGTAGTTTTAGGTTCCCAAGTTGCTACCACAAATCCCAGCCCACCAGCTAAACCTGTTGCGATTATTATTAATATTCCAATTATTACATCTTTAGTTTTCATGGCAAATACAATTTTATAAAGTGAAATTTAGGAGAAAGAATCAAGGATATTTTTTAAATGTTATGTATGAAGGGAAACAACGATAAAAATATCCTTAAATATTCATAAGAGGTAGATTCTAATCAAAAAATATAAACAAAATTAAAGAGGTAATTAGAAAAAAGCAAAAATTACTCCAGCGGGTAAAGTTAGAAATTGGATTAGAAATGATTGGAAGATTATTGTAAGTAGCAGATTTTTGCTAATCTTCATGATTAACATACCTCCGATGATAACAAAGAAAAGAATTATTAAACCTTGTACGCTTCCTAGCATTCCCGAAGAAGATCCGAGTGCCAAATAGAAAATCAGCAAGAGAATAAATGGGATATATCCAATAAGGGTTGAATACACAAGATAATAATTATCCGTGGAATAGGAGTTTTTAATGTATTGGGTTTCTTTTTGGGCAATATAAAATCCAGGGAGGATAAATATGGTTAAAATTATTAGCCAAATGAATCTTTCATTAAAAGGAAATACATAATAAATACCTGAGTTGGCAAAAATTACACTTAAAGTTATTAAAATAAAAGATATAATAATGCCTATCACAGTCTGTTTGCTAAGAAGTGATTTATTGACTCGGAGATGTATTTTTAGCGCCCCTTCTGCTCCTGGTACTTTTCCCCTACTATAAAGAAGGAGGAGTAGAATTCCATACGCTCCGATAAAGCCAACATATATTAAATTAAATACAGGTACTCCAATAGGAATAAATATAAATATTGCAAATAAAAATAGCAGAATGGGTAATGCTAAAAGCCATAACGCCAATTTAACCAGAAGAAATCGTTTAATGTTGTTGATTTTCACTTCTTCAGAAACATGATTCGTGGTAATTTCGATATCCAGTTTATTATCGATAGAAGTGTCTCGTTTTATCTTATCTAAAAATATGAATCCAAAAATTATACATAAAAATAACCCCGTGATGCTTGTAATCCAAAGAATGTTTCTCAAAAGAATTCCATTTGCAAAATAATTTGGATTTGATTCTAATCCTATGGTTTCAATACCCCAATTAAGCGCATAAGTAATTGCATCGTGGGAGTAGATTTCATAATTATGAAAAAGAAAATCAATTATTACTAATTCTCGTATAAATGGAGAACTAGCGCCCCCTAGCTTTTCATAGAGAAGATTTGCTGCATAAGGGGTTAAAATGTCATCCCAAGAGCCTGTTAATAGTAAAATATCCGTACTAGGATTGTTTGCGGACAGATTTTGAATCCACTCAATTTCGTTATCATTTACTCCAGTGAAAAAATCAGATTGCAGATTAGCGCCCAAGTTCACTTGCGCACCCAGAAGTATTAATCCCGAAACATTATTACTATCCATAGTGGTTGATTGGAGTGCAACTCGTGCACCCATACTGTGGCCTAATAGTAGAATCTGTGAGTCATTCAAACCACTTAAACTTTTAAATAACTCTTTTGCAATTAGTAGTTGATTGGCGAGCCTATCCGTAGCCGCATTATCAAATCCAAGTTTCCCGGGGGATCTTCCATGTCCCGAGAAATCATATGTAAATACATGAAAATTTAAGCTAGCAAATTCAGAAGCAATACCTTTTAATGCGATTTGATCTGATCCAAATCCGATATTCAGAATTATACCAGCATCTATGCTTCCAGGGTAATAAGAACCAATTAATTTATCTCCATTAGCATCTTGAAAGGTTATTACAGTACCATTTTGTAAAGATCGATCGCCATAATATATTATACTGAGCGATATTATTGTACAGCCTAAAAATATTAAACTAAGTAAAAGAAACACATTTTTACGAAATGATGTCATAATTGAGCAAAAAAATTATAATAATAATAAAAGGATTTTCTCTAATTTTTATAAAAAGAGAAAAAAGAATAGCATAAATTAGCTAAGGCAAGGTTACAATATTTGTATCGTCATCTAATTTGATGATCCCTTTTACTGCCAGTTGTTTGATCGTCCTCACCGCCATAATCGGAGGTACATCTAATAATTTTTTAAGCTCTTCAAGATCGCACGATCCTTGACTCATAATAGTTGCAATGATGTCTACTTCAGGAATTTCCACTTCAGAATTTTCAATAAGGAATGAGGTGAAAAAGTTATTTCTTTTAAGAATTTGCAGATTTTGATCGAGTTCTTGCATTTTTTCTTCCGTATAGAGAGTTTTTAATTTACTTTCTCGATTTTCATTATCTAATTTTTTCTGTTCCGAATCGTTATTTTCATTCTCTAAGTTTGTAATTTTTTGATTAAGAGTTTTTAATTTTGAGAGGATCTCTTCTAATTCCATTGAGGGCGCAGTAAACTCATTACTTAATCGTTCAATAGTACTACCAAACTCAGAGTTTTTACTCATTAATTCTTCATTGATTGATCTTAAATTTTCCACTTTTTTCGTAAGATCTTCTAACGTGATTTTTAATTTGGTAATTTCTGAATTTTGATTATTAATTGTCTCTTCGTGCTTGGTAATTTCATCTTGTTCTATCTTAATCATTTTCCATGTATTTCTAATGTTTTGAATCACGGACTCACTGTTTTTATGGAAGGCTTGGACATATTCATCAAAATTTTTTTCTAATTGTTCAATATCTGTTAAAAGTGTTTTTATTTCCGAACTCATTAAAAGTCTACCTCCTCTTTAAGAAGTATTGTTCCTGTTTCTTGATCTAATATAATAGGTGCATTTTCCTCAATCATCTTCTTTATAATTCGAATCGCTTGGTCTTCACGCATATCAATAGCCAAGAAGATATTCTTTAAATCTAAAGCGCTTCCCGGTTGTAAAGCACGTATAAATTGATATAAAGCGGAGTTTATGTATTTCTTATCAATAAGGATTTTCATTGCCGCTACTCTATTTTCGTAAGATTTCACATATCTCTCCTTCTTATAAAACGTACTTTCAAGCTCTTCTTCTAAATCTCTTAGCTTTTTTTCAAAAATTTCAATTTCCCGAGAAATTTCAATATTTCTTTGATTTAGTTTTTTTAATCGTTCGGTTCGTGTTTCAAATTCTTCTTTCTTGATTCGAATAGTTGCTTGCGTATCCTCAATTTGTTTTTGTTTTTGTTGGATAGTATCAAGTAATCCCTGCTTTTTTACTTGTAATTCACGATTATGTTCTTCGTATTTTTGTATATCACGTTGACTCTGAGAGACATTATTTTTCAGTAAATTAATTTGTTCATTATTCGCATCGATATTGTTTAATATTCTCGTTTTTTCCATTTCAAATTTATCAATGGTGCCTAGAATGTTTTCTGGTTGCGCCCTTAATTTCGGAATATAATCGCTCGTCAGTCCACTTATATCAACGATTAATGATACCATCTTTTTCAAAGAGGCTTTCGCATCTAATAAAGGTACTTCACTCATTTTAGTTCTCCTTAAGTGTTAAAATGAATATAATTTACTATCATATGATCTTATGATTATTAAATTTGCATTTTTCAAAAGATAAAAAGGAACAATCAAATTTAGTGAATAATAGATTTAAACCTCTCTTGAAATATCTTTAATGAAGTCTCTCTTATCGAGACTGAGATTAATCCTTCGGCGTCTCATTACAGTATTTAGGTTCTCAATCAACCTTTCTGCAAAATACGAGAAGTTAAATTTGAATTCAGGATTATGAGTATAGTAACTTTTTAAAAATAAATTTATCAG
>Ga0180433_10006751_pt1 | contig 14924 bp, 11 predicted proteins | sample SS_ome_8_FD_132980 | JGI IMG/M metagenome (GOLD analysis project Ga0180433, IMG submission 132980) | Hypersaline lake sediment archaeal communities from the Salton Sea, California, USA - SS_1_D_1 metaG | ecosystem: Environmental > Aquatic > Non-marine Saline and Alkaline > Hypersaline >... | reverse complement strand
TTAAGGATAAATTAGAAAAATTAAAAAGTATTTCTGTTGAATACAATATAACAATATCATCAATATGTCTAAACTTTGTTGCGATAAATAAATATATAGATAAAATAATAACAGGAATAGATAGACTGGACAATTTAGTGGAGATTATTTCTTCACTTGAGGAAAGCAATAGATTAATTCATATTTATCAGAAATTGTTGGAATTAAAAGAGGATAATGAGAAAGTGATATTACCGTTCAATTGGTGAAATAAATTAATACTATGGATGTCTTAAGTATCATACAGGCAAGAGTAAAATCAACAAGATTACCAAATAAAGTCCTTTTAAAAATTCAGGATAAAACAGTATTGGAACATATATATTTACGCGTGAAAAGAAGTAAGGTGATAGAAAGTGTTATTATTGCGACATCTATTAATAAATATGACCTGCCGATAGTGGGAGTTGGTGTTAAAAATAATGTTCAGGTATATTGTGGTTCTGAGAATGATGTGCTTGACAGATTTTATCATGCTTCAAGATTATTGAACTGTAAACATATTGTTAGAATAACAGGTGATTGCCCTTTAATAGATCCTGATATAATTGATTTAGTAGTAAGTAATCATATTTCACAGGGGGCAGACTACACATCTAATGTAGATCCTCCAACATATCCTGATGGGCTTGACGTTGAAGTTATTACATTTAAAGCATTGGAACACGCTTTTCATAATGCTAATTTGTCATCAGAAAGGGAGCATGTTACACCTTTTATTAGAAAAAATAACAAAGAGTTTAAATGTGTAAATGTTGTAAATAGAATTGATTTATCTGATAAAAGATGGACTTTGGATGAAAAAAATGATTACGTTTTTGTAAAATCAATTTATAAAAATTTATATAATAGAAATAAATATTTCAAAATGAAGGATATCCTGAAGTTTATTAAGGAGAATCCCGAAATTGAAAAGATAAATGAAAATATTAATCGTAATGAAGGATATATCAAATCAATTAAGAATGATTAAATTACTGACTAAATGAAAAAATCATTAGAATTATATAATAAGGCAAAAAGAATTATTCCGGGTGGTACTCAACTCCTTTCAAAGAGACCTGAAATGTTTTTGCCGGATTTTTGGCCATCATATTATTCAAAATCTAAAGGCTGTCTTGTATGGGATCTGGATAGTAATAAGTATATTGATATGAGTTATATGGGTATAGGAACAAATATTTTGGGATATGCAGATGATGATGTCAATAAGCAGGTACAAAAAGTTATTAATTATGGAAATTGTACAACCCTTAATGCTCCTGAAGAGATTGAATTAGCAGAATTACTACTTGAACTTCATTCCTGGGCAGATATGGTAAGATATGCAAGAACCGGAGGTGAAGCAATGGCTATAGCTGTTAGAATTGCAAGGGCAAAAACCCGGAAAGAACTAGTGTTATTTTGTGGTTATCATGGATGGCACGATTGGTATTTAGCAGCAAATATTAAAGATATAAATGCTTTGGATGATCATTTGATTCCCGGATTAAGTCCTCTAGGTGTTCCTGAATGTCTAAAAGGAACAGCAATTCCTTTTAGATATAATGATATTGAGAGCTTTAATAATCTGATGAAGGAGTATGGCAATAAAGTTGGTGCAATAATTATTGAGCCGATAAGAAATTACTATCCTGATGGCGACTTTTTAAAGACGATCCGGAAAGCCGCAGATAGTAATAACATTGTATTTATAATTGATGAAATAACTGCAGGCTGGAGATTACATAACGGTGGGGCACATATGATATTTAATATTGAACCGGATATTGCTGTTTTTGGAAAGGGTATGTCGAATGGTTTTCCAATGGCTGCTATTATTGGAAAAGAAGAAGTAATGCAAGTAGTACAGGATACATTTATCAGTAGCACATACTGGACTGACAGAATAGGTCCGACAGCTGCTATAGCTTCAATTAAAAAAATGATTGAATGTAAGGTTCCTGAACATTTAATTTCAGTTGGAAAAGAAGTACAGGAAGGCTGGGAAAATTCTGGAAATAAATATGATATAGAATTAAATATTAGTGGTATACTCCCTTTAGGGCATTTTTCATTTAATTATAGTAATAGCCAGGTAATTAAGACTTTATTTGTCCAGTTGATGCTGGAAAGGGGATTCCTTGCTACAACAGCGTATTATGCTTCTTATGCACATAAGAAAGAACATGTTGATAGCTATTTATTGGCTGTTGAAGAATCTTTTAGTATTATTTCTGATTCTATTAAAAAAGGGAATAGTGATAAATATTTGAAAGGATCTATTTGTCATCAAGGTTTTCAAAGATTAACATAATATTTGCCAGACTAATGAATTTTACAAAGAATACAAATAAAATAAAAACAATAATTATTGGAGGTGTTGGTAGAAGCGGCACTACAATAATGGGCAAAATAGTCGGATCACTGAAGAATATAGAGTATTTCTATGAACCAATTACACTACTAAAATTAATTTCACATTTTGAAGATATTGAAAAGCCTGTTTGGAAAGACCTGTTTGAGACCTGTTTGCATAAGGATTTACTAATTAATTCATTAGCAGGAAGAAATATGAATTTTAATTCAGGGGATGATAGTTATATATACAATATTAAAGATAGAAATGAGGTTGGTAATAGACTTAAGAGATCATTCAGGCGAATGGAATTAATAGAATCAGCAGAAACTAAGATCCCGTCTTTTAAACTAACTGATTTAATTATTAAAATACCAGAGATCCAAGGTATTATACCAAATATCTGTACAATTGTAATGGTCAGAAACCCAAATGATACTATAAATTCCTTAGTGAAAAAAGAATGGTTTACAGATGCTAATCTTAATCCTGTTAATCCTCCTCCAGTAATGGACTTTAATATTATCAATAATTTCAGAATACCTAAATTTGTGCCTAAAGAGGACTATGAACTATGGATTAATGCCAACGAAATAGAAAGATGTGCATATTACTTCATAAGAATTAATGAAATTTTAATTAATAATAAGAAAAGTCTAAGCTTTGTTAGTTATGATGAGTTAATTAAGTATCCAAAACACATATTGAAGAATATATGTAATAAATTTAATCTTTCAGAAGGGAAAAAGACTTCTGAGATCATATCGGAAGTTAAATACAGAGATAGGGAAAGAAGGAATTTACTTGCCAATTTAAGGGAAAATTTTATTGATAGAATAAGAGTTATCGAAATGGAAATGAGGACATTAGGATTGACTAATTAATATTCGGAGATATTTGAGAGATAAAATTAAAATAGCCATATTGTCTGAAGGTAAAAAAGGTATAGGTTATGGTCATATTTCCAGAACATCTGCCTTATTGGAGATATTTAATAATATGGATCTCAATCCCTTAATGATTATTAACGGGGAAGGCAACCTGTCAACGATCTTCGATTTTGGATTTGAAAACCTTGATTGGACAACTCAGAAAAATGAACTGTTCAGACTAATTGATAATAGTGACATAGTAATTATTGACTCATATCTTGCAGATAAAGATTTATATGAAGAAATATCAAAATATTCTGTTGTTTCTGTATTTTTTGATGATTATCAAAGAGTTTCCTATCCTGAAGGGATTATTATAAATAGTGCTGTATATGCAGAAAAACTGCAGTATCCGCAAGATAAAAATAGAATATACCTATTGGGAGTTGAATATCAACCATACAGAAATGAATTTCGCAATATTTCTGAAAAAAAAGTAAAAGAAAAAATAGAATCTGTCATTATATTTTTAGGTGCCAATGACATTCGTGATCTTATACCTGGTATATTATACAAACTAAAAGGATCATACCCGGAAATAAAGAAGAATGTTATTGTAAATAAAGTTCAGCATAATATTGCTGAAATTGAGTCATACAAGGATCAGAACCTGTTTGTTCATTATGAACCTGACTCGGCCAAGATGGTGAAGATTATGTTGTCATCAGACATTGCCATATCAGCAGGTGGGCAAACATTATGTGAATTAGCGAGGGTAGGAATACCTTCTATAGTAATTTCAACTGCAGAAAATCAATTGTTGAATATACAGGGGTGGCAGGAAAAAGGTTTTGCAAAATATATTGGGGAATGGAATAATTCAAAAACATTAGATGAACTGGAGCAATCAATACATTTTTTTGATAATTATAAAATACGAGATCAGATATATGAGTTATCAAGGCAAATGATAGATGGTCAGGGGGCAAAAAGGATAGTAAAAAGTATACTCAATAATTATTTGAATAATATTTTAATTCTGAAGAAAGCTGATATAAATAGTATTGATGATATATTTAGTTTATCGAATGATAAGGTTGTCAGAAAAAATTCATTAAACCAGCAACAGATAAGATATGAAGACCATAAAAAATGGTTTGCTGAAAAAATTCATTCAAATGATTGTTTGTTTCTGATTGCAGAGATCAAATCTGAATTTGCTGGTCAGATAAGATTTGATATCAAAGAATCGGAAATAATTTTAAATATTAGTATTATTAGCAGTTGTCGGGGATTAGGAATAGGTGAGAAAATTACATGCAAAGGACTTAATATCCTTAAATCTGAATTCCCTGATACTACTGCAGTAAATGCATATGTTAGAAAGGAAAACCATGCTTCAATGAGGATGTTTGAAAAAGCGGGTTTCAGACTATCTGGCTTCGAAGAGGATGAAAAGATTGCCAAATTTGTATACCATTATATTTGATTATGGATATAAGTATAAATAATAAAATTATCGGGTGTAGTAAACCGGTATTTATAGTAGCAGAATTATCTGCTAATCATAACCAAAAGTTTAACCTTGCTGTTAAAACCATTAAAGCTGCAAAAGAAGCAGGAGCTGATGCCATAAAATTACAAACTTACACACCTGATACAATTACAATTGATTGTAATAATAAATATTTTCAGATTAATCAGGGAACGCTTTGGGATGGAAAAACTCTTTATGAACTGTATCAGGAAGCCTGCACTCCCTGGGAATGGCAGCCTAAGCTGAAAAAGATCGCTGAAGATATGGGGATGATTTGCTTTTCCAGTCCATTTGACAAATCGGCTGTTGATTTTCTAGAGGATATTGATGTCCCTGCCTATAAAATTGCTTCATTTGAGATAACAGATATTCCTCTCATCGAATATGTTGCATCAAAAGGCAAACCTATTATAATTTCGACGGGAATTGCAAATGTTGAAGATATTGTACTGGCACTGGAGTCATGTAGGAGGCAGGGAAATGAACAATTAGCCCTGCTTAAATGCACATCATCATATCCGGCACCGATAGAAGAGGTCAACCTAAATGTAATACCAGATATGAATAGCAGGTTCAATGTGGTTACAGGATTATCCGATCATACAATAGGGCATACGGCAGCCGTTGGCGCCGTGGCTCTTGGGGCAAGGATAATTGAAAAACATTTTATTCTTGACAGATCTTATGGCGGTCCGGATTCGGCATTTTCTGCAGAGCCGACAGAGTTTAAGGAAATGGTGGAAGAAATTCGTTTGTTGGAAAAGGCATTGGGAGAGGCAAGTTATGACCTTACAAAAAATGCTAAAAAAAGCAGGGAATTATGTAGGTCATTGTTTTCTGTAAGAGATATAAAAAAGGGGGAAACGCTAACCTCGGAAAATGTGAGATCAATAAGACCGGGATTTGGCCTTCACCCAAAACATTATAATGAAATACTCGGTAAAAAAGCAAAAAGATCTATAAAGGCAGGGACTCCATTAAGTCTTGAATTAATTTTATATTGATCATTATTGGAAGGGAAGAATTTTATAGAATAATGATTTTTTCTGATCTGTATAAATTCAAGTTTGCATCATAAATTTCCAGAAAATATATACCGTTTGGCATATTAGTACAATTTATTGTATTTGATCCTTTCTTTATATCTTTCTTTAATATAAGACAACCAAATACATCTCGAAGTATTATCGTTGATGCTTTAATGACTTTTACTTTTATGTAATCATATACAGGATTTGGATAAATTATTATATTATCTGAATCAGATACATTGGTGATTTTATCAGGATCCCACCCTCTGTAGTAAAACAAATTAGGTAGTCCGAACCTGCAATTCCGACCTGTATAGTCAATATCTAAAAAAATTCCATCAGTGATAACAGTTTGATATAATGAGTCTATAACACTTAAATGGTCATGGTCACGGATTGTAACATAAATTTTACCATCCGGACCTAATTGTAAAGCCCTGACAGCTATGTTTGTGCCATTGAAAACGGACATATCATCAATTGTCAGGTTTATGTGGGTGCTATCATTAAGGTTGTACTTTGACACATTATATTCACCCCCAATAAATAAAAATTGTTCATCAACAGAAAATTCAATACCATAAATAAGCGGATCAAGAGGTGCAATATTAACTTCGTTATAAATAATACCTGAAAGCCTGTTGAAATTAAACAGGTTGATCTTATTTGTAGTACGATTCACCACTGCTATTTTATTTCCATTTGGTGAAGCCTTCATATAACCTACAGTATTCAAGAGATCACCACTGTGTATGTCCCCTATACTACTTATTACAGGATCCGGATTTACACCAGAATCTGTTATATGATAGGTGTAAAAATTATTATTATCCCAACCATGAGCTATAACCCAGTAACTGTTTTCGTAAGCATGAATAACAGCTGTAATTTTTTCAACCACCGGTGTTATCAACAAAATATTTTTTTCTTCTGTATCTATATCTCCTAATGGATTTAAAACAGTCCCGTTTCCCGGGAACGTCATATTTATTTTAGAATATCTTAATCCGTTAGATCCTGCGAGTTCATCAACAGTAAAGATATAATAATGCATTGTGTCAGCAAGACTAGGTACGATTATAGCAGACTGGGTTGAAGAATAGTGTCCTAATAATGTTCCGTTTCCATTTGGCATGGTATTATGAGTTTGATCCCATACAGTTGTGCCGTCTGTATAAAATAACAAGCTCCCATTTTGATCACAAATTGTTGCAACACCCTCCTGTGTATCTAACTGACCATCAGTTAATGCAATAGGTGAGCTACTATTGAAATCAACTCCTGCCCTGTCTCCAAAATACCAGATATTTGCATTGTTTTTATCATTTTGGGCAGCGACTACATTACAAAATAATATTATAAACAAGAATTGTATTAACTTCATATTGTAAAAATAATAAAAATACTATGTTCCCACAAAAATACGATTTACATAAATTTTCCATACAGGTTTTTATTTGAACGAAAACGGAATTAAGGGTGTATCAGTTTAATTATTTGATATAACTTATGTTAACAAATAGCATTATATATTTTTTTACTAATTCGGAAATGCAGAAATAATTTTGTTTATTTTTATCACTTATAAATTCATTTATGATAAAAACAAAGGATCATGCAGAATTTTAATCTTAAAAATATCTATCCGTACATTGTTGCTGTATTGGCTTTTATGGTGATATCCTTCGTGTATTTCTCACCCCAAATACAGGGGAAGAAACTGAGGCAGGGTGATATGGTGAATTACTACGGCATGTCTCAGGAGATAAGGGAATTTGAGGAACAGACCGGCGAAGAAACACTATGGACAAACAGTATGTTCGGCGGTATGCCGGCATACTTGATTTATATGATTAATCATGGTAACATATTTAAGCATTTACATAGAGTATTGAATTTGAATTATGCCAAACCTGCCAATTATGTTTTTCTTAGTCTTATAGGTTTTTTTATTGCTTTGATTATTTTCGGTGTTAATCCCTGGCTGTGTATAGCGGGCGCAATAGCGTATGCCTTTTCAACATATTTTTTCATTATTATTGAAGTAGGTCATTCAACAAAAGCAATCGCCCTTGGATATATGCCTCCAATAATAGCAGGAATATATATAGCTTATAATCGGAAATTGTTATTGGGAGCGGTAATAACAGGTATTTTTCTAACTCTTCAGATTTTTGTGAACCACCTCCAGATAACTTATTATACGCTTTTGCTGGTGTTGATTTATCTGATTTTCAGATTTATTACATCTGTTCAGGAAAAGAAACTGATAGAATATATCAGAACATCATGTGTTCTTGCCTTTGTGGCGTTGCTTGCCGTTGGATGTAATTTTACTTCTATTTACCTCACATACGATTATGGCAAGGATTCGATGCGGGGGAAATCAGAGCTTACCTTTAATGAGGAAGTAAAAACCTCGGGACTTGATAAGGATTATGCTATGGCGTGGAGCTATGATATCGACGAAACGTTGACTCTCCTAATACCAAATTTTAAGGGAGGTGCATCAGGCGGCCCGTTAGGTAAAAATTCTGCTATGTATGACCTCTTATCACGTAATATGGGTGCTGCACAGGCTAAAGATGCAATAAAACAAATGCCTCTTTATTGGGGCACACAGCCATTTACCGAAGGTCCCGTTTATGTTGGGGCAATAGTTTTTTTCCTGTTTATTTTGGGATTGTTTCTTGTAGAGGGAAGAGTGAAATGGTGGTTGCTGACTGCAACAGTCTTTTCCATACTGCTTGCATGGGGGCATAATTTCAGGTTTCTATCGGAATTATTTCTTGACTATTTCCCGGGATACAATAAGTTCAGGACAGTGTCCATGATACTGGTGATAGCGGAATTTACAATGCCATTACTTGCAATATTAGCACTGAAGAAGATCATAGAAGAAGGGGTTTCAAGGGAAAGATTTTTATCGATATTAAAATGGGTTTTTGGGATTGTGGGAGGCATCACCCTGATCTTTGCCTTATTCCCCGGAATGTTCTTTGATTTTACATCTGATAAGGATGCAGGGTATTTTGAGCAATATGGAGAAGTGTTCATGAATGCTATTATCCGCGACAGGCAAAGCCTTTTCAGCAATGATGCGTTCAGGTCACTGGCGTTCATAATTCTTATATCAGGTGTATTGTTAGCATATTTATATAAAAAGATAAATAAAAATCTGGCGTATGTTCTGGTCGTTGCATTGATCCTTGTTGATATGTGGCCCGTGAACAAACGGTATCTTAATAATGATCACTTTGTGTCGAAAAGGGTTGAAAAAACACCGTTTACTCCCACTCAGGCTGATAATATGATACTACAGGATAAAGATCCTGACTTCAGGGTTTTTAACCTTACAGCAAGACTTGACCAGGATTCCAGAACATCGTATTTTCATAAATCACTTGGCGGTTACCATGGGGCCAAAATGAAACGCTACCAGGAGATGATTGATTTCCATATCGGCAAAAGAAATATGAGCGTTATAAATATGCTAAATACGAAGTATTTTATTATTCCAACAAAGGAACAGGGGCCGGTGGCACAGAGAAACCCGGGGGCACTTGGCAATGCATGGTTCGTGGAAGAATACAGGATAGTGGCAAATGCAGATTCCGAGATTACGGCAATGAATGATTTTAAACCCGGGAACGAAGCTATAGTGGATAAACGTTTTGAAAACCATCTTAAGGGATTTTCTTTTAAAAAGGACACATTAGCCGATATTAAGCTATTGGACTATAAACCTAACCACCTCGTGTATGAATCAAATACCTCAAGTGAGCAATTAGCAGTATTCTCAGAGGTATATTATAATGATAACAAAGGATGGAAGGCTTATGTTGACGGTAAACAAATGCCTCATTTCAGGGTGAATTATATACTACGTGCCATGAGAGTTCCGGCAGGAAAACATAAGATAGAGTTCAGGTTTGAACCGAAAATGTATTCTGTAGGGAACACAATATCTTTGGCAAGCTCTGTAATACTGCTGTTGTTACTGGGATGCGCCGTCTATATGGAGGTTAAAAAGAACAAATCCTCCGAAGAAAATACAGATTCAAATTAAATCAGGTAAGATTGGGCATAATTATCAGGCAGTCGGCAAGAGGTACGATATTAACGTACATCGGTACTTTTATCGGATTCATTACAACAGGTGTAATTATTCCTAAAGTACTAAGTACTAACCAGGTTGGACTGACTCAGATACTTATTGCCTATACTCTGGTTTTTGTGCAGCTCGGCAGCCTCGGTTTTAATAATGTGACAACCAGGATGTTCACTTATTTCAGGGATGACAGAAGTAAACATAATGGATTCTTATTTATTGCCCTTACTGTTACACTTACAGGTTTTTTACTATGCCTTTGCGCTTACTTTATTATCAAACCCGTATTAATTGAAAGAAGCGCCGATAAATCAGCCCTGTTCGTTGAATACATTTATTACCTGATCCCCCTGGTCTTTTTTACAATGATCTTTAATACACTGGATAATTATTATAAGGTATTATACAATGCAGTGATCGGGATCATACTGAAAGAATTGGTGGCGCGTTTGTTTATTCTTGCTACTGTAATAATGTACTTTTTTGATATTATCACATTCAGCAGTTTTATATTATTTTATATTATTTCTTATTGTTCGCCAACAGTAATTATTATTATATCACTTATTAAGGACGGGCAGTTCAACCTTGTGCCCAAATCTGGTTTTGTAACAAAAGAACTGGCAAAGACTATGTCAAGTGTTGCACTGTTCGGGATAATATCCGGATTTGCAGGTGTTGTGACATTAAGCATTGACAGGATAATGATCAATGATATTTTTAAAATGGGACTTGACAGAATTGGGGTATATGGTATTGCATTTCTGTTTGGTACAGTAATAATTCTTCCATCAAGGTCTTTGCTGAAAATATCGTCTGCAATTATTGCCGATGCATGGAAGGAAAATAATATGGAAACTCTGAAAACCGTATATTGTAAAAGCTGCCTGAATCAGTTTATTATAGCTGCTTTGCTTTATATCGGCGTTCTGGCAAACCTCCATAATATATTTAAGATTTTACCTGAAGAATATGCTGATGGTATGTATGTTATTGTTTTGATAGGGCTTGCATATTTAATTGATATGACAATAGGAGCAAATGCGATCATTATAGGAAATTCAAAACACTATAAATTTAATGCATATATTATGATCTTTCAGATTATTATAGTTGTTATAACAAATTATATTTTTATTCCTCTATATGGCATTACAGGAGCAGCATTTGCAACCCTGGTATCGAAATTTATAATAGATTTTATCAGATATTTGATTGTGCTTATCATGTTTAAATTGCAGCCTTATAACATGAAATTTTTAGTAGTACTGATATTCTCTGCAATTTCCTTTGCAGCCGGATATATTATCCCTGAATTTGATAATTACATAATTGATATAATAGTGAGGAGCGCTGTTATAGCAGTTATTTTTGTAATCTTGATATTAGGTTTCAGGATATCTGAAGATATAAACCTCGTTTATCTGGATCTACGAAAAAAATTAAAATTTTAGAAGGTGCTGCTTTTGTTTGTTTCTCCACCCTGCCTGTGATTCGTAATCCACAATAAATATTTTCAGGTCAGCCTGCGATTCGTAATCCACGAAATATATCTTCTTGTCAGCCTGCGATTCATAATCAACCACATACCACAGTCCGTCTTCGTCAGCCTGTGATTCATAATCCACAAAATAAACCTTCAGATCACATTGTGATTCATAATTCACAATATATACCTTCAGGTCAGCTTGCGACTCATATTGCACTTTATAGACTTTCTGTGCATCACATTTACAGTGAATGAAAATTACATAAAGCAAAACTCCGAATAATATAAAAATTGTTTTCATAATATATACAAATATAAAAAAATCTAATCAATAATCCTGCCATAATTACTTCTGAACAAGAGATTACATTTCAAGAGAGTGAAAATTATTTTTATTTTTAATCAAATAGAGATGATGATATTTTTAAATATTATTTTTGTATTTTTAATTTAATGAATATTACTTTGCCAATCGTAATTGGTTATAGTAACAAATATCCATATAATATGAACATATTATTAATTAATCCATTATTAACACAAAGAAAACCAACAAGTCATAATATTGGATTATCTTATATTGGTGCAGTATTATTAAAGGCAGGTTATGAGGTTGAACTTTATGATTTAGAAGCTTTCAAATATTCTGAAGAAGAAGTAAAAAATAAACTAAGAAGTACAGACGCAGATATTATTTGTATTGGAACATTAGTTACCGGATTTAATTATATTCGATGGTTATGCGCTGAAATAAAAAATATTAAACCCGATCTTCCAATAATTTTAGGAAATAGTATTGCCACAACAATACCTGAGTTAGTATTAAAAAATATTACTGTTGATTATCTTGTTATTGGAGAAGGAGAAATAACAATATTGGAATTAATTGATGCCATTAAGGGGAATAAACCATTCTCGGAAGTAGATGGAATTGCATATATTGAGAACAATGAAATAGTATTTACAAAGCCCCGGGAACTAATACAGGATTTAGATACAATACCATATCCTGCCTGGCATTTATTTCCATTAAAGGAAATTTATTTGAAGAATAAAAACCCCGGATCTGTATTGAAACGGCCGATAGGGGATGTTAGTTCAACAAGAGGATGCCCCTATAATTGCACTTTTTGTTATCATCCTTTTCAAAATAAAAAGGTAAGGATGCATTCCGGTAAACGAGTCATAGAAGAGATTAAATTCTTAGTTGAAAACTATAACATCAGGAGCATAGGTTTTGCAGATGATCTGTTTACGTTGAAGAAAAATAGGGTTTATGAAATTTGTGATTTAATGGATAAGGAAAATGTTAAGATAAAATGGAGAGCAGCATGCAGAGTAAACCTGATTAGCGAAGATTTATTAAAAAGGATGAAAAAGTCAGGATGTGTTGAACTGGGAATAGGTGTGGAATCCGGAAGCCAGATAATATTAGATAATATTAAAAAGCAAACAACAGTCCAACAAGGTGAAAAAGCTTTGGCATTATGTAAGAAGTTGAATATTCATGCAAGAACAAGCTATATGATCGGCAATGTTGGTGAGACAAGGGAAACAGTTTTTGAAACGGTCAGGTTTAGGAAGAAATATGATCCCGGAATGGGGGGGTTTTTTTATGCAACCCCATACCCTGACACAGAATTATACAGGTATGCTGTTTCTAATAATCTAATCAAAGATGAACTTTCTCTTATTGAACTGTATGGAGAGCAAAGTGAAAAAATATTAGTAAATTTTACTAATATGACCAATAATGAATTAGAACAATTAAAAAGGGACGCGAATAAAGCAATTATTAAAAACTACTGTATGAAATACCCCATACAAGGCTTATATAAAGTCGGAAAAGTAGTATTGAAACTGTAATCAGTAATACACAATTATCCTGCCATTTATGACTTGCTGGCACGTAATATGGGTGCTGCACAGGCAAAAGATGCAATAAAACAAATGCCTCTGTACTGGGGCACACAACCGTTCACAGAGGGACCCGTTTATGCCGGTGCAATTGTGTTTTTCCTGTTTATATTGGGACTATTCCTTGTTGAAGGCAGGACTAAATGGTGGCTCCTGACTGCTACGGTCTTTTCCATCCTGCTTGCATGGGGACATAATTTCAGGTTTTTGTCTGAGCTTTTTCTGGATTATTTTCCGGGATATAATAAATTCAGGACAGTATCCATGATACTGGTGATAGCCGAATTTACTATGCCGTTACTTGCTATACTGGCTTTGAAAAAGATCATAGATGGTGAAGTGTCAAAAGATAGATTTATATATGTATTCAAATGGACACTCGGGATCGTAGGTGGTATAACATTGTTGTTCGCCCTGTTCCCTGGAATGTTCTTTGATTTTACATCCGATAAGGATGCAAGGTATTTTGAGCAATATGGCGAAATATTTATGAATGCTATTATTCAGGACAGGCAAACCCTTCTCAGCAATGATGCATTTCGTTCACTGGCTTTTATGATACTTATATCCGGCGTATTGTTAGGGTATGTGTACAATAAGATAAAGAAAAATATGGTTTATGTGCTGGTCGCTGCACTGATCCTGGTTGATATGTGGCCCGTGAATAAACGGTATCTTAACAATGATCATTTTGTGACCAAACGCGAGGAAAAGACACCGTTCATCCCTTCGCAGGCGGATAAGATGATCCTGCAGGATAAAGATCCCGACTTCAGGGTGTTTAACCTTACTGCCAGGCTTGACCAGGATTCAAGAACATCGTATTTTCATAAATCTCTCGGCGGATACCACGGGGCTAAGATGAAACGCTATCAGGAACTGATAGATTTTCATATAGGAAAAAGAAATATGAGTGTTATTAATATGCTGAACACAAAATATTTTATTATCCCTACAAAGGATAAGGGTCCTGTTGCACAGATGAATCCCGGCGCACTCGGCAATGCATGGTTCGTGGAAGAATACAGGATAGTGGCAAATGCAGATTCCGAGATCACTGCAATGAATGATTTTAAACCTGAGACAGAGGCTATAGTTGATAAACGATTCGAAGACCACTTAAAGGGATTCTCATTTAAAAATGATCCGGAAGCATTTATAAAACTGACGGATTATAAGCCCAACCACCTTACTTATGAGTCGGAAGCGGCAAATGAGCAGCTTGCAGTATTTTCGGAGATATATTATAATGACAATAAAGGATGGAAGGCTTATGTGGACGGGGAACAAGCTTCGCATTTCAGAGTAAATTATGTTTTGCGCGCTATGAGAGTGCCGGCGGGAAAACATAAGATCGAATTCAGGTTCCAGCCTGTTATGTATTCTGCCGGAAGCAGGATATCACTGGCAAGTTCCATAATAATGCTGTTATTACTGGCAGGTGCGGTCTATTTTGAGATCAGGAAAAAAAGCAAACTCTCCGAAGATAATAATGGTTCAAACTAAAACCGGACTACGTTGGGTATAATTATCAGACAATCGGCAAGAGGTGCGATATTAACGTACATCGGTACTTTTATCGGATTCATT
>Ga0180433_10006750_pt1 | contig 14925 bp, 17 predicted proteins | sample SS_ome_8_FD_132980 | JGI IMG/M metagenome (GOLD analysis project Ga0180433, IMG submission 132980) | Hypersaline lake sediment archaeal communities from the Salton Sea, California, USA - SS_1_D_1 metaG | ecosystem: Environmental > Aquatic > Non-marine Saline and Alkaline > Hypersaline >... | reverse complement strand
TGTTTCGAGAATGGAAGCGCAAAAGGTTTGTATTTGTTGCATGCTTTCCCTTTTTTTCAATTCAATTTTACAACACAATAGAATATAGTATACTTGAAACGAATATTTTGTATATTGCAATGCTGGAGATTATCTGATGAAAAAAGTGCTTGCTCTCGATATTGGTGACGTATGGACGGGGACAGCGCTTTCAGATGAATTAAAAATGCTTGCACGACCCTATAAAACAGTAAAAACGGTTGATTTGAGAAAGTTTTTGACAGATTTACTATCTCAAGAGCCTATCGAAAAAATAGTCGTTGGGGAGCCTCGAACAATGAAGGGGCGAAACAGCGAGCAAACTAAAAAAACTCAAGAATTTAAAAACAAACTTGAAGAAGAATTTCAAACAGTTTCGTGGATTTTATGGGATGAGCGTTTGACGAGCAAGCGAGCCCAAGCGGTTCAAAGGAAAGGCCGAAAGGTTGATAAGCAACACGAACATTCCGTAGCAGCAGCATTCATTCTTGATTCATATTTAGAATATTGCAGAATTCACACAGTACAATAGCTACTTATAGAGAATTTTTTTGATTTATATTGACAAAATTGGTTCAAATTATTAATAATTCTAATTATAAAAGGTGAGAGTAGATAATTAAAAGGGGATCGCCCATGAAGTGTAAAAAATGTGGAGGACTTATGGTTCTTCAATCGTTCTTTGACCACTTCTTGAATTTTGAGGGCTGGAAGTGTCTTAATTGCGGAAAAGTTATAATTCGCAAAGAAAAGACCTTAGAGTACGATGCATTTAGTATATTTTGTCAACAGCAAAAGTGGAAAAACCGAGGTTAAAATACACCGTGAAATCTAACAAACGTTATGTGTTGGCCGTTCAAAGTACTTACCAGGAAGTTCAAGTTGCTCTTTTTCAAGAGAATCGACAGGTAGAGAAAAAAAATATTGAAAAAACTGATTCGAGTGCTGATTTAATTCCTGTTCTGAATCAGATGCTTTTTTCTTCCAATATTACACTTAATGATCTCTCTTTTATTGCAGTTAATAAAGGCCCTGCGCCTTTTACAACATTGCGCGTTGTAATTGCTTCTATGAATGGTATTGCATTTGCAACATCGATACCGGTTGTTGGTATTAATGGGATTAAAGCATTGTTGATGGAAGCAGATGAGAATCATCGAGTTCCTACGATTGTATTGTTGGATGCATTTTCCAATGATGTTTATTATGGATTTAGGGATGCCGAGGGAAGTATAAAAACTGGTTGTATGCCAGTTTTTACATTTTTGCAGGAAATGAAAGTGCTTTTTGAAGATAAAATGGTTAAGTTTGTAGGCAATGGTGTAATTGTTCATAAAGAGCTTATTGAAAGTGAGTTTGGCAGTCAGGCAATGATTGTTGATACTTTTTCTACATGTTCGATTGATTCAATTGCTCGAATTGGCATTGAAAAATGGAATAAGAAATGTGATGTTTGCAAACAGGTTTTTCCATTGTATCTAAAAAAGCAATGGTGGCATGAACAATTGATTAAACAATAAAATTATTCTTGTGTTCCTTGTTCTCGCAAATAAAGTTCAATTTTTGTAAATCCTTTTCCAAGTGCAATTTGAATGGGTGTTCCAATTTCCTTATCGACAAATCTATTAAGATAATTTTCAATTTCTTCTTGAGTCGCGCCTTGCTTTTTTAGTGCCTGTACGAGTGATTTTAATATTTTTTTGTTATTCAGTTCAACAGATTTGGTTGCCAAAGTATGACCATTTTTTGTTGACCAGAGGTTCGCTTTTTTATCTGCAAGTAATTCTATAAACGTTGCATTTTTGTTGTTTGAAACTACGTACCAAATAATTTCTGTGGCAACATTTTTGTTGAATGTAATACTTGATTTAATAAGATTTTTGAATGCTTCGATATCTGTGGTATCTATGGCTTTTAATAATGATTTTTTTTCAATATTTTCCAATTCGGGGTGTTTTGTTTTTTGTGTGTGAGCCCAGATTAAAAAAAGTGTAATAATTTTTGTATATCCTTTTCCAGCGGCATCAACAAGTCGTTGACTTATTGGTTTATCATTGATTAAAAATAAAAGCTCAAAAATTTTTTCAGTAATATTGGTATCTTCTCTAAATGCATTTGCAAGTCCAAAAATGAGATGAGCTTTGTCGTGTTGGCTCAATGATGATTCTTTTTCTTGTACAATTTGTCGTAAAACTATATAGCTTGTTTCTCGCGGAAATGCTTTTAAAAATTCAATAATTTTTTCAACGCTGCCCGATATTATAAAAGGGCGTGTAAGTGGTAGCAGCTCATGTATTGGATTAAATGGACGCTCTATAGACGTTTTATTTGATATGCCTGCTATATAAGTACATGATAAAACAATATCGAATAATATAATTTTAAAATATTTATTAGCCATGGACGCGCCTCTTTTTTTTAGAATAATTATAATATTATTATCCTGTTATTTTTCTCTATTTTTAATTTTATGCTGTTGCAGAGAAAATTCCAAGCTTATTGTGATATTTTGTATGTTTTGAATGTTATTTGGTTTATTACGTTGATTTACTGTTTTAGAATTGAACGAAAAATACCTAAAGAAACTACAGCGGCTTGTTGAGCCCTTAAAACTGTTTGAGTTAGTTTGCAAAATGTGAAACCATTTTCATGTAGTTGTTGTTTTTCTTCTGGGAGAAGATCGGCTTCAGGTCCAACCATGAGCGTAATGTGAGATGCTTTTGTATTATTAATTTCGGTAACAACAGGTAATATGTTTTTTCCGTCCGGGTCAAAAAATAGTCGTGGTCCTGAATGTAATTCTGAAAGGGTATCTTTTAATAATGTTGATTTATGTAAAACCGGAAATGAAAAGTTTTTTGATTGTTCTGCCGCGGCATGAATAATTCGTTCGAGTCGTTCAGGAGAGCGATTAATATTTTCGGATCGGTGTGTTTTTCCTGTAATAATTGGAATAATTTCTGATGCGCCGATTTCGGTTAACGAATAAAGTGTTTCCTTAAATGCATCTCTTTTTAATAGTGGCAGAAGGAATGTTATGTGTGGCTTGCTTATTTGATTTGGCTCTATAGAGATAATTTTGCTGGTAACAATATTTTTTTTGGATGTTGAAACGAGCTGGAACACAATATGCTGTTTTTTATCAAAAATAATATACAACTCATTTGGTGATAATCTGAGGACATTGCAAATTCGATGAAACAATTGTGAATCATCAATAGTTATTACGTCATCTTTTGAATGTAGGCTTGCAAGTTCAGAAGCCCTTGCAAAAAACAGTGCGAATTGATGCTTTGAATGGTCTTTATGCATACTTAACCACTTATTCTGTAGATGATATTTTTTGCAAACTGTTTTTTATTTTTTGTTCCAGATCAATATATCGCATAAGGATATATGTTCCAAAACGTTGCCCCCATTGAATTATTGCAGGGCTTTCTTTAGGCTTTTCTTCAGGGATAAAGTCTAATTCTATGTTCATTGTTTCTTCAAGTAATTTGTCGAATTCTGCTTCTGCATCAAAGCTTTTGTGTAATTCTTTTTGAGCATTATTTGTATCTTTTCGGTTTTTGAAATAATTTTTTATTCTGTTAAGCGTAGCCATTGAATATGATATGGTTTTGATAATGGCGCTTTTTCCTGTTGATAACCCTGCTGCTGTATAGTGTGAAATCATAGATGCTGTAAGCATTACCACGTTTCCGATTTGTTTATATAGACCTTTGGTTTTTCTTGTATCCCATTTTTTAAATAAACCAAGAGTCTCTACTTCTTTTTGATCGAATGTACGAGAAAAGAGGCCTTTGTCATAATTAAAGCAACTATCGCAAACAAACGCTCCGCAAGCAGCTTTTATCGGTGTTTCAGATAAGAACGAAAGCGTGTTTTCTTTTTCGTCTGAGTCGAGTTGGCATATTAGGATTGTTTGCCAACTCCCTTTGTTCTCAAGATGTTCTATGGAAAAGTCAAATGTTTCAAGTGATGAAAGTTGTTTTATGTTTTGTGTAATAAGCGGTGCCCATGAAAGCAAAAGATCTAATTCTTTTTGTTCCTGTGTTGTAAGGATTGCCAAATAACGTTGATCTGTGGGGTAGAAAAACAATGACGATGCATTTGTTGTTTTTGATAATTTTATTTTATAAAGTGTATGCCCATCGCATATGTCTGTTGATAGTTCAACAGGGGTGTCCTTTATTTCATCAAAAGAATATCGTTCGATTTGTATATGGTTGTCCTGTAGCGTAAATAAGAGAAATGATGTTGATGTTGTATCGTGGTCATGTGCTAAACCAACATTATGAGTTGCTATTGTTATTATAAACGTAAATAGTGCGAAAATGATTTTAATATTCATACATTTGGTCCTTGTTAATGGTTGATCTATTCTATATTAGGTTGCATTAATTAAAAAAAAAAGGCTAGAGGCGTGATTTTTTAATTAATCATCATTAAGTATTTTTTAGGTCTTCGATATCATTTATTAGTTGATTAGCTCTGTCCATTAATCCTGCTGCTAAAGTTTGAGCGGTGTTTCGCAACTTATATGCTTCATCTTCAAGTTTTACGAGATCTTCTATTGATTGTTTTCCATTTAGATTTTGCCATAGTTTTTCTATATTATCCCTTAACGTCTTTTTTGGATCCGAGTATTCTTCTAAAGATGAGCAACATATATAGTTATTCATCATGAATAAAAGAATGTAAAGAATTTTTCTAACCATATATTTCATAGTCTTTCCACCTTAGTAATTGTTTATGGTAGTTCTTTTGTTTACGTTATGTTTATTTATGTGCTATTGCAATAATTAGTACGCTAAATAGAAAAAAGTACTTTAAATATTACAAAAAAGGTGAGTATATGCAAAAGAAACCGTTGGTCTTAGTTGTTTTAGATGGATTTGGTTTTCGTCTTGAGCATGACCATAATGCTGTTTATCATGCTCATATGCCAACGTATGACCATTTGTTTGCGCATTATCCTCATGCATTGTTAAAAGCTTCTGGATCTGCGGTTGGGTTGCCCGATAATTATATTGGAAATTCTGAAGTTGGGCATCAAACAATTGGTGCCGGTCGTCCAATAAAACAAATTATGACACGTATTCAAGATGACATTGCCGATGGAAGTTATTTCAACAATAGTCTGTTAATTGAATCATTAAAAAAATTGGATAAAACAAAAAAACTACATATTATGGGATTGCTTTCTGATTCAGGTGTTCATAGCCATGAATCTCAGTTTTTTTCAACGATATGTCTTGCACATGATCTTGGCATCAAAAATATTGTTATACACCCATTTTTAGATGGTCGTGATGTATTGCCTTGTTCTGCGGCTTTGTATTTACAACGGCTTGATGATGTTATGAGTAAAATCGGTGCAGGATTTATTGGATCTTTAAGCGGGCGATGGTATGCAATGGATAGAGATGGAAATTGGCAGCGAACAGAAAAGTGTTATAAGGTTTTGACTGAAAAGCAGTTGCATAAATTTTCTAATTGGACTGATGCTCTATCTTATTATTACGATCAGGGAATTACTGATGAATTTATTCCTCCAATACAATTTTCTGATGAATCATTAGTTGAAGCGGGCGATGGAATTATTATGCTCAATTTTAGAGCAGATCGTGCGCGACAGTTAACCTTTTGTTTTGTAGATGAACATTTTAATAAGTTTCCTGTAAAGAAGATGAAATTGGCTTTTTTTGTTACCCCCGTGTTGTATAGTAAGGAAGTGCAGACAACAGTCCTATATCCACAAGAAGTTATTCATAATACACTTAAAGAATCATTAGCGGATGCAGGCAAAACGATGTTTTCTATTGCCGAGACTGAAAAATATGCTCATGTTACATATTTTTTTGGTGGAGGAAGAGAGTTGCCATTTAACGGTGAAGAGCGCATATTGATTAAATCAATTCCTGTAAAAACATATGTAGACCATCCATGTATGTCTGCAGCGGAAATTACTGAGTCAGTGATTGCGTCATTAGAAGGTGATCGAAAAGATTTTTATCTCATTAATTATGCCAATCCTGATATGGTGGGACATTCGGGAGATTTTGAAGCTACCGTAAAAGCGTGTGAATGTGTTGATAAGCAGTTAAAAAAGCTTTATGAAATAGTTGTAAAAAGGTTAAACGGGGTGATGATAATAACGGCTGATCACGGAAATGCAGAATTTATGTATGATGAAAAATCAATGCAACCGCATACATCTCACACGACAAATGATGTTCCATTTATTTTTGTAAAAAAAGGATATGAAAACAAAAAGTTAACATATCCTATGAAAACAATTGCTGACATAGCACCATGTATTCTTAAAGAAATGAATATTCCGGTTCCATCAGAAATGAAGGAGCGCTAGACATATTTTGAATAATATACATATCCATCATCACGCTTTTCTTCATAAAAACCAAGCCGTGCATATAGTTTTTGCGCTCGTATATTATCTGTTCGTGTAACAAGATTTACCGTATGAGCACCCATTTTTTTAAGTTGACTTAGTGCGTGATTTACTAATTGAGATGAGTATCCTTTACCGCGGAATGGAGGATTTATTGCCAAGAATAATAGAAAACCTTTTGTGGGTTTTTTCATATAATACGCAACAAAACCAATCAAAGAGTCATCGGAACGCATTACATTAATGTTCAGTTTTCCAAGGTATTTTATATCTTGGGTTGCCGCGCGATATTTGAGCATAAATTCGACAGAATAATCAGGGCTATTAAGGAGCCAGTAGCGATCTCTTGTGAAAATATCAATGATATCTTGTGTGTCACGAGTATCATCAAAAACCAGTATGTTGTCTTTTTTTTGCGAGTGCTGATAAAAATACCAATAACCGATTCCAATAGATCCGACAAGTGTACTTATCAGCAAAATTATAGTCCATCCAATTTTTTTTTGTTGTACCATTGTTTAATTTTCCTTATATACAATTTTTTTAAGCAACAATCCTTGTGCTGGTGCCGTTGGTAAAAGTTGTCGGGGATCTTTTTTTTCAAGAGCATCTGGTAGTAATTCTAACGGCAAATCTTTGGATGAAACTTCAAGTGCAGCACCAACAATTCTTCTTATCATATATCGTAAAAAAGATGGACCTTTAATTGCAATTCTATATACGCCATAGCGTTTAAAATGCTCAAGTTTTATTGAGTTTATGGTTCGGATTGTATTGGAGCGTTCATTTCCTGTGCAAAATGAACGAAAATCATGAGTGCCTACAAAAACCTGCAAAGCTTTAACAAGTTTTACCGTGTCGATTTCATAACGATAGAATGTTCCATATCTATGAACAAAAGGAAGAGGGCGCTTAAGAAAAAAATGGTAATAATAAATTTTGTAATCAACGTTTTTGAACAACCTAAAATCATCTTCAGCAGGCTGAATAGATCTAATTAAAATGTCATTGGGTAAAGAGTTGTTCCAGGCAGATAATAATTTTGATATAGGAATATTCGTATCGGTTCTGCACTCAGCGATTTGACCAAGAGCGTGAACACCACTATCTGTTCTGGATGCTCCGACAAGAGTACCCGGAGTTTGAAACGTTTTGTAAAAACATTTTTGGAGTACTCCAGCAACCGTTTTGGCATCAGGTTGAACCTGCCACCCATAATAATCTGTGCCGTCATAAGCGATTGTTAATTTATATCGATTCATGCCGGAGTACTATAAACAAAATTTAGGACATAACGTATGGCAACAGTGCCATAACACGACCTTTTTTGATTTCGTCGGAAAGTCTTCGTTGATGTTGTGCACATACACCAGAGATTCGCGAAGGCAAAATTTTGCCACGTTCAGTTAAAAAATGTCTGAGCATGTTACCATTTTTGTAGTTAAGCAACATTTCTTGTTCTGCACTTGCACAGAAGCGGCAATGTTTACGAGAACCAAAAGAATTTTTTCGGAATCGTTTCTTTAAAAGGCGTGAGCTAATTTTTAATTTTATTTTTTTTGTCATTTTTATTCCTTGTCAGATTCTTTTTTTTCTGTTTTAACGTTTGTTTCGGATGACTTTTCGCTTTCAGGCTTTGTTTCTTCTTCTTTTTTATCTGTATGTCTAGCTTTTGTTTTTGTAGAAGAAAGAAGACCGTCCATTTTATGTTCTTTCAAGAAACTATCAACATCTCGCGATGGAGTCTCTTCAAGTGATGGTGGTCGTTGATATGCCAGTGATTCTTTTGGAGAAAGTGCCGAAATCATGTTTCGCATGACAAGGTTTGACATTTTAATTTTTAAGAATGATTTTATATTTTCAAGCAATGATTGTGGTTCATCAACCTCAAAGCGACCCAAAAAATACACACCATAATCGTTTTTTCTAACTGGATATGCAAGTCTGTATTTGCCCCATTTTTCAAATGAAACAGTTGTTCCTTTTGCGTCTTTAACGAGATTATCAAGATTTGATTCGAGAGATTGCGCCTCATCTGCTGTGATTTCAGGCACGGTTAATAGGAGTATTTCGTAACGATGCATGTAAAAGTCCTTATATTACACTAAGTGGAAGTATTATAACTCAATACTATAAAACATAAGAAGTATGTCTTATTTAGTATAATAGCCATATCCTACAGAAACTGTCGGAATATGGACTATTTCTTTATATAAGAATAGCAAAAAGGCCAAGAAATACTAGCCTTTTTGCTATAAACTTACTTATTAAATGAATTTTTGTTGTCTGTGGATTACACGACCAATGATTCTGAAGTGATCTTTACCACGAATTAAAGCAACTGGTGGTTGTTTATGATTTACTGATTCTAAGACGATAAAATCTTCGGTATAGGTAACCTGCATTATTGCTTTAACCGGTGTATCATTTCCGTATTCAACCGCTGCGATATCGCCAGATCTCGTCCAAGTTTCAGGAGAAACAATAATGTAATCACCTTTGATGAAATTTGGAGCCATAAGGTTGCTTTCAACGCAGAGTGCAAACATTGATGGATCGTTTGTATTTAAAATAGGAACAAAAATATCTTTATATCCTGTTGTTACCTGCATAAGTTGGTTATTATATGGAGAAGGATTTGAGGGGATTTCGCCGACTACAGGAATAATTTGTACTTTTAATTCAACGTCCGACTTTTCCGGCATGCTTACATTGCTGTCAATATTGTCAGTTCGTTGCCTGCGTTGTGCAAACAAATCTATTGGGCTAACTTCAAATGCGTTTGCTAATTTACGAAGCGAATCTTCATTCCAGCGTCTTGTGCCATTTTTTATATGTGTCAGGTAACTTTCTGACATTCCGGTCTTTTCAGCTAGAATTTTTGTGGTCCAACCTTTTTCCCTGAGTAATTCTTTTACGCGTAACTCAGTGGAAGAAGAAGACATGTACCCTTTCTGAGTAGACTTTTTTTGTTCAGGTGATGACATGGTCAACTCCTCCTGTTATCATTAGAAATATAGATAAAAACAACTGCCTTATTTTCTAATTGTACTCATATTTATAAAGTTGTCAAATGGAATAGTTGGCATGGAAACAAAGTATAGTAGCACTAAAATCTCCGGTTTTGTGCAAAAAAATTCGTTTGAACTGGCTGCATGGGCTAATAATCAGGTTGTATGCGGTATTGATGAGGTTGGAAGGGGCTGTTTAGCGGGTCCCTTGGTGACGGCAGCAGTTATTATTCCTTCCGGGAAAAGTGTTGAAATGCTCAAAGACTCAAAAATTCTGACTGAAAGACAAAAGTCCCAGGCTTATACCTGGATTATACAAAATTGTTGCTATGGTGTTGGGATTTGTGACAATTATGCAATAGATAAGCAAAATATTTGGCAGGCAACGCTTTCCTGTATGAAAAAGGCATTAATTCAGTTATTGTCTACTTGTAATCAAAGACCTGTGTCTGTATTGGTTGATGCTATGCCGTTACGGCTTTTTGATATGGCATGCAATTCTACTCCTGTTTATTATTTTAATAAAGGTGAGGGTAAATCATGTTCAATTGCTGCAGCTTCAATCGTGGCAAAGGTTACTCGTGATGAAATTATGAAAAAATTTGAAGCGCTCTTTCCAGGATTTGGTTTGGCTGAACATAAGGGCTATGGTACTAAAATGCACAATGATATATTAAAAAATAAAAGATCATTAATCATTCATAGAAAAAGTTTTTTGAATAATATTAATACATATAAATACGCAGACCAAAAGGATGAGCTTGATGGACAACAAAGTATCATTGGCTTTTAATTCGTCGCATGCACATAATATGAAAAAGCCCTTTGCGGAAGTTATAGAAAGTTCTTTGCAGGGATGGCTGTCTCAATGTTGGCGGTGGAATGATTTTCCGGCATTTGGTTCATTGGCTATGGTTGAAACAAAAAAACGAAAGCTTTTTGGGATTGTGCATCAAATTCAAACCGGTTCTATGGAACCGATGCGTCATCCTTTTCCATATCAAAAAACTGAAGAAGAACTTTTGAGGGAACAACCACAAATATTTGAGTTTCTTAAAACAACTTTTTCATGTTTGGCGCTTGGTTATTATGAAAAAGGGAAGATAACATATCTTTTGGCACCGGAACCGCCGCAAATACATTCTTTTGTTTCGATAGCTGATAAAGAGTTGAGTGCTCAGTTTTTTTCAAATGTTCAGCATTTACATCTTATTTTCAATGCTGCAAATCAACTGTTTAATGTAGAGGAGTTGTTGCTTGCCATGCTCAAATTTCAGGCTGAACTTGGGATGATGAGCAAAGAAAAGCTGACGCAGTTTATTGAGTCATTTTCATTGTTGACGGGGAATGATTATCGTCGTTTGAAATTATTTTTGCAACGAGTTGAGAGAAATATTAATTTTTAGCTTAATTGCAGTAATAATAAAGATAGATTAAACTTAATGTTTTATGATTGTTTAGGGGGACATTATGTTTTCAGGTTTAAAGCAAAAATTTCAAAAAATTTGTAATCAATTTACGAATAAAGCAAAAGAGCTTTTTGGATATTCAGTCATAGACGAAAAAGTTTTGAAAGAGCTCGAACGCCTTTTGATAACGGCAGACACGGGTGTAAAAACAACCCGGTTAATTATCAATCAGCTCAAAAATGAAGTCAAACAAGGTTCTATTAAAGAAGGAAAAGAGCTTAAAGATGCTCTCGCAAATCAGCTTGAAAATCTGCTTGAAACGGTTAAAGAAGATGCTGCATCTATTTATTTATTGGTTGGTATTAATGGAAGTGGAAAAACAACATGTGCTGGAAAATTGGCATACCGTTTGAAAAAACAAGGAAAAAGAGTTCTTATGATTGCAGCAGATACTTTTCGAGCGGCTGCACAAGAACAACTTAATACATGGGCTGAAAAAATAGGTGTTGCTATTGAATTAGGTAATCCTGGTCAAGATCCTGCTGCGGTTGTTTTTAAAGGGATGCAACGGTTTAAAGATGAAGATTTCGATGTTGTTATTATTGATACTGCAGGACGCTTGCAGACAAAATCGAATCTTATGCGGGAACTCGAAAAAATAAAACGTGTTGCCGAAAAACAAGTTCCTAATATGAAGTTCTGTACGCTTTTAACTGTTGATGCCATGCTTGGCCAAAACTCTTTGGAGCAAGCACGCATTTTTAATGAAAGTACAAAGCTCGATGGTGTAATTTTAACTAAAATGGACGGAACGGGCAAAGGTGGAATTGTTTTTGCAATTTCACAAGAGCTTGGAGTTCCTATTTACTACTTATCTTTAGGTGAACAACTGGATGAATTTGAGTGGTTTGTTCCTCGTGATTTTGTTTCTGCAATTTTGGATTAGTATACGCAAACTATTCTCTTGGATTGAGAGGTCGGAATATTTTTGTAGCACGGTTTTTTGTGGTTTCCGATTTGTTATTGATTTCGTTAATTAATTTTAATGGATCACCATTTTTGCCTCGGGTTATATAATCTAAAGCAATAACGTTTGGGTATCTATTTTTATATTTTCCACTACGACCATTTTTTAGAATATAGTCGACGAGCTTGCGAAGTTTTGTTGAATTGGTTGCCGGATAGACTACAGGTGTTGTAACTGTACCGAAATAATTGATTGTCCATAAGTAGTGTACTCCTCTTGCACCCTCTTTTCGCAGTTGTGCCGCTTTTTTTATGTCAAGTTCACCATATTGGTTTTCGGAGGTATGTATCCACTGGTGATAACTGTATTTTGAGCTTCCTTTGCTATTGAAAATTACAAGTCGTTTGTTTTCTTTGATCATCCAGTTTAGTGTTGGCCATCCATCTTTGTCTTTAGGGTTCCAGTCGCTTGGCTTTAATATGAAATTACTAATGTTTGAACGTTCAATTACAGAATCAATAATTTTGTTGGGCGTGTAATTTTCAAGTTGGATTGTGACTATTTGATCGGGATGTTTTTGTAAAAAACTTTTTATAGTTATGAGAGTATCTTTTAAGGTCATTTTTAGGTTTTTTCCGAGAGGTCCATGCCACAGCATTGCTTCATAGTCTTCAATAGATTCTCCTGGTTTTGGTCGGGCGTCAACTGTTAAATCATCTTTGTTTGCAGGATATGTATCAAGCAGAAGAACTCTGACTCCTGATTCTAGTTGATCTTCTATCTTTTTATCCTGCTGAGCATAAAGATATCCGTATGCATGTGCCGCATGTGCATTATGTGCACCCAAAAAACAAACTTCATTGTATTTTAGTTTCGGATTGGGGTTTATGAATTGTTTGTCTGGTCGAATGCCTTGTCCATGGTCAATTTTTGTTCCATTGTAAAATACGTCAAAACGTTTGCTTATTCCATTTTCTAAAAGGAGCGACTTGCGGTTGATTTTAACTGATCTCATATTATAGAAGATGTTGTCCCAGCTTTCATGAGAAGCTGCAGCTACGTTAATTTGTTTAGTTTTATCGGAGTTATAGTTTACGGTTGCTGTAATTGGTTTAAATGTATTATTATAAATTGTTATTTTTGAACTGTTCAACATGATCGATGTGAATATTAGTGATGATATTAATAATTGTTTTTTCATTAGTATCTCCTCTTTATTTACGTGGATTAAGTGGTTTAAATATTGTTGATGCACGGTTTTTTGTTATTTTCGATGTATGATTGATTTCATTAATTAATTTAAGTGGATCACCATTTTTGCCACGTGTTATGTAATCAAGGTTTATGACATTAGGGTATCTCTGTTTATATAATCCCGTTTTAAATTGATCTTTTTCTTTGATATAAAGACCATTTTTGAATATATAATCAATAAATTTACGTAGTTTATCCGAATTTGTAGCGGGATAATTAACAGGTGAAGTAACGGTTCCAAAATAATCAACCGTAAAGAGATAATGTTTCTTACGAGAACCTTGTCCGCGCATTTTGGCAGCTTTTTCTATATCTAATTCACCATATTGATTTTCAGAGGTATGTGCCCATTGATTGTAACAATACTTTGACGATGTGCGACCGAAAGTTTTATAGTATTTTTTATATCCCCCCATTGTGCTATTAAATATAACGAGTCTTTTATTCTTGTTAATCATCCATTCTAATGTTGGCCACCCATCTTTTTTATTAGGATTCCAATCACTTGGTTTTAATATGTATTTGCTAATACTTGAGCGTTCAATAACTGCGTCTATGAGTGGCTCAGGAACATAGTTTTCAAGTTGTATTGTAATAATTTGATCAGCGTGTTTTCCTAAAAATTGTTTTATTTTAACAAGAATGCTTTCGAATGATATTTTTAGATTCTTACCGGTAGGGCCGTGCCAGAGCATGACATCAAATTTATCAAGCGATTCTTGTGGCGTCGGTAATGCTTCCTTTGTTAAATTTTCTTTTCTGACAGAAAATGTGTCAAGAAGAAGAACTCGAGCTCCGAAATCAAGTTGATCTTCAATTTTTTTGTCTTGTTGCGCATAAACATATCCATATGCATGTGCAGCATGGGCGTTGTGTGCACCTAAGAAACAAACTTCATTGTATTTAAGTTTAGAGTCGGGAGTAATGAATTGTTTGTCAGGCCTGATTCCTTGTCCGAGTCCAATTTTTGTTCCATCATAAAATACTTCAAACTTTTTTGTTATTCCTTTTTTTAACGCTAGAGACTTATTTTTAATGTTCACTGATCTCATATTATACAATACATTGTCCCAACTTTCATGAGATGTAGCATTTACTTTTATTTTTTTTGTTTTATTCGAACTATAGTTTACGGTTGCTGTAATTGGGTTAAACGTATTATTATAAATAGTTATTTTTGATGCCAAGGTCAAATTTGATAAAAATAATAAAAAAATAAATAGTTTTAGATGCTTCATCATATTTCGCCTTTTTTGAAAAAAATTTGATTCTCTTTTCACATTAAAAAAGAGATTAATAAATTATCAAGATATATGTATAATCGTTCTAAATTTACTCTTGTTCAACGTGAACTAATCCTCGTTTTTTACTTTGAATGAGCATTGCATAATTGAATAGGACAGCAACAAGTAAAAATAGTGCATTAAGTCCAAAACTAATAAATAAGCTTTTTTGTGCTATTATTCCATTGTTAATGAGTCCTCGTAAACTTTCGAAAATGTGTGTGGTTGGAAGAGCTTTAACAATAGGCTGTATCCATGTTGGTAATATGTTAGCAGGATAAAAGGGTGCGCTGAATGTTAATATTAGGTATGGTATTGACCAGATAAGAACGGCAATTTGTTGTCCGCCCCTCAATAATATTCCGGTTAAAAACAGTCCAAGTACTAATCCCGAAAAAATAATTGAAAGTATGAGTGGAATAATTCCAAAACCCAAACTAAAAACGTTCAGGCCAAAAATTAAATAGGCAACTAATGAACTCATGAGAACAACTAATAGTGATTTTCCGAATCCCAATATTGTATTTCCAATAATCCATTCTGCATGCTTCAATGGTGTTGAGACAAG
>Ga0180433_10006749_pt1 | contig 14925 bp, 14 predicted proteins | sample SS_ome_8_FD_132980 | JGI IMG/M metagenome (GOLD analysis project Ga0180433, IMG submission 132980) | Hypersaline lake sediment archaeal communities from the Salton Sea, California, USA - SS_1_D_1 metaG | ecosystem: Environmental > Aquatic > Non-marine Saline and Alkaline > Hypersaline >... | reverse complement strand
TGACTGCATCATTTGGATCAGTGCCATTGGCCAGGTTAGTGAGTTTGTTGCTGCCCATCGACTGATTGCCAGTAAAGGCCCGAGTACCATCAGCCTTAATATAGCTCTCGGCCAGCTTATCGTCACTAATGCTACCGGCAAGCTTAATGTTGGTCACTGAGCCATCGGCCAGCTGCGTGGTGTCAATCCCGCCGTCCTTAACCCCCAGCGTGCCGGTGGTATGGTCTACCGTGACATTGTCAACCGTAACACCCGCACCATTCGCAGTAACGGAGAGGGGCGCTACAGTAGCACCAGTTGTGCTGTCGGGGACGATAGTCAGCTTAGATCCGCCGCCACCGGTAAGGCCATTCCCCGGAACGGAAACATTGATTTTGTCCTCGGTAACCGCTTGGTCTTCGATCCACTTTGTCGCGATCTTTGACATGCCTTGTCTCCTTCTATGTGTAGAGAACCTCTACCTGGTCCCCCACAGACAATACGCCGTCAAGCGGGAACCCTGGCCAACGAATAGTCCCATCGAAAATGGCTTGGAAGTCAGTACCCACTTTTTGGCTTGGGGCGCCTCGGATCCTCATAATGACACGTAACAAATTGGCTGGCGGCTGAGGGAGCATAAAACCTTTACTGGCTATATCTAAAGCCGTAAGCGTGCGATTGTAATGCTTTACCGTGTTCCCATTCAACCACTCCAACGCATCTGTTGCCGTGGCACCGGGTACCGTTGAATCGTTGTCGATGTCATCCGTCCCAATAGGAGGATGAATAAGGCCAAGCAGTTCCGGTTGCACCACAACTGAAGCTCTTTGCGCACTATAGTTACCGGCCCAGATCCTTCCGGCCGTGATAAGTGCGTCAATGTCCGGATCCTGAAGGTGCACATCCGGGATGCTACGAGTCTCCCCGGGGGCTAGCGGTATGGCTGGCCCCACAAGGTAATAATGTATGTTTGCAGTGAGATTTGTAACGTCCATCCACTACTCCTACACCGGGGAATTAGCCCTACGCGGCGCCCGTTGTTCGGGCAACGGCTCCATGCTCCCCTCGTCTTGCTTGGCTCTTGTTGACTCGATTTCCGTCATTCTTTGCCGGATAGCTATTGCCAATTGGGGCATAGACTTGTCCATGCGTTGCAGATACATTTCGCGATGCTCCGGCGGCATAGCTAAGAGCTGCTGCGTGTATTGTTCTACCATTTGGGGTATAGTCAACATGTTTTGGTTGGCCTGCATCGCGTTGTCCTCTTCAGGTGCAGGAGGCCCACCGGAAGGCGCTGGTTGGGCCTCACCCTGCCCACCGGGTCCGGGCTGCGCCCCCTCCATCCCTGGTTGAGGTGCCATTTCTGACTGCATGGACTGCATAATCTTCTGCGCTTCCATCTGGGCGATGGCGCTGTATTTGGCCTGAATGACGCTTAGCTGTCCTTGGATCTCAGCGTTCTGTATTTGCGTCATGCCAAGCACGTGATTCTTGGTCTGCTGTTCCTTCTTGATAAGCTCTTGCTCGTCCGTAAACTGCAGATCATGCTCTTCTAGCATGGTGGTGCTCGAGACATTACCAGCCTGTTGCATATTAAGCATAAGCTGCTTGTATTGAACGTCATCTGCCATCTTGAACTTGCCCTGACGAACCTTCACCTTGGGAAGCTTAAAGAAGCGAGACAGCCGAGTGGTTAGCCACTCAAAGAATTCGTTGTGGAACTCGATGATAGTCAGGAAGTGATTTTCCAGGATACGAAGGCTGATGGAGCTGCCACTCCAATTCATTCCGCCGAAGATCATCTCAATCGGCACACCCATGCCGCCAGCCATTTCCTGCTCAGTAAGCTTAATTTCATTGGTTATCATCAAGGCTCGCGCATCGCCACCGAGATTCTCCACGCCAACGGGAACCGGCATAACGCTCACCCGGTTAGGGTCCTGTCTCCAGGCCATAATTTCTGCCTCTACCTTCTTCCTCCACGACCCTAGATCAACTGATACATAAGGGCTTGTGTCAGCGTTATGCTGCGGGAAGAGGATGCGCAGGGGCACGATGTGGCCAATTGCGATACAGTTTTTGACGGCACTGCCAGGCATGCAGAACGTTGCGTCCTCGTCGATACTAAAATCGATGTATGCCTTCTCTTTTTTCTCTTCAATATCGCACACCCTGGTGGCAAAGTAGTCCTTCCAGAAAAAGCCACTCTTGCCGCTCTTGACTTCTGGCGCGTCAGTATCGCCCCATAGCGCGACCAGCCTGTCGCGAGAACGATTGCACGCACAGGTGTGGTAGCTGGTTGAAGTCCTGATCTTCCTGCCGTCTGCCAGTGTTGATTCGGGGACACTATGCTTTTGCACGGTAGATATACATCCTAGATGCATGAGCATCCGGTAGGTATCATACGACAAATCCTTACTAGAAGACGCAAGGGTGGCCCTCCTGTCGTCAACGCAGCCGTCAGCCTCGAACAGCCCCTTCAGGAACGCCAAGCGAATTTGGTTGCTTGAGTTGAGAATCTCTTCCGGCACCCGCTTGTTCCTGGCGGTTCCTGGGATGAGACCCTTGACGAATTTCTTTGCCATCACATCGTGCACTTCGATCTTGAAGCATCTGTCGCTGCTGCTGCTCGAATATACGGCGGGTTCCTTACCAAATACCCTGCGCAGGGCGTCCATGAGCGGCACGGGGTCATCCTTATCACCCAAGGAGAACGACAAGCATCTGGCCCCGCAAGACCCGTCTCCCACATACCACCCCAGCACGTAAGCCAGGTCCTCGGACACACGGATATGGCGCTTCATGCGCATTGGCGACTTCTCGTCCCGGAAGAGCCGCTTGGCAACACGCCCAGGACTGTCGTGCGGGATATGCTCGCCACGCTCGAGGGCCTCGAAGCGCTGCGCCGTGACCTCGGAGCATGAACTATAGACATAGTCGTCCGTTCTGGTCATCCCAGAATACTTCGCCACGTCGATAGAATCCACCCCATCCGGGAGATATCTCGGATAGAGGAGATAGCTGCCCACCGATATGTCCTTGGCGGGACATGCCGCCTCCTCGAATAGGTGCGGATTTCTAAGTATCTTGGACGAGCGTTGCTCGAGCTTCGTATCGGACCTCAGGTTGGCCTGATTCCTCATGATACTGATCATGGGGTGCTGCGGCGAATATGTGGCCGAGAACGGTCGCAGTCCAGTCACCGTAATCTTTCGGCCCATCTCTCCATCGCGAGCATCCCGGTACCACTTTGCCTTAACTCTGCGCCAGCGGCCCAGGTGCGTACGAACCATATCCCCAACACTAACGTTATCTGCGGCCACAAGCCCATGCTCCGTCTCCAGGAGGCTAGACGGGCTGACGCACTCTTGCCCCTTCCGTAGGACCTGCAGGTAGTAGGCGAGCTTGATCACAGGGAGAATGATCGGCATGCCCCAACCCATATCGCTATCAGATATGGAAGCGCGTTTGAAATGGAACAGATTTTCGGTCTCAAGCTCTACATTCTTGCCTTCCTTGACAGCTTCCACGAAGACCCAGGGCACAGTATCGATATACCCTTCCTTCCCCGCCATGATGTTGTTTTTCTCTCGATTTGGGATCTGATAAATGTAAGTGCTCTTCCCCGTTATGGTGTTAAAGTCAATGCTAATGTTCATGGGGTTCCAACGCACGAGCTTGACCTGTTTGCGGTTCTTGATAGTCTTGTCAACCACCTTAAACTCTTGGTCTTCTGCCCTGCATGCCGGACAGTTCCCCCGAAACTTCCAGCGAGTAAACTTCCATTGCACCTTTTTGACGTTGGTCTTTTTACCGCAAACTGGGCACTCAAGCATCCGAATAAACGGGTAGAAGATAGACACAAAGCAATTGCCATAAACGTTATAGTCCAGATTGATTTCTATCTGGAAGCGACGAAGCTTGAGATTTTCCTCCAATAGGCGCTCCCAAACCTCGCGAGTTTGGGAAGAAAGCTCCTGTTCGCCTCGTGCCTTCTCGTATATGAGGTTCGTAATCGGGTATTCCGAAAGCTTGTATATCACAGGCGAAATGATGGAATTCGAGTAATAGAAATACTTTGTGTACCTAAACAACGTCTTAATCGACGGCGGGATATAGGTAGACGCTATATCAAAGAAGGGATTTGGATACTTAAATCGTCCCTTATTGTCAACGCTTTCCGCAACGCCGGACGGCACAGAAGTTATAGACATTTACCGCTCTCCCTTTCCGAGGACCCCGTCGGATTTCTCCCGCATAAGGTTTACGTAGTGCCGCACTGAATTTAGCCTGGCAAGCTGCACCCCCACTTGATCTTCTGCAACCTCAAAGTCTGCCCGGGAGCTAGCTCGGCGCCAAGCCTCAAAAACAGCCTGTTCAAGATCCGTTGAAATTCCCTCTTGCGCAAATGCCAATTCGGCAGGAAAGACAACGTACCCATGATTGATGCAGCACGCCCTTACATAGGCCTTTATTTCGTCATTGAACGCTTCCTGGCGGATAAGGGCTACCTCTTCAACAGCCCAAGCCATTTCACCAGGAGTGCATCCTTCCATCATGTAAAAGCTTGGTATCTGATGGTTTAGGGCTTTTACTATGTTTTCAAAAATATGCCACTCGGTCCAAAAATCATCCACCAGCAACAACGTCTTTACCGCGTTGATCTTTTCTTTGTTAACCGGATGGATATCAGTATGCATGTCCTGCTTAATGGTCTGCCATAGGGTCTCGGGTTCCCACCCGAGCCACTCCGTTCCATACTTTTCCCCGAGAAGGTCTCCGAAGTAACTGGCTGCCACGTCTGGGTTTATGAAGCTAGGGCTGCCGGTAAGGCTTAAGATTTCCGGGACCTGCTCTACTGCACCAGTCGTCACGATTACAGTTCCCCTGCCATTTCTACGATGATCTGCTGCTCAGGCTTCGGCAGGCTCTGGAAGATCTCCATAGGGGCCTCGGCGAATTCGTTGCAAAAAGTATCACTAAAGGCCTCTTTGAGCATTCCGGAATCTACGATCTGCTGCAGCTGTTCTTGGGTAATGGAGGCGCTGCCAACCTTGATTACCCTGGCAATCTTCACGTTCTCGAAAGTGCTACGATATGGATCCCGGATGCCGCGAGCACGGTCCCAATGACGGTCCAAACGGTTCGAGCGGTCAAAGGTTTCGAGCTCAGCGGCAAATTCTTCCGGATTCAAAGACGCTCGCTTCTCGAAAAGCGTCTGCAGGGCGCGAATAGCCATGTCGTCGCCGTCGAGCAAGCAAGTGCGCTCGTGGAAGGCGGACTGGACGAGATTACCAAAATCTGCTCCCGCATATTTGTGAATTTCAGACACGTCTGCCATTTTTTCGCCAAGCTCCCCTGCACGCCGCAGGACATTACTAGCAAACGCAAATCTATCTACTGGTTCAAATTGCATGCAGTGCTCTTCGAAATAAGCCGATGCCTGCTTAATTTGCGAGGTCGAATCAATTGGATAATGGTTTTCGAGCGCAAAATGACCACTTGACGCGATCTTGGGCATGGGCCCGGACATAGATCTAAGGTCAATCAGGTTCCCGCTTCCTGCGCTCTTTTCGAGGGTTGCAGGGGCCCCGGGAAGGCTGTGACGTGTTGCCGCTCGAGATAGATTGTCCCTGATGATGGCGCAGGCCTCTTTTGGCAGCTCGTCTGCAACATTCTCGAAATACAGCCGAGACAAGACTACGGCGTCCGGCGTGTGGACGGGGTATTTCCTAATGGCCCTGCCCGTCTTAGTAAGGAAAATCCCAGCGAACTGATCATCGGAAAGCGCAGACACCTTATCCGGGGGATCCAACCGGAGCGCACCAACCTTCTCGAGATTTGACCTAAGAAGATCTTTCTTTAGGTCGTCATACACGTCCAAGACGCGCCCTGCGATACTGAACATAGTGAGCCCTCCATTAGCATGCAATCGGCTGCCATAATTATATCTTGCAACGGCTCTCCAGTCAAGACAACATGTGTACCAAGCGAAAATTATGGCATAAGAAAATCGTTCTAAGAGCATCGTATATCTTTCTTTTAAGGGGATTATCGCAATGAGCGGAGAAGAAAAGGAGGGCCAGGAGCCCCAAACTGCTGGGGACAACAAGCAACCGAGAAGGAAAGGGCCAAAGAAAAAGGCAAAAAGCAAAGAAAGGGAACAGTTTGTAATTCTTACGGCGGCGGCATTTTCAAGAGGCGAACTGGGAGACGCGCTAGTCTGTGAAAAGTCAGAAATACTGGACACCATCTCGCAGATGCAGAACAGCGTGCCGGATACGGGCTTCGCGGTCTTCCGTCTTGGGCCCAAAGTGGAGGTAGAGACAACCGTGAAAATCACAGAAAAGCCATGATCGGAGAGTGGAATGAAACTGCTTTGTTGCAAATGTAACAACGAACACACATTCATGGCCACAGCGCAGGTAGAAATAGACGTCCTTGTCAACGGGGAGGGCAAAGTAATTGACCCTAGAGCGGCAGAACAGCCATTGGGCAACTTGGTGGTCTTAAGGCCATGGAAGTGCTGTATATGTGGAAGTACAGATATTACGGATACGGAGGAAAACGATGGGAACAACAGTACTGGAGAAGGTCCAGAAGATTGAGACCGAGATGAACCATATGTTCGTTGAGCGCCAAGATGTGATTAGGGGCTCAATCGTCGCCTTGCTTAGCCGGGTGAATGTGTTAGTGCTCGGTGCTCCAGGGACGGCAAAATCCATGCAGGCTCAAGAATTATGCTCCCGCATCGAGGGCGCCCAGTTCTTCCGCTACCTGTTGACGAAGTTCACGACCCCAGAGGAAATTTTTGGGCCATTCAGTCTCCAAGCGCTGAAAGAAAATCAGTATTATCGGCTTACCAAGAATTGCCTACCCGAAGCGAATATCGCCTTCCTTGATGAGATCTACAAGGGCTCCAGTGCTATCGCCAACACGCTCCTGACGATCATCAACGAGCGCATCTTCCAGAACAAAGGAGAATGGACCTCGGTGCCTCTGGAAACCTTATTTGCAGCCAGCAACGAAATGCCTGCGGATAGTGAGGAGCTAGGCGCATTCCATGACCGATTCCATCTCAAGTATGAAGTCCGCTATATCCACGAGCATAGCGGTTTTGTGCAAATGCTTCGTCAACGGTACGAAGAGGGAGAACGCTCAGGCGGAACCTGCATCACGCTGGACGAACTCAAGGCGGCGCAAACAGAAGTGAAAAGCGTCAAGATGACAGATGAGGTCTACGAGCTATACGACAAGATTCGCTTCAATCTTGGCGCCGACGGGACCGTACCTTCAGACCGTTCGTTCAATGTCAGCCAAGACATAATCAAGGCTGAGGCTTGGCTGTTGGGCTTGGAGGAAGTAATTCCTGAATGCCTAGCGATCCTATATAACGTGTTATGGGATGATCCCAAGCAGCAGGCCAGCGTGAAGAGAATCGTTCTCCAAGCGGCATCCAAGGAGCTCCTTGAGCTGGAAAAGGCCTACGACGAATCCAGAGAACTTATCCGGCCGCGCAAAACACAAGACGACAACGAGGAGATCAAGGAAACCTTGGAGGTCCGCAAAAAGCTCCGCAATAACCTGAGGGTCCTCCAAGAGGGCGTGGAGTTCGCCAAGAAGAAAGGACTCCCCTGCTTCAAATATGAGTCCATGGTGGAAAGCGTGAAGAATCGCATCTTCCAACTGCAAGCCGATGTGCTTGGCGAAGACATAGACGACATTATGGCCGGAGGAAGCCCAGATGGCCAAAAGAAAGCCACGAAGAAGAGCAAGTGATTTTTCTCGCTATATGGTAGATTGCGACCTATATGATCGCAATCACTTCGAAGCAATCAAAGAGGACTCAACGAAAATACGCCAGGCAGAAACAGAGTGCAAACCAAAATGTCCAGGGGTAGAATTTTTGTCGCAAGACTTCTATTCTGCTCTCTACAAAGCCGCACCCGAACAAATCGATGAACGCTTTGTAGACCCTGATTTGGAGTTGCACCATGAACTCGTAAAGATGCTCTTCGACCATGAAGAGTACACAAAGCTCCGCAGGTTTACTTTCCTGGACGAATTCGCTAGCGCCATCGGTCTAGTTCCTCTCATGAAGGAGCTGGTTGCCTCACTACCTGATCCGCCTCCAGAGGGAAAGAACGGAGGAGGAAAGGAGGGGGGAGAGGGAGAGGGAGAGGGTGAGGGTGAAGGCGAGGGAGAAGGGGAGGGAAAAGGAAAAAGAAAGCGAAAGCGAAAGCGAAAGCGCTTAACCGACAAAGAACGAGAACAACTCAAAGAAGCTATGAAGCAAGCCTGTAAAAAGGCGTCTAAGGAAATCGGAGACGCTAATTCCTGCATGAACGGCTGGGGAACAGAGCGCGGAGAAATCCAAAAGCTGCCATTCAAGGAAAAGATGAAGCTTCGAGAAAGATTAGCCAAGTCAGACAAAATGAGGCGGCTGGCAAAGATGGTAGGCCGCGCATCTCGTATGGCACTTTCAGCGCAAAAGACAAAGATCCAGCATGGCTCTGATGAAGTCTTCGACGTTGAGATTGGCAATGATCTTTCCAAGGTGCTGCCCAGCGAAAAGATGCTCCTAAATGCCTCTCCTGAAGCAGAGCTTGAGTTTATGCGACGCTTCGCGGAAGGCAAACTCATGCAGTATAGGCTGCGCTCGGTTATCAAGGAGCAAAAAGGCCCCATCATTTGCGCCATAGACAACTCCGGCTCTATGTCTGGAGAAAATGAGATCTGGTCTAAAGCCTTTGGCCTAGGGCTGCTGGAGATCGCCATCAAGCAAAAGCGCAAGCTAGTGATCCTTCATTTTGGGTCCGCATCAGAAATCCAACGTTTCAATTTTTCCCATGACGATGCGCCCATAGACAGGAAAATCGATTGTGCTGAGTTTTTCTTTGGTGGGGGCACGAATTTCGAGCGGCCACTATCGGAATGCCAATCTATCGTGAACGAAGAACTGCCCAAAGCAGATATCGTCTTCATTACTGATGGGTATTGCAATGTAAAAGACGCATTTCTGGACCAATGGGCCAATTGGCGCAAGCAAAAAGAAGTACGAGCACATGGTGTTTTCATTAACGATGGTAGTGAGCACGTACCAGAAATCCTGGAGGAATTGTGCGACAGGGTAGTTCATGCACGAGACCTACTTAGGACCGGCGAAGAAGTACAGATGGACCTGTACAGGTCTATCTGACGCAACGCATCCGCTTGGGGTGGTTCTGCTAGCGGCGGGGGGCGCCGGTACCCTCCCTAGGGTATCGGCGTTTTTCTGGTATAAGGAGTACAGTGTACGGCCATTGCTATGGAGGATCCGGAAAATGCAAGAAAAAGATCTTACTTTTGGCGAAATGCTAGACAAGCTGATAGCCCGGGCGGCGTTCTACCACGACGAAAATATCGTGGCTAAGGAATTACGCATGAACCCGGAGAACGGCAATATTACTCATGCCGTTCAATCTCCGGAAGGAGAGGTAAGCGTCCGAGAGTTTTCATTGTTGCCCTGGGGCCTTCGAACCCTTGGGCCCAAACTTGGTATCCCCGTTGGGTACATTCAGCGCTGCCCACCATACCTCAGGGCAACAAATGTCAACCATTGGTTTGATGTCATGAGCGACAAGGTTTTCTTCGTGCGTTTTGATAGCATAGACGGAGAGCCTAAAATCCGGGCCTTCCTTTCAGAGAAATACGCTGACTTCCCCAATGTGCGCCTGGCGGAAATGCTGGCGGAAAACATGGACGAAAAGTATGCTTTTACTGTCAGCTACACTGACGACGGCTGCAGGTTTACCGGAGAGATAGTATCCGGTTCAGATCAGTTTTCAGACGACGAACATGCCTCCGCCATCTGGATCGGAAACAGTGAAATCGGTCAGCATAAACTGACTTTCAGGACGATGCTCTACAACAAAGCCCTAAAAAGCGGCGTTATCCTGAAAACTCTGTCCGGGTTTGATGAGAAGCATATCGGCGACAAAAAATGGCTGGCCGGAAGCTTCAAGGAAGCGGTAATATCCATCATGCTACATTGCGCCAAGAACCTACAGTCACTACAAGATCTGAAAAGAATCAATCTGGAAGATGTCAACGAAATGCTGGACATCATCTGCGAGAGCAATCGGCTCACAGAAACTCACAAAAGTGCAGTAAGGCGTGCAATCGCAACAATACAACCAAAAACATTGTACGACGTTGTTATGGTGTTCACTGCGGCCAGCACAGACCCAGACTGTACGCCCCGCGAACGAGAAGCCTTGCAAATTGTAGGCGGAAACGTAATGATGAACGCAAAGCGTTATGGGCGCTGGAGGATTACACCAGAGCAAATGCTAGAAGAAAGGAAAACCGCATGACGGTAGCTGAACAGTCGGTCGATGTGACTCAACTCACATACAGGGACATTGTTCGTACCCACTTTAAGACCGTCCAGGAGCGCATGCGATTGGCGGCCGAGAATTTTGATCTTGCGCAGGAGCGCAAAAAGGCGGCTCTTGAGGAGGACGCCCATAAAGACCTAGAAAAGCAAGCCCAGGTACAGGCCAATCTGAATGAAGAAAGAGAAAAGCTCTTGCAGCGCCTAGAGGAACTAAAGGAAGAAGCAAAGAAGCCTGACGATACCCAAATCCCGCAACTTGTGGACTTCATCATCTTTTCTCACGATGGGATAAAGCTGACGTTCAAATGCCAGTATAAGGGCAATACTGAAGATGTTGAAATCGAAACCACTCTGGCAAACATTTTCCACAAATGCGGACGGGCCCAAATCCAGTCTATGAAGAAAAGCAAGAAGCGGCTTTATCTCGAAAAGGGCATAGACTTCCTGCTGGCCTTCCACAGTGATTCCATAATCAAGTACCTAACTGCACAAGAGTTCCATGATATCCGGGCCGCCTTCATTGGTAAGAAATGCATATCCCATCTAGAGGGGGTTGCCAGTAAAAACCAAATTACAGGCATTAGCATAAAGGCCAACGAAGACAATGCCGTTTCCATTACGATTGGCGAAGGGGAACACGAAATTCACGAGCCAATCGCCGTCGCAGCAAACGACGGAGCAATCTGGGCGTACGATCAGAAGGCTGGGTCATTTACCTGGCTTTGGTTCAGTAAGGAGTAGAAGCACAAACAACTGTATCTCTGGAAAGTAAGGATCATATAAGTGTGGTATATTAGTGGGCCATAACCGAAAGGAGGTAAAATGGAGGCCCCGGATTACGAGAGGATCCTGAAGACAGCACCAGAGATATTAAGGATGTCAAGCCAGGTCAAAGTTAGGGAGGATGTAAAGCAAAACATCCTCGACGTCGCTGACGGCATAATTTGCCTATCCAGTCTAGTTATGGGTGGAGCGGCTATGGTGGCGTCTATTTTGGCTGGGCAAGATACTATGTAAACCACACAATGGCGCCGACCTAGGATTGGGCCTGGGTCGGCGCTACGTTTTGTTGCATGTAATTTTGCTTTAGGTATCAGGTATAAGATTAGTACGGAAAGGGAAAGTTAATAGAGCTATCGGCCGGGGAGGCATGCAACCCCCTCTATTAGTTTTTCCTACAAATAGTCTCTGGGATCGCCGATAGGCCTTAGCGGGACGCCGCTAAGGAACTCCCGGAGACATGGATAACAAGAGAGGGATGTGGGCCACAATATGCCTGCATGCATCTGCGGCTCGCCCCATCCCTTATTTTTACTATGTACGGTTGCCAAACTGGTCTCGTGGCGGCACCGGCAGCGCAGTCATCATGCTCCTGTATTCAGCCGTATCGGCCACGGGTACCTTCGCGAATTGTCTGAAGGACAAGGCGGGAATGTAGATGATGAGTTCGGTGTTCTTTACTAGCTCCACATGAAACTTCCCGTCCTCATCAGTCTCAGCGATCACTGGATTCGTCGATATGACGGTCGGGTTGCCGAACTCTGAATCACTGAGATGATGAGGAAGGAAGTGAACTTCGGCCTCCACCAAGGGCCGTTGGGTGGCGTTGAGAAGTTGTCCGTAAACTACACAGGTCTCGGTGCCGAGTGGCGTATAGAATTCAGCTTCCTCGATGATACTAAAGTAGATTGTGTCCTCTCTCTGAATATGGTCGACCTCATATTCCCAAACACTCAACCACAAGCCAAGCTCAGCGCCATTAGCAACATTGTAAAGGGCACTATAATGGCCAAGGCTCGTCCGAGTGGCGAGGATGGGTCCACCCAGTTGTTCAACTCCTGACGAATTCTTAACTGAAGTGATCTGTACGTCGCCTGTAGCATCAATGGGTGCTCCATTGCGATCCAACAGGGCCAGCCTTATCTCCGCAGCATCCCCACGCGTAAAACGAAGATCTGCGACTTCAATTGGGTCTCGCGTATCAACCTTGAACTGCTGGCTTAATGCTAGTTCGCTGGTTTCATTCGCGTACCCGATACGTACGCGAACCTGAGCGATGTCGGACACATCAGGTTCGACATCGATCCCGGCGTCCCACACGAGGTTATGAGACACCCCATTGGGGGCGGTGGACAAGAGCGTCACACCGTCATGGGCGGGGTCGTTAGGCAGGAACGTGATGCTCCCGCCGTCGGTGAAACTACCATCGAGGGTATATTCCGCTTGGACCACATTCACTTCATTGAAATATGGATCACGTAAAACTAGCGGAATATCCACGATGGTCGTCCCGGCGCGTTGCTGCGGCGCCGGATATATAGTAAGTGTGGGCTTCGCACGTCGGTACGTGATAGAGGCGTTCGCGTTGGATACCTCAGCCGAAGCACTTCGTGCATCTACCCACACGGTCTTTACGCCTGCGTTGTCATTCCCACCATATCCACGGAGGTCCCACGCCAGCTTGCTCGTCGCAAAGGGTTCCCAAGCGGTCCAATCAAACCCATTGTTCGAAAAACGCATATCGACGGCGCCAGTCGCGTTGATGGTAAGGTCTACCAACAAGTCGCCGGTAACCGTGGCCGCGCCGTCAATCTGGAGTGTAAGCCCTGTAGGTGCTGGCATCAGAATGGGTACTCCATATCTCTGTTGATCGTACCATACGTAGCAAGATCCTCAAGTCCAAGCGAATCAACGTCTGGTATCTGCAGCTTGCAACTATACCCACAGCCCCGGATAGTAAACGTAATCAGGGCTAGCTTTGCCACTGGCACTTCAAACACGCCGTTTGAATCTGTGAATGCGGAAATCTGCTTGCGTGTAAGAATGTTCCCCTGGGCGAAGCGAGGTAGATCTTCAACTGAATCAACATAATAGACGATTTCGATTGGCTCTCCGTCCGCTGGATTGCCATCAGGATGTACAATGCTCCCCCGAATTAGGCAAACGTCCATGGGATCATATGGCAAGATCGGGTCGGATAGTTCGCCCTCGATGCTATCTTGATCGACACCAGAGATTTTGTAGTAATGGCTAAGCAACCCCGTGGGATCCGTGTAGAAGGAATCTGTGACCCCTGTCGCAACCTGAGCGTACGTTATGTCGTCCGCAGAACGATAAACGTTATACGATACTGCGCCCTCGAGCGCGTCCCACTCTATGCGCACTTCATTTACTATTGCCATGCTTCACCTGTGCTCTTACATTCCGTGGTGCGGGTAAAATGCTGCGCCTAGCGTTCTCCAGCGTTCTCCATGGCGAGAACACGCCATCCTTTCGCGTTCTAAAGCTGTACTTGGCCCCGGGCCCGGCATTTTCGTCCAAGAAATACGTGAAGTAGATGGATGAACCATGGGGATCCCTGAAAACCTTCTTGGCTTTCGTACGCTTCACCGTGTCCCAGCCATCCTCCCCCAATATCTGCTCTTGACCCGCGATCTCTCTCCGGAACTCACAATAGTCCGGCACATCCTCTGGCATAAGTACAGCCAGAAGGTATGAGCGACCAAAGATCTTAACAGAGAATCCGTGAGCCATATCAATCAAGCCTGGATATACATGACTTCTAGTGTATCACCAACGGAACTATCCGGAATTTGCTCCGGATGGACGCTAATGCTAAATACGTTCGGCGCGGTTTGCGTAATGTTGGCGCTGGGCAACTTGTTCCCGTTAAGGAACGCCCTTATGGACCCAGATTGCATATTACTCGTGGTGCTAAATGAAGTGCTAACACCATTTAGTTGTAGCGCAGGAATAGCTTCTTCGTTGTGCTGATGAGCTACAGATTCTACATTTATCATGCGCCCATCCAGGCCAACGAGGTCCCTGTCGTTTGGCACCACGGCATTCCAGGCGTCGCGCTTTACGTCAGCGATTGCGGCAAACACCTGTTGGAAATTACTGTAGATTTGGATTAGGTCATACATACTATTACTGACATCGACGGAAACATCCCACGCGGTCCCCTTGATGTCTGCAATAGTTGCAGTGAAGTCTCCAGAAAGGGCAGCAATGTCAGCTGCATTTTGGGCGATGTCGGTGATGTTGGTGTTTACTAGCCCAAATAAAGTAACGAGGTCGTACATGCTATTGCCAGGCTCAACCGACACATTCCAGGCTGTACCTTTAATGTCGGCAATAGCGGCGGTTACCTCAGAGTCCACTTCTGCCACGATAACGCCCTCCTTGAGGAAGGCGTTAATTGGCAAGTCGCCCATAGAGCTACGAATGCCAAATTTTATTAAGATCTGCTGGTTAGGGACACCGGATAGCTGAATCCATGGGTTACTATGCCACGTATTCCCGACAACAGATGTAGTCCCAAATTCATCATCCGTGATATCTAGAATGGTGATAGGAAGCTCACGCCCCTCGATGTCGTAAATAGCAAATACGGCGTTTGGGTCTTCTGCCGGGACCCCCACGTAGGCGTCATATATCGAGGTTATCTGATACCTATTGGAGACAACGGAAGCCGCCGATATCTCGTGGACTGGAGCAGCGATTGGTTTGTTGGCAAATTCGGCCAACGCATGCTGTACCGTATTGGTTGTCAGCGGGTTGGTCGT
>Ga0180433_10006747_pt1 | contig 14926 bp, 15 predicted proteins | sample SS_ome_8_FD_132980 | JGI IMG/M metagenome (GOLD analysis project Ga0180433, IMG submission 132980) | Hypersaline lake sediment archaeal communities from the Salton Sea, California, USA - SS_1_D_1 metaG | ecosystem: Environmental > Aquatic > Non-marine Saline and Alkaline > Hypersaline >... | reverse complement strand
TCGAGGGTGAAGGGGCGAAGATCGCCTTCAATAGCAAGTATCTGGCCGATGTTTTAGGCGTTCTTCATCAGGATAGGGTAACCCTGGAGATCACCAGCCCCTCCAGTCCCGGGGTAATTCGCCCCTTGGGCGTGGAGAACTATGTTCATGTGGTCATGCCAATGTTTGTTCAATGGTAGATGCTCTATAAAATCAAAGAGTAGGGGAGCAATGATGCTCCCCTACTCTTCTAAGTATTGTAATAACAAGGAATCGTAGCATTTATATCCACTTCATCATATGAAGCGTGGATACAATCAAGTATAATGTGTGTGTATGATAACCATCGATATAGGGAGGATGAGAGATAATCGCCTATGGAATGGAAGATGGACATATGGAAATATTATTACGTGACTCACAAATACCATGTAGTCTGCAATCCCATGAGTATAGTGAAACTCGACGAACTGTTTCAACTCCTGAAATTGGAACCCGAAGCTTATGTGCTGGACATCGCTTGCGGTATGGCGGAGATACTCACAAGGTTAGCTGAGCAATTCGAGGTGTCTGGAGTTGGAGTCGACCTTTCCCCATACTGTGTAGCAGATGCGAAACAAAAGCTTCAAGAACGAGTGCCAGATGCTCGAATTGAAGTTATCAACATGGATGGGGCGAACTACAAGCCTGAACGGTTATTCGACTTGACAATGTGTATCGGTGCTTCATGGATTTACCAGGGACATCGAGGGACCTTGAGTGCTCTGAAATCTATGACGAAACCAAATGGGCTTGTTCTCACTGGTGAACCTTTCTGGCTTAAGGAGCCGAGTGAAGCGTATTTGGCTGCCGAGAACCACACGCGTGATATGTTTGGTACACACTACGAAAACGTACTCGCCGGCGAAGATGAGGATCTTGTCCCACTGTACACAATGGTCAGCAATCAGGACGATTGGGACCGATATGAGACACTTCAGTGGTATGCAGCAGAGAAGTATGCTGGAGATAATCCAGACGATCCTGACGTACCAGAGATACAAGTTCGTGTCGCTCATGGACGGAATAATTATCTGCGTTGGGGTCGTGATACGCTTGGTTGGGCCTTATATCTGTTTCGAAAACCGTCCCATTTCGATTAATAGCTATACCCAAATGAATGAATAATGGAAGTAGATGCTGCTCTTGATTTCCAGTGATGGAATATAAACAAACTAAAACACTTTATACGTGTTAATTTGAGTTTGGCACAATGCTAACCGCCTCTTTTCCACTAGGCCACTCGTACGTCCAAGAAATCAAACATCCCGATGTTTGTTCAGTGGTAATAAATTTTGAAGCTAAACAATAGCTCCAGAATATCAGCGGCTAGGTATAACCACAACAGATAACTGAGGGAACTTTACACCACTAAGCCAGCTTGCTAAAGTGTCAGTTACTCCACAAGGCTGAACTGTACCACTTTTGATGAGTACATACACTCTAATGTTGCTTTGTTTCCCCTAGGATTTCTGCTACCTCTGCGCCCGAAAGACTATTCTTCTTGTTTAATTGATTAGCCAGTTTTTTAACCAATGACTTCTGTCTTCTATTGCTGAAATAAATCGATTTAACGATTGCCTTCTCTTTTAACACAGCATCCACTAATGAATCAATCACAACATCACTCGGGATATAGGTACCACTGTATTTACCATACATATTTTCTAAAAAAGGCGAGCCTGGTTGACTTCTAACAATAGCTGGAGCGAGTATATCTCTATATTCAGAAAAACCAGCTATATCGCAAATATCTCTAATATCCTCCTCTGCTCTTAATACCATGGGAGTATAATTAGGGTCAGTATAAAAAGGATTATACTTAGATAATTGTTTAGATAATCGTTTCTCAGAATTGTAATTAGGGTCAATAAAAATATTATCGTACTTAGATAATGGTTGTTCAGTTAAAAAAAATACTTCCTCAGCAACCCAACCGCCAAGACAAACACTTATCATGTTGGCCTTTGCTCCAGTGTAATGGAATGGTTGATCTAATAGGAAACTTGTACTTGCCCTGAATTCCTCATCGTCTAACATCATGTCCACCATTGCTCGTGTTATTCTTTCATTACCTATGATTTCATTTGAAAATATATAACCCTTGTTGCTTTCCCATTTATTCAACTCTCTTGCCGCCTGCTCCGCCTCATTAGGGGAAAGACCTAGTGAGATTAGTTTGTCAACTCTACGCTGTATTACAGTTGTATTTTCATCAATAGCCAGTTGTTTTATTATGGTTTTTCCACTGGTTGCGTCAATAGAGACTTCCTGTATCGTAATTCCTTTTCGTAATGCTACGAAACAATGCCCAGCTTCATGAATAGCAATAGCATTTAATTGCATCTTTATCACCCCCTAATGTCCTGCTAGATGATGACTTGATAGTCAATTTTAGTATATGACCTGCCCCCAGTAATTATACCACTTGTTAAGTTAGAAGTGCTGTCATTGCGGGGAGGACGGCTTCAGGAGCCGGCGGTCTTGGCCATTCATTGTTTACAAAATCCTCAGTAACCTAACCCAATTTTCAGCATATGATTGTTGTGACAGGAGTGGACATTGTGATAGTTCTGCTTTGGCCACTCTCAAATCTACAGCAAAAGCCATGCAAGTCAAGTAGCCACACTCTTTGCAGTTCGTCCCTGGTAAGAGCTTGTAAATATCCAAGAAATTTGGCAGGGGTCTTTTGCCCTTAGTACTTGGTTCAATCTCATGCCTTCGATTCCAAACGTTGTTGACCATACTAATGATATTGCTAGCTATCTCTTGAGCTTCCTCCCTATCCTCAACAGGTGCAATGGCAATCTCACACGACCTGAATGCATAGCTTCTATCATTGCCGGTCCATAGCAGAATGTTCGCACTATGATCGTAACTACAACCTTCCAACTCGGAATTCAGGTAAGGGAGCGCCTCGGTGATATCGTCTTGCAGATCGGCATATGCCTGATACCAGGCAGCACCCGGGAAACATGGGGGCGTCATTAACCTCAAGCTGTAGCTGCGAATCAATGGTGCAGACATCAGATAGCCTCCTCAGTCAGATCAGTCATACCCCAGATCTGACCTTCCCCTAGAAATTATACCACTTGTTGGTGGCCGTTAATTCTCAAGGCCGAAGTGTGCGACTTTTGATGAGTACATACAGACTACGCCGTGCACCTCCAGCCCTCCGTGTAGACATTCATCTTTGCCCCCCTGACAAAGCCAATAAGGGTTACACTCAGACTGGCAGCTAAATCCACTGCTATATCGGTAGGAGCAGATTTGGAGATGAGTAGGGGTATATTCCTTTTTGCAATCTTGAGCAGTATCTCCGATGACACCCTGCCGCTGGTTATTATTATCCGGTCATCTGTGGGTATATCTTTCAGCATGCATTCGCCAAATATTTTGTCGATGGCGTTGTGCCTGCCTATATCCTCGGCAAATAAGAGGATGCCCTTTGTGTCACACAGGGCAGCGCTATGAACCCCACCCGTTGCTCTATAAACCTGGGAGCGGTGCTGAAACTCTTTTGCCAGGGCAAAAACCTCACCGGTTGATATTTTTATCTGGGACTCCACCCTTGCCTGGTTTGTGACATCAGCAGCGCTATAAAAAGCAGCCCTTCTTCCGCCGCCTGAGGTTATAACCCGCTTGAATAAAGGCTCGGTGGCGACCCCCTTATCCCCCTCGGTTTCCACTCGCACCACGCCTCTGCGGTTGTCGAGGGTAATCTTCCTGATCTCCTCCTTATTTTCTATCAAGCCTTCAGAGGAAAGAAAACCAATAGCCAGATGCTTCAGGTCTTTTGGGGTGCAGAGCAGGGTCACCAGCTCCTGATGGTTAAAGATAATGGTAAGAGGAAATTCCCTGACGACCACATCCTCAAACTCACTCATCCCATGTTCAGTAACCTGCAGTATAGTGAACTTTTTTACCTCGTGCACCATCATTCACCCCTGTACCTTTATTGGGCCTTCGATCCTCATCGCTCCATGCTAGCACATTTTTCAAGAGTATCATAGAAGGACCATCAATGGACACTAAAGCTGGCTACTGAATATCTCCCTTGTTTTTTTCTTCGAATAACTTGACAAAATCGGTCCTCGCTTTAGATTCTTCCTCCTTTCTTGATTCCATTGCTCGCTTACCGAGCACGTCCTCAAAGGAATCCAGAGCGGGCTGGATGTTGAGAGGCTGAACAACATCTGCCACCGCTTCCTGAGTAAGGAAAGAAAACTTTGAAAAGTGGTTGTGGGAGTGGTGCACCGGCATCAGTATAGAGCGTCCCGGGATAAACTAGGGATTGAAACCGAGAATGCAGTTATTGCTGGTAACAGGATTGAAGTCTAGTCTTTGTTCGTATCCTTGAGGCGGCTTCCCCAGGGGACAGGTTCAGCACGTCTTCCTATTATGAAGCAAAAGAACCTCAAGAGCCAGGGGCACGGGCAAACCTGTCTCGCATGCTCCTCCACCGTGCTCTCGCCTGCCTCAGCAGTGTTCTACTCTCTTGGGGCAAACTCAGTATACCACCAGGCAGGAAGAAGATTATCAATATCAAGGCGCCGCCGTAGAAGAGGGGAGCAATCTCCTTGGCCATGCGCAGACCCTCGCTGAGACCAACCATCAGAGCAGCACCCACTATAGGGCCAGCAGGGTACATCAGGCCGCCAACGTAAGCATAGATGAATACAGTAAACGAATCCATCACGGTATAGGTAGCTGGGGACACATAATGCCAGTAGTGAGCCTGGAAGGCACCAATAAGCCCGGCAAAAAAGCAAGCTACGGCGAAGCACAGGATTCTATACCTCCATATGTTTACGCCCAAGTGTTGAGCCAATGGATCATTCTGGCGCATAGCATGGAAGGTCAAACCTATTCGAGACCGCTCCATCCGATACATAACCAGTACTGACACCACCAATATACCAAATATCAAATAAAAGTATGGAACCTGATCGATTCCGAAGTCCAATCCTGCTATCGACGGGGATGGGATATTGAGAACTCCGGTAATACCCCCTGTTAGTGACCTCCACATTATCACTAGGTAGCGGAAGATTTCGGATACAGCCATGGTAATAATGGCAAACATCAAGCCGGGAACCCTGAGAACAACGGCGCCGATGACCAGTGCAACGAGACCCGCCACTATGCCACCCATCAAGAGCCCAAGCCAGAAGTTCTCCAATACCTTTGTGGTAAATAAGGCCGCGGTGTAGCCCCCAATGCCGGCGAAGGCGGCATGGCCCATGGTGAATCGCCCGGCAATCATGATAAAGCGAAAACCATAGCCAAGGGCGGCGGCGATGGCCGTCATTGTCATCACCATCACCCAGTACTGAGAGAGGAGCTGTGGCAGTACAAGGAGCACTACTACCAAAATAGCAAGAAAGCCAATTGTCAATTGCCTTCGGGTAAAGGGCAGCCCCATTACTCGATCCATCTGCTCCTGCCTAGCGAGTTAGTCTCAGAATCATATTTATAACCCGGCCATTGGACGGCCGAAAAGTCCCCAAGGTTTCACTAATATTACTGCAATCAGCAACCCGAACATCGCGATGTAACCCGCTTGAGGGTTGACGAATGTGGTGAAGTAGCTCTCAGTCATCCCCAGAACGAGGGCGGCAGCCATGCAACCACCGAGGCTTCCCGGGCCGCCAATTACTATCGCCAGTATCCCTTTGAGTATCCAGGGCATCGCCACAGCGAGGTCGACACCATATATGGGAGCCATAACCCCGCCGCCTATTGCTGCTAGAGAACATCCAATAAACATGGCTAACCTGGAGACAGTGATTGGGTTTATTCCCTGTAAGGAGGCCGCCTCTGGATCTGAGGCCGAGGCACGCATTGCCCGGCCCAGCTTGGACCGCTGCATGTAAAGCGCGACCCCTGCCATCAGAGCCAAGCCTACCGCCATCACCACCCATCTCCAGTTGGACATGACTACGCCGAAGAAGTCGGTCGATCCCGCCCAAACAGCGCCCACAATTTTGGTCTCTGTTCCCCAGGCCTGTGTGGTACCGCTCTCAATCAACATCATTATCGCCACGGCAGCCACCAGACCAGCAATTAGATTGCCCTGGAATCGGCGGAATGGGACCCTTTCCAGCACTATGCCAAGCGCGCCGACGATGAACATGCCTAGGACCAGCGCCAGCAGGAAGTTAACGGCCTTACTCCCAACATCAATGCCGATGTCGACGAAAAAGAACCAGACGGCAAAGGCGCCCAGCACCAGGATGTGGCCGTGAGCCATGTTCAAGACGCGGGCCACGCCCAGGACCAGAACCAACCCCACAACCACCAGCGATATGAGTGCCCCCAGCAGCACTCCATTCAACATCGCCTGGAAAAATAACGCTACATCCACTTTTCAGCCCCTGGAGTTTCCCTCTTCTTCATCTGATAATCCATTTCACTTTCTTAGCGGCAATTATTTCATCACCTCACCCGCTTGTCAATGCTCCTACCCTGATACTCTCGATGCTCGTTATGCAAAACCTGCCCCTTGTTACTACTTATACTTGTCTCCGTATACCTCAACCGCCAGTTCATATACCTCGTCTGCGGTCATATCATATACCAAGACGTAATCCTGTCCCCTGATCTCATGAATCGCACCTGGCCACAGCAAGATACTGTTGATGCCGATCAGCTCCTCGCCGCCAAAGCGCATCTGGCCAACCCAGGTATCAACGGTGATCTCAGAGTGGATTGTCTCCAAGAGCATGTCCACGTCATCTACTGTGCCGGCTGCCTCCATCACCTGGGGCCAGATAGAGTGCATGATACCGGTGAAGTACGGGCCCTGCGACGGCTCTTCATTAAACCGCCGCTTGATCTCAGCAAAGAACTCTACCGCCTCTTGAGGCATGTCGTCTCCATACGGGTTCGGCTGATAGATCATCGCCCCCTGGTAATTTTCCCAGCCTATGTAGTCCATGTATGACTCGGCAAAGGAAATATAGGCAGTTTTGCCTTCATAGCCCATCTCCACCATCGGTTGCAATACCAACACATCGCAGAGAACAAGGTCAGGATCTTTGTCCATTATCTTGGTCGCCACGGGGTAAAACTCCGTCGTGCTAGAAGGGAGCCACTCCTCAGCCACTATATCGAGGCCAAAGTAAGGGGCAGCATCAATGGCAGCGTCACCCATGGAGTGGCCAAAGGCGCTGTCGGCGAAGCAAACGGCAACCCTCTTCACCTCGGGATAGGTTTCGGTCACGTACTTGAACAGCACCACCGTGTCCATTAGATAGTTAGGGGTGAGCTGGATGGTGTGGGGATGATCCGGCCCCAAGAGGTTTGGCGGTGCAGCCGACATGTCCATTATCACCCCTGCCTCTTCGCAGATAGTCTGAGCCGCTCCGGCTGCATCGGCACCGCTCTGGTGCATTATCTTCACCCCGTCCTCATAGATGAGCTTGGTCGCCGTCGCCACACCGCCGGCGCCAGTCCACATGTTGTCCTCACTAACGGTCTTAACTGTGTAGCGCTCTCCAGCAACAGTAAACTCGGGCATCAAATCATGGGCTACCTTAGACGCGTTTAATGTCGGGAGGCCGACCACGGTTCCATATATACCGGACAGTGGCAGCCCGCTCCCCATCTTGACCGTCTTTACCCCTGGGGTACCCCCATCCTCTCCTCCACCACCACAGGCAACGCCAATAACCAGCACCAGACCCAAAACCACAACCGCTATTGCTGATAACCACCTCTTCACCTCACACCTCCTCGGCCTCTTCAGCCAATTTAATATTTTGCCTCCGGAGCAGAATCGCAGTGCTACCTATAGACCTCAGCCGCCAACGCTTCTGCTTCTTCGGCGGTAAACTCAGCTATTACAACAAACTCGTTATCCCTGATCTCCGCTATGGGGGCAGGCCACAGTAACATGTGACCAATGCCATCCAGTCCCTCGCCCCCGTATCGGAGTGGCCCGAGCATGGTATCAAGAGCCTCCGTTTCCATGGCAACTATGATTTTATCAATATCATCTACAGTGCCCGCCTTCTCCAAGGCAGAGGTGTGCACTTGGAGTATCATAGCTCCCCACCATGAGCCCATCGTTAGCTCGGAACCATAGCGACGCTCGTACTCGGCAGCGAAATCCTTCACTTCCTGGGGCAGCCATTCCCCAAAGGGATTCGGCTGATAATTCAGAAAGCCCTGGATATTGTCCCAGCCTGCACTTTCGCCTAATGCGGTCATCCACAAGACATGGGCACCGAGACCCTCATAGCCCAGTTCCCTGAACGTTGTCCAACCAGAACCGGGAGCAATTTCAACCAGGTCTGGATTGGTGGCTACCACCTTGGTCGCCGTAGGATAATACTCCATTGTCCCCGGGGGCACGAACTCATTGGCCACCACTTCGAGGCCGAAGTAGTCCGCAGCATCGACAATGGCACCAGCGACCATATGCCCGGTGAGGTCATCGCTGTTAACCAGAGCAACCCTTTCCACCTCCGGGTGTGCTGTGGTCAGCCACTGGAGGAAGATCGGCGTGTGCACTAGATAAGTCGGGCACACCTGGAAGGTGTGGGGCTTATCTGGCCCGAAAGCCTCCAGCCCGCCGCCTGCTATATCGAGTAACACGCCTGCCCCTTCGCATATGCTCTGGGCAGCCGACCCGGCGTCGGCACCGTTCTGGTGCATGATCTTCACTCCGTCCTCATAGATGAACTTGTTTGCCGTCGCCACCCCACCGCCGCTGGTCCACAGGTTGTCTTCGATAATGAGATCCCAGCGGTAGCGCTCTCCAGCCACAGTAAACTCGCCGATCTGCTCATTTGCTAACTCAAGCGCTTGTTTAGCCGGGACACCGAGAAGGGATCCAGCTATACCGGACAGCGGGAGCCCCCAGCCAAACTTGACCTCCTTTACCTCCTCCTCTTCCTCCCCTCCACCACAAGCAACGCCGATGACCAGCACCAAGCAAAAAAATATAACAATTATTACTGGGAACCACCTTCTCACCGCGCGAACCCTTAACTTCCTGGGCTACCATCGCTTCATAAAACTGCCTATCTGCTGCTCTCATCCGCCCAAGAAAGCCCTTTTCACATGCTCGTTATCCAAAAGGTCTCTCGCTTCACCCTCCAGCTCGATCTTGCCTGTCTCCACAACGTATCCCCGGTCAGCTATGCTGAGCGCCATTACCGAATTCTGCTCAACGAGGAGAACACTGACTCCTGACTTGTGGATATCGGTAATGATGCGAGACACCTCTCGCACCAGAATCGGTGATAGGCCCAACGATGGCTCATCCAGCAACAGTAGCTTTGGTCGGTTCATCAGGGCTCGGGCCATAGCCAACATTTGCTGCTCGCCACCACTTAAAGTGACAGCCTGCTGGCCCGACCTCTCTTTCAGAATGGCGAAGCTTTGATAAATCATTTCCAAGTCTTCACCTATCCCAGCCTTATCCTTCCGCAGATAAGCGCCCAATATCAGATTCTCTTTTACTGTCATGTAAGGAAACAATCTCCTGTTTTCAGGGCAGTGCCCGATGCCAATCTTGACGATATCTGCAGCTGGTCTCCTATCGATCCTCTCTCCCATGAACCAGATCTCCCCTGAGGTGGGGCGATGCAGCCCGGAGATAGCCCTCAGGATAGTGGTTTTGCCAGCGCCATTGGCACCGATGAGAGCCACAATTTTACCCTCGCCCACCTGAAGCGTTGCACCCCTTACCGCTTCGGCGGTTCCATAGTGGACCCACAAGTCTTTAATTTCAAGCACTATAAATGTCCTTTGCCCCCAGATAGGCTTCGATAACCTCTTGGCTCTCCCTTATTTCTGCAGGTGTACCTTCAGCAATCTTGCGACCAAAATTTACAGCTATGATGCGATCACAAACACCCATGACCGCCCTCATATTATGCTCCACCAGTATAACGCTCAATCCCATATCACTGCGTATTTTTCTAACCCTATCCAATTGAAGTCGGACTTCCTCCGGGTTCATGCCGGTAACCGGCTCGTCCAGCATCAGTAAGTCTGGTTCAGTGGCCAAAGCCATGGCCATACCCAGGGCTTTCTGATAACCATGAGGAAGGTTAGCTGCACCTTGAAGCGCGATACTTTCTATTCCCAACGCCTTCATTATTTCCATAGACTTTTGCATGAAGCCAGCCTCTTCCTGACGGGTGTAGGAGGTATTAAATAATGTGCGCAAAAACCCGGCCTTGGATTGCATGTGGAATCCTGCGAGTACATTTATCACACTGGGGAACTCATTAAACAATGAGGTCAACTGGAAGGTGCGGGTGATGCCTTTTTGAGCTATTCTATGTGGCAGTAAGCCGGTTATATCTTCTCCGTCAAAGAATACGCGACCCGAAGTTGGTCGCAGAACGCCACTGATGAGGTTAAACACCGTGGTCTTGCCGGCACCATTGGGCCCGATGAGCCCGAGGATCTCCCCTTTCTCGACATCAAAACTCAGATCATTAACCGCGACTAGGCCACCAAAATGCTTGGTCAGATTTCGAACTTCGAGAAAGGCCATACTTTCTATCCGCTCACGATTAAAGCAAGAACCACTCTTACCAACCCACCCGCTTACTTGCTTCGAATATAATACATGCAAAAACAGACCGTGTCAAGGGTTTTTTCTTGCCGCCTGTCCCAGCGCCGCCAGGCTCAAAGGCCTTTCGCCATCTCTTAGTCCATCAAACTAGAGCCCCATTTCTGAAGCAACGAGATTGCGATGGAATCGGGGATCTCCTAAAGCGAACTCCCCCGCCTTTGCCCTCCGGTAGTAGAGGGTGGTATCCACCTCACTGCAAAAGCCATAGGCACCGTGGATCTGAATGGCCTCGGCTGTGACCCGCCGATAGGCATTTGAGGTCCAAGCCTTAGCCATCGCCACCTGCTTGGCGCAGGGTATTTGTTCGCTGATCATACATGCCGCCTGGTAGGTCAGAAGCCAAGCCCCATCGACCTCGACGAGCATATCGGCCATCTTATGCTGGAGGGCTTGAAAGCTGCCGATGGGGCGGCCAAAGGCCACCCTCTCTTTGGAGTACTCCACAGACATCTCCAGCACCGCCTGGGCACCGCCAACCATCTCGGCGCACACAGCCACCGTAGCCTGGTTCAAAATCTTAACCACGGGAGCACAGCCCTGGCCCAGCTCACCCAGGATATTATCTTTGGGCACCCTCACATCCTGAAAAATGACCTCACATTGCTTTTCATGACCGATCTCACTGATCGCCTTCAGCGGGGTGCAGATGATCCCCGGAGCATGGGCATCCAAGAGAAACAGGGTGATGCCCTCCTCGGTCTTGCCTCCATCGCCTGTCCTAGCCACGCATATCAGGTAATCGGCTACATTAGCATTGGGAACGAAGAGCTTGGTACCATTGAGCACGAACTCTTCCCCCTGAGCAGTGGCTTTGGTGGCAATTGCCATCGGCTCATACCTAAAGCCGGGCTCGGTGAAAGCCAAAGAAAGGAGCAACTCCCCCCAGGCTATCTTGGGCAGCAATTCTTGCTTCTGCTCCTCGCTGCCACACTCAAGAATGGTATGACCGCCAAGAACCACGGTAGCCAGGTGAGGGCTGGGGAAGTTCGCCCTCCCCATTTCATCGTAGAGGATGGCCAAATCCAGGGAATCGCCTCCAAGCCCACCATATCTTTCAGGGAAGGTCAAGCCGAGCCACCCCAGGTCAGCGATCTTGCGCCATAGCTCCGGGGAGTAGCCCTCGTCGCTGCTCTCCAGCTCCCGTACCAGGGTGCCAGGACACTCCTTGCTCAAGAAATCGCGACATGTGGTTCTAAACATTACCTGTTCTTGGCTGAAATCAAGATCCATAATTGCCTCCTTAACGTCTTATGGAACCAATAATGTCAAAGGAGAGGCTCATAACCTTACCTAGGTAGCCCCAGTCCCCTCTGGGCGATGACATTTCTCTGAATCTCTGAAGTGCCGCCGGCAAGGGTGTAGCCGGGTGCTGCCCGATACATAGTCTCAGCGGATCCCTTGAGCTGAGCCCACTTGGAGTCCCACTTTAGCGGTGCGTAGAGCCCAAGGATCTCAGTTGCCGTTTGTGCTATGCGCTGCGATGTTTCCCGCAAGTACATGGTGCCCATGGAAGTATAGTGAGGAGGGACGGGGCCCCGTGTCGCTGCCCAAACGGAGCGATAATTAAGCAGCCTGGCCACCTCAACCTCTATAGCCCGCTGCGCCAGCATGTCGCGAACAAAGGGGTCTTTTGAGAGGGGCTCGCCATCGACCTTTGTCTCTTTGACGAACTCGATCAGCGCCTCCATCATGCGCCGCTGTATTCCGACTTCGCCAATCCTAACCCGCTGAAAATCCAGAGACGCTGCCAGGTAATACCAGCCTCGGTCCCGCTCCCCGATGAGATTGAGGGCGGGAACCCGGACATCGTCGAAGAAGAGCTCGGCGATGTCAATGCTCCAGCCCATCATAGGTAGAGGTCTAATGGTTACCCCCGGGACATCCAGGGGGACGAGGAAGAGGCTTATCCCTTTGTGCTTGGGAACCTCGGTATTGGTTCTTACAACAACGATAGCGTGATTGGCGTTCACCCCGCGGCTGGAATACGTCTTCTGACCATTGATAACGTATTCATCGCCATCGGGAACTGCCCTGGTGGTGAGCGCCGCCAGGTCTGAGCCGCACCCCGGCTCGCTATAGCCCAAGGCTATCGTGATCTCGCCACTGGCAAGCCGCGGGAGGAAATATGCCTTCTGCTCATCGCTGCCCACGCTCTGGATGATGGCGCCCACTATGCGCTCGTTGTGATAGGCAACAGGGGCTCTCCAGTAACCCGATTCCTCCTCGAACATGGAGCCCTCCTGAACGCCGTGGGAGTACTGAAGCCCCAGCCACCCCTTCTCCACCAGCTTCTCGGTGAATTCGGGGGACTCGGGAGCCGATATGACCCGCTCGTACTGTTGCTCTATCCACTCCAGAAGCTCCCCACTGATCTCCTGTCGAAAGTAATCGTCGATCTCCTGGCGCAGCTTCTCTTGCTCCTCGGTAAATCCGAACCTCATGTTTTCACCTCTTCCTCATGCTCGTTCATGCCAATTATAGATTCAATTAGCCCCAGGGTCAACCAAAGCCCCATCAAAAGATTTGTGCTATAATCGGCGCGGGAGAGCAAGATGGGCGGAGGTGCAGCATCTATATCGAACACCTGAGCCTGCCCAACTGCGCAATAGGCAAACGTTAGCTTTCGCGCTTGAGGTGAGCCTAGTAAGGTCATAAGCATCAAGCGATAGGATATTCGCACTTGTAAGGAAGAACAATGAAAGAAGATATCTATGCCAAATTGTTAGATGTTTACATATCGGGATTCTATGGGGGTAGTCTTGGTGACCTAGAGACGTTTAAAGAAGCACTTACGGAATTCTTCACCCCAGAAGAAGCAGAGCTTGCAAGCCAGCTACTGCTCACCCCCGAGATAATAGGTGATCTATGTCAGAGGATAAGAAGGAGGGAGGACGAGGTCTCTGCGTTGCTGGAATCGATGGCCAGAAAGGGATCTGTTCAAGTGGGAGAGGTACAGGGGCAAAAAACCTATCATCTCTTGGAATGGGTCAACGTGATGGAGAACTTCTTTAGGAGGACCGACAAAACTGACCCGTTCGTGGAGAAGATGATTAAATGGTGGGAAGATCTCAAATTGAGGACCATTCCTTTTGAATTGAAACCGACCCCTCTCAGAACCATACCGGTGGAGGCTGAGATTGAAAAGGCCGGCGGTGTCCTACCCTATGAAAGCGTAACCCAAGTGATAATGAAACAGGATTACATTGCGGTGGCTGAATGCTATTGTAGGAAACCGAAATATCTAATTGGCCAAGGGTGCGGTAATCCGTTAGAGGTGTGTCTAGCGTTTGGCGACTACGGACGGTATCTGATCAATTATGGGTTAGGAAGAAGGCTAACGCACGAAGAGGCCCTTGCTCTTATCAGGGATTGCGAAGAGAGGGGTTTGGTTCACTCCACTGACAATATTCTGGATGTTGGCTGGGTGTGCAACTGTTGTGGGTGCTGCTGTACTGTCCTCGCGGCAAACGTGCACCTCAATCGAACGGATAGAACGATGTCCGGTTATATTGTATCGTTCGACCCCGAAAAATGCGCCGAAGCTGGTGTTTGTGGGATCTGCGTTGACCGCTGTCAGGTTAAGGCCATCGTCATAGAGAAAGAGGGGGAGCTGCCAACCATAGACTATGAAAAATGCATCGGCTGTGGGTCGTGTAGTTTTAAGTGCCCTGGCAACGCCCTCACCATGAAGCGAAGGGAACCGCCAATTGTGCCGGCCGAAGATATGAGCAAGTTATACGCAGCAATATACCAGCACATATCAGAGCAACTATCAGCCCAGCAGTAAAAGTCTTTATGCCATAACTAACCCCTATGTTTTCCTTCTTATGCTCAGTCATGAGCAGGCTGGTCAGTGTCTATCGTAGCCGCATGGTAGCGTTGAATTACCTGCGCTATCGTTGGTGAATAACTTGTTGACCAACTGCTCAATAGGCAAACATTAGCTTTCGCTTTTGAGGTAAGCCTAAGATGACTGATTTGTCATACGAATCTATGTGTGTGATGTAGTTTCAATCCCCCTCCGAGAGGGGTTGTGCTATAATACAGCTTGCGAGATTCCCCCGGAGGTGGATGATCCACATATCCCATTTAAGCCTGACCAACTTCCGCAACTATGCCCACCTCGAGCTTGATTTGCCCCCACACCTGGTGGTGCTTAAGGGCAGTAACGCTCAAGGGAAGACCAACCTATTGGAGGGCATATACTTCCTGGCAACGGCCAGATCCTATCGCGGAGCTACGGAAAGGGAGCTGCTCAACTGGTCCACCCCCAGAGAGAGAATCCCTGTGGCTCGCCTTTTTGCCCAGGTA
>Ga0180433_10006746_pt1 | contig 14926 bp, 8 predicted proteins | sample SS_ome_8_FD_132980 | JGI IMG/M metagenome (GOLD analysis project Ga0180433, IMG submission 132980) | Hypersaline lake sediment archaeal communities from the Salton Sea, California, USA - SS_1_D_1 metaG | ecosystem: Environmental > Aquatic > Non-marine Saline and Alkaline > Hypersaline > Sediment... | reverse complement strand
CACCGGCCAGGCGATCTGCTTCATCATGGCGATCATGTGCGAAGCGTGCAGCATGACCGGCACGTTGATGTCCGGGTCGTTCGTCAGCTCGCGCAGCGCGCCAAGACCGGCGGAGTATGTCACCAGCAGGCCATTCGCACCCATCTCAACGGCGCGCTTGGCCTTGTCCAGCATCTTGCTCGGCTCGTCGGTGATGCTGCAAAGGTAGATCATCTTCTTGCCGGTCTTGTCCGCAGCCCGGTTGATGACCTCCATGACCTTCTCCAGACGCTGCTCCATCGTGGAGTTGTACACGTCGGCGGTCATCTCGTCGTCCTTACACATGTCGGCCCCGCCCTCGATCGTCTGGGCGACCTGGTTGGCCACCTGCTCGGGGGTCATGCCCATCTTGGGCTTGATAATGTGCAGAGACAGCGGGCGTTCCTTGACGCCGGTGAGCTCGCGAATGCCATCCACGCCGAACTTCGGGCCCTTGAATTTCGCCAGCAGGTTCTTCCCGATGAACAGGTCCGTCAGCATGATGTTCTTGGAGTAGGCGAAGCAATTGCCCGCGATCGCCAGGAGCATCATGGGCACGTTGTCGCCCCAGGCCTTGATCGGGAATGCCAACTGGACCACGGCTGACTTGGTGTACGGGTCGTCCGTGGGAATCTCGTGGTAGCCGACCATCTTGCTGGACAACGCATGGCGGACCTCTTCGGTGTCCTCAGCCACCTTCTCCCACGTTCCGGTCGAGCCTTCCAGCCCCATCGCCTGCACCAGGGCCAGGTGGTCGAGGAACTTCTGGCCTTCCAGGCGGTCGCGCAGGTAGTACGAGGCGACCACGTGCTCGTCGAGGTCGATTCCATCGAACGTCTGGTGGAAAATCTCAGGATCGTAGTAGCGTTTCACTGCAACCCCTTTCGCATATGAGTTGAGGTTACTGGGATGGGCTTCTGCCCGGTAATCGGAGTATTTCCTCCGTGTGAACGTTCAGTTTCTCCGCGGCGGCCAGCATTCCCCGCGTGTGCCGCGCGACCAGCAGATACAGCGCGTCGATCAGACACATCTGGGCGATCCTCGAAGATAGGGCCGCCACCTTAACCCGGCTTTCCGGAAACGACGTGCACAGGAACACGTCGCTGATCGGCTGGAGGGGCGACTTGAGGTAGTTGCTTATGCCGATGATCTTCGCGCCGCTTTGCCGCGCAAGTTTGAGCGCCTCAAGTGTCATCGCCGACCGGCCGCTGTGGGAAATCCCAACGGCCACCTGTCCCTTCTTGAGGCTGAATGCATAGGTGAGCATGCGGTACGAGTCGCTGCAACCCTCAGCCGGCATTCCCAACTGAGAGAATCGCATCGCCGCGTCCTGTGCAATGTTCCCGCTGCTGCCGATCCCCCAAAAGACCGTCCGGCTCGATTGCGCAATAGCCTTGGCCGCTTGGATCAGGCCGGGCAGACTGACGAGCTTGTAGGTCTCTTCGAGGCTTTGCACGTTGCCCGAGAACACCTTTTCGATGATCTGCTCGTCGCTGTCCCGGGCCGTGATGGCGTGGTAGATGCCGTTAAACGACTCGCGCGCGTCCTTTCCGAGCTGACGCTTGAAGTCCTTGAAGCTCGCGTGCCCAGCCGACCTGGCGAACCGACTGATTGTAGCCGTGCTTACCCGCGCGGCACGCGAGAGGGCGTGAACCGAGAGGAACGGTATCTCGTCGCTGTGGTCCAGGACGTAATCGGCTACGCGGCGCTGCCCCAGGGGAAGGCTCTCGTACAACGATCGGATTGTCGCCAGCACGCCGGCCATGGGCTAATTGCACCTATGACACTTTTCTTTCACAGTCTAGCGTGCCAATGTAACATATATTTCACAATCCGTCAAGCCAGCCGCGCTGCTTAATTCCGGAAGGCAGCCGCCCCTCCCCCTGCTACGCCCCACGGACGAGCTCCAGCGTCACAATCGCCTTGGCGGGCAGGGACACGTCGATTCGGCCGTCCTTGCCCACCTTCAGTTGCTCAAGACGATGCTCGTCGAGTGCAATGGTGTGTGCCTCCTTTGTAGGCACAAGGCTGCGGACGGTCGTGCGGACGGCCTTGTCCGTCGGGTTGTAGAGGCGCAGCACGGCTGAGTCGCGATCGACGGCCTTCTTGAGGCACGAGACGCCTATCTTTCGCGAAGCTACCTCGATGATCCCAGCCGTCATCGGCAGCGTGCCGGTAGGCCGGCCGCACTGGGCGACCCGCAGCGGGATGTTGAAATCGCCGCCTTGGGGTCGTACGTCCCCGGCGTCCCACTCGCCCGCATGGGGGCAAAGGGCATATCGCATCTTGTGCTCGCGGAGGCACTGGCCGCCGTTCTGAAGCGGGTGCTCGTGAGTCTCGTCGGGGTCTGCCCCGATCACCGGGAACCGGTGCGTCCGCAGCAGCGTTATCGCCAGCGTGCGCCGCTCGTCATCCACGGCTTCGTATTCGCTCAGGCCGCGGTTGAGCATCGCCAGACCCGCCTTGCCGTCGGTCAGGTCGCAGAAGCTCAGCTGTGGGTGTACGCGCGGGGCGCGCTCGCGCCAGGTCGAGTCGTCCGGCGTCTCGATTGGCCTGCTGACAACGTCGAACTCCGACTCAGCCCAAGACACATCCGTCTTCAGGTCCGTGGGGAACATCACACGCAGGCGATGGTCCCGCGCGGCGTTGGTGAACTTCGTCTCGAACTCCAGCCGCCGCGAACCGGCCCGGAGCGTTACGGTCGTGACCAGTTCCATGTCCACCGTCTCGGCCGACCGGCGGGACTCATCCGGCATCGCCCGCTGCGGAATCGCCATTGTCACGGCAATGCGGAACTTCGCACACAGCGGGCCCTCCTCGACGCACGCAATGCGGGCCGGCGTGCCGATGGTCGTGATCGTCTCGTCACGGTCCGCCTGCGCCAGCGACCACGGGTCGCCGACGTCCGAGTGGTCGCTGAAGTACCCCAGGCCGGTGTATGTCCGGTGAGTCTGCTTGTCAGTCAAGTCCAGCGTGCCGTCGGGGTTTATCGTGACGGCAAAATGTTCGTTGGCCATCGATCGCGGGCCGGTAAGCAGGCTGCCCATCGTGCGGCGCCTGGTCTTGTCGGCGTGGACCTGGAACGTCTTGTAGCCAAGCCCCGGCACGCTGCCGGTCTGGAACCGCACGTGATATCGCCTGGCAGTGAGCAGCGATGGTATGTCGCGCGGCAGCTTGACGACAGGCTCGGCCTTCTCGGCCCGGAGTACCTGCAACGGCATTTCTTTGCCGTCGGCGTCGGTAATGCGAATCGACCGGGACTCGCGCTCAGCCGGGACATCCACGGCTGCGTAGACCACCTCGTCCCGCTCGTGCGCCAGCGGATTGTAGACGACCAGGCAGATGGCGTCCTCGTCCAGCCGGCTGGCATCGATATTCTTTATCGTATTGCCCAGTGCAGTCATGGCCAGGCAGTCGGCGATCTCCAGCGTCTGGCGCGTACGGTACTCGCAGTCCTCGTGCACCTTGTCCACGGAGCAGCCGGCGATGCTGTCGTGTGCCTGGTTGACGAGCATGTGCTTCCACGCGATGGAAAGCAGCCCCGCCGGGTAGTCCTGACCCAACATCCACGCGGTGGTGCACAGCGGCTCGCAAACCCCGTGCAGCGAGTTCTCCGCTGCGCGGTTGTTCTGCTTGAGGTACATTCGGCTGGCCAGCGTACCGTAATACAAATACAGCCATAATCCGTCGATGTTCGGGTAACGAAACTCCCCGTACTTCACCTGCAGATCCTTCGCCTCGGCCCGGACGGCCTCGACGTACTCGGCGAAGGATGTGTGGATGAACTCGTCGGTGCCGAGCTTGTTGGCATCTTCGATGATTTGCGTGACGCGCGGATGGGCCTCGCTCTGATCATGGCCGTCGCAGTACAGCAGATGACGCGTGGTGGCGTCGCGCAAGGCCTGGTTGCGGATAGTCTCCAGCGCCTTGGGCAGGTTTTCCGGATAATACGTCTCGGCGTCGGCGTTGTTCATGAGGTAGTAGTCGTACCGCATGTACGATTCGCCGTCGCACTGGTGGTACGGCAGTTGGCCCTGGGACCAGCGATAGGACCAGTCGCCGGGCCATTTGTCGAACACCGCCGGTCGGTAGACGTTCGCCCAGAAGTTCGCGCGGGCGTAGACCTCCGCCAGGCGGAAGCCCAGCAGGCGCGAGCCGTCAGGGCCTTCCCAGATGAACTCGGACTTCGTCTCGTGCTTGTTGTTGCCGCGGTAGAAGAAGACGTTGTCCAGACCGAAGCCGTTGTAGATCTGCGGCGTCTGTGAGACCTGCCCGAAACCGAACGGACTGTATCCGCTGATGAGCCTGCCGCCCAATTCGCGCGTCATTTCCATACCCATCTGGAGGTTTCGCACAAGCGATTCCCCGCTGCACACGCACGGATCGGGCAGAACGTACCACGGCCCGCAGACAACCCGACCGTCACGGATGAGCTTCTCGAGCTGGCTGCGCTTCTCGGGCTTGACCGCCAGGTAGTCCTCGATCAGCACGGTATGGCCATCCAAGTGAAAACATTTGTAGTCCGGGTGTTCGGACATCATCTCCAACAGGTGGTCAAGCATGTCCACCAACATGATGCGGAACTGCTGGAACGGGTACCGCCACTCCCGGTCCCAGTGGGTGTGGGAGACAACGTGCATAACGTGCCTATCCTGCGACTGCTCGCTCATTGCCTGCTCCTGCTGTGTGCTCAACCGGCGAGGACGGAATCCTCGGGGCCGACCCAAACTTGGCCCTTCTCGTCGTGGCGCCAACCGTCGACCTCGATGGATATCTCGTTCTTGGCCCAGCCGTTTATGGCATCGGTGGTTTCTTCCCAGCTGCGTATCCCGCTGACGGCATCGAAGGCCTGCACATTGTGCGCGCCGACGGCACACGCATATTTGATGCTTGCCTCCGCCGGCAGACCCCTGAGATAGGCAGCCAGGAACCCGGCGATGGCCGAGTCGCCCGAGCCGGTCGCGCTGGCGACCTTGTCGACTTGGAAAGACGGCTCCCAAAGCTGGCGATCCGACCAGTTGGCAACATCGCCCGGACGGGCCCGCCCGAGCTCAGCGAGGTGCTGTTCGCCCGCGGTGCGAAGGTATGCGCCGAATCGCCCAGCCTTGAGCAGCACGATCTTCGCGCCCATGTCCAAGAGCCTCTGGCCCAACTCGACGGTATCGGCGACGGTGATGACGTCCAGCATGTCGTTTCCACCGGCCTGGGCCTTGCGGGTCAGGAAGCGGTCGCGATGGATCATGAACAGGGTCTCTTCCACGCTCGGCACGAACACGTCCACGTACGGGAGCAACTCGGCCAGGATCTTGGTCCAGTCCACCTGCCCGGCCTCTGACGTTGGATCGGGCACCACCATGTCCAGCGAGGTCGTCGCCCCGGTCTGCTTGGCCAGTCGGAATGTCTCGATGAGTTCCTTGCCGCCGTCGGCATACATCTTCCGCAGCAGCGGCGGATAGCCCAAGTGAAACTGCCTGGCGGCGGCGACGGTATCGAAACTTACGTCGCAGTGTCCGAAGGTGTTGTTGACACTGGGGTTGTGTAGGTACATCCGATCGATGCCGGGGGGAGCGATCACCACGGTGTAAGACGTATCCTCGCCGTCCACGACCGTCATTGTCTTGTCCGCGCCGTACTCGGCCAGCAAGCTCAGGACCGCTTGGCCAAACAGGTCTCGGCCGATCTTGCCCATAAAGGCTGTCTTGATGCCGAGTTTCTGGAGGGCCAGGCCCGTATTCGACACCGGCCCGCCCGTCGACACGATCGCCCTGCCGATATTGATCAGCTTGCCGGGAATGAGTCGATCAAGAAAACCCTCGCAGCCGTGCAGGTCTGGGATGATGTCGAGGCAGATGTGCCCGGCAACTACAATGTCACACGCGTTCTTGTCCATAGGGCATTCCTCAGAGCTTTCCGTCTCTTTCAACCACGCTGGAAACGTGAAGGGCAAATGTTATCCGGCACACATGGAAATGCAAAGTCGAATTCCCCCCGGTTAACGCCCGGCTGGACGGCGGTGACGCTACTACAATGGAATGAGTCGCGTTGGCGCCTTCGGCGCTGGTTCCGGGAGCCAGTCATGAGACGCTCTGCAATGTCCCGACGCAACCATCATGTGTCGGCTCTTTGGGTCGTACCGCTTGCCGCGATCGCCCTGGCGATTCTGGCGATTCTGGCGGCCCGCCAAGGCACCTCGCCGCCTGATGCGCAGCCCGAAGGCACGGGCGGCCGGGCGTCAGTGGGCCAAGTGTCGCTTGTGCCCGGCCCGACACGCCCAGCCGCCAGCAGACCCTCAACGACCCGCGCTTGGGCACCGCCTCGCTTCGATGCCAGACAAGCTGAACGCGACGCGATGGTCCGCGTCATTCGAAGGTACGGGCTGCGGGACGCCGCCGTTCTGCAGGCGATGTCCCACGTGCCGCGCCACGAGTTCGTCACGAAGCAGTACCTCCGCTCAGCCTACGCCGACACCCCCCTGCCCATCGGTCACGGCCAGACCATCTCACAGCCTTACATCGTCGCCGAGATGACCCGGCTGCTGAACCTTTCGCCAGGGGCGCGCGTGCTGGAGGTCGGCACCGGTTCGGGCTACCAGGCAGCCGTGCTGACGGAGTTCACGCCGCACGTTTACTCCATCGAGATCGTCAAGCCATTGGCCGAGGCGGCCGCGGCTCGGCTGCGGCGGCTGGGGTACGACGTGGTGCGCTTGGGTCACGGCGACGGATACTACGGCTGGGCGGACGCGGCGCCGTTCGACGGCATTATCGTCACGTGCGCGGTCGGGCAGATACCCCCGCCCCTGATCCGGCAGCTCGCGCCGGGCGGGCGGATGGTCCTGCCGGTTGGCGCGCCGCTGGCCACGCAATCGCTGATGCTCGTGGACAAGGACGCCGACGGCAAGGCTCGAAGCCGATCGCTCATGCCCGTCAGGTTCGTCCCCCTGCTTCGCAAAGACCCTTCGGCAAGGTGACAAATGCCCAAGACCCGAACGCGGCTGGCGGTGGCACTCGTTTCGTTAGCCGTCATTGCCGTAGAGCTCTCGCTGATGCGGGCGATGTCGTTGCGGTTCTGGTCCCACTTTGCCTATATGGCGATTTCGGTGGCGCTGCTGGGCTTCGGCGCAGCCGCTGCGGCGCTGACACTGCTGCGACCGATCGTGCTTCGGCGGGCGCGGATGTGGCTGTGCGGAACGGCATTGGCCTTTGCAGCTGGCATTCCATTGTGCGCCGTCCTGGCTGCCGCCGTGCCGGTGAACGCAGCCTTCCTGGCGTGGGACTCTGCGCAGGCCCTCAACGTGCTCTACCTCGAGCTTGCGATGTTCGTGCCGTTCTTCCTGGCCGGCGGCTTTGTGGGCCTGGTGATGATGGACTGCCCCGAGCGGATAGGCGGACATTACGCAGCCAACCTGACCGGCTCCGGCGCTGGGGCAATCGCCGCCGTAGCAATGATGCATTTCCTCACGGGCGGACAACTGCTGCTGGCGTCGGCCTTGTCGGCTCTGCTGGCGGGACTGATCATGCTGCCGTTGCGCCCCGCGGCGATTGGGGCAGCCATTGCATCGACCGTGGCGATCCTCCTGCTGAGCGGGCCCGCGCTGCACAGCCAGAGAGTCTCACAGTACAAGATGCTCTCCTACGCGCTGGACATGCCGGACACGACGGTGATTCACCGTGCGCAGGGGCCGCTGGGCCGAATCGACGTGGTGGATGGGCCCGCACTGCACTATGCACCCGGGCTGAGCCTTCAGTACACCGACCGGATCATCCCGCACGTTGTGATGATCCTCGATGGCGACGCCGCAATGGGCGTCTACGATTGTTCGCGCCGCGGCGACTGGCGCTTCATGGATTACACGACCTCAGCCTCGGCCTATTGCGTTCACGATCAGCCGAGCGTTTTGATCATCGGGGCAGGCGGCGGGTCCGACATCGGCCTGGCGCTGTACCATCGCAGCCGGGAGGTCGTCGCACTGGAGGGCAACCGTCAGATCATCCGCACGATGACGGGTCCGTTGGCCGGGCGCGGCGGAGGCATCTACCGAACCCCCAACGTCCGCGCGATCAATGCCGAGGCCAGGGGCTTCCTGGCCGCGACGGATGAGGAGTTCGACGTGGTCCAGTTGCCCGCGATAGATGCCTTCGGCGCTTCGGGGGCAGGCCTGCAGGCGACTCAGGAGTCCGGCCTGTACACTGTGGAGGCGTTCCAAGACATACTCGACGCGATGAGCGAACGGGGGTTGTTGTGCGTGACGCGTTGGGCACGCACCCCGCCTCGAGATGCGCTGCGCGTCTTCGATATCGCCGCCGAGGCCCTGCGAAACAACGGCTTGGACCCGGCTGAGCGCCTGGCGATGATCCGCAGTTGGGCGACAGTCAGCGTCCTGGTCTTCGCGCGTCCAATCCGGTCCGCTCAGGCTGCAAGCCTTCGCGAGTTCTGCCGGTCGCGCTCCTTTGACCTGTGTTACCTGCCGGGGCTCTCAGCCGACGAGGCCAATCGCCGTCACGTGTTGGAAAGGCCGATCTATTTCGAGGCGGCGCGGTCGTTGCTGGGTCCGCAGCGGTGCATATTCCTGGATGATTACATCTTCGATGTCTCCGCGACTACGGATGATCGGCCTTACTTCTATCATTTCTTCCGATGGCGAGCGTGGCGGGTGCTGCGGGAACAGCTGGGCCGCACCAGCGCAAGCTACCTCGAAACGGGCTACCTGATGCTGCTGGCGGCACTGATCCAGACGTGTGGCCTGGCGGCTGTGCTGATTGTCCTGCCGCTGGCGCTGCGCGCCGGGGGGGTGCTCAGAGCCCCTCGAAAAGCGCCCACGCTGGCCTACTTCGTCCTTATCGGTTTGGGGTTCATGCTGCTGGAGATGGGCTTTCTCCAGAGGCTCATCCTGTACCTGGCCGACCCAATCTATGCCGCAGCCGTGACGATTGCGGGGTTTCTGATCTTCGCCGGGTTGGGCAGCGCGCTCAGCGGACGCCGGCCCGCGCGATCCAAGGCCGTCGGCAGCATCGCCGCCTTGATCGTCGCAGCGATGGCGGCGTTGTACGCAGTGGCGATCGGCCCGTGGCTGACACTTACGCAAGCCCAGCCGACGGCGGTGCGATTCGTCTTGGCCATCGCGACGATAGCCCCGCTGGCAACGGCAATGGGGCACCTGCTGCCGCTCGGGATGCGTAGGCTCGCGGGGTCGGCGGCGCCGCTGGTGCCGTGGGCTTGGGGGGCCAACGCCTTTGCCTCGGTGGCTGCGACGGTCTCGGCGCCTCTGCTGGCGATGAGTTTCGGCTTTGCCCGCGTGATCGTGATAGCGATCGTCTGCTACCTGGCTGCGGGGGCAACGTTCGTCGCGCTGCCGTGCGTCGGGGAGATGGGCCGTCCTGGCATTTCCGACGTTCCTTGAGAGAAGCTCAGGCCGGCCGTCTGCCCTTGGGCGGAGACGGCCCGGACTTCTACGCCCGAATCGTCTGACCGACCCGAACGCATTGCGGGGGGAGTATCCCCCGCTGGAGTTACTGGATCTTCTCATAGGGCCACATGGCCACTCCCCCGTCCAGGACGCGGACGTGTGTGAAGCCGGCCGCCTTCAGGATCAGCGCCGCTTCATAGCCTCGCAGCGAGATCTGACAGAACGCGACGATCTCTTTGTTCCTCGGCAGCTCGCCCAGCCGGCCTCGAAGTGCACCCAGCGGAATCAGCGTCGAGCCGCCAAGGCGACATTGCTCGTGCTCGCCGAGGCTTCGGACGTCGAGGAAGACGAAGTCCTTCTTCTCGTCGAGCATCTGCTTGACCTCGGCGGCTGAGACGCCCTGCATGTATCCGTCGAGCTTGTTCCGCGCGATGTTCGCCGCCGTGATGATGTTGTCCATCGCCGGCGAATACGGCGGGGCGTAGCACAGGTCGGCATTGGCCAGTTGATCGACAGTCATTGATGCGGAGATCGCCATCGCAGCCACGTCGATGCGCTTGTCGCCCGCGCCGGGCCCCGCCACCTGGGCGCCCAGCAGGCGGCGTGTCTTGGCGTCAACCGCCAGCTTGAGCGGCAGGAGCTTGGCATCAGGCATGTAGTGGGCCCGGTCCGGGGCCGGGGCCAACGCCGTAACCACGTCGTGGCCCGCATCGCGAGCGGCGGCTTCCGTCAGGCCGGTGCGACCCACGCAGTAGTCGAATACCTTGCACACCGTAGAGCCCAGGACGCCGGGAAAGGTGTCCTGGCCGCCGCAAACGTTCACCGCGGCAACGCGCCCCTGCTTGTTCGCTGTGGATCCCAGCGGCACGTAGCATGGCTGGCCGGTGAGGATGTCCCGACATTCGACGCAGTCGCCCGCGGCGTAGATATCCGGATCGCTGGTGCGCATGTGCTCGTCGACCTTGATGGCGCCCGTCGAGCCGATCTCCAGGCCCGCGTCTTGGGCCAAGGCGACGTTGGGCTTCACGCCGATACCCATGATCACCATGTCGGCCGGCAGCGTACCCCGTGTGGTCACGACGGATCGCACCTTGCGGTCGCCCTCGAACGATTTCACCTTCGTGCCCGTAAGCACCTTGACGCCCTTGGATTCCAGGTGCAGCTCGACGAGCCTGGCCATTTCCGGATCGAGGATGCGAAGGGTGTTCGGCAGCATCTCGACGATCGTCACGCGGCAGCCGGCGTTGGCCAAGGCCTCGGTGGTTTCCATGCCGATCAGCCCGCCGCCGACGATCACCACGTCCCGCGCCTTGCCGTCGGCCAGCGCGGCCTTGATCCCCTCGGCATCGTTGACGCCGTGGAGACCGAAGATATTACCCAAGTCCGCGCCGTCAATTGCCGGCCTGACCGGCGAGGCACCCGTCGTTAGCACCAGCTTGTCGTAGCCCAGGTACGATTCACGCCCGCCGGCAAGGTCGCGGACAAGGACGCGCTTGGAGTTGCGGTCGATCTCCATCGCCTCGGTGCGGTTGAGAATGCGAACGTTCTTGACCCGTTGGAAGAACACGGCGTCGCGGAGGACTCCCACGGGCGTGCTCATCAGTTCGACCTGGCTGCCAACCACGCCCGAGATGTAGTACGGCAGCCCGCAGCCGGCGTAGGAGAGGAACTCGCCCTTCTCCACAACCGTCACGTCCGCGTCGGGAGCGAGACGGATGATCTTCGCAGCTACCTTCGGGCCGGCAGCTGCCCCGCCGACGATGACGACCTTCAGGACGTTGGATTTCCTCGCCGCTTGTTCCTGGGCAAATTCAGCCGCTTCGGCCATCGGCAGGACGACCGTGATCTCCGCTCCGCCGATGTCGGCTTGGTCCGCACGAACCGATCCACCCGCCTGCTGGGCGATGGCCTGGACGAACGAAAGCCCCAGCCCGGTCCCCGTTCGGGTCGAGTTCCGCGCAGCCGGCGTTCGGTAGAACGGCTCGAAAATCTTCTCGCGAAGCTCTTGGGCAATACCAATGCCCGAATCGGCCACCGAAAGGCTCACCGTCTTGGCCTTCGGATCGGCCACCATCCTCAAGCGAACCCGACCTTGGTCGGGCGTGTACTTGAATGCGTTGTTGACGAGGGCGTCGATCACCTCCGCAAGGGCTGACTCAGCCCCGCGAACATAGACCGGCTCGGTCTGGACGTCCACGTGCAGGGATATCGCGTGGCGAAAGGCCTCAGCCTGGTGGCGCGCCTGCGCGGCGTGAACGAGGGCTGCCAGATTGGACACGCCGCCGGTTTTGCCGTTGCCGCTCATGATCGAGACGATCGCCAGCATCCGCCTGACCGTCTTGATGCTCTCGTCGCAGCGGACGCCCGCCCGCGCAAGCAGATCCTTCTGCTTGGTGGTCAGCTCGCCCGCAAACTCGCCGGCAAGCGTCTTGAGGATGGTGCTCACGCCGCTGATCGGGGATTGAAGCTGGTGCGCTATCAGCGACGCCAGCCGTAGAATCTCCGGCTGATTGGGTGTAGGGTCCGTGCTCAAGTCCGATTACTCCCTTCTCGCGCCACGCCCATCCCCCGCGGCACTACTGATCCAGCAAGGACTCGATCTCGTCGGCCAAGGCGGCCGGGTCCACCGGCTTGTCCAGGAACTTCGCCACGGGCAGCCAGGTCTCGTCCGGCTCGAAGTGCATCGCCGCCGGAGTAGCGCCGTGCACGCTGGTGAGGATGAGCATTCGCAGGCCCGGATATTGCTCGTGGGCCTGGCGGGCCAGCTCAAAGCCCGAATCCATCGTCTCCATCATCACGTCCAGCACCACGGCGTCGGGTCGAAAGGCCTGCAGCAACTCCCTGGCCTGTGCAGCCGAGTGGGCAGCCCTTACGTCGTGTCCACGCTTGGTGATGGCCAAGCGATACGATTCGACCAGATCCACATCGTCGTCAATTATGAGGATGGTTCCCATGGGCTCTACCTTTCAAGGGCGCGTCCCTTGTCGGTATCTGTACCCCCACGTTGAATCGCTTCCGAACTTTCGATTATGGCGTCAGGGCATCTTGCACCGACGAATGAATCGAAAACAGCTGCGTAAAGCGCGTTCTCTCGAGCACGTCAAGCACAGCCGGCGGCGGGGCGACGAAGCGGATCTGCCCGCCGTGGTGGCGGTTCTTAAGGTGGCCGTGAACGATTGCCGCCAAGCCGGCCGATCCGATGAACTCCAACCCACCGGCATCCAGAACGGTTATCACGACCTGCTGGGCCGAGAGGGACTCCAACTGCCGGCGAAGCTGTTCAGCCTCAACCATCCCCGCCGAGCCGCGCAGCGTGACCACCGCGTTCGGGCCGCGGCGTTCGACCTGTATTTCGAGCGAGCTTCGATCCATGGCAGACATGTCCCATTGAAGGTACCACCTTCGGTCCGCGCTGACAAGCCCTCCGCGGCAAAACACCGACAACCGCCGCTGCTCGAACGTTCGAGAGCTTTTTCAGCCGAGTTGCTCGCACATAAACCGGGCCCCGAGGTGGCTGGGGTTGAGCTTGAGCGCCTCCTGCAGCTCCCGCTTGGCGGCGGGAAGGTCTTCCTTGCCCATGAAACCCAGCCCCAGCATGTAGCGTATCTGGGCCTGTCGAAGCGAGCTGCCCCCCCCGGCTGCGAACTTCTCGAAGAAGTCCACTTTGCCGCTGGCAGCCAAGTGCTTATTTCCAGCCTCAATGAGCTTCTCGAAGAGCTCGTTTGCCTTGTCCTCCCGACCCAGCTTGCGATGGGCCAGTCCCTCATAGTACTGCATGTAAACACTGGCAGGCCCTGCGTTGGCAGCCCGCTCGAAAGACGCCTTGGCCTGTTCGCAATCGCCCAATGCCTCTTGCGCAGTGCCAATGTGGTAGAAAACCTCCGCGTCCCTTGCGCCCCCCAACGGTCGGCCATACCCGAAGCGTTCGGGGTATTCCAGAGCAGCCTGGTAATCAGCCAGTGCCTTATCGTACAGACCGGCCCGCATCCGCGTCTGCCCCCGCAGCAGGTGAGCCATCACGTAAACGTCGTGAGCGTGGCTTTCGTATCCTTCCCATACCCGGAACTTCCGGCTGTCAAGCAGTTCCACCGCCCTGTCATACTGGGCGAAGAGAGTTTGCAGCGAGATCAGACGCAGCAGCGTATCGGGCCGGGAAGCTATGGTCCGGTAGTTGTCCGCCAGCAGCGAGAGCCTCTTGCCCGGATCGACGCTGGCACCCTCATAAAGCTCGTCCAGTTCGTGGTACACCATTGCGTCGGACGGGTCACAAGCGATGGCTTTTTCCAGGCAGGCGATCGCCCGGCCGTGATCCTCGTCCACCCGTGCATATGCCAAGCCGAGGTTGCGATGCACGATGGAAAACGAATCGTCCAGCTTGGCGGATCGTTCCCAAGCCTGCACGGCCTGGCCGGGCTGGATGTCGTAGAGCAGGTTGCCCAGATAGTACCATGCCCGCGCATCTTCAGGCTGGCGGGCCGTCACGTCGCGAAGGACCTCGATCGACTCCAGGCGGAAGGGAAAACAATACTCCGGCGACATCTGTCCACCCAGCCGGTAGTGCTCCAGTGCGCCCGTGGCGTCGCCGCTGCTCTGCCGGAAATGCCCCAGCGTGTAGTGGACCATCGGATCCGAAGCGCCCTGGTTACCAGACTCGATCAGACGCGACAGCGCGTCGATTGCCTCATCCCACAGGCCGGCCCCCGCATAATCCCACGACAGCTCCAAGTAAGACTGCGCCTCGTCCCGCATCAGCTCCCGCAGCCGGTCAAGTTCCGTCTGGGCCTGCGCCATGTCGCCTTGCTCGCGCAAGATCAGTACCTGCTCGTTGACGGCGTAGAAATCCAATGGGTCAATTTCGAGCGCCGCCGACACAACGGTTTGCGCCTCAGCCAGCCGGGCCTGCCGCCGCAGCACGGCTGCCTTCAGGTTGAGCGCCTTGACGTTCAACGCGTTGTGGGCAATCGCCTCATCCCCAGACGCCAACGCCCCATCGAGGTCCCCCTCGCAGGCGGCGATCTCGGCCAGTGCATGCCGGCTGGCCGATCGCCACGCGAAGGACCACGCCGCCTTGTTCAGTTCGTCTCGGGCGGCGGCAAGCTTGTGCTGTGCCTTCAGTGCAACGCCCAGGTAATAGTGCGCCTCGCCGTCCTTCGGGCGGGTGTAATTTTTCGTAACGCGCGCCGTGGCTGCAGTGAGCTTGGCAACGGCCTCGTCGAACATGCCCCGCTTGAGATATCCCAAGCCAAGCGCTACATTCGCCCGCGAGTCGCCCGGATCCCGCTTGAGGATCTCTTCGTAGTACGGGGTCGGCTCCATCGTAGCATTGTGGAACTGCTCCAGCCGTAGGCCGGTAAGGTAGAGCTCTTCGTTGGACTCGATCTCCTCCACCGGCTGGGGCGGCTCGACCGGGGAAGGCAGCGGCCCATCTTCGCGCCGCACCGGACGGTACGCGATAAGCTCCCGCCCGGACGGACAGATAAGGCTGGCCCGGAGGTCCCACTCGCT
>Ga0180433_10006745_pt1 | contig 14929 bp, 9 predicted proteins | sample SS_ome_8_FD_132980 | JGI IMG/M metagenome (GOLD analysis project Ga0180433, IMG submission 132980) | Hypersaline lake sediment archaeal communities from the Salton Sea, California, USA - SS_1_D_1 metaG | ecosystem: Environmental > Aquatic > Non-marine Saline and Alkaline > Hypersaline > Sediment... | reverse complement strand
TTAATAATGCCCCTGAAAAGTCCCAAATAACTGGGCCTTTAAAAGGTAGAGTAAACAGAAAATTGACCTTTAAACTTATAACAAGTGATACTGATGATGATAAGATTCATTATTACATTGATTAAGGTGATAATTCAAGTACAGATTGGATAGGTCCATATTATTCATGAGAATCATGTATTGCAAATCAATCCTGGAATAAAAAGAGGGAATATACAATAAGAGTGAAAGCTAAAGATGTTCATGGTGGTGAAAGTGAATGGTCTGATCCATTGGTTTTACGTATGTCGAAAAACAAATAATCAATAAAGCCAATATAACTTAGATATTTAGACAAATTCCTAGTACGTTTTCCACTGTTATTTTTATTTCTGCAATTTAAATAATTCAACAAATTGATATATACTGTCGAGGTAAAACCTGAAGTAATTGATGATAAATTTGAATAATGCTATCATGGAATTGGCTTAGGTTTTACAGAAGTATTTAGGGGGAAATTATTTTTGTTAATTCCCCTGGAAGATAATTAGATTTGTATATTTCTGGAAATGTAAAAGTTACATGATCTTTTATATCATTGGGGAATTTGTTTAAAATTTCTTTAATGAATGGATGTAATTCATGGAAGTTATGAAGATAAAAATTTAGACCTAGATCACGATGATCTACCACTTCATTTATTTGAGTTAAATTAGGGTAAAATTTTACATAATTTATAATATTTTTCATTTTTCCATAATTTTTAAGAGTGATATGAACTTCGAACTGCTGCAAATCAAATTTTGATAAATCTATATTAATTCTAAAACCCTGAATAACACCTATTTTTATTAATTTTTTAATTCTGTAATTAACCATTGTTGCAGAAGAATTTATTTTTTTAGCTATTTTTGTTAGTGGGGCACGGGCATCTAAGGCAATTAGCCTTAATATTTGCAGATCCTTATCATCAATGTTCACTTTTATTCCACCATCCACAATCTCCATTTTTTTCCGATCATCTCTTATATTATCATCTAATAAAAACGAAAGTGGATAGGAATATGTTTTTGTAAAAAATACTATTATGCTCTCTTGAAAGTAAAATTTGTATTTATTTAAAGTCTTTTTCCAGAATGAAAAGAAATCTTTTAAGTCCTTTACTAGGAACAAAACCAATAAATCATATTCTCCTTGAATATTGGCAACCCACCAGCAATATTTACTATCAACAAAATAATCGACGATTTCTTTTTCAATTGCAGGTGTATAATATTGATACTTAACATAAATTCCCATATTGATATATCCCAATTTATAGAAATTAATAACAGTATAGAAATTTTTGATTATACCTGATTCTTCAAGTTTTTTTATCCTGTAATCTACAACGCTTTTAGGAAGACGAACATTTTTTCCTATTTGCGACAGTGTTTGTCTGGAATTTTTATCCAGCTGGTAAAGTATTTTCTTGGCTTTTAAATCTATTTTATTCATTATATTGTATGTTACACAATTTCTATTATAAATAAGTTTGTTTTTTCCAACTTTTTGATAAAATGTATTTTATATGTTATATAGATTAGATATTATGTATTTAGACGGCGCTTAGGATAATAATTGGCAAAAATAACATTGAGAATAAACTATTCGATTAAAAAGAGGATTATTCGCTCTATTCGCGAGAACTTTTCCAAAGTTCTTGCCTCCCTATTTTCCCTTCTATTTTCCTAAGTTTCAATAGAAATATATGGAGTTGAAAAGTATATGAAAAAAATTATAGCAATATCGTTAATAGGTGTTTTATTATTTAGTGGATTTGGGGCGGGTGGTTTATTCAATTATGAATCTTTGGAGAATGAAATATCGTGTTTCACTGTGAATAAAGAATCAATAAATGTTACCATACACGTCGGTCTGTATGAAATAAATAATATCGAAGAAGGGCAGGAAATATTTGTTAACGATTTTGGTCGTTTATCAACGCCCGGTGAACCAAACATACCATCCAAGATATTTGCTATTGCAATTCCGCCTGGAGCTGAGATGGTTGATGTTTTATATGATGCAGGTAAGGAAGTAATCATTCCAGGAACTTATGATATATCCCCTGTTCTTTTACCTCAAATAATGGATGGGGAAAATACATTTCCTTCCAGAGTAGAAATAGACGTATTTGAGGAGAATTTTAATTCGATTTATAATAGTGATGACTCGTATCCTGCTGAAGTTGTCGAATTTGTACGTACAGCCAAATATAGAAAATATAACTTGATTGATGTACGAGTCACACCCATTACTTATCGACCTTTATCTGGTCAGCTTCTGTATCATCCAGATATTACAGTCCATGTAAAATATAGAATGCCTGAAAAAAAATATGAGACAATAATTGATCACACGATTCATAGTGAACAAATTGCAAAAGAAATTATTGTAAATTATGATCAAGCTCAAAATTGGGTTCCAATAAATAATGTTGCCGGTAAAGGAATTCATGATTTTGTTATTATTACACTTGATCCGTTGGAATCAGCGGTAACATCCATAGTAAATTGGGAAAATGAAAAAGGTAGAACAGTCAAAGTAGTTACTACATCTTGGATGGATTCGAATTATGAGGGATATGATCTAGCTGAAAAAATGAGGAATTTCCTTAGAGAAAAATATCCGACCGAAGAGTGGGGCATTGAAGATGTGCTGATTGTGGGCCATAGTAATGATATTCCTATGCGACGTACATGGCAGAGTATGGGATCGACTGATACAAAACCTGAAACAGATTTTTACTACGCTGAACTTTCTCTCCCGGATAATCAATCATGGGATGTCGATGGAGATCATAAATATGGTGAAAGTTCTGATCCTATTGATTTCTATGCAGAAGTTAATGTAGGCAGGATTCCCTGGAGTGATTTTGAAACAGTTCACCATATTTGTGAGAAATCAGTAGCCTATGAACAAAACAATGATCCCTCTTTTAAAAATAGTATCCTTCTTCTTGCCGCCTTTGTAGATGATAATACCGATGGAGCAACGTTCATGGAATATACTGTTAACTCATCTATTCATCCTTGGATGGATCATTGGATGAAGACCCGTCTTTACGACCGAGATTCAAGTTATCCAAAAGATTATGTATTAAATCACTTAAATGTGTTATCGGTTTGGTCACAGGGGAAATTTGCTTTTGTAAGTTGGCATGCTCATGGAAATCCATATGGAAGTGGAAACTTTATTTCGGTAGATGACTGCCAATATTTGAATGATAACTATCCAGCGATTATCAGTGCTGCCTCATGTAGCAATTCAGATACCGACCATCTTAATATTGGTCAAGAGATGATGAAACAAGGAGCAGTTGGTTTTCTAGGAGCAAATAAAGCAACACCATATCGCTCAGAATGGGATGATCCAAATGATGGAAGTGACCAGTCATTTAAATATTTCTTTATTTCCTCTGTTAATTCTGGAGAATATACTCAGGGGCAGGCTCATCAATATGCCATAATGGAGATGTATAGTAGAGGATTATGGTATCAATTGAAATATGAAACTTTTGTTCATGGCTCCCTCTGGGGTAATCCTGATTTAGGAATGGCCTCTGTTAACGAGAATGATCGCCCTGAAACACCTTCCAGACCAAATGGACCAACATCTGGTAAGATCAACAGGGAGCATACCTTTGCGACTTATTCAATTGACCCAGATGGGGATGACATCTATTATCTATTTGACTGGGGTGACGGGTATAATAGTGGTTGGATTGGACCGTATCTCTCAGGTGAAAATATCAAGGCATCCCATACTTGGAGTGAACAAGGCAATTATGAAATAAAAGTCATAGCACAAGATATCAATGGTGCTGAGAGCGAATGGTCTGATCCATTGGCTGTGAGTATGCCGAAAAACAAACTATACATCAACCCAGTTTTCCTTCGATTCTTAGAAACTTATCTACAAAAGTTTCCATTGATGAGATTTTTGTTGAAATTAAATAGAGGAATATAAGATATGAAGAAAATAGTGCAAATATTAACAATAGGAATTTTAGTCCTTAGTGGATTTGGAACAGTTGCTCCGTCTAGCTTAGAAGAGAATTTCGAAAAATTTGAATTAATTTTTGGAATGAAAAAAACTATTTGATTGGGAAAAATGATTGGTTTTAAATTTGATAGAATTATGGACAGAAGGAATTTTTTGTGAGATTGTGTGAAATGAAAGGTTCGCTTGATGAATTAACACAAATAGTTCTAGCACTTGAGAAATATAGGCAGAAAAAGAGATAGATAATATATAACAACATAAAAATTTGAAGTAAAATAGAGGGCATTCCCCCAATTTTACTGTTCATATGAATGATGGCATCTAGAATTTTTATCCAGTTCGTAAAGTATTTCAATGTCTTTCGATTCTATTTTATCCGTAATATTGTACATTACAATATCTATAATAAAATAAGTTGGTTTTGTTCAACTTTTTGATAAAATGTATTTTATATGTTATATAGATTATATATTATGTATTTAGACGGCGCTTAGAATAATAATTGGGAAAAATAACATTTAGAATAAAATATTCGATTAAAAAGAGAATTATTCGCTATAATCATAAGAGCTTCTTCAAAGTTCTTTTCCTCCTGTTATTTTCCCTGATATCTTCCTAAGTTCCAATAGAAACATTTGGAGTTGAAAAGTATATGAAAAAAATAATAGCAATATCTTTAGTAGGATTGTTTTTCCTAAGTGCTTTTTGAGCTGGTGCATTTTCTGTCAATAATAGAGTTGAAGTGAATTATTCATTTTTTTTCAAAGGTCTCGAAATAAATGATCATCTCGATGGTCTTGATGTAACAATTAATGGTAGGGATTCGATGTATCTCAAGCAATCGTATTATGCATTACCAACTACCACCAATACATTTAGTTTCCCAATCGGAACCATCATTCATAAGGTAACATGTTCAATTGAAAATATAATTTCAACACCAGTTGCTAAAGAACCTCGATTGACTCCAAAAATGATTAGTTCAGATAAAAAAACTAGAGCAACCGCAAAATGATAGCATTAAACCAAAAACCGTTAAAGAATGGTTTAATTACGACATCGGAAGAGGTATTGATGAATCTGGAGCTTGTATTTTCGTTAAAGTTCAACTATTTCCCGTGCGTTATGATCATTTAGAAAAAATGCTTCTCTCAGCGGAAAAGATGAGAATACAAATTGAATATTCTGAAGCAAAAATACAATCATCCCAGAATGATGATTACTCCTTTCTCATCATTGCCCCAATTGAATTTTTTGGTGAATTAACGCCTCTTGTTGATCATAAAATAAACAATGGAATACAAACAAAGTTAATTTCTTTGTTTGAGATTTATTCAGGTAATCATTTTGATGCAGTAGGTCGCGATGATGCTGAAATTATTAAATATTTCATAAAAAATGCATATGATACATGGGGAACAACCTCTGTACTTCTTGTTGGAGGGAGTGATTTCCTTCCTGTTCGTTATAGCAATGTTTACATGGTTGATGAAGGAGAATCATATGCAAAAATTTTCGTCAGTGATCTTTACTATGCCGATCTCTACGATGAACAAAATGTGTTTCAAACATGGGACTCCAACGAAAATGATGTGTTTGGAGAATATAATTGGTCAGGATTATATGATGATATAGACCTCTTTCCTGATATTCATATCGGTCGTTTGGCTTGTATAAATGAAAATGAGGTATCAAACTGTGTAAATAAAATCATCACCTATGAAGAAGATGAGGCATATCAGGAAGATTGGTTCTCCAATTTTGTAATGGTTGCAGGGGATACAGCACCCAATGATGAGGAACACATCGATGAAGGTGAGTATGCAACTGAACAAGCTTTGCAGACCATGAGCGGATTTGTGCCAGTTCGGGTCTATGCATCCAATAATGATCTACTGACAAGAGGTCCGATGAATGATGCAATTAATAAGGGTGCTGGGTTTGCTTTTTTATCAGGTCATGGTCACAGAACAATCTGGTCCACTCACCCCCATGACCGAGAAAATATATGGCTTCCGCCGGGAAATTATCGATCACAGGATGCTTCCAACCTTAATAATAATCAAGAACTCCCTGTCATTGTAGCAGATGCCTGTTATATCGGACAGTTTGACCAAGCGAGTAATTGTTTCAGTTGGTCATTTGTCAGTAATCAAAACGGCGGAGGGATTGGAATGTTTAGCGCCACATCAACCAGTTTTTTTTATCCCACCTCATATGTAACACAAGATATCATTGGGAAAATTGTACAAGATACGTTTAAAGCATATCGGGATGATGGCGCTATTACTCTTGGTGAAATGTGGACTAGAGCATTAAATAATTATATTTCACCATCTATGGATGGAGCTGATTTTTTTACAACAGAAGAATGGATATTGTTTGGTGATCCCACACTTGCCATTGCAGATGAATCATTGCCACCTGAGAAACCAGATGCACCAAAAGGGACAATAACAGGGGTTGCCGATAAAGAATACACTTATATTTCATCTACAATAGATCCAGATGGAGATCAAATTTATTATTTATTTGATTGGGGAAATGGTGAATTATCTGAGTGGATTGGTCCTTTACCATCTGGTGATAACGTTGAAGCATCTTATACCTGGGCTGGAAAAGGGAATTATGAAATTCGCGTATTAGCAAAGGATGATCATGGTGTGAAAAGTGAATGGTCTGATCCATTAGTTGTAAGTATGCCTAAGAACAAGTTAATAAATTCGGGATTTTTTGAATTAATTAAAAACTATCCTTTTTTATTTCCATTGTTAAGATTATTTTTTAAATTTGAAAGGAATAATGTAAAATGAAAAAAATATCTAGAAACGGAATTGTTATAGGAATAATAATTTTGTTTATTGGGACAAGTTTTATACCAAACATAAACGGATGCATTGGTAAATCTATTGGTTTTGATGTAAATAAAAATAAAATCATTGTTGACGGCTACAACTGACATGATGTGATATTCATTGGATTTCCTGCAAATAAGGTAACAATAACAGGGTTTATTATAGAGAATAGTGATAATTATTCAGCAGGGGGTGCAATATTTGATTCAGGTTTAAGATTCATTCTGACAATAATTCAATTATTATTAATATAGTCTGTAATCATTTTCTTTATGTATATCAAAACATAGATGATAAGTGTAATTTTTACTTTCCCTTGCTTTTAATATGGTAGACGTCAGGATCTAATAGCAAAAAAAGAAAAATATAGCCAAAAAATGAATTTTTTTACATAAAATTTACGTTTTGTACAAATTTTTGATGAAAACTACTTTAAACTATTTATGATATAATAATACATTGGCGGGAGTTAGTTTGAAAAACAGATGAGTTCGTTACCAATTATTTTCTTTTTCACTGTTTTTCCTCTTCTCACAAACTAGCTCCTCTTTTCCTCCCCCTGTGTTTATATGAAAGAGTTCATTTTCTTAAGAGTTACTTTTTCTCCTCTTACCTAACATTTACGATACAAATAGGATCTGTAATTATTTTCAAGTGGAATCACAGATAATATTAAAAAAATTTAAATTCTATCTTTGTTAAAAATATAAAGGGAGATAAAAAATGAAGAAAAGATTGATTGTATCCGGGGCTATTGCTATCTAATAACTTATGGTGTCTACAGGTACAGCGGTACCACAGGGCGTGTCTCTCAAAAACAAGTGATACGCTACATAGCAGAACAGGATAAGCAGGTGAAGAACATACAACCATTCAGCTATCAAATATTTGACAAGGAACAGATGATGCAAGCTGATTTTACCAGCTAGCGTAAGTCCTTACATCTCCACTTTGGAAAAACTAAGAATCGCGTAAAATTTGTTAAAAGTATATAATAGAATCTAGAATGTAGCGTTCATTAAGTTAGTAATTATAGGATAATACAATTTTTGTGTATTTGTTTGGTTGGGTTAGCTTATTCCTTCTTTTTCTTTTTTGAAATGGCTACAACCAATACTACAACTAGCAATATTACTACTACAATCCAAATTATATACGGCAACCAGGATGCCGGTTCTTTTTTATGAGGGTAGTTTGCTGCACCATATGGCATATGTCCATCAAAGGACATATCTTTGTCGTATTTCAGAGGTGCTATATCTTCGCTTTCCCAATGATTTCTAGCCTCTGCATCCCATTCTGTACTAGGAACCCATATTCTAAGGTCAGGGTCTGAGAAAAGAACAACATTTTCCGCACTGTCCCACCACCATTCTACTTCCTCATCATTTTCAAAAAGATATTTTATTCCTATCTTAGCTCGCCCGTCGGCATATGATTCTCCAATGGTTTTTCCAAGTGCTAAGTCTCTTGGTATTTCTTGGAATACTGCACCTCCCCAATATGATGTAGGCCATGGATCTATTTCCTGTGCAACTGATCCATGTCGCATAAATGCTATATGTAGAAATTTGCATGCTATCAGACATGAATCTGCATGGAAGTTCATAGAATGAAGATTTTCAAGCTTATCGTCGTATTCCTTGCCAGGGTGAGCATAATGGAATTTGGTAATCATTGCAGTTATACTATAAGGGCCTACAAATCCGTCAAAATAATCGTTACGATTGGATTTCATCAACGGTATGTTTGCTGGTACCAAATCTAAACCTAATTTAAAGATTCCGCCATCCAGGGGGCCATCCGGATTTGCAAGTCCTAACCATCCAAGTACTAATCCAATCTCTGCGTTCAATGTTGCAGTGTCTGGTTCTTCTGTGCTACCCCAAAGTTGATCATATCCTCTCCAGGGATTTGTCTCAGTTGTTGGAAGTAGTCCAAGTGGTACTCCAAGTAGAAACTGTGCCAGTTTTGATCCAGTCATATCTTCTACAGAAGTTGGCGAATACCATGAAAGTTGCCCGCCGTTTTGGCTATCGCCGTGAAGTACCATATACCAACTAATTACCCCTTGATTTAAATTATCAATTGTAACGTCAAAATTAGTGGAAAAGGCATTCTGATAGCCTGCTTTACTAGCATAAAAGGGAGTAATCTCTGTTTCGGCCATATCTGGGTGAAAACATCCATATATACCTTCATGCATCACACGGGTTCCTTGATCTATTTCGTTGAGTGATAGAGTTACACCTGGAATTGTTCCATCTCTTGCCTGATACTTGGTTCCCCAATAATCACCACCGCGTTCGTTGAAACGATGTGCATAACAACCATAGGTATGAAGAATAGGGTATGTGTATCTTTCAGTTTTAGATGGTTTGATTATCTTCAGATTACTGCCAAATGGTTTATGGAACAGTCTTTCTCTGAGGCCTTGGAATGGTGTTTTAATGGAAAATTGTGCCCTTGTACTTTTACTTCCATTTTCTAGTTCTACTTTTCCTTGGAGTGCAGGGTTTTCAAATATAAGTGCAGGATAGAAAATATTTCTACTAATCATGCTCGAGGCATCAATAGGCGTGCCAATAATAGTCCCAGAGTTGGCAACTCCAGCAAATGCACGTGTCCATGAAGGAGCAATATCATACTGACCTGCAATGGTCAACATTGATTCATTCTCCTCCTTGTCAAACCCATATTCTCCTAGAAATTCATACACTTGTCTACCAGTTAAAACCATAGGGGCAACCGGAACATGAGTATATCCATTTCCATTTTTCTTCCAGAATTCATTATGCCACAGGACCCCTGAAGATAGTTCTGGATGGTTGTCTACGAGAAGCAACGGGCTGCCATGATGTGCAGCGGCATAAGCTGCAGGTCCAAAGTAAAATGCTTCTTCAAATTCTCCTGCTGGTTTCAATTCCCTTGCTTTAACAGTATAGTACCAATAACTCCAAGGATCAATGGTAGAAAATACTACATCATTGCTTCCTGTCTTATCCATAATGCTATCATAAACTGTCTCATATTCCGTAAAATGTTCCACGATGTCAAAAGCATCTGAAAGTTGCCTGGTTGCATCATCGGATAAATATCCTCCAAGGTCAACTATATATATTTCTTCTACGCCCAGCTTATAAAGAGTGTTAATTGTGCAATCTGGAATATCCAAAGGATTTGTATATAAAAGTGGAGCATTCAAAATGGAGGAAAGTATTGCTCCTTCACAGGCTGAAGCCAGACAATCCCCCTCTTTTCTTGAAATGTTTTGACCCCATGAGTATTCAACAGTGAAATCCATTGAAGTGCCAATATCTGAAAGTGCATAGACGACAACTGAGTAATGTTTACCAGATGGGCACTCCCCAAGTTGTTCAAGGTGAATCTCTTGATGGTCGCTATCTTCTTCCATCACTGATTCTAGCTCCTCACCATTTGGTCCAATAATTGTAAGACCAAGGTCAATGTCTTGGTTATCCCATGTTAACTCAAATGTTACATCTCTACAACCAAAAGGCGGGTCATCAGGTATCTCTAACTCTATACCAGGATATTTAGTAATTTTACAGTCGTATTCTGCAATCGGTCGCCCAAGTATATTAAACAATGCGTCTAAGGTATCACCATAAATGAGAAATTTGCCATCATCTCTTCCAGGTAATAAATAATGTTTAAAACTTTCTTCATCTCCCCCTTCAGTAGGCATGTTTGTAACGCCAACTCTCCATGAACCTGGGTTATAAACATATGAAAAGCATTTTTCATGAGGTCCATTTGTTATTGTCATATCTGATGAAGCACCGGTTTGAAGCCAATCTCCATCATAACTGCAATACAATTGTAAATCTGGATCAACCGAGGGAATGGTAATTATTGGAGGGAATCCCGGTACCATTTCCATTATCTTTGAGTTTATGGTAACTGCAGGATACCATAAGTCCGCCCTAACATACTTATATTCTTCTTCTACGGTAAATCTTTCATATTCAGGTGCAGGTCCATAGCTACGTTTAACCTTAAAACTTTCAGTAGACATTTCCCCTGAAATTTCACTGGATATTGAGCCAGTAGTTTTATTGTTTGTAGGTTTCTCATAATCTTCTTCAATAACTGCAATGACTGCGTTATCAGTATATGACCAGTCGTTAAGAGCAATTTTGCTTGCAGTGTCAAATGGGTCATCACTCTCGATAAATGTATAATTTCTGGCTTTCCAATCTGATTCCAAGTCACTTTCTGGTACATTAATCGTCGTGAGTTTATCCAACCGGCCACCACAATAACTCATCCAATCCTCCATCAGATAATGTATGCTGCTGTAATCGTTTAAAAAGAGATATTTGTCTTCATTGGGATAAGAATCTTCAGGTTGGAAAAACAACAGTGGACTAGAAAACATTGTATCGCCATTGCTAAATACTGCAGATGGAATCAATGCTAGATATGCATAGTCATCATTGTAACTCTCCTTGTCAAATTCTACAAAAGTGGCCATTTTTAATGGGTTAAACGGTTGCCAAGGTATTCCTTTTGAAAATCCTTTGTACTGATTGCTACCATCTCCTGCTAAAACAGATGGTAAAACAGCCCCGATAATCAATATGGATGCTATCAAAACAGTAACAATAATATTTAATCTAACATTTTTCTGTAACATACCTTATATTCCCCATTTAACATATTTATATATGAAGCATTATATTCTTATAACACGTATACAATTGTTAAGTATTTATAATTTATTACAAATTATTTCTGAGGGTTAATTGAATGATATAGTTAATATAGGTGGGTTGAAATTATCGGCGAGATGAATAACATATGAAAAAAGAATTACGTAGGATCCTGGAGAAGCAACATTATGCAATTGTGGGCGAACACTCCGGTGTAAAACTTTGTCATTGGATGAGACAAAGTCTTCTTTTTAATCGGGAATGTTATAAACAAATGTTTTATGGAATTGAATCCCATCGCTGTTTGCAGATGACACCTGCGATAAATCAATGCACTCATATGTGTTTGTTCTGTTGGAGATATCAGGGTTTCACCGAGAAAGAAATCAGGGAAATGGATGAACCAAAGTATATTTTGGACAAATCCATTGAGGCTCAACGCAGACTCATTACTGGTTTTAAGGGAGATGCAAGATGCAATCAAACAAAATGGAAAGAAGCAAATGAACCTAACATGGTTGCCTGCTCATTATCTGGTGAACCAACGTTGTATCCAAGATTGGGAGAATTTTTTGAGGAATGCCATAAAAGGAATATGACTACGTTTTTAGTTACCAATGGTACAAATCCAGAGCTGTTGAGAAACTTAGATCCCCTCCCTAATCAGTTGTATGTTTCAGTCGTCGCTCCAAATCAGGATGTGTATAAAAAAATTTGTTCCCCATTGATTTCTGATGGTTGGGAGAGGTTAAATCAGACACTAGAACTGTTATCTTCTCTTGATACTAGGACAGTTATACGTCATACATTGGTTCAAGGTTGGAATATGGATAAAAAGTACATTAAGGAGTATGCTAAACTAGTTGAGAAAGCATCTCCACTATTCGTTGAACCTAAAGGATATGTATTTGTGGGCAGTTCTAGAAAAAGAATGAATCTTTCCAATATGCCCTCTCATAATATCGTGCGCGATTTTGGAGAAAAACTTGCTGATAGTTTAGGATACGAATTATCTATGGAAAAACCAGATTCCAGAGTTGTTTTATTGACCAGTGATCCAAAGGTGACAAGGATTGTTAAATAAAGTTAATAAATAATAAAAGTAGCAATATTGGATAATGAAGATTCTTAGTTACTTTAGTTTCTATAAAAAACATAGAAAACTACTTGTAACATTAACTATGGTCCTTCTTTTATCAACCTTGTATGGCCCAAAGTCAGTTGCCGTATGGAGTAATAATATTGCTCGGAACAACTATACAAACAGAGATGCTTATGACAGTTACATAATCAAATTTAATGGGGAACCAATTTCGATTTTTCAGAACAGGATTAGAAATGAAATGAAAAATTTATTTTTACATTTAACCGAAAAAGCGTTTAATTATTTGCTAGCCAAAAGGGTCTTGGAACATAAAAACAAAATTTTATCAATTCAGGGGAATGCAAAAGAAAATATACTGGAGCTAGTTAATAAAAATCCAGAAGAAATTTTTTCAAAAGAATTCTCTGTTCTATTCAATGGGGTGGTAGTAAAAAGGCTTCCAGATGCAATTTTGGAAAAAATTGAGGAATTACCCAATGTTGAGTGCGTTGTTCCTGATTGCAAGATTAAAGTTGTCTTGAATGATTCCATACCCTTGATCAATGCAGACGACGTATGGAATTTGAATGATAAATATGGGAAGAGCGTCACTGGATGTGGTATAACTGTTGCAATTATAGACACGGGAATAGATTATAATCATCCTGATTTAAAGGACAATTTTGTAGATGGATATGATTTCGTTAATAATGATGATGACCCTATGGACGATAACGGCCACGGGACTCATTGCTCAGGCATTATAGCTGGCTCAGGAGCAGCTTCTGATTTTAGGTTTGTAGGTGTGGCCCCTGATTCGGATTTGTATGTTTATAAAGTGATGGACAACGAAGGCAACGGATACACATCATGGTTCATAGAGGGTATGGAAAAAGCAGTTGATCCAAATGGAGATGGTAATTTTTCCGATCACGTGGATATTATTTCAATAAGTGTTGGTGATTCATCTGGTTATCCTGATGATGCTATTAGTATAGCAGCCAATAATGCTGTAGATCTTGGTGTTGTAGTGGTCGCTGCTGCTGGTAATGGTGGCCCATCATACGGCACCATTTCGTCTCCTGGTTGTGCTAAAAAGGTAATATGTATAGGCGCCACAGATAAAAATGATGAAGTCGCATCTTTCAGTTCTCGCGGATATGATTACGCTGAAATAATTAAACCAGATGTTGTAGCTCCAGGTACAGATATTGTTAGTGCTTGGCCTGGTAGAAGTTATCGTTCTTTAAGTGGTACGAGTATGGCTTGCCCACATGTAACAGGTGTAGTAGCACTTACATTACAAATGCATCCCAATTGGACACCTGATGAAATAAAAACAGCATTAAGGAATAATGCTGTTGACTTGGGATATAATTTAACAACTCAGGGTTATGGTCAAATCGACGCACTTAGTATAGTTACTCTATCGAATGTACCACCTATTTCAATACTAAACATTTCTGATGAAATTGTGTATGGGTTGGTAGATATATGTGGCACGGCACTAGCAGATAATTTCCAAAATTATAGTTTGCATTATAAAATGACCAGTATATCTGGACAAAGTGTTGATTGGATAAAAATACATGATGGAAATAAGGAGGTTAACAACAGTATTTTATTTACTTGGGATACATTTCAGCTATATTTTGGAGAATATGAGCTTAAACTAGAGGTTAGAAGTCAGAACCAAACAAGTGTAGATGTTTCTTTTATAACCTTAAAACCAAGAAATAACGACCAAAAATTATTCATCTACGCTCCTGATGAAATTAATGAATTTGAACGTTTCACAGTTAAGGTAAAAGATAAAAATGACGCTCCACAGAAAGTGTGTTTTTTGCTTACTTTCCCACATAATCGACCCAAAATAAGATTTGGATCTTCGGCAACCTTCAAGGCACCTTTGATATTAAACAAACAGATAGAAAGTTTGGAAGGTATTCTTACAGTTTTTAAGATATGTGGAGGATATAAGGTCAGTAGAATGTATGTAACTGTGGTTAACGAATAACATGATTTATGCCTTTGATACATTCTTTCCACTTTTGGCTCATTTCTTCAAGTACAATCCTGGAACGATAGGAGAAACATTATTATAAGACGAGGGACATTATATATTGTAATTCAAAGGAATAACGATGAGCAATACTTACCAAAATCACGTAGATAAAAGAATAAGAGAGATGCACGAGAGAATGCTTAATTTTAAATTGAACAAGAAAAAGAGAATAAAGGAATCTAAATAGTTAATAAATCAAATCTTTTTGTACTAACACTTTTCA
>Ga0180433_10006743_pt1 | contig 14931 bp, 13 predicted proteins | sample SS_ome_8_FD_132980 | JGI IMG/M metagenome (GOLD analysis project Ga0180433, IMG submission 132980) | Hypersaline lake sediment archaeal communities from the Salton Sea, California, USA - SS_1_D_1 metaG | ecosystem: Environmental > Aquatic > Non-marine Saline and Alkaline > Hypersaline >... | reverse complement strand
TTTCTCCGCATTCTACGGTTCACTCATCGCCGAGGACAATATCATCGAGCAGCGTATCCTCCCCTATGTGAACTGTACGGATGCGAGTATTCGTTCATGCTGGGCGATTACCGAGCCGGATCACGGATCGGATATCCTGATGCCCTTTACGCCGATGTTTCACGATCCGAATATTACACAGCAGCTGCGGGCGAAGAAGAAGGGCGATGAGTGGCTGATCAACGGTCAGAAATCCGCCTGGGTCTCCATGGGGCCTCTGGCGACCGAGGCTTCCCTCTTTGTGGGAATCGAATCATCACAGGGGATGGCCGGGGGTGGTATCTGTCTTATTGACCTCAAGCAGCCCGGTGTCAGCAGGGGAAAGCCGCTCGACAAGATGGGACAGCGGGACCTGCCGCAGGGGGAGCTCTTCTTCGATGATGCCGTGTGTCCCGAAGAGTTCATGGTTATCGATCCCGAGAGCTATGAGATGTTCACCGATATCACCCTCTCGACCGCCAACGCATGCATGGGAGCATTCTTCACCGGCGTTGCGCAGTCGGCTTACGATATCGCCATGGACTATATAAAGGAGCGGGTGCAGGGGGGCATGCTCCTCTACAAGCATCCGACGGTGAAGAAAACCCTCTTCGACATGTTTGTCAAGATCGAAACAGCACGCGCCTACTCCCGTGCGGCGCTGATGTACAACTTCTCGACCAATCCGCCGGACACCCATTACTCCATCGCCTCCAAGGTATACTGTACACAGGCCGCTTTCGAGGTGGCCAGCAGCGCGCTGCAGCTCCTCGGTGGAAATGGTTTGACAAAGGAGTATCCCATCGAAAAGATCTTCAGGGATGCGCGGGCCGGTTTGATTGAGGATGGCTCCAATGACATCCTGGCACTGGCGGGAGCATATGGGCTCCTTAAAGATGTCCAAGAAGAATAAAAAATTAATAGGGTATGTACTATGACTAATGTCTATATCATCGGAGCGGGGATGATCCGCTTCAGCAAATATCCCGATAAGACCGTTCGTCATATGGCGGAGGAGACCATCCGTATGGCGCTCGAGGATGCCGGTCTGGACAAGAAGGAGCTGCAGGCGGGTTTTTTTTCCAATACGTTCTGGGGCATGTACACCAATCAGCATTCCATACGCGGGCAGGTGGTGTTCCGGGGAATGGGAATCGACAAAATACCGGTCACCAATGTGGAGAACGCCTGCGCGGGCGCCTCGACGGCGCTGCACCTGGCCTTTATGGGGATACGGGCAGGGATGTTCGACGTGGCGCTGGCCGTCGGCTCCGAAAAGATAACCGACCCGGATAAGGCGAAAGCGCTCGGCGCCTACGCTTCCTGCATGGACGTGGAGAACTTCGAGGATCATGTCAAGATGTTCATGGAGGTCTCGAAGAAGATCAAGGTTGATATTCCTCCGGATCAGACACCACCGGGAGAGGGGCGGAGCATCTTCATGGACGCCTACGCCATGGGCGCCCGCTGGCACATGAGCAAGTTCGGCTCAACGCAGCATCAGCTGGCGGTGATCTGCGCAAAGAATCACGTGCACAGCTCGTTCAATCCCCTGGCGCAGTATCAGATGCCGATGACGGTCGAGGAGGTTCTGCATGATAAGCCGATAGCCTATCCGCTCACCAGGGCGATGTGCGCACCGGTTGGCGACGGCGCCGCGGCAGCAATCGTCTGTTCCGAGAGCTATCTCAAGAAGCTCAACGGCGCGCGGCCGGTGAAGATCATCGCGTCGGTGCTCGGCCAGGGGAGCGATCGGGATATGGATGGCGAGGATGTCGGCGAGCGGCTCTCGAAGCAGGCCTATGCGATGGCCGGCGTCGGTCCTGAAGATATCGATACGGCCGAGCTCCATGACGCTACCGCCTACGGCGAGCTCCATCAGACCGAGGTGATGGGATTCTGCCCGGCGGGCGAGGGTGGTGTGTATGCCGAAACCGGTGCGACCGCGCTCGGCGGCGAGAAGCCGATAAACACGAGCGGCGGTCTTGAGTGCCGCGGTCATCCCATCGGGGCTTCGGGGCTCGCACAGATATACGAGATCGTTCTGCAACTCCGGAACGAGGCGGGGAAGCGGCAGGTTGAAGGCGCACGCATCGGTCTCACGGAAAATGGCGGCGGGAATATCGGCGTTGAGGAAGCCGCCATGTGCCTTCACATCCTGGAGAAGGTGTAAGAGGCGACTCGTTACACAGGGAGGCGACACGTCGACGTGTCGCCGTGCGCTATTATGCCACCGGGCCGCAATGCAAGAGAGCGACGCATTGAAGATCGTCTCTGAGGCGGCATGGTGCCCGCAGGCTTCGCAAAGAGGTGATGCATTTACGGTCACTTCCGAGAATGCAGAACATCGGAGTGCCGACCCCATGATTTCGGCTTGTATTTTTCACTGTTGTCGGTTTGCCCCTCTCTGCAGAGGGGGGAAAGTGATATATGGTTCGCCCGGTTTGGAGGAGTAATTAGCAGTGCGGTGCTGCATCATGCCCCTTCATTCCTGTAACGATGACATGGTGTACTGTCACCGACAGCCGCTTACAGCACTGCTTCTCCTCACGGAAAACCGTCACAATAATAATTGCTGTATAATCAGCAGGGCAACTGAAGGGAATATCTTCCGAGGTCTGTTCACACTATTCTATTATTCGAGGTGTTTATGATGAAATACGATTTCAGGGAGAAGAAAGTTCTCATTACCGGTGCATCAACAGGGATCGGCCGTGCGCTGGCGGTGGAATTCGCCCGTCGAGGAGCCCACCTCGTCCTGAGCGCGCTCCCTTCGGAGAAGAAGCTCCTCGAAGAGCTCGCTAAGGAGGTGAAAAGGAACTATGGCGTTAAAAGCTGGGTTTTCCCCATCGATCTCGCTGAGGAGAAAGGAGCCGAAAAGCTCTACCGGCAGGTGAAAAAAGATGCCGGTGACATTTTCGCCCTGGTTTCTAATGCCGGCACCATAGCCTACGGGAAGTTCTGGGAGATCGACTGGGTGTCGCAGTGGAGGATTATCCAGGTCAATCTCATTGCAACAATGCGTCTCATGCATCTCTTCATTCCTGATATGGTCAAGCGGGATGAGGGTGTCGTCTTCGTCACTTCGAGCGTGGCAGCCTTTCAGCCGACACCCTTTCACACGGTATATGGCGCCAGCAAGGCCGCCATTCAGAGCCTCGCACAGGGGATACGGAAGGAGCTCACGGGAACCAATGTGAGGGTGTGCACTCTCAACCCCCCCTATACCGATACGTCCATTCTCAGGGTGAAGGGGTTTCCACGGAAGGTGCGCTGGTATTCGTTCGGGGGGCTGAAGACGCCCGAGTGGGTTGCCAGGAAGGCCATCGGCATGTTCGAGAGGGGGAAGTTTCTCTACGTTCCCGGCTTCTTCCCGAAGTTCATGCACCTCTTCTTTATACGGCTGGTGCCGAAGCGATTTACCGATTTTGTGAGCTACTACTTTCTGCAGAGCAGGAAGGGGACCGATACCTATTGAGTTTTGAATTTCAATTATCGGAGTTCAATGGCGTACAGGAGTATAAAGCACAACTGTATTCGCGTATATTTCATTACAAAAAGGAGTATCGTCCATGGAAAAGGAAGGTTATTATAAAAAGCTCTTCTTCATCGGGGCGCTCTGGAACTGGGGAGCGACGGTTCCCTTTTTCTTCTTGTACGAAACAATTTTCACAATTCTCGGCGAGAAGGTTCCGGTATTTCCAGTCTGGCTGCAGCTCTTTCTCGCCCTGGCCTTCGTATTCGGCATCGGCTATTACTGGGTATCGAAGGATCTTTCCAGGGTGGAGATTGTCAGGATGGGTGCCATAGGGAAAGTTCTGGTTTTCCTGATTCCGCTCTACTATGCGCTACGCGGGGATATCGGATGGATAGTGGTGGGTATCGTCTTCGTTGATCTCGTCTTTGCCATACTCTTCATCGAGTTTCTTATGCGAGTGCGAAAATCTGCTGCATGAGCCGTGGGCCGCAGCGGGACCGTGCTGATTTTTTACGCTGTTTCGACCCGTGGGACTGTGGAACATAGCGACAGCCGGTTGGGGTGATTTATCCTTTATCTGTCTGCGGCCATTCTGCTTCATGCTGTCCCATAAAGATTTTCCCGCATGGATGAATGTACAGGGGAGCTGGATGCATGAACAGTATTTAAAGAACAGCTTATGCCGGGTATGGTATTCATGCGTCGCGCGGAGAAGCACCTGAAGCTGATTTTTAAGAGAGGCACATAATGAAGATAACAGTAATATACTTTTCCCAGTCAGGCAACACGAAGAAGGTTGCAGAGGCGATGGGCAGTGTCTTTCTCGAGAAGGGGCATACTGTTGAGCAGATACTCCTTCGAGAGGCGAAACCGGATGATGCGTCGAGCTGCGATCTCCTCGGCATTGGAGCGCCCTGCTTTGCAAGCCAGGCGCCGACGCCGGTCAGGAATTTTCTGCGATCCTTACCGAAGCTCGAAAATCGTGCCTTTGTCTTCGCCACCTCGGGCGGCGGGACGGGGAGGGTGCTCTACAACATGACCCGCCTCCTTAGCGAGAGGGGAGCCGATGTGGTGGGAGGATTTCTCGCACGGGGCGAGTGTTTTCACCCTGCGCCCACTATTCTCGGCCGATTTCCCGGGCGGCCTGATGCCAGCGATCTGGATCTGGCCAGAGAGTTTGCGCGATCACTGTCCGAGCATGTTTCTGAGAGCCGTTCGGGGCCGCTTCCCGGGAGCCGAAGGGACGCTTTGAAGCAGGGATTCGGTTTTTACGATTTTGCCGCGATGATAAATCGTGATTCGCTCATTCGCCTCCTCCTGCCGAAGCCGAAGCTCGATCCAGAGCTCTGCAATGGCTGTGAGCGCTGCGTAGCGGAGTGCCCCACGGAGAATATCAGCATGCTGCCCTTGCCGTTACTGGGGGATAACTGCATACGCTGCTACCGCTGCCAGGTGGTCTGCCCGCAGAAGGCTTTCGATATAACACCCTGGAGATTCGGGAATGCGATTATCTGGCTCTTCTATAATGAGCGGTTTGAGCGCTGGTTCGGCGATGTGAAGCCGGGCGAGAAGTGCTATTGATAAAGGTGCTGATGCTCATTTTTTAAAATTTTAAGGCGGATAAATATTCTGAAGATATACGCAGGTTGTTATTGTGATAAAAAAGGATAAATTGAACAGATATATCACATATGTACAGGAAATAAGAGTTAAAAGCCGATAGTTATCGGTAATAAATCTTTAAGGAAGAGAATCTGATAATGAAAAAAAAGGATTCCCCATCGAAAAAGGTCTTTATCACCGGAGCTTCCGGCTATTTCGGCCAGAAGATGGCTTCTTTTTTGAATGGGAAGGATGATGTGCAGCATATCATCGGCATCGACATCAAACCCCCGCAACGCATCCCGGCGAAGATGGAGTTCATCGAGCATGATGTCAGAGACGACATGTACCCGCTGCTTTCGGGAAGGAATGTTGACTGGGCCATTCACACAGCCTATATATTGCCCCCCCTGCACAGCAAGCGCTACATGGAGGATGTGAATATCAACGGCACAAAGAACTTCCTTGACGCCTGCACGAAAAGCGGTGTCCGACATCTGGTGCAGTGCTCATCGACCACCGCCTACGGCTTCCACCCGGATAATCCACCAGTCCTCACCGAGGAGAGTCCCCTCAGGGGGAATGATGATTTTACTTATGCCAGGAACAAGAAGGAGCTGGAGTTCCTCTGCCGGGATTTCAGAAAGGCACACCCCGAGATCCGCCTTACGGTGGTTCGCCCCTGTTTTGTCGTGGGGCCCGGCTTCGATAATCCCCTCTCGCGGCATCTTCTCAAGAGAATCGTCATGCTCCCCGGAGACGCTAAGCCCTTTCAATATGTTCACGAGGACGATCTCGTCGAGATCATCTATCTGCTCCTCCGGGAGGGGAAGGATGGTGAGTACAATATCGCCGCCGACGGAACAATGACCTTCGACGAGATGATTCGGATGCTCGGCAACTGGCAACTCAAGCTGCCTCCCGCTCTCATCTATCCGCTGAACAATATTGCCTGGTTTTTACGACTGAAATTCTTAACTGAATTTCCGAGCCCTGCCATGAATATGATGCGCTTTCCCTGGATTGCGAGCAACGACAAGATCAAGAAGACACTGAGCTATACGTTCAAATATACTACCCGTGAAGCCTTTGCGGACTTTGCACGATACGTGAAGGGGAGGAAATAAAGGCATCGGAACCCGTTCTCGTTGTCTTCTCATCTTACGAATTAAGCTCACTTTTTTTGCTCTAATTATAGAAGATTTAGACAGGATTACAGGATGATACGGATGGATATGTTTTATGTTCTATTATATGTGATACCGTATCTGAGAATAATTTCAGTTGAGTTGATAATTTATATTTTAGAAAATGATCTGGGTAAAGGGGAATAAAATAATATAATCCTGTTATCCTGTCCTGTTTTTTTATGTGCTCTACAGGATAGAGGCGTGCCAGACTCGATATGCAGGAGAGTCGGCCGATGACCTTTTTCGCCGATTATTACGAGACGCTCGATTTTTTTGTTTTTTTTCTGGCGGGTTTCTCTGTTTCCCCGGCGAGATGTTTCGCCAGCCGCTTCCCCAAGGAGACGATGGTCAGGGTGGGGGGAACACCGCATTCCTCAGGGATCACCGAGCAGTCGCAGACGTAGAGGTTGTCGTATTCGGTTTTGAGATTGCGGTCGATTACATCGTCAATTTTTGCGGTCCCGCCGGGATGCGCCGCGATATACCAGGACTTAAAAATGTGCGTGGCGTTTGCATTCTTGAGGATCTTCCGCGCAATCTCTTCTCCCCGTGCGAGCTTCTTCCGGTCGTCTGCCGAGAGTCCCTTTCTCAGCCCGCCCCTGTCGGTGATGCGGCCGCCGAGACGGTCCCTTATTTTGATCATGATCGACAGCGTTCGGGAGTGGGCGAGAAGCCTGTCGAAGCGCATCACCTCCGCGGTGAAGGCCGAATACAGGATTCGGGGAATGGTGAGATCGGTCATCATAATTCCCTCGTCTTCCAGGTGCATCCCCGCCGACATGGGAATCTCTCCGCCGGTCTTGATGTCACTGACGGTTCCCATGACCATTATCAGCGGATCGTAGAAGAGATCGGAGCCGGCATTGGCGATGCCGCTTGCTCTGAGGAGAACCGGCGTGCCGATGCCCCCGGCCGAGACGATTATCTGCGGTGCAAGGATCTGATGCTGCTTCCCCCCGTGCCGGTACTCCACGCCAATGGCTTTTCCCTTCTCGACGATCACCTTTGTCGCCCGTGCCCGGGGAAGCAATCGGGCGCCGCCAGCGAGCGCCTCTGCCACGTAATTGCGTGCTGTCCACTTCGCCTCGTAGGGACAGCCCAGCGTGCACTTGTCGCAGTTGATGCGGCACTTGTCCTGAAAGATGAACTTCGGCATTTTCTCCCATTGATAACCGAGATCGCAGGCGCTCTCCATGATTCGCGTTGACAGGGGACCGACGAGCTCATCGCGCAGGGGATCGGTGGGGAGCTCTTTTCTCGCTTCTCTGATCTCATCGATTATATCGATGCCGTGGGATTTGAGCATGGCAAAGGGAGGATCGAAAACCGTGGCATAATAGAAGGTGGAGCTGCCGCCGAGAGTGGTTCCACGTATCATGAGAAGCCCACCATTGGTAATGAGGGCGTTTTTCCCCGGCAACGTTGCCATTTTAAGCGTCTGCCAGGTTGTGCCCCTGATGGGCTCATCGCTTCCCCATTCGAGGATGAGCACCCTCTTCTTTCTTCTGCTCAGCTCACGTGCAACGGTTGCGCCGCCGGGCCCCGAGCCAACAATAACGGCATCGTAGTGCTCTTTTTCGGTTTTAGTCATAGCGGGATTCCAGTGCAGGAATGATGGTGTATCTCCATTTTTTGAACACACTTTATTAAATGGGTAGAAAAATTTTTCGTCAACTTTTTTTCAGCTTTTTTGTCTAAAACACAGGAATATCTTATATTTAGTTGTTGATAATTTATAGAGCGCTCGTATAGTAACAGGAACGAACGATCAGTGCGCATTCGGCAGGTGCCGCTGATACGTTCCTGTCCTAATCGCCTTTCAGGAGTGATACAATGAAAAGGAAAATCTCCCTGCTTGCGGTTATGCTCATTACGGCAATGAGCATATCGCATATTAATTCGAAGCCCAGGTACGTCATCGCCGTGCTCGATTTCAGGGAAGCAACGGGTTCGGCCGCCTATAAGTACCTTCAGATTGCCGTTCCCGAGATATTCGCCACCAATCTCGCACAGGCAGCGGAAATAACGGTCCTTGAGCGTGACCGCGTTAAGAAGATACTGAAAGAAGCAGGCCTCATCATGGCAGGAGTCACCGAGGGGAATGAAAAAAAGATCGGAAAGCTCCTGGCGGCAAAGCAGCTCCTCTCCGGAACGATTATTAAAGCGGGCACGCAGCTGCGAATAGATGTACGGCTCACCGATGTGGGCACCGGCAGGATACTCATTGCCGATAAGCGGCGATGCAGGGACATGGATGAGATCATCGATGCCGTCGATCTCCTCTCTGAGAAGATCGTCGAGAAGGTGACGGGAAAGAAAATAGTCTTCTCGAAGGATATCGAGCCCGCAATACCGCCCCGGATTGCCGGGGAGCTTGTTGAGATGGAGCTCTTATCGCAGAATACGTATTGCAAAGCAAATTCAGAGGACCCCTTTTTCCTGCGGGTCGGATTCTATGCCAAGGAGGTGAAACGGAAGAAGGAGCGCCTTCCCCTGAACATATCGATTGTTCTCGACCGCAGCGGTTCAATGTCCAATGAGGATAAGCTTGCCTATGCGAAGAGGGCGATAGAGTTCATCGTGAGGAATCTTACCAAGAAAGACATCGTTTCCGTCGTTGTCTACGACGATAACGTCGATGTTATTGTTCCCCCCACTGCGGCGGTGGAGAAGGAGAAAATTGTCGCGCTCATCAAAGCGGTTGAACCCGGCGGCAGCACCAATCTGAGCGGTGGCATGCTGGAGGGATTCAATCAGGTAAAGAAGAAGTATCGTTCGGGCCAGGTGAACCGTGTGCTGCTCATATCGGATGGGCTCGCCAATGTGGGGATTACGGAACCACGGCAGATTCAAAAGATGGCGGGACAGCGGACACAGGAGGGTATCACCATCTCTGCCTTTGGGGTGGGGAAGTACTTCAATGAGAAGCTTCTCACCGGAATTGCCGAATACGGGAGCGCGAATTACTACTATATTGATCAATCTGACAAGATCCCCGAGATATTCTCCCGGGAGCTCGAAGGTCTCCTCGCTGTTGTTGCACAGAACTGCACCATTCAGGTGATCCCGCGCAGCGGGGCTTCTGTTGAGCATGTGTATGGATATAATTTTGATACGATTGGTGAGGGAGTCGTCATAAAGCTGGGTGATCTCGTTTCCGAGGAGAAGAAGCTTGCCCTTATCAGGCTGAAGCCGCCGAAGCGGCGAGCGGGTTCCCTCCGCCTCGCCTGGGTGCAGTTTTCCTATGATGATGCCATCTCCGAGAAGGGGAGGGTGCGGGACGAGCGCTCGGTGAGCATTTCCTATACGGAAAGTCCCACCCTTATCGCAAAGAATGTGAATTCAGTGGTCACGAAAGATGCAGAGATACATATCTCTTCGGCGATGATGGAGAAGGCGATTGACCTGGTCGATCGGGGAGAGATCGATGATGCGAAGAAGGTGATTAACGACAATCTCGATCGGATGAGATCCGGCCTCGTGAAGTATCGCTCAAAGGAGATGAAAAAGCAGGCCCTGAATATTCTGGAATATCAGCAGAGCCTCGAGCGCGCTGAGAAGGAGGGGAACATGAGCGGGGATTCCTTCCTCCACATGCAGAAGAAGAGCAGGGCCGAGCAGTACGATATGCGGAAGAAGCGGTGAAGTGTTATGCCGGATGGATCAACGACATCATATACGGCGCTTTCGTGAGCGTCATCTATATTTTTTAATATCGGGCATTCCTGACGGAATATTCGATTCGGGGAGTTACTTGAAATGGTTGTTCAGAGAGGAGTGCGGTGTAGGGCATATGAGTGAAATAAGTGATACGCATAATGATTTCTATCAGCGGTTGAGAAGTCGCATCAGCACATGGCTTGAGGCCGGTGGAAAGGAGTATCGATTTGCTGAATATCTGCTGGCGGCGCCCGATCTCTTCCACCTCCTCGTTCGACTGATCATCGACCGGAGAGTTTCAATTGAGGATAAGGCATGGATCAGCTTTGCGATCGCCTATTTTCTATGCCCCCTCGATCTCATGCCGGAAGCCATAAGCGGCGCTCTCGGATTTCTGGACGACATCGTCCTGTCGGCCTATGTGCTCAACCGTATGATAAGCGGGAATGCCGAGTTGATTGAACAGTACTGGGCTGGCACCGGAGATGTGATTGAACTTGTTCGGGGTATTATCGGCGTTGCCGACAGGATGATCGGATCCGGATTGATGAGACAATTGAGAAGTCTCATTGGGCGGAGGGCGATGAGATGATGGTTTTTATCGATGATATTCGCGTAAGAAAACACGCATCGATATCAGATACCATCGGTGAGAGCTGAACGGGATTACTTTCGTACAACCGATCTTCCCGTAAAGGTGAGGGTGATCTTCACAATCTCAGGCCGACTTCCCGTACGAACAGGCGGCCCCCAGGTGCCGAAGCCGCATGACACGTAGAAGTGGCTTTTCCCTATCCGCTTGTATCCCCAGCTCAGCTCATATATCATGCTTGTGATGTAATTAAAGGGCCAGAGCTGCCCGTGATGGGTGTGGCCGGAGAGCTGTAGATCGACGCCGTTTGCAGCGGCCTCGCGCAGACCGAAGGGCTGATGATCCATGAGGATAAGGGGATACCGCTTATCGACTCCTTCCAGTATCCTGTCGAGCGGCTTGCGCCGTTTCCCGGTAAATCCGTGTATGGAGCGATCCTCCCTTCCCGCGAGGTAGAAGCCCCCGATTTTAAGTGCCCTGTCACGTAAAACCGTTATGTTGTGATCCTCAAGATACCGATAGGCGGCCTCGACGCCGCCGATGTATTCGTGATTACCGGTTATCGCAAAGGTTCCGTATTTCGACCCGATTGCCTTGAGAGTCTCGCCGAGATTCTTTTCAATGACCGGCTCGAGATCCTCATCGACAATATCGCCGCCGAGAAGGACAATATCGGGATGGATGCGATTTATCTCCTGGACCATCCGATTCAGCCGGGAGTTGCTGATGAGCGTTCCCAGGTGTATGTCGGTCACCAGAACGATATTCAGCGGTTGAGCGGCTTTTTTGTCGATCTCGATGTTCAATTCCCTGATGCGTGGATTGAGGGAATTGAGATGACCCGCGAGAACAATGCCCGATGCCATTACGAGAATAGCGATGAAGGCAATCAATTTTGTTTGCTGATAGTTTTCGGTCAGTACCGCCGGCAGGAAGGGGAGGAAGTGGTTGACCGCCCTAACAATATCCAGGAGGAGCACGGCGAGGAAGAGATAGAGCATCAGCCCGAGCCAGAAAGAGCCGATCCAGATACAGACATCGCTCGCACTGCATATGGAGAGCCGCTCCAGGAACCTGCCGAAGATGTAGGAGGCGGAAACGAAGATGAAAAGAACGAGATAGACTGTTCGCAAAGACGATTCTTTCGGAATAACCTGCCATCCCCTGATGAAGATGTAAAAATTCACCGAAAAATAGATGGTGAGGAAGATGCTGAAGAAGATGATGAAGTTGATCAGTTTCATGGTATACAGCCAGCGTTGATGAAGCGCGTTGTGCTGTTCAGCCAACAATAGATGGGTGGAGCAGCGTGTCAAGACTTTCTGCCATGCTGCAAGGACATCGGCTCATTGATGGTGGAGGGGAATCTTCAGTCAGAGTGCCGTCCCTCTCTCAACGGTATATTCCTTCCCCGCTCACTTGCGGTGCGTGATTGTCAGGACGCTCAATCCCCGGCTATGACGCCGTGCTATCTAATTTCTCCAGAACCTTCGAGAAGTAATCGTTGGCACCCTGCATGAACATATCTCTGGAGATGATATCGCGGCTGATGACGTTCAGGGTCTCCGGCGACATCTCCCCTTTTTCGATCAGCTGTTGACCGGCCTCCCGGGCTGCATCGAAAATATCGTCGAAGCTCGTTCCCATTTTCATCAACGGCTTCAGCAACATCGCGTTCGGGCGGAGAAGCGCGCCGGCGAACTTCCTCTCTGTGTTGATCGCTATGGCCTGTATGTGGGTCAGCAGCGGCTCGAAGTTTTCGATTTCGAAGTATCCGCAGGTTGAGACCAGTACTATTTTACCGTGGCCGTACCCGTCTCGAACGGGATGCCGCGATCGATCGTCCCGTATCTCGATAAAGGGCTGCCCGATGGGCGTCAGCCGGTCCAGAAAATTCTTCATGAGGCCGCTCATCCCGTCCCAGTAGAGCGGAGTGGCGAGAATGATGATATCCGCTTCTCGTACTTTCGGGAGCACGTCCGCCATATCGTCCTTGATAACACATTTTCCCGGCGTCTCCGTCCAGCACTTGAGACAGCCGAGACAGAAGCCTATCTTCATCGACCGGGGGTAGAGGACTTCAACCTCTGCCCCTGCTTTGCTCATGCCGTCCATGAAGGGGTTCAGTATCGATGCGGTGTTTCCCTTCTCCCGGTTGGGCGATGAGTTTACGGCCAGAACCTTAGTAGTATTCATAATTGTATTCTCCTCCTCTTCTTATTTTCTCTTCCAGCGGGGTGCACGCTTTTTCATTGTCGACTGAATCCCTTCCATGAAATCCTCTGACTTCAGGAGCATGCTCTGGAAGTTCGCTTCCATGTCGAGCTGTGTCATGAGATCCATGTCCGCACCTTTGGTGACAACTTTCTTAATCGCGCCGACGGCAAGGGGGCCCGATTGTGCAATGTCCCGAGCGAGTTTCTCTGCTTCCTCAAAGAGCTTTTCTTTCGGAAACAGGTAACTCGCAAGGCCCCAGTCCAACGCCTGTTCCGCCGTGTAGAGATTGCCGGTCGAGAGAACCTCCATTGTTCTCGACGATCCGATCAGGCGTGAGAGTCGTGCAATGCCACCCATATCGGGGATCACGCCGAAGCGTCCCTCCGGCAACCCCCATCGGCAGTCATCGCTCATCAGCCTGATGTCGCAGGCGAGCGCGAGCTCCACGGCCACTCCCAGCGCCATGCTGTGCATGGCGCAGATGACCGGTATCTCAATATCCTGCAGGCGGGTGAAGAACCGCTGATACCTGATAATATCGGCCCTGATGGGGGCCCCTCCCGATGCGTGTTCCGGGCTGTACCGGTCGACGAGCATCAGCAGTGAGTTGATGTCGATTCCGGAAGAAAATATCTTCCCCTCGCCCTTCAGGATAATGGCACGTATTTCGGGATCAATGATAACGTCCTCCAGTATTTCCGCTATCGCTATAAACATGTCGAAATTAATAGCATTTCTCTTCTCCGGGCGATTCAACGTGATATAGAATATAGTTCCCTTTTTTTTACCGACAACATGATCTTGTGACATAATTCATTCTCCTTTTCTGTTATTCTGCGTAGCTGAGATGGGCATCTCTTTGAGCAATCACCGTGTTCATGAAAAGGATCTGTTATAGACGAACCCCACAGTTCTTTAAAACATAACAGTGTTATGTCGGTCAAGAAAAAAACTGTAATTCGGTCTCGATTCCGCCGCAATGCCCTGCCGGAATTATATTGACTTTTTCCGTTAAAGCCGATGTACTGTTGCATTCTTCATGCATGGCACGAAAGAGACCCGATGCGTGCGGGTGAGTTATTGAATACCTCAGCTTTTTTCCACATACGTGAAGAATCAAAGCATCGTATATCCTATTTTTTTCTGGTTTTTAGAGAACAGGTTTGTGGTGCCAATATTTTTTCAGCGATGAGAGGGGGGCTCATCCATTAACAGGAGGTTGGCCGTGATCCCTGAGGAGTGCTCCGGCTGCGGTATTTGTGTGCCGATCTGTGCGATCAGGCACTTCGGGGTGAATAATCCCAAGAAGGGGCCTGTAGCCGGGGGAGGCTGAGAAGCGTTTTGATGATTGAAAATAGGTGTCAATTTATCAACCGCGCAGTTATCATTAACCGATGTTGGAGCATATTTATTTTTGACGGGGAGATGGGCTATGAGGAGAATCATTCTGCTGATTGTCTCGGTTATGCTGTCTGTGTGCTTCCTGCACGCTTCGGACGGTTTTCTTGTAAAGAATCCCGATTTGCACAAGGAGGGGAGGGCCATCGAGGCATTCGTGCCTGCCGGCTGGAAGATCATCAAGAGAGGAGCAGGTGATTTAAACGGTGATTCGCTCGATGATATCGTCGGCGTTATAGAGTGCACACAGCCGATGGCTTCGCCCGATGAGGCGCCACCCCGCATTCTCTTCATCGCATTCCGGAGAGGCAGCAGCTATGAGCTTTCCATTCAGGCCGATTCGGCAATAATGAAAGCCGATGAGGGTGGCGTCTTCGGCGATCCATTCAGTGTGCTGAAAGTTGAGAATGGCACGCTCCTCATCGGCTTTTACGGGGGAAGCGCGTGGCGATGGTCCTGTGAGTACCGATTCAAATATATCAATAAAAGCTGGAGGCTCATTGCGGTGATTTCGGGAAGCTATGAGCCCTCTGGCGCTATGATAACAAGGGAGCACAATCTCCTCGCCGGTCAGGTGAAAACATTCAGAAGAGATGAAAGGGGGAAGGAGAGCGAGCAGTTGAGCGATGCGGTGGAAAAGGAGCTGCCCCGCCTCGAGGATTTCAGAGCCTCCTCCGGTTGCGAGAATTGAAAACTTCCTCTCTTCCCGATTCAGATGCGTATAGTTATTGACAGATAGGGAGAGCTCTTCAATATTAATAAACATCATTCGCCTA
>Ga0180433_10006742_pt1 | contig 14932 bp, 9 predicted proteins | sample SS_ome_8_FD_132980 | JGI IMG/M metagenome (GOLD analysis project Ga0180433, IMG submission 132980) | Hypersaline lake sediment archaeal communities from the Salton Sea, California, USA - SS_1_D_1 metaG | ecosystem: Environmental > Aquatic > Non-marine Saline and Alkaline > Hypersaline > Sediment... | reverse complement strand
CTTATCAGCCATATCATCCTCCCTTTATTTTTGTATTCTGATCTTCCACCCGGTTACTTCTTTTTTAACAGAAAGAAGTTTTGATCCCATTACTTCAACTGCCATAGGTATTTCCTTTTCTGAAGCTTCATGGTCACCGATAATTTCAATAATATCTCCAGAAGAAGCCTTTTTAATTGCTTTTCTGGTTTCTACTAAGGGAACAGGACAGGTTTCATTTAAACAGTTAACTTTTATTGTTTTCATTTATATACCTTCATATCTACAAAATTAATCATATTTATAGATATATTTACTATTAAAACTGTAGGAAATATAGGAAATATTTTTTTGAATGTCAAGTATTTTTTTATTTTTTGGTCGCCCTGGGTATCTTATTTTCGGCGTATCATGAGTGGACTACATAGTTCACATGAACTATTGGGGTATATAACCAAAAGATAGCGTTTCGGGCTATGAAAGCACAGAGCGATCTGTGATTTGTTTTAACATTAATTCCCCGTAAAGGCTGAGACTCTGCGGGACTAAAAAATTATTTTGTTCAAAAGACCATTTTTATCTAAAAAAATTGAATTTTTGGATTGTTTGTTTTCAGAGATTTTATTATATTTAATTCGCAATTTAATACGGGGCGTAGCGCAGTCCGGTTAGCGCGCATCGTTCGGGACGATGAGGTCGAGAGTTCAAATCTCTCCGCCCCGACAACAATATAATTTATTTAATAACATGAGCTTAAGGGAGAAAATCTATTAATAAATCATCATTATTAAATCCAAAGAACACATTCAGAAACCTTCTTTTTTTAGGAGGTTTTATCATTATAGCTTTTTATTGTTTCGTTCTGTTTTTCCCTGCAAACATTAAAAGTACTTCACAGCAAGTTAATGTAATTATTAATAGGGGAATGACCCCAGAAGAGATTGCTATTGTATTAAAAAATAAAAATATTATAGGGAATCGTCATTTATTTATTTTAGGGGCAAAGCTCCTGGGAGTTTCCAGAAAACTACAGGCAGGTAAATATTGTTTCGGTGGAAACTTATCGAATTATTCTGTTTTGAGAAAATTGTTCGAAGGGGATATTATTACAACAAAAGTAACAATTCCGGAAGGATTAACAGCTAAAAGAACGGCTTCGATATTAAAAACTTCTGTTGGAGTTGATTCTGCTCGTTTTATTCATCTAGTCAATAATCCTGATTTTTGTGATTCTCTGGGCATAGAAGCTCATTCTCTGGAAGGTTATTTATATCCGAATACCTACAAATTGTATGATGGTATTTCTGCTGAAAAGGTGATTGTTTATCTGGTACAGCATTTCAAAAAAGAATTCAATGATTCATTAATTCATAAAGCACAAAGAATGAATATGACAGTGCATGATATAGTAACCTTAGCTTCGATTGTGCAGGGAGAAGCAATGGTAGAAAAGGAACAACCTATCATTGCGGCTCTCTATCTTAATAGATTAGAGAAAAGAATGAGACTTCAGGCAGATCCAACCATACAGTATATCATTGATGACGGCCCCAGACGTTTACTGGACAGAGATCTTGACATTGATTCTCCGTATAATACCTATCTTTACAGTGGTTTACCACCTGGACCAGTGAATAATCCGGGGATCTCAGCTATACATTCAGTATTATATCCTGCTCAGGTAGATTATTTATATATGGTGGCAAACGGGGATGGCACGCATACATTCTCAGAATCACTTACCGAACATATCAAAGCAAAAAGAAAATTTGATCAATACCGAAGAAAGATAAATCGTCAGGGATAACTTAATAGGGAAAATAATTTGAAAAAGTCTGAAGATTTACTCAAGAGTTTAAACACCGCTCAACAGGAAGCTGTTAAGACAACTGATGGTCAAGTGCTTGTTCTTGCCGGAGCCGGCAGTGGCAAAACCAGAGTCATTACGTATAAAATTGCCTATCTTATCAATAATGGATTTGCTACTCCCTGGGAAGTTCTTGCAGTTACATTTACTAACAAAGCTGCCGAAGAAATGAAAAACAGGGTAAATCTTTTTCTGAAAGATAATAATGGATTATGGATAGGCACTTTCCATTCTATATGTGCCAGAATCCTCAGACTTGAAGCTGAGCATGTCAGTCTTACTCCCAGTTTTGTGATTTATGACACTGAGGATAAAAAGAAGTTAGTAAGTGAAGTAGTTGAGGATATAGGGATTGATAAAAATCAGTTTTCTCTGAATGCAATTTGCGGTTCTATAAGTAAGTTAAAAAATAAGCTTATTGATGAACGCATGTATCAGGATATGATTAAAACACCTTATGATCAGATTGTATCCCAGGTGTATACTGAATATCAGAAGAGAGTTAAACAGAACAATGCCTGTGATTTTGATGATCTGATAACTGTTCCGATAGAATTGTTTAAAAAGAATCCGGAAGTTGTACGAAAATATCAAAAACGATTTAAATATATTCTGGTGGATGAATACCAGGATACTAATTATGCCCAGTATAAATTCATACAATATTTATCCGGTTTTTATAAGAATGTGTGTGTAGTAGGTGATGATGATCAGTCTATTTATGGATGGAGAGGTGCAGATATAAGAAATATACTGGAATTTGAGAAGGATTTTCCTGATGCAAAGATTTTCCGGTTGGAACAGAATTACAGATCCACGAAAAATATTTTAAGAGCTGCACATTCTGTAGTAAAAAATAATCAGGGCAGAAAAAGCAAAGAATTGTGGTGTGAGAATATTCAGGGCGAAAAATTAGTTGCTATAAATGTTTGTGATGAACATGATGAATCAGATAAAGTAATTGAAAAGCTTAAGGATGAAGTATTTAAACATAAACGCAGTTTCAGTGATTTTGTTGTTCTTTACCGGACTAATGCTCAGTCAAGAGCTTTAGAAGAGGGATTAAGACGTAACGGCATCTCATATGTCATTGTAGGGGGAGTCAAATTTTATGAACGTAAAGAGGTTAAAGATATACTTGCATATTTAAAATTGATTTCAAATCCCAGGGATACTGTAAATTTATTGCGTATTATTAACTTTCCTCAAAGGGGAATAGGCAAAAAAACAATTCAGAAACTGAAAGAATGGGCTGCAATTAATAATATTTCCTTATTAGAAGCAACAGGCAGAGTTGATGAGATTGAAGTAATATCTGATAATAGAAAAAAGAAAATCAAAGAATTTTACACATTAATAGATAAATATATCAGCTTAAAAGATGAAATATCTCCAAATGAGCTTGCCCATGCTCTGGTTGATGAATCTGGTCTTTTACATAAATATAAAGAAGAAGCAACTCTGGAAAGCCAGGAAAGAGCGAATAATATCAGGGAATTCTTAGCTGCTGTGAGTGATTATGCTTTCCAGAATGAAAATCCAACCTTGTCTTCCTTTTTAGAAGAAGTATCTTTAATAACCGATGTTGATTTCTGGGATAATGCAGCTAATGCAGTTACCTTAATGACTTTGCATTCAGCAAAGGGGCTTGAATTTCCTGTTGTATTTATTGCAGGTTTAGAGCAAGGATTATTACCTCTTTCAACTTCTCTGGATGAGCAGGAAAAATTGGAAGAAGAACGCAGGTTATTTTATGTTGGATTAACCAGAGCCAAAGAGAGAGTCTATCTTCTGTGGGCAAATAACAGACGCAGATTCAGGGATGTTGAGCTTCAGGAACCATCTATGTTTTTAAATGAACTGGATACTTCAGTGATTGTTACCAGCAGTACTGATAGAAAAGACCTTTATACTAAAAAAAGGAAAAGAGATGTTGAAAGTTATGATACTGATACCATCCTTGAAGATTTTTCGCAGGAAATTCCTTTACTCAAAAAAGGGGTGCTTGTAGAACACGAAGTATATGGTCGAGGTACAGTTGAAAAAGTAACAGGTAAAGGGAAAACCCAGAAAGTCATTGTGACATTTAAAAATGGTGAACAAAAAAAGTTTTTAAGTAACTATGCCCGGTTTACTATTTTGACTGAATAGATACTTTTAATTTATATTTTTCTGATATTTATTTTAAAAATAATCTAACAAGGAAGCAGAGGATGGAAAACAAGGAACAAGGAAAAAGGAAAAAGGATGGATAATATTACTGTCATTATGGTAATTATTATTTTTGCTGCGACATTTATTCAATCAGCGTTTGGTTTTGGGAGTGCATTGATTATGATGCCGTTATTAACAGTTCTTATAGGAATAAAGATCGCTGTACCTCTGGCTGCATTAATAGCAACTACTTTACATATATCTATTCTGGTATATAAATGGAGAGAAGTGAATCTGTCAGCAGCGTTTCGATTGATTATAGCATCAGTCATAGGTATTCCTCTGGGTGCTTATTTATTGAGACTTGGTAATGAACACTATCTAAAATTATTTTTAGGGTTGATGATAATCATTTTCTCGTTATTGTTTTTACTGAAACCAGCATTGCCTCGTTTAAAAAATGAAAAATCTGCTTATTTCTTTGGGTTTATTGCAGGTATTTTAGGGGGAGCATATAATACCAATGGTCCCCCGGTTGTTATTTACGGTTCTATGCGCAGATGGAGTCCTGCAACATTCAGAACCACCCTTCAGGGATATTTTTTTCCTACAGGTCTTTTTTTGCTTATCAGTCATGGTTCAGTCGGATTATGGACTGGTGCCGTTTTTAATAATTATTTTATTGCCTTCCCTTTTGTTCTGGCAGCAGTCTGGATGGGTGGTAAACTGAATGAAAGAATTTCTCCAGGAAAATTTGATAAGTATATTTATATTTTTTTGGTTATGACAGGAACAAGTATTGCTGTGGAATCAATAATAAAGTTACTATAACATATGTACAATAATAATATTGCAGATAAACAGGAAAGTTTACATGCCTTCAGAAGTCAAAATTTTTGCTCCGGGTACAGTAGCCAATATTGGCTGCGGATTTGATATTTTAGGTTTTGCACTTGAGTATCCTGGCGACTATGTGACTATCCGTATGATTAGTCAGAATGAAGTCCGGATCAATAAAATATCCGGAAAAGGGGTACAACTTCCGATGGAACCGGATAAAAATACAGCAGGAATCGCAGTTATCGAATTTTTAAGAAAATTTAATATTCAAACCGGTGTTGAGCTGGAAATCCAAAAGGGGATGAAAATAGGAAGCGGTCTGGGATCAAGTGCTGCCAGTGCTGCAGCGGCTCTTTTTGGTATAAATTATATTTTTGATAATATTGCTGATATGGGACAACTGATATCCTGCGGGTTAACAGCAGAGGCCGGAGCTTGTGGGTCACCTCATGCTGACAATATTGCACCTTCTTTAATGGGCGGCCTGGTATTGATACGTAGTCATGATCCTCTGGATGTTATATCTTTGAGTTTTCCGGAGGATCTGTTCTATGCAGTCATAAGTCCGGATATTGAACTACAAACCAGAATGTTACGAAAAATATTGCCTGAAAAAGTCCCATTATCCTCAGCAGTGAAACAATGGGGCAATATTGCCGGATTAATTGCAGGATTGCATAATAAAGATTATTCTCTGATTTCACGGTCTCTGGAGGATGTTATTATCGAACCGGTTCGATCTCAGTTCATTCCTTTTTTTAAAGAGATCAAATCCCAAGCTATGCAGACAGGTGCTCTGGGATGTTCAATATCCGGTTCAGGACCCTCAATATTTGCTTTATGCAGAGGAGAACAAACGGCCTTTAATGTTTCAGAATCGATGGCAGAAATATATAAAAAAAATAAAATCTCATTTGAAGTATATGTCTCCTCAATCAATAAAAAGGGGCCACAAATATCCTGAATCTGTTAACACTGTTAAGTGTTTAGAATACCTGTTTAGTTTAAAATGTTTTTGTCTGAAGATTGGAAAAGTAATTGATTTTTTTTAAAATTTGATAATCTTCAATCTGGAACTTTTGAAGAGATAATAAAAAAATACTAGGAGTAATAGTGTTATATTACAGTACAAGAGATAACAATCACACCGTTTCTTTAAAAGAAGCGGTTTTGCATGGTATGCCTGAGGAAGGAGGATTATATCTTCCATCCCGTATTCCCCAGATTGAAAAAGAATTCTTGGAAAATATAAACAGTTTGAATTTTCGGGAGATATCTTTCCGATTAGCACAGTTATTACTTGGCGAGGATGTTCCCGATGCTGTTCTAAGGGAAATTATTACTGAAGCTATAAACTTTGATACTCCTTTGGTACCAATCAGTCACCGAATTAATACTCTTGAGCTTTTTCATGGACCGACACTGGCATTTAAAGATGTAGGAGCACGTTTTATGGCCAGATTAATGTCATATTTTATCTCTACATCAGATAAAAAATTGAATATATTAGTCGCCACATCCGGTGATACAGGTAGTGCTGTGGCCAACGGCTTTTTTAAAATTCCGGGAATAAATGTTTTTGTATTATATCCTTCTGGTAAAATAAGTGAGATTCAGGAAAAGCAGATTACCACGTTGGGAGAGAATATTATTTCTGTTGAAGTAGAAGGAAATTTTGATGATTGTCAGGCATTAGTTAAACGGATATTATCGGATGCTTCCTTTACTGAAACATTAGATATTACAACCGCCAATTCTATAAATATTGCCAGATTAATTCCACAAATATTTTATTATTTTCGACTCTTTGCTCAGTTAGAGGGATATCCACAAAGTTTAAGCATTTCTGTACCCAGCGGTAATTTTGGCAACCTCACAGCAGGTTTAATAGCAAAAAAAATGGGATTACCTGTATATAAGTTTATTGCCGCAACCAATATAAATGATGTTTTTCCTGAGTACCTGAAAACCGGAGTCTACAGATCACGGCCCTCACAATCAACAATTTCAAATGCTATGGATGTAGGAGATCCCAGTAATTTTATAAGAATTGTTAATCTTTATAATGGAAATTTAAATATATTACGGAAAGATCTGTATGGTACCAGCTTTACTGATGAACAAACCAGAGAGTGTATCAGAAATATATATGATACATATAATTATATCTGTGATCCTCATGGTGCAGTAGGATTTTTAGGATTAGAAGAGTACATCAGTAAGAATCCTCAGATTGATAAGGCCGTTTTTTTAGAAACGGCACATCCGGCAAAATTTAAAAATATAGTCGAGCCGGTGATACAAAAAGATATTGAAATTCCCCATAGATTAAATAAGTGTTTGGAAAAAGAGAAGCTTAGTATTAGGATATCAAAGAATGTTGACAATTTAAAAGATATTATAATTGAAAAAAACTAATGATTATCTTTTAATTTTTATCTTCACCAAAAAAAGGTGATTTTCCTTTCATTTTTTTGATTTTTAAATTTGAAAAATCAATTTTTTTGGTTAATATATATCAACAGTTGGTTCATCCAAAAAAGTTATAATAGGAAATGCTGAAAAGTCTTTATATAAAAAATTTTGCCCTTATTGATGAAATAAAAGTTAATTTTAATCCAGGATTGAACATTCTTACGGGTGAGACCGGAGCGGGAAAATCTATAATTATTGGTGCTGTGAGTGCATTATTGGGTGAAAATATTGATAAGGATTTTATCCGCCAGGGGAAGTCCAAAGCAGTTGTAGAAGGATGTTTTATAATTTCACATCATCTGTTACAATGTTTTAATGATATGGATATAGAATTTACTAACAATGAATTAATTATTCGACGGGAGATAAAGAAAGATACCCGAAGCAGAACCTTTGCCAATGATTCTCCCATCAGCATATCTCTATTGCAGGAAATAGGCGATCTTTTGGTGGATCTGCATGGCCAGCATTCTCATCAGTCATTATTACATGTAAAAAGACATATTGATTTTTTAGATGAATTTGGAGTAAGTGATGAGTTGATAAATGAAGTTGCACATTCATATAATTCTCTTTCAAATTTACAAAAAAAATTACAAAAACTTGTTGATCAGGAAAAAATGCTGAAGGAAAAAAAAGAACTTTTAGAATTTCAGGTAAAAGAGATTGAGGATGTCGATCCTCAATTAGGAGAAGAGGAAGAACTGGAGAGACAAGAAAAAATTCTAAAGAACAGTGAAAAAATACATCAGCTTTCTGATCAACTAACTGAGGTTCTGTACGAAGGAGAAGGTTCTGTATATGAAAAAATATCAGAAGCAGAAGAACAACTTTCTGCTCTCAGTGATATCGATAAAGATTTTAACATCTGGGCAGAAAACTGTAATACAGCAAGTGTCGTCATTGAAGAAATGGTGAAGAATATTCAGGAATATGCCGATAAGATTGAATTTGATCCTGAAGAACTGGAAGAAATGCGGGAAAGACTTGGTCAGTTTACATTGTTAAAGAAAAAATATGGATCGACTATTAAAGAGGTGCTGGAATTTTCTCAGCAGGCTCGCAATAATTTACAAAAGATAGATTCTATGGAAAGTGAAATTGAAGAAATAAATCAAAAGATAAGCAATGAAAAAAACAAGCTTGCTGATCTGGCTTTGCAACTTTCCGGGACAAGAAAAAAAGCTGCCGAAGAACTGGAAGAAAGAACAGTTGAGATTTTTGCAGAACTTGGTTTAAAGGGAGGTGTATTTAACATTGAGATAACTGCACAGAAAGATCCTGAAGGTGATATTGAAATTAATAATGAAAAGTATAAAGTAACAAACAGAGGTATAGATAAAGTAGAGTTTTTTATCTCCCTTAATCCGGGAGAGAAACCAAAACCTTTGGCGAAAATTGCTTCAGGAGGAGAAATATCCAGAATAATGCTGGCATTGAAGAATGTTCTGGCTGAATCAGATAACATTCCCGTATTGATTTTTGATGAAATTGATTCAGGTATTTCCGGAAGAATAGCAGGAGCAGTAGGAAGTAATTTAAAAACAGTATCCCGGAAGCATCAGGTAATCTGTATTACACACCTCCCTTTAATAGCTTCCTATGGACAGACACATTTTCGGGTTGAGAAAAAAGCAGAAGACAACCGAACCGCTACTCATATTTACAGTCTTTCAGATGAGGAGAGAGTAGCAGAACTTGCTCGTTTGATCGGGGGAGAAATGATCAATGAAACAACGTTGCAAAACGCACGGGATCTTCTGGAAAAGGTGGGAGTTGAGGATAAAACCTAAGAACGTTAGAACTTGAGGGGCTAATCTTCATAAGTATGAGAAGACACCTTTTTCCCCCGGCTGGCGCCGAGGGTCCCCCTCAAGGGGGAAAAAGCTGAAGAATAAAGACAAAAGACTAAAGAATAAAGAAAAAAGTAATAAGATAAGAGATAAAAGATAAAAACAGAGAAGGTAAACCAGTAGTTAAAAATCAGAAATCTGTTATCAGTACATCAAAATTTAAAATATAAATAAAGGGAGGGAGTGGGTGCTTTTTATTGAAAAAATCGTTATTAAAGGCGGTAAGAGGCTGGAAGGGACAGTAAGAAACAGCGGTGCAAAAAATGCGGTTTTACCGGTTATGGCATCTACTCTCCTTGCTGATGGGCAATATAAAATTTCTAATGTTCCTGATTTAAAAGATGTTCGAACCATGTCAGATCTTCTTAAAAGTATTGGAAGCGATGTTATTTTTGAGGATAATTCTTTACATATTGAAACAGTCGGATACAATAATCTGGAAGCACCCTATGATCTGGTAAAAACAATGCGTGCTTCTATTTATGTACTTGGACCCATGGTTGCTCGATTTGGATATGCCAAAGTTTCTTTGCCCGGCGGATGTGCATGGGGACCGAGACCGGTTGATCTTCATATCAGAGGATTGAAAGAACTTGGTGCAGATATTTCAATTAATAAAGGGTACATAATTGCTAAGGCGAAACGTTTGCAGGGAACGCGTTTATCTTTTGAAATTCCTTCAGTTGGAGCCACCGGTAATATCCTTATGGCTGCAGTACTTGCACAAGGAACAACTATTATTGAGAATGCTGCAGAAGAGCCGGAGATAACTTCATTGGTGAAATGTTTAATAAAAATGGGGGCAAAGATAAAAGGAGCGGGTACTGACCGTCTGGAGATCGAAGGAAAAGATAATCTGGAACCAGCTGATTTCAGGATAATACCTGACAGAATTGAAGCCGGAACATTTTTAGTGGCCGGTCATATGACAGGTGGTGATGTAAAAATCACTAATGCTAAACCTGAACATTTAACTGCTGTATTAAATAAATTACGTAAATCAGGAGCAGAGATAGAAGAGGGAAAGGACTGGATACATATACGTTCCCGGCGGAAAATTGCTCCTGTTGACATTTCTACAGCGGTCTACCCTGGTTTTCCTACTGATATGCAGGCGCAGTGGATGGCAATGATGAGTCTAGCACAGGGGACTTCTGTTATTACTGAGAATATTTTTAAAGACAGATTTACTCATGTTGCAGAATTAAAACGTCTGGGTGCTGATGTAGAAGTAAACGGTAATGTTGCAGTGATAAAACCTGTAAAGTTTTTAAGCGGGGCACCGGTAATGTCTACTGATCTCAGAGCAAGTGCTTCGCTTCTTTTATCTGGCTTAGTTGCTCGAGGAGCCACTCATGTTTCGAGAATTTATCATATTGACAGAGGATATGAGAACATTGAGAAAAAATTTCAAGCTCTGGGTGCAGATATATGGAGGGAAAAAGAAAAACATGTTACTTAGAAAGGATGAAAGATAAAGGATAAAAGATAAAGTATGTCTGAATTTGTACATTTACATAATCATACCAATTTTAGTCTTCTGGACGGAGCCTGCAGGATTCCGGAAATGATAAGAAAAGCTAAAAAAAATAACATGAAGTCTTTCGCAATTACTGACCATGGTAATATGTTTGGAGCAATCTCATTCTATAATCAAATGAAGGAGGCAAGATTAAAACCAATTATCGGGTTTGAAGCTTATATTGCCCCTGGCTCCCGTTTGGATAAGTCCGGTAAAGGATTTGGTGATGTCACCTCATATCATCTTTTACTATTAGCCGCAAACAATCAAGGTTATAAGAATTTAATGAAGTTGAGTTCTCTTGGGTATCTGGAAGGTTTTTACTACAAACCAAGAATTGATAAGGAAATACTTGAAAAATATTCTCAAGGATTGATTGTACTTTCTTCCTGTATTAAAGGGGAAATTCCTTTAAAGATTATAAAAGGTGATTATAATGGAGCTGTTAAAGCAGCACAATATTATAAAGAGCTATTTGGAGATAATTTTTATCTTGAATTACAGAATCATGGATTAAATGAAGAGCACATAGCAATCAAGGGACTTTTAACAATTTCCAATGAACTGGATGTACCGGTTGTAGCAACAAATGATACTCACTATCTTGAACCGGAAGATGCTGAAGCTCATGATGTACTTTTATGCATTCAAACTAATCAGGATCGGGATGACAATGCAAGATTAAAGTTCAGTTCAGATCAATTGTATTTTAAAACACCTGCAGAAATGAGCGAACTATTTAAGGATATACCTGAGGCTTTGAAGAATACTGTGGAAGTTTCTGAGAAGTGTAATATCAAACTGGATGTTGATAAACCTTTTATGCCGAAATTCACTATTCCAGAAGATGAACAGACAGCAACTCTGGAAGATTATCTGAAAAAGAAAGCATGGGAAGGATTGCGGGAAAGATATTCAGAAATTACCCCAGAATTAGAGCAGCGTCTGGAATATGAATTGGGTATAATTAATAAAATGAAATATGCTGATTATTTTCTTATCGTCAAGGATTTTATTGATACTGCTAAAAAACATTCAATACCGGTTGGACCAGGCAGAGGTTCCGCTGCAGGAAGTCTGGTATCTTATACTTTAGGTATTACTGATGTTGATCCCATGAGATTTGGTTTGCTGTTTGAGCGATTTCTAAACCCTGAACGGGTTAATATGCCTGATATTGATATTGACTTTTGTTATGAAAAGCGAGATAAAGTTATTGATTATGTGAAACAGAAGTATGGAGAAGATAATGTTACTCAGATTATTACATTTGGAAGGATGAACGCACGTGCTGTTATTCGGGATGTAGGCAGAGTACTCAAGATCCCTTACGGTGAAGTTGATAGGATTGCTAAGCTCATACCAACAAATACTGATCTAAACACTACTTTAGAAAATGTTCCGGATTTTAAAAATGTGTATGATAAGGATGAAATTCACAGAGAGTTAATAGATATTGCTTTAGTATTGGAAGGATTAGCACGGCATGCTTCTACTCATGCAGCAGGGGTTGTTATAGCTCCTGATAAACTTATGGAATATGTTCCACTTTTTAAACCCCCCAAAGGGGAAGTGACAACTCAATATGCTATGAAATCTCTGGAGAAAGTTGGTCTTTTAAAGATGGATTTTCTTGGCCTGAGAACATTAACAGTTATTGACCATACTTTAAAAGCAATTAATCATAATAAAGATGTTATAGATTTTTCATCTATGTCATTTGATGATGAGGAAACATATAAAATTTTTTCCCGGGGAGAGACTATAGGTGTTTTTCAGTTTGAAAGCAGTGGAATGCGAGAGTATCTTAAGAAACTCCAACCTACATGTATTGAAGATCTTATTGCCATGAATGCTCTTTATCGTCCCGGCCCTATGAAATATATAGATGATTTTATTGCACGGAGTAAAGGAAAAAAGAAAGTAGAATACCTTCATCCGGATTTGGAGGAAATATTAAAAGAGACCCATGGTATAATCGTTTATCAGGAACAGGTAATGCAGATTGCAAGTAAACTCGCAAATTTCACACTGGGAGAAGCAGATGTGTTAAGAAGAGCTATAGGTAAAAAGAACAGAAAACTGATGAGGCAACAGGAAAATGTTTTTATTGAAGGTGCACGGAGAAACAATATTAAGGAAGTAACTGCAAAGAAAATATTTGAACTTATAAAGAAGTTTGCTGAATACGGATTTAATAAATCGCATGCTACCTGCTATTCAGTAGTTGCTTATCAGACAGCATATCTGAAAGCGTATTATCCTAAAGAATTTATGGCAGCAAACTTAACAAGTGAGATGGGTAATCTGGACCGGGTGGTTGTGCTGATTAATGAATGTAAACAAATGGGAATAAATGTTCTGCCACCTGATGTAAATGAAAGTATGGCTAACTTTACAGTCAGTGGTGAGAATATCAGGTTCGGATTAGGTGCAGTGAAGAATGTGGGGTTATCTGCTATAGAATCTATAGTAACAGCTCGTAATAAAGATGGCAGATTTAAATCAATATTTGATTTTTGTCAACGGGTAAATTTAAGATTGATAAATAAAAAAGTTCTGGAAAGTCTTATTCAGGTAGGAGCAATGGATTCAGTAGAAGGAAACAGAGCTCAGAAAATGGCAGTGGTAGAAAAATGTCTAAGTATGGGACAGGCTTTTCAGCAGGAGTATAAAGCCTCTCAGACAACTATATTTGACAGTAAGGTATTGGACCGGCAGGTTAATGTTGAACTTCCCCACATTAATGATTGGTCTGAAGCAGAAAAGCTTACAAATGAGAAAGAACTACTGGGAATATATGTTTCCGGTCATCCGCTCATGAAATATGAGGATGAAGTTCATACATTTGCAAATCCTGAGATTAATAAACTATCTGAAATCAAGTCCAGCAGAAAAGTCAGATTGTGCGGAATAATTAATAATACCAGTTTACGTTTTGACAGAAATAAAAATCAAATGGCATTTTTTGTTCTTGAAGATTTTACCGGTTCAGTACGGGTGATTGTTTTTTCAAAAGTGTATGAGGAATATAAGAATATCATTCAGGATGATAATATGGTTGTTGTGCTGGGCAATGCTGATGTCAGCGGTGAAGGCGGAAGTGTCTCAATACTGGTTGATGAGATTATTCCTCTTGAATATGCACGGGAACGGTTTGTAAAACAGCTTTCTCTCACTGTAGCTCCTGGAAGTCTGGAGGAAATGGGAGTAAAAGAAATCATTAAATTATTTACCAGATATCCAGGTAATTGTCCAGTATTTTTAAATATTAAGTCTGATAATGGCAGTGACTTTCTTCTTAAATCAAAAAGATATAAAATAAATCCCACTCCCGAGGTGTTGGACGGATTAAGGAGTGTATTAGGTAAGGAGAATGTGTGGCTGGAAGGGTAAGGTCTGATTTATTGGCCTCATTGTCTCCATTTTTTTATTCTGTCTTATAAAAGTATTTGTTTATCACTCAGTTGTATGATATTTTTTCTGAAATGTTTCCCTTCATCCGTTTTATAATCTCTCTCCCTGATTATATTAAGATCAAATGTTCCGGGTTTCCATTTTCCTTCAAAATCTCTGAAATGCATTCCGGGCTTAAATCCACGCCATTTATACATATGGATATCATCATAATCTTGTTTGACTTGCAGCTGGAATGATAGTGTCTTTTTGTGCCGGATGACAGTTATATCAACTTTTTCGTTTTCATCATGCTCAGAAACAGCATCCATTACATCTTCCGGGTCGTTGATCATTTCTTCCCCGATTTGTACAATTATATCCCCAGCTTTTATACCCACATCTTCCGCCGGGCTGTCTTCCATAACGGAAAGCACAAGAACACCCTGTCCTTCCTTAACACCAAAATAAGATCCAAGATCAGCATTCAGTTCCTGGATCTGAATTCCGAGATGAGATCTCATCTGCATTAAAAAGAATGTATTCAGGGGATATGCATATTCGTAAAAATTTTTATAGGTTTTTCTCGTCCCCAGGACTATCTCTGTACTTTCTTCTTTACCTTCTCGTATGAAAATAATGTTTACCTTTGTTTTCGGTTTTGTGTCCCGCACAATGTCATAAAGATCTTCTGCATCTTCAATTTTCTGATTGTTAAATGTTTGAATTACATCAAATTTCTGCAGTCCGCATTTTTCTGCCGGACTGTTTTCCATTATGCTGGTTATTACTACCCCATGCATGATCCCGGAAATTTTCTTTTCAGATTCATCCAGATCAGATATG
>Ga0180433_10006740_pt1 | contig 14934 bp, 12 predicted proteins | sample SS_ome_8_FD_132980 | JGI IMG/M metagenome (GOLD analysis project Ga0180433, IMG submission 132980) | Hypersaline lake sediment archaeal communities from the Salton Sea, California, USA - SS_1_D_1 metaG | ecosystem: Environmental > Aquatic > Non-marine Saline and Alkaline > Hypersaline >... | reverse complement strand
TTAATGGCATCTCCAAAAATATTTTCAACGGTAAAACTTGTTCTTTGTGAAGTTGAGTTTGTTGAAGCATATGAAGGACAGTATTTATATAAAGACGTAAGGGCTTGGCTCGAAGATCAAGGCTTCGAAGTCATTTGGAAAAGTTTTAGAGAGTCAGATTCAGCTCGCTGGTTTGGCGATATCCTTGCCGTCAGAAGATGAGCCCAACTTTAAAGCAGATCTGTACTCAGTATTGATGGGCAGTAACATTTTTCAATCCATTGCACAACCAACTCTGTTGCTTCGTTTTTGCTGACAAATGGATATTGTCTTGGATTATAGGCTGCATCAGTTAAATCTCGCACAAGTACAACAGGCATTCCTCGTTTGACCATTGCCTTTATTCCAAACGGTCTATTTAGGATGCACATGTTGGTATGAACTCCCATAATGATCACAAGCTCTATGACATGTTGCTCTATAAGATTCCATATTTCGTTCACGTTGTCTGAGACAAGATCTTTTTCGTGAGTTTTGATTGCAGGGTGTTGCCTGGGCCCTGTTTTACCAATTTTGCATCGGGGCTTGCATGGGCAACAGTTTCTGGCATCTATTGGCACAGGGATACCTTTTTTTCTGTAATATTCCATGCAGCCTGATGGTGCATGTATGATTTTTGCTCCTCTATTGCGCAATGATTCTACGATTGGTGCTGCTTTGTATGCGATTCTTTCTGTTCGGGTTGTCATTGTTTTGCACCAGTGTTTTTCCCAAACATCACATATCAAGAGTGCAATTCGTTCTGTGTCAAAATCTTTAACTATTGTCTCTTCTTGCCATTGATTGTTGCCCGGTGTTTTTTCTGTTCTTGTGCGCATGTTGAGCGTGATAGTTTGGTCGCCGTACGAGAAATAAGAAGTTATGCTGAGCCCAAATGTTGATATGAGCAGGATTGTTTTTTTAAAAATTTGCATACAATTCTCCTTTTAAGTGGCAGCACCCATATTTCATCGCTTTATAGAAAAAGTTTTTTGCTTGATAGTATTGTTCACTTTCAAGAAAAGTGAGTCCTGCCCAGAGGTGATATACACCAACTTTGGTGTAGTATGATTTTGGCAATTGGTGCAATTGTAATATCAAATCTTTTTCTTTTCCTTGGCACAACGCAATTGTTTTTTCTGCTTCAATAATTTTAGATCGTTTTTTTTCACCACTTTCTTGAAAGAGGTAGCTTTCTGTGCATGCCTTGAGTACTGGAGAAATTGTTACTTCCATCTGTGCAGGAAATGCTAGTGCAGCGTCAAATAGCAAGACGAATTGATAGTCTTTATCTATGGATAAAATAGCGTTTTTTAGCTTTTGTACGCTTGGGTAGCTGTTGCTTCTTGCAAAATCAACAATATCGTCTACAAGAATTATCGGGAGTTTGGTACAGTGTTTTTTAATTTCTTCTATTTCCTGCAAAATAGCGGTCGAGTCAATACTATCATGAGCATCCAGCCAAAAAATAATTCTTTCATCAATTGTCGGAAGGATTTTAGACAAAAAATTTGGGGAGTCATCACAAAAAAGATATATACTGTTCTTATTTCTAAATCTTTTTACTGTTTCTAGGTAGGTAGTTTTCCTTTTTTCAACAGAATAAAGTTGTTTAAAGTAGTTTTTTGCGTTGTTAAGCGTGTCTCCGCGCCATGTTCCTGTTTCAATAAAGATATCGACTTCAAATAGTTCAGCCATTTTTTTTAAAAAAGAGGATTTAAGAGGACCGCACCATACATTTTCCTTAATCGACTGGAACTCTAGATCGTAAGAACCAGAAGACAAATTGCTACAAATAATGATAAGCAGAAAGAGCCCAATTTTAAAATTAAATTTTTTTATTTTCATTAACTGTACTCTTTAAATTTGTTCATACTCAAACATAGTGCCAAATTCTCCTTGTACTTCATCAAGCACCCGTTGATTGTCTCGAATTTTTACTCGTTTGCCTTTTTTTGCCAATAACTTTGCAACGGCAAGTTTTTGTGCTTCTTCGATAATGACGACCGGACAGCTTGGTTTATAGTTTACGTCTTCAAAAACATATTCATCCAGGTCTTGCTCAACGAATTGTTCTGTCATCAATTCTGCATGTTTTTTGTTTGATTCATCTGTTGCTTCTGGAATGATTGGTTCAACATCTACTGTTTTTGCGTAACTGCCCAGTGCGCGGTTATCGCGAGGAAAACACGGTCCGCCATATCCATATCCGGGGCGAAGGTAGCGTGAACCAACTCGTTTATCTTTACCAACAGCATCTAAAATATCGAATTTGTCTGCGCCTGGTGAACGATCTGCGATGTCACCAATCATGTTTGCGAACGCAATTTTTGTTGTAACAAAACAGTTGACCGAAAGTTTTGTAATTTCTGCACTGGTTGGGCTCATGCGGCAGATCTTTGGCTGATTTTCGCAACAACGATGGTACATCTGTTCAAGAAGATCTCCTGCTTTTTGGTTACCTTCTCCGATCAATACCATGTCAGGATTTTTAAAGTCGTGCATGATATTGCCCTGCGCAATAAATTCTGGATTGTAACTGAGTGTTGTGTTTTGGCAATCGCGGATAAGCAGCGATGCCCGGTTGCGTATGTAACCGGGAAAGACAGTGCAACCAATGATGATGTGTTTGTTTTTTACTTTTCGTTTGTTGATGTTAAGAAGTAGTCGGTTTAGTGTGCTGTGGTCGTATGCCTCAACTTTGTCGGTTGACGGAGTAGCGATAATAATAAAATAGATATCAGAAAATTCGAGACCTTCATCGAGGTTGCAAGTTGCCCGCAAGTTTTTGCTTTTTTTGAGTGCTTCTTGGACGCCTGGTTCTGGTGACGTAAGTGTTTTGTTGTTTATTTTTTTTACATAGTCAGGAAAAATATCAACACCAAGAACATTATAGCCTGCTTGTTCTAAACAAAGTGCGGTGCACAAACCGAGTCGGCCAATGCCAATGACGGTAATGTTATTTTCTGGTGCCGCACAAACATTTGTGGAAAACTGAGCAAGCAAAATGAATAGAAAAAACTTTGGGTTCATCAACTTCATCTGAAGGTCTCCTTTTTTGTAGATACTTAGTTTGAGGTAGCTTGTTTTTTCACTTGCTTTTTTATCCAGTTGTATGTTTTGCGCATGCCATCTTCTAATTTCTTGTTTGGTGCCCAGCCAAGTTTTTTTGCAATCATGCGGTTGTCAGAATTTCTACCGCGTACGCCTTCAGGACCAGGAACATTTTGTATCGTTATATTTTTTTCCGATATTCGTGCAATCATTCGTGTTAAATCATTGATTGAAATCATTTCTTCTGAGCCAATGTTGATTGGTTCTTGGCAATTTGAGTCCATCAGTTTTCTGACACCCTCTAGACATTCATCTATGTACAGGAATGACCGTGTCTGATCACCTTTTCCCCATACTTCAATTACGTCGCCATCTTTTGCTTTTGCAACTTTACGTGAAAGTGCGGCTGGTGCTTTTTCACGTCCGCCGTCCCATGTACCTTCTGGTCCAAAAATATTATGAAACCGTGCAATTCGAACATCCATGCCATAATCACGAGCGTATGCTAAGTAGAGACGTTCGCTAAAGAGTTTTTCCCATCCGTATTCGGTATCAGGGTCTGCAGGGTAGGCAGATTCTTCGGCACACATTGGATTTTCGGGGTCAAGTTGGTTTCGTTCTGGGTAGACACATGCAGAGGAGGAGAAAAAGATTTTTTTTGTTTCAGATAGTCGTGCTTGTTCTAAAACATTGAGATTAATTAATCCAGAGTTGTGCATAATTAGTGCATCATTAAACGCAATAAATCCCATACCGCCCATGTCTGCAGCAAGTTGGTATACTTCGTCAAAATAATCGCCAGCCAAATCAAATGCTAATTTTACAATTTCAGGGTTACGCAAATCTCCAAGAATAAATTCATCTGCGTGAGACGGGCAAAATTCGTGATATTTTATGTCGATTCCACGGACCCAAAAACCTTCTTGCTTTAATTTTTTTACTAAGTGTCCACCAATAAACCCACCAGCTCCACAAACAAGAGCTTTCTTAACGTGTGCTTGTGTTAGCGGTATGTTTAGGATAAGAAGTATGGTTAGAAAAATGCGGAAGTTTTTCTTCATGAAGAGTCTCCTTTTTGTTAGAAGAAAAATAATAAGTGATTTTCAAGAATCTTTTATGCTTTCCCTGATATATCAATCATGCAACATTGTGTCAATTTTGTTTTAACGAAACTTTTTTTATTGATAAAAGTTCGCTAGAATTTTTATGACAAAAAGGTGGGTAATAACGCAAAATAATAAGGAAGAGATTGGAAAAACAAAAGCATTCCGATAGAAAAAAATTTTCGTCAATTGGTTACAAAAAAAAATCAACTCTTTCTGTTACACAAAAAAAAACTAAGCCATTTGATCATTGGCTGAAAAAAAATCGGTACTACCACAAAAACATTGTACAGTTTTACAAATTTGTTGTTCCGCAACATTCTCGTGTTTTACAGGTCGGTTGTAAAAATGGATACGTGCTGCATGCGCTCAATCCCATTGTTGGTGTTGGGGTAGATGATAATGGCTATGCAAGAGAAACTGCACAGGAGCGGTATCCAGATTTCCAGTTTTTTTCTGATCTAGCAGAAATTCCACACCAAACTTTCGATTATATTTTGTTAACGTCGGTCACCATGGAGCAATACGACATTCAAGATCTGTTTTGCAGATTGCAGCCGTTTTGCAATCGCTCAACACGCATTATTGTTGATAGTTATTCTTATTTGTGGGAGCCGGTTTTGTGGGTAACGCAAAAGCTCGGTTTGCGTCGACCGACTAATTTTAAAAACTGGATTTCGTATAAAGATTTGTGTGCATTTTTGCATCTTGCGGATTTTCAAACGGTCACGACGTATCGTCATACATTGCTGCCAATGTACATTCCACTTATTTCAACGCTCCTCAACAAATTTTTAATCCATGTGCCGCTGCTGCGTCGTTTGTGCTTGCATCGCATCGCAATTTCGCGAATCATTCCCCCAAAGGCGGATTTTTTAAGTCACACTGTTTCAGTTATTATTCCGTGTCGGAATGAAAAAGGAAATGTTGAGGCTGCAGTGCGGCGGTGTCCAGCAATGGGAAACAAAACAGAAATTATTTTTGTTGAAGGTGGTTCGTCCGATGGCACGCTGGAAGAAATTCAGCGAGTTGCAAAAAGTTTTCCAGAAAAAAATATTCGTTGGTTTGTACAACCAGGCAAAGGGAAGGGTGATGCGGTACGTACCGGGTTTGCACAGGCAACCGGTGATGTGTTGATGATTTTAGATGGAGATTTAACCGTGCCACCAGAAGAATTGCCAAAGTTTTTATATGCATTGCTCGATGGTAAGGGGGAACTGATTAATGGTTCCCGTTTGGTATACGGTATGGAATCTGGTGCGATGCGATTTTTAAATTTGCTTGCAAACTTTTTTTTCAGTGTTTTATTTTCGTGGCTTTTGGATCAGCGGTTAAAAGATACGTTGTGCGGAACAAAAGTTTTGTTTAAAAAAGATTACGAAACAATTGCACGCAACCGACACTATTTTGGCAACTTCGATCCATTTGGTGACTTTGATTTGTTGTTTGGTGCAGCAAAACTAAATTTGAAAATTGTTGATATGCCGGTACATTACAAACGCCGAGCCTATGGTTCAACACAGATTCGACGTTTTTTGCACGGTTGGATTTTGCTTGGCATGAGTTTGCTGGCAATGAGAAAGTTAAAACTTCGATAAAATTGGAATGGTATGAAGCTGAGTATCATTATTCCTGCCCATAATGAAGCAGATCGAATCGAAAAAACACTAACGCATTATGTAGATTTTTTCCAAGAACAAAACATAGATCACGAATTTGTCGTTGTGCTCAATGGTTGTACAGATAACACACTTTCTGTTGTACAAAACGTTCAAAAAAAATATCCCAACATAAAACACATTAATCTCAAAGAAGCTGGTAAAGGACTGGCGGTTGCAACTGGGTTTGCAGACGCACTCAAAAGAGATAACGATCTGATTGGTTTTGTTGATGCGGACATGGCAACCCGTCCGCAGCATTTTTGTGAGCTTGTACAGCATGTCAATAAAAAAAATGGTGGTGCGATTGCGAGTCGATACATGCGTGAGTCGCAGATTTCTCCAAAGCGTCCATGGATAAAAGAGTGGGGACGTATTGTGGGGTATAATCCGCTTGTTCGTTTGCTGTTTGGTTTGCCGTACAAAGATTTTCAGTGCGGTGCAAAACTGTTTCGGCGAGATGTAATTGAAGCAATTGTGCCTCAGTTAACCATGAAGCAATGGGCGTTTGATGTGCAGTTGTTGCATCTGTGTAAACAACATGGGTTTGCCATTGCAGAGGTGCCAACGGTTTGGCAAGACCAAACAGGGAGCAAGTTTAGCATTAAAGCAGGAATAAAAATGTTTGGCGCTTTGGCAAAATTAAGATTTAGAAGATAAATGCGGGGTGCTTCATGTGTGGTATAGCAGGATTTTGTAATCTTTCCCGGAACAGTTTTTTTATTGATGAAGTTCTTTTGGAAAAAATGCAAAACACCATGGTGCACCGTGGCCCTGATGGGTACAGAACCTGGATGTGCCAAAAAAATCAAATTGGTCTTGTGCATCGTCGGTTAAGTATTATCGATTTGTCGCAAGCGGCGTTTCAGCCAATGACTGACGAGCAAAGCTCCGTTATTGTTTGTTGCAACGGAGAAATTTACAATCACCCAGAGTTGCGCAAAGAGTTGGAGGGCTACGGACACAGGTACAAAACAAATTCAGATACAGAAACAATTGTGCATGCATACAAACAATGGGGCATCGATTGTCTGCATAAATTCGAAGGTATGTTTGCAATTGTTATTTTTGACCGCATAAAAAACGAGCTGTATCTGGTGCGTGACCGTATCGGTATTAAGCCCTGTTATTTTTCTGTGCAAGGTGGCGTGCTTAGTTTTGCGTCAGAGATTAAAGCGTTGTGGCAATTGCCGTGGATAGAAAAAAAAATAAATGCCACTGCGCTGTACCATTACCTGACATTTTTAGCCACACCGGCACCAATGACGTTGTACGAAGGTGTTTACAAACTTCCCTCAAGTTTTTATCTAAAAGTTGACGCACAGCGCACTATCAGTTTTCATGAATGGTACACGCCGATTGTCTGTACAGAAAATCAAAACGATTTGCATGATGAACAATTTTGCATAGAAAAAATTCGTACCCTGTTGCGTGAGTCGATACAAAAACGGATGCGTTCCGACGTACCGTTTGGTGTATTTTTATCTGGTGGGATCGATTCGAGTTTAAATGTTGCACTGATGTCTGAGTGCACGGACAATGTTAAAACATTTAACGTTTCATTTGCTGATGGGCCCGAGTTTAGTGAAGTGGAGTGGGCGCGCAAAGTTTCGAACCATTTTGGGACAGATCATCACGAAATTGTCATCACCGAAAAAGAAGCGTTCGATTTTTTTGAAAAAATGGTGCATCACCAAGATGAACCGATTGGCGATTGTGTGTGTATTCCGTTGTACTATGTTTCAAAATTGTTAAAAGATGCTGGCGTAACCGTTGTGCAAGCGGGAGAAGGGGCGGATGAGCTGTTTTGTGGGTACGATTTGTATGCACAGTATCTAAACTGGTCTAGTCTTTTGCGAAAAACACAAACTATTTTACCGCAATGTGTTCGTCGTACTGGTGCTGGTATGTTTGCACATTTTTTTCCTCATCGTGGAAATAAAATTGAATTACTCCACAATTGGGCAAACAATCGCTCTTTGTTTTGGAGTGGTGCTACCGCGTTTACCGAAACGATGAAGCGAAAAAAAACGATTACAAAAAAACAGGGCGTTTACGACCCAATGATAGAAAAAATCTATCCTGGGTTTGTTCAAGATGCTGATAGTCATGTGGTAGCGCAGTACCACCTTAAAAAACTAAAAACGTTAGATCCTCAAGCCGATTTTTTAAAACAAATGACTTATTTGGAACTGAAACAACGATTGCCAGAACTTTTGTTAATGCGTGTTGATAAAATGACGATGGCTACCTCGGTTGAAGGGCGGGTGCCCTTTTTGGATCATAAACTTGTTGAGTTTGCGCTACAGGTTCCAAAACATCTTAAATACAAAAATGGTGAGACAAAATATATTTTAAAAAAAGCATGCGAAGGAATATTGCCGCACAATGTGATCTATCGAAAAAAGATGGGATTTGCTGCCCCGACCAATCGGTGGTTTGAAGGTTCAGGGTTGTTTAGCGGTTATTTTCAAAACATGCTACACAATAAACCGCAGTGGAGGGAGTATCTTAATTTTGGTGTGATACAAAACATGGTGGAGGAGCATAGAAAAGGGGTTATTCCGTTTTCGGATCAGATATGGGCAATACAAAACGTGATGGGGTATGATGTCAAACAAACATGAGAAAAAGAAAACAATTTTTTATTTGCGTACAAGTCTTGACGCGGCAGACTTGTGTGCTGGCGGTTCCGTTGCTCACACGCTTGGTGTGCTGGAAGGTTTTTTAAAAAAGAACTTTCGTGTTTTATGTGCGTCATCCGCTATGATTCGTTTGCTCAAAGAGCTCAATCTAGAACAGTTTTTAATACTCCGTCAGCCAAAAATATTTGCAAAACTGGGGTTTCGACTCAACTGTTTTATCTCTAATTTTTTCTTTATCCCTCGTAGCTTATTTTTTTTAAGAAAAAAAAATATTGAGTTTGTGTATCAGCGCTCTGGTTTGCTGAATTTTACTGGCCTTGCCATCGCAAAACTAAAAAGGGTTCCCCTTGTTTTAGAATTTAATGGATCAGATGTGTGGATTGACAAGCATTGGCAAAATCCAGATCGGTTTCGCGTTAGTTTTTTAATTCGGTGGGTGGAACGTTGGAACATTCGTGGTGCAAAAAAAATTGTTGTTGTTTCTGATGCACTCAGAGCATTTCTTGTTGATGCAGGTGTTGATGAACAGAAAATTTTAGTTAATCCAAACGGCGTTGATGCACAAGCATTTGATCCAGAAAAACTTATTGATGCACGGAAAGAAATTCGTACTGCTTTAGCCTTGCACAATAAATTTGTGTTTGGGTTTGTTGGGTCGTTTGGTGCATGGCATGGTATAGAAACACTTGCGGCGATGATTCCAGAGGTTATAGAAAAATATCCACATGCACATTTTTTGTTAATCGGTTCGGGGAATCTATTTCCATATTTTAAAAACGAGCTTGCCAGAGCAAATATTGGCAAAGAGTTTGTAACGCTGACCGGTACGGTGATGCAGCATGACGCAAAAAAATATTTAGCCGCGTGTGATGCGTTTTTGTCGCCAACAAAATTTAACAAAGATGGATCCCGTTTTTTTGGGTCACCAACCAAAATGTTTGAGTACATGAGTTTAGGCAAACCAATTATTGCATCTGATTTGGAACAACTATCTGAGTTGCTGGAGCCCGCACTAAAAAACGAAAGCTTTAAAAATTTTTCTAAAAATGAGGTTGGTGTTCTTGTAAGACCAGATGATGTACAAGGTTTTGTAGATGCGGCATGTAGGTTGATTGAATTGGATGCAGACAAGCAAGCTGTGCTCGGTCGAAACGCTCGTCAAAAAGTTGTCAAACAATATTCGTGGGACAAAAACGTAGAAAAAACTATCGATTTTGTGTATCAAGATAAAAATTGTAGCTAAGTTTGGTTGCAAAGTAACACAGATACGCAATGAGTGTTGCAACAACACATCCTGTTATACCAAAATGCGGTATGAGTACGATGTTAAGGCCAATATTGAGCAGTGACGGTATAAATAGTGACACGGCGTGGAACCGAATCTTTTTATGAAACAAAATCTGTACTGTTGTAAAATGTTCTCCAAGCAAAAAAATCTGTCCCATCAAAATCAACCAAATATAGTTAATCGCTGGTTGATAACGAAGCGGTAAAATAAATCGGAGTATCGGTTTGGAAATAGCATAGCCAACTGAAACCAAAACAACCAACCCTACCATACTTAAAACCATATTTTTTCTATTCCACTTTACTGATGGGCCGAGGTTATCTTTGTTTTTTGAAAACTTATTGAGCGCTGCTGGTATGTATGCTCGAATCATCGGTGTTAGGATCATCATCTGAAATAGTTGCCCAAAAACAGCAGCAAGTGAATAGATACCAACATCATGTAAATTTGTGTACTGCGCAAGTATCCAACGGTCAGATGAAGCAAGTGCCCACCCACAAATATTTCCCGGAAGAAAAGCGAATCCTGTTTTTAAATAGTGAGCATATGATTGTCTAAATTTTTTTGTGTCTAAGTGAAGATGGCAAGATGTTGCAAAGTATGATTTCAGTCCGATGATGCATACAAAAATAATTCCAAGCAGCTGTCCAAGCAAGACGCTGACAACTCCCCATTTAAAAAAACACAAAAAAAGGAGTGTTGGTCCAATGGTGAAAACTGCTGCTGTAATTTGTATGCCAGTAAGTTTTTTTACTTGTTGTCGGTACCCAAGGACGTTGTAAAACAGTTGAGTAAACGAAAACAAAAAGCTATACAGTACGCCAAAAATAATGACAAGGTTTGATGCTTTGTTTAAAAAAACGAGTTTGTTAACCAGGTCTGGATACAAACAAAGAAACAGAATGACGGGAGCGCCAAAAACAAGATACATTAAAATAATATTGTTGAGCATGCTTTTACGTTGTGGAGTGTTTAAATGAAAATATTCCATAGAAAGAAATCCGCGTTGACCAAGACCAAGCAATACACCAAGTATTCCCACAAAGCTGCTCGAAAGCGCGATGATTCCGTAATCAGCTGGAGAAAGAATACGCATGGTAATCGGCGCAAACAAAATGTTGATACCACGCAGTAGGAGTGCGCCAAAAGAGCAGACAAAAAAATTTTGTACAATTTTTGATTGTGATAGCTTTTTTAACTCTACAAAAAGCTTTTTTTTAGATGGTACTTTGAGGGCCATGTTGTCTCCTGTAATATTGTGATATCTTATGCGTTGTGCAAAAAAAGTAGAGAAATTTTTTTTAAAAGGAGAATCATTTGGTGGCACAAAAAAAAATAATCTCAGTGGTTATTCCTGTGTACAACGAAGAAAAAAATCTGCCACTGCTGTACACAACCCTTTGTGACATATTTCAAAAACTTAAGCAGTACCATTTTGAACTAATTTTTGTTGACGATGGAAGTCGGGATCAATCGTGGGAGGTAATCAATTCTTTTGCACAAACGGACGATAGAATAAAAGCCTTTTCATTTAGCAGAAATTTTGGTCATCAGGTTGCGTTGCAAGCGGGGTATGACAACGCGTCTGGTGATGCGATTATTTCTATGGATGCGGATATGCAGCATCCTCCAGAACTAATTCCTGCGTTGTTACAAAAATGGTGCGATGGTTCTGCAATTGTGTACGCGCGCAAAATAAATCGCAAAGATGGTTTTTTAAAAAAACGTTGCGCAAGTTTTTTTTATCGATTCATAAATGTAATTTGTTCAACGCCTATCCCCCGTCATGTAAGTGATTTTCGATTGATCGACAAAAAAGTATTAGTTGTTTTGCAAGCATGCAAAGAACGTAATCCGTTTTGGCGTGGTTTGGTTGCGTGGACTGGATTTTCTTGTAGTTACGTTGATTGTCAATATTTTGAGCGGCATGCAGGCCAGTCCGGATACACTTGGAAAAAAATGTTTCAACTTGCGTTCGATGGGATAACAAGTTTTTCCCGTTTTCCGTTACACGTTGCAGCTTATGTCGGATTTATTTCTCTTTTTTTTGCAGCAGTGGTTGGTTTGTACATGGTCAGCGCAACAATATTTGCGGGCGCGTCGTACGGTTTGACCGCATGGCTTGCAGAAGGTTTATTTTTTTTAGTAGCCGGGCAATTTTTGGGCCTGTGGATGCTTGGCGAATATGTTGGAAGGATTGCAGAGAATCAAAAAGATCGGCCGCTGTATATTGTTGATAAAAAGGTTGTAGGTGTTCAGGTAGAGAAAAAAATAGTTTGTGAAGAAATAAAAAGCGAAGTCCGTGTATGATCAATCTTATGCCATGCCGTTATGAAGGCTTAAAAAATGTTCTTGTGGGTTATGCAAAGACCGGTATAGATTTGGTTGGGTTTAATGGAAAAAATTTTTTTCTATCGGCTTGTAGTGACGATCTTGGTCTTTATTATTTTGTTCCAAAATTTGTACGCTTGTTTGGCTTCTCGTTAGACCAAGCGATAGGTTATTTTTTTTATGGAATAATTTTTTTTTCATTTGTTTTTGCATTAGTTGGTTTTTTTTTATTGAGCAAGTCGTGGCTTTTTAGGAGCATCGCAGCAGGTGCACTTTCTTTTTTTTGGTTTATTGCGTTGCGCGAAACAACGGATGTGTATCTTATTAATGTTGCCATTGTGTTTGCAGTTGTTCCCCTAGCAGTTTATTTTTTCCGAGCACAAAAAAAATTGGAATTGTTTCTTGTCTTGTCTGGTATCGCCATTGGTTACGCCCACTATATCCGTTCGTTTTCTAGTTTTCCCGTTTTTTTATTTTTAGTTTTTGGTTTGCTTTTTTACCACTCTGGTATGTGGAAGAAAAAAAATATTTTACTTGTATGTTTGTGCGCGGGCGTGTTTCTTCCGGTTGTTCACTTTCGTTATTTAGAACAACAAAGAAATAATTTTTTAGGTGCACAGCACAAACAGCATGAAAGTGGTCACGTATTTTGGCATACCGTTTTGGCAGGCCTTGGTTTTTTAAATAACGATTTAGGGCTTAAGTACGATGACAAAACAACAGTTGAGAAAGTGTACGAAAATCACCCGAATGCAATTTATCCAACCAAAGCATATGAACAAGCAGCAAAGCAAGAGGTGTTTCGACTTGTTCGTGAACGTTTTGGGTTTGTTTTAAACACACTATTTGCAAAACTAGGGGTTGTTTTTTATCTCTTACTTTTCTTTGCCAACATCGGACTAATTTTTTCTTTCTTTTACCGCAAGCCCTGGATTTTAGAACTCATGTTTTGGGTCGGCATTATCTTTGCCTCAGCGCCCGGTTTTATCGCGCTACCAGGTAGAATTTATTTACTTGGCATGTGTGCGTTTGCTACCGTGTATGGGCTGGTGAGCATCGAGTATGCGCTTGCCGGCGGGATTGTTCAAGATGTTATGCGGTTTTTGAAACGAAAAAAACGGGCAAGGATATGAAAAAGTTTTTTTTACTTTTTTTAAGTGCGACATGTTTTATGTTTTCTTGCAGAGCGAAGGATGAAAATCCGTCTACGCTTTCAGCTTCCCTTCGACAAAGCTCCCAGCCTACGCATGAAGCTACGGCGGGCACGGCAGGACAGGCTTTGGACAAGAAAGAAAAAACAGAACAACAAGAAGAGCAGGTCAAGCCGGCGTCTGATGAGGCAGCGTTGTTAGAAACTATTTTAACGGGGCTAACCATTGGCGGTATTTTGTATCTGCTGAGTCGCAAATGTAACTTTTCTAAAGTATCAAGTGGAGGGGCTGGTGTTGTTGGCGGTGGTGTTGGTGCTGCGCTTGATGCAAAGTTTGGTTTTTTCCCCAAAAAAACACGTGCTGCGTTTGTAAAGTTGGGGGTTGACGTTTTGCAGGGCAAAGTTTCTGACCCCGAGCTGTTTGGTAAAGTATGTGAGTTGTCGCAAGATTGTGCAATTGCGTTGATAAAAGAATTAATTAAAACGTACGGTGCTGGTGGTGCACAAGAGGCGCTTGGCAAGCTGCAAAACGAAGTCAAAAGAGGACACATTCATTTGCAAGCGGTACAAGATGGACCAACACCTAAGCGAGGTCTTTTATTTTCCGGAAAAATTAATTTTGAGCAGCTGAAGGTGAAAAAAGAAGAAGCTGCAAGCCTGCTAGAAAAAATAGAACAAACAAAACAGTTGGTACATTTTAGAAAACGATTTGATGATGCACAAAAAATGGCCGACCACATTCAGATGAAAAAAAGATCGAATGATTTGGATCAATCGGAGGACTTACAAGAGTTGGAAAAAATGCGAGCAGAACTTGCTCGGGAAAAAAAGAATTTGCCATTTAATTGTGTGCAAAAAGAAGAGTTGGATACATTTTTTGGAACGCAGTCCTGAGTAGGGCTATGCGTGTATCGAAGGGGCGAAGAAATAATGAAAAAGTTTTTTTTAGTTCTAAGTTTTATGTTTTGTTGTTCTCCTGTGTTTGGGATGAACTGGTTCATTCAAAAGTGGAATGAGTGGTTTGGTGCTCCTGAAAAAAAAGAGGTGTTTAGAAAAGGAGGGCCCGAATTTTCTTTCCCGGATATAAATCGTTTGAAAGATCACGAAAACTCCATGTCGAAACTTAATGAACTGTACGATGAAGTAGAGCAAAAAATAGGTGACATGTTGCAAGAAAAAAGTCTTGCTGAACGTGCAAAACGAAATCTGTGGGAACTCTACAAAGCAGAAGACCGAAAAATATCTGGGATTATCGCTAAAAAAATAGCAGAAGCAAAAGTGCAGTACGAAGCGGCAGTAAAATCTGCACTTGCCTTTGAGCCAGCTCCAGAAGAAGAACTTTCAGAAGATGTTGTTCCCGAAGAAATTGATCTATTTTACACTTCTTGGGAAGAAAAATATTCGATTGTTAGTCAGCTGAAAAAAGAAAAAGACAACGTAGATCAGTTTTATAATTTGATTCTGGCTGACCTGGACCATTTGGAAAAAAGTAAAGTTGAGTTAACCAAAAAACTAGCGAAAAAAAATATAATAGAGTGGGGGGTGCGACATAGAGAATTTATTCGCAGTTTTGCAGAGGTTGCAAAAAGTTTTTTTGGAAGGGATATAAACACAAAGAGAGCATTGAATGAATCTAGACGCCTGCATTTTTTCGTTAATGATCTTTATTTGGGCCTTCGCGAACAGA
>Ga0180433_10006739_pt1 | contig 14934 bp, 26 predicted proteins | sample SS_ome_8_FD_132980 | JGI IMG/M metagenome (GOLD analysis project Ga0180433, IMG submission 132980) | Hypersaline lake sediment archaeal communities from the Salton Sea, California, USA - SS_1_D_1 metaG | ecosystem: Environmental > Aquatic > Non-marine Saline and Alkaline > Hypersaline >... | reverse complement strand
TACAATTGACTCATCTTTTGTCGTTGTTATATTAGAATCATTCAGACTTGGCATCTGCACCCTCGCTTAATACCACAGGATCATCTAGTACCTTGATATCCTCACTAAGTTTTTTCTCGTATTTGGCGATTATTCTCGCAAAATCCTTAAGTGTTGCAACCTTGTCTAGCATTTGTCCTGCCTTAATATTCTTAAAAGTTGCATCGTTTAGTATTTCAATAATCTTTTTTAGTACTCTTAATTCTTTTTCTTCCATAAATATAAGCGGGAGTTTCCTCCCGCCCTTTAAATTAAGCTAGTTGTAAAATTCTAGCGTCAACTGTTTTAGTAGCTGGTGCAATTGCGTACATTGGTACTGCTTGCCCCATTTCAAGTGATAGAGTTGCTCCCTTAGGAATCTCTAAACCTGTCGCAGTGGAAAGCCCAGTTCCTCCAACAAAAATAGGATCACTCCCATTATTTTGGATAAATGTCCTTACCCGCCCTGCTAGAGCTGATGCTCCCGCTGGTACTGCAACTTCTGTATCAGTTACAGATAGAGCAGATGATAAAACACCTACGTTAGGTGCATCATTGATTAGGATACGTCTATATTCATCACTCGCTAAGTTGGCCTTATCGCCTGCTGAAACAGATCCCCATACTGATTCTTGATCGTATGCATGAGATCCAACTTTTAATGGATCTTCAGTATCAACCTCATCATCTCCCACTAGATCACCAGTAAGATCAAGGTCACCGATTATTCTTAATCTACCCTTATCATCTACTTGTAGAGCAGCATAATCACCATCATCACTATGTAAAGCACCTTCTGTATGATTAGCAACCGCTAAAATAAACTGACCAGGATCAGTATCAGAATGAGCTGAATCCTCTTCATATATACCAGACTCAGATGAACCAACTAAGTTAACGTCTAACGCCTCTTTACTTCCAATAAGTGTCGATGTAAGCTGATCACCATCGTTACCAGCTCGTAGATAAACCCCAAGATTAGGTGATCCATCGGCATCACTTGGATCAAAAAGCAATCTTTCCAATGATAAATTACTCATAATACCTCCATATAATTAATATAATTCCAATATTTCAACCGTGGATGCCTTCGGTGACTGCAAATATAAAGTCTTTGATGCGAAATCTAAGCTGTCCATGCTTAATGTTGTCCCTCTCGGTACTGACATATATTTGGTTCCACTTTCGTTCTGCACAAAACTTAGTTTTAAGTCGGCGAAAGTCCTATTTCTTATTATCAGTTGTTTTAAGTTTGTTTGCAAGCTATGTTGCGTCTCGCTGTTTGGTGTTGCAATTGAATGATTAGTTATTTCAACACTCTGTGCGCCACTTATTGATATAGAACCTGGCTTAAATGTTGGTTGACCAATTGGCATTATTTCGCCTCAAATATTTTTATCAATGCTGTCTGTCCTGCCGCACATATTGCATACAAGTCAACTGCACTACCACTTCCAATATCAATAGAGAAATAGCTGTCTGGTGTTAGTTCCCATCCTGCTGTAGTTCCTATAGCTCTATCAGCAGTCACTGTAGACTTTCCGATGTATATTGTATTAGTGGTATCTGTGTTATGTATTATAATTGTATTTCTTCCATCCATTGGCACTGCTGGAATCTTTCCAGCAACAGATGTTATTGTTTGAGTTGTTATTTCATAGTCTTCTGATAGACCACTGAATGAGAATGTACCACTTGCAGTAGTACGAACAGCTACCTCACCGTTTAAGTCTTCAAACTTACGATGTTCTCTGTCCTCAATGGTTCTAAATACATCAAGGATACTCATTCTTTATCCTTCTCCCTGAATGAAAACTCTGTGTCAAAGATAGATATGTATAAATCTTTTGCAAGCCTCTGATTGCGCTTGCCTGTCTTTGACGTTGAATCTTGTGGGTAAAAACTAAGCACTGCCAACAGGCTGGCTATCTCCATCTGTGATTCAAGAATTATCATTGACTCTTCTTTTTTGTTTTTCTTAATCTTCACTTGCCCTCTTTTTTTCTTTCTCTTCTTTTATTCTCATGGTTACGTTCTCATAAAACCAGCAAGTGTAACCACCCTCGTCTGGATGAATGTTGATAACCTTATGAAATGCCGCTGTAGACATATTATACTTTGCCATCTTTTTGACTAGGTCCTCTTTCGAGGACCCAGTGATAAAAATAGGAATCAGCGTCTTAATCTCATCCATATTAGAAACATCTAAAAAAGATGAAGAAGTCGCCTGCGCCTGCTGTAGGTGTTGAGTCTACTGTGATTAGAATGTCAACTGCAGCGTCTTTAGCATAATTCTGAGTTGCTCCAAAAGTGATATAATCACCTGATAGATCAACTAAAGAACTATTAACCAATGCTGTTGTGGCACCAAACCCGTCAAGTATCCAACCGTCTGCATCGTCTGCATCACCAACAGTTTCAACTGATGATCCTGCAAAGACTACGCTTAGCTTAGATTTAACTTCACTTACAATACAACCCGCTGGAACACTAAATAGAGTTGATGCTCCATCTGCCCAGCCTACATTACAGCCAGATTCGCAATAAGATACTTTCTTATACTGCTCTTTGTACTTGGTATAACCAGCACTTAGAGACATTGCAAAGATAAAAGTAAATGCAAATAGTAAAATGTTTTTCATAATAAACCTCAATTAGCTTGTGACTACGTTTCTAACACCAGCATCAAGAACCTTAACGCCATAAAGTTGGTCAACAGAATATCTTGTTCCCAAGTTTTTAAGATCTTTTTGAGAATCAAACTCTGCGCCAATTTGGAAAGCAAAGGCAACTGCTGATTTATGCCACATATACATGTTGTCACCAAACTCAGTGTGGCGAATAACTGGCATTCCATAGATACGGCCAAATTCTGCATTTTGAATAGGTGCTGCTGATCCGTATTTGCTTGCATCAATAAAGTTGTCAAGCTCTAGCATTTCTGCTTCTCTGCTATTTCCAATACCGATGTATAGTTCGTTAGCTGGTAGATGTTGGTCAAGAAGTAGTTTTCTTGCTGCTAAGATATCAGACTTAACAATTGTTGCGCCAGCAAATGAAATTTGGTGATCTGGTGCTGCTGCACTAGCAAGTGCCAACTGTGTGATGATATCTTTATCAACTTGAAGAGCTAGATCTTTAGACACTCTCATAACCATATCTTGAAGAGTATTGATTACTGATTGTTTATCAGCTCTCTTTTCGATAACCCATGAGATATACTTGTGTAGGTTGAAATCTAATTGATCGTCTACATAAGTAATTGTTTGATCATCTACTAATGTGTATTCTGATTTGTCTTTAACATCTAGTGCTGTTCCATATCTTGGGAAAGATACAGACTTATTACCTTTAACTGCATACCTAGATACGTCAGTTACTAGCGGTAAAAGCTTTGCTTCTTGTACTAGGTAGCTCTGTAGTAATGAGCTAATCTCGTCTCGTTGGGTAACCGCTAATTCGGTTGAGCCAAATGTTGTTTCTGTCATTGTAAAACTCCTTTAAACAATGCTTTTTATCGCAGCTCTAAGCCTTTCATCGGGTGATAGATTCGCGGTGTTGAGTGTTGGGTTGCCTGCGTTTGATGGTAGCTTACCTACCTTTCCGGTATCAACTAGATCGGCGTGTTCTTCCATGAACTTCGATACAACTACGTCCAATGAAGCTGCATCTACCTCTCTAGTGTCGGGGCTAAGAACTACGTCATCTATGTTCACGAAACTTAGATACTTACTGTTCTTAATCTTTCCTGGTAATTTTTCAACGAATGCATTGAGCTTTAATGAGTCGTTAACAGATTGAAGAAGTTGATCCTTCTCACTCTTAACTGCCTCAAGCTCTGCTGTCCTTATCTCAACAAGCTTTTTGTACTCCTCATTCTCATGCAACTTAGCTTCCTCTGCTTGTTTTCTTTCTTCCATGAAAGATTGCATTTGAGCTTGAAGTTCTTGAATCTTTGCCTGATCATTCTTGCGCTGAGATAGCAATTTTTGATGTGTTTCGTACTTGACTGACTTGTCTACTGAATCGTCACTAACGCTTTCAGTGGGAGCGTTGCCAACGCTTACTGTCGTGTCTTCCATTAAATCCTCCATGATTTCTGTAATTCAGTTACAAACTTAAATTACAGCGGCTCCAAGCCCTTTATAGTTTATAGTTTATAGTAAATTCTCAGGCTAACCATGTCAACGGTTCAACCTTTGAACTAATACTCTAATAAATCTTCTATATGTTTCGTTAATCTTTCTATAGTCATTATTACTTAGATGAAAGAATGGTCTATCAACCCTGCCCTCGCCTTCATGATATCTAGCAATCTTTTTGTTTCTCTGGCCCTTAAGGAAAATCAGCACTTCGCCTGCTCTTGCTTTAATCTTATAAGACACTGCCCTAAGCATTTCACCTGTAAAAGTTAGATTAGATCTTCCAGGTTGAGTAGTTCCATCAAGCTCACTACGCCGTCTTCTTCTCTGCTCAATATAACCAGGGGATAGTTTTTCAAGTTTAAACTCTGGACCTCTTTCTTTAGCACAACCCCGACCAGCCCTAGTTCTTCTCTGTATCCGATCAACCTCTAGTCTACCAAGCTCATTCAATACAACTCTATCCTGCTGCGCTGCTGTAAGTGTCTTCTTGTACTTTCTGAGTATCTTATCTATTTGTGATCTAACGCTTGCCATTATAGTTTCTCAAACTTAGTTTTGGATGCTATCTCTTCTATTTGTCTTTCTTCTGTATCACCAGCAAACTCTTTAATCAGTCTTCTTAAGTCTGCCTGTGATATCCCAAGGAACTTTCTCACCTTGCCGACATTGCCTGTTTGATGACCATGAGCTTTAGAGTTCTGCTTATCTGTCTTAATGCCTATTGTTATCTTGCCTGCTCTATCTCTAAGCTGTTTAATAGCATCAAGCATGTCGCCCTTAAGTGTTAAATCTACCAGGGATGATCCTTTTTTCTTTAAGTATTCCTTTGAATATTTGGGGAACTTCTTATTCTTTGCTTCATCAGTAGTCTCAGATACACCAATGCCAGACTTAGTCCTTGCTCTAATAAAGTCGATAACCTCTTGAGCGAATGCCTTCCTTTCGGTTGGTTTCAGCCACTTGGGTATATCAATCGTTACTTTCTGTTGTGGGTATTTCATTATCTACCTGTGGTTGAACTATGAAACTTTCATCGTTTAATATTTCATTAATTTCTTCTTCTGAGATGTTTGAACCTCTATATTCCTTAATCGCCATCTCTCTGGTGATAAGACTGGCATCCATTTCAGCTTTTAATCGTTGAACCTTTTCCATTGGTGATTCAAGTATTGATGGCTCACTGAATACAACATTAACCTTTAGCTTCTCTGGATCAGAGAAAAGTTTCCTGTTATCAAGCCTACCGGCCTTAACTAAAGTGTTGTGCATAACAGCAGTCCTGTACCATAGGTCTTGTTCTGCTGCTTCAAAGTATCTCATTTGTTTGCGCACGTTTTCATATGTATCCATATTCTGGATGATCAAATTTATGCCTGAGGCAAGATTGTCACCATTCAATTGACCAACAGCAGTACCAGGCTTAACATCTTCTGTTTGAAACCATGCAGCTAATTGGCTTAATGCTGATTCTATTTGTTCTTTTAGTTGAGGGTCTGGTTTAATCACGCCAATCTCTGGCTTCTGATCTCCATCACCTTGAGTGAATCCCCAGAAGACATCTGGTGACTTGCTTAGGTTCTCAATATCTACATTAATCCCATAAACGGTGGGGTGTACCGCATACATTGCTCCGAAATTTACCTCTGTGAGCAACTTGCCGAATAGTGTTGCAAACCTTCTTAGCCCTGTATTCTTTAGGGGAATAAGCATGTATCTGGAGGCTTGAACATAAGTATGTGGGATTAGCCCAAAAGGATTAATCCCACCACTTTCTTCCATATCCGAAAGGATTAGGTCTCCATCCTTGGTGACCGATATAAACTCGTCGTCTGTATATATCCAATATTTAAGTTCGTCTCCGCTGCCAATTATCTTAACAAGGGCGGTCATTGTCAATGGATTAATCGGATCATCTGAGTAAGGCACATAAACATGTGCAGGAACTGATCTATATTTCAGCTCTCCATTATATTCATAAAGCTCTAACATGCCTTGCTTGTATGCATTGAAAGAAACATTAACATCTGTCATGTGTGAATCTAGTGCTCTTTCTGTAACATAGAAATCAATTAGTTCTTGGTCCGAGGGAAGCTCGGTAGTTCGAATAACTCTTTCTGTATATAGCGGAGATAGTTTTGATACTAACTTCCTTGCTACATTGATAGGACAGCTTCTCTTTAAAGCATTCTGTGCAGATCTTTCAGATAGTTCTTCTATCAGCTCGGCAGCAAGATACTTCATTACGTCGCCTTCCATTATCTCGAATAGTACTAGATTAAATGATAGGTGATCATTATGCTTCTTTGCATTGTTGATAATTGCATCAATTTTAGATTTTTCCATGTGATTCTACTCCATGAATCAGGGTATAAGGATATTCTCTATTATAAAGCACTCATTGTAAATTGCATGCTATAATGCGCTATAGCTGAGCTACCCTTGTCCTTTGTTTCTCTGTCACAAGACTATATTCGTAATCCATTACATAGTCTATTGTGTCAGATAGGTGGGTCAGCTTGTTATCCTTATCTTTTATCTTAGTAAAGTCTGTTCTGTTTTGTTGCACCTTCTCAAGGTCCTTAATAGTAAGTTTACACTCTGGACTAATTCTAATCAACCCATGTGACAACATTCCATTGACGAGAAGCTGTCTCTTCCTCATTCTTATGTTTGCACGCTTAAGTCTAACCTCGAAGCCTGCCTCCCTGAGTATGCCAACATCATTCATTACATTTGTTCTTGCAGATGTAGATCTATTCTTTCCGGAAGCATCACATGTTATTATCAGATTATCTTTCCAGTCGCTTGGATACCTTGCCTTAATAGCAGTGCACATCTGGTAGGTGTTCGAGTCACCCTTTAATACAAGTTCATCAAAGAAGTGTTGTGCATATTTATTGTGCTCTATCTCTACCTTATGGGAGAAGGTTGCACTCATGTTTCCAACGTTAAAGTCTAGTCCAACATGAATGACATGGTCTCTGAGAAAATCAACCGATCTATCTATATTTCTCTTTCTGCTAAAGGCATAATAGAAGTAATCACCACCGATTCTAACTATCTGTCCCTCTGCAAAGATCTTCATTGCTTCATCATCAAGCAATGCCTCTAGCTCTTTCCTGTAGTTCTGGTCTATATGAACATTCTCACTGGTATCAGCATAGACAATTTTAAAGTTGCCGACTGCTTGTTGAGCTTCTACCCAGTCCATTAGCCAGCCATATCTGTCTTCGGGGGTGCCACACAATACTCTTTGTGGTGCTGGCGCTCTCTTAATCCTTACCCTTCTAAGCATCTCGCTTATCCGATCATATTGCATTAATGAGTGTTCATTTATCAGACAGTAAGCAAGGTTGGGTCCTGCGATTGGCTTCTCCCCTGTGAACACATATAGCGGTGCTTTTGACCAGGGAAACATGAATACCTTGTCTTGCTTATGATATCTGTACTTAACCTTATTCTCTTCCAGAACTTGTATGATCGTAGGGAAAACATCTTTCTTGAAATCAGAGTATGATGGACACAATATGCCGCCAGCATAACCCTTGTTAATATAGCTTAGCTTAAGTGCCTTCATGCATAATGCATATGTCTTTCCAGATCCAAGACCGCCGCTAAATAAAATAGTCTTTGTCTTGTCATCATCGAACAGTTCTGCTTGTGCTTTTAGTTTGTTGAATTTTATTTGAGCTGGCATATTACTCTGTGAATTCTAGCTCATCTTGATCATCAGTGGCAAACAGTGGCACTTGATCAGACCAGCCACACATGTTCTTTAATACGAATATTGTCATGACGACATTACCCTTCTTAACCAACTCCATTGCGCGTTGTATAACGGTTAATCTAGTATGTGCCATCTTTTGGTCTCTATACTTCGCAAATGTAATGCCGTGCGCCTCTTTGATTCTTCTTATGATAGTGTCTTTCCCACACCCCATTATCTCAACACAGTCTATAAGCGATGCACCTATCTTAAGGATATTGTCTAATTTATGCCAATCGAAATCAATTGGTGGTCGTCCCATCTTTGCCATAGTTTATTTTACCATGCTGTTGAAAGTTTCGCCACTGTGTTCCAGTGTTGCTTCTTTGCCCGTATATTCCTGATACCTCTTGACTATCACATCGCAATACTTCTCGTCCAATTCCATTCCAAAACATTTACGGTTTGTTTTCTCACAGGCAATTAGTGTTGAGCCTGAGCCGAGGAATAGGTCTAATATATTCGATCCAATTTTTGAGCTATTGCCTATTGCCTCTTCTGGTAAGAAAACAGGTTTTTGTGTTGGATGCATGTTTTTAGACTTATCATACCCACCAAAATCCCATACCGTTGTTTTTGTTCTATCGTCAGTAAACCAAGGCTTTCCTTTTATTGCAAAAATACATGGCTCGTGTGCCCATTGGTATCTTCCCCTTCCCAGCAGCATCGGCTTTTTCCATATTATTTCTTGGTTTCTTTTCCATTCACTATCGTCAAATGATATTAAGATTGCGGATGCGGATGCGGATGCGGATGCATACCAAAAATAAAGCGAGCAGTCTTCCTTGGAGACAATATATAGATTACAAAGAATGTCGTTAATAAATTTGCCAAAAGATTCAACACTCATGGTATCGTTTCTGATCTTTCCAAAGTCTCTTGCCCCTGGCTTGGGCCTATCAGCATTAGAGTAGTCAATATTATACGGGGGATCTGTAAACACCATGTCTGCCTTCTCGCCATTCATCAACTTATCAACATCACCAATCATCGTACTATCGCCACACATTACCCGATGATTACCCAATAACCAAACATCCCCACGTTTAGTAATTGGATCTGGCATAACATCTGGTACACTATCTTCATCTGTATTAGCTGGTGCTACCTCTTCTGGCATTTGAAAGTCTTCAATCCCCAGCATCTTAACATCTGCCTCATCGAAATTCATTTCCTTAACGTCATCAATCAGCTTACTCATGTCTAGTTCTGCCCATCTGGCAATTTCATTGTCCGCTGTCATGTCGGCATATTCCTGCGCTTCTGATTCATACTCTTGATAATCAACGGGTGCCTGTGTCCACTCTAATAGCTTTAATGCCTCTAGTCTTGCATGTCCCTTAGTCATATATCCTGATCTCTTTGAAACCACTATTGGAGATCTCATGCCCTGAAAGTCTATTATCTGGGACAATCTCTTAATCTGTTCTTCTGAATGTCTGTTGTTGTTCTTTGGATTAGGGATAAGTTTATGCAAATCGACAAGCTCATCATAAGCACAATCTATCTTCATTTTGCCCTCCATGACATAGACCGGGAAACACATAATATAGTTTATGCGTGGACACCCTGTCAGTCAATTTCTTTAGGTCTGAAAAATCGGATTATTCAGAGTCACGGTCAAAGCGTGACGAGTTGCCAATTAATCCACATCCCAATTTATCTATAAATCCTTGCCAAAACACCTAGAGCATGATCTATAATGTCTTCATCTGGATTCTCTTTAACAAACTCTAATATTGTTTTATTCCCAAATGCAGGCAGTTTTGCTGTGAGCAATTGAATAAGTTCATCATAAAAATCATACTGTTTTTCTTTATTGTCAATCACTCCACTCCCCATATTGTGTTAATTATCTATACTCTCTCCATGTATATCCTTTTCCGTCCCAAATCTTGATTACTATAAAAAGCAATTTTAAATTTAAGTCCCACGCTACCCAATAAATAGTAAAAGGAATCCTAAATAATACTTTATAATCCATCATCGCCCACACTCCTTTATTTGTTTCTCGCAGGCCTTAACAGCGCATTCCCATCCTTCCGCAAATGCCCATTTTCTGGACTGATACTCTTCTAAAGATTCTATGTAAATATTGTCATCACCCGATATCAACTTATTCATTTGATCAACATCTTTTCGGTTTCTTTTGATAAATTCATTTCTTTCTCCTTGTCCTATACACTTTCACTTTTTATTCTTTAAGTTCATAAACTATTTCCGCTTTAGGCCCTTGATGTAATCTCCCGATTTTACCGTCGTAACTAGGAACAAAACCCCTATGCCATAAGTCTATTGCAGATTGAAAAGGATTTTCTCCAGGTTTATGCTTTATATAGTCCCACTTCTCTATTTTTGGAAATAATGAAGATATATAGGCCCCCACAGAATCCCTCACAGAATACCACACAGAACCCCTCACAGAATCACTCACAGAACCCCACACAGAATCCCTCACAGAACCCCACACAGAATCCCACACAGAATCACTCACAGAACCCCTCACAGAACCCCACACAGAATCCCACACAGAACCCCACACAGAATCCCACACAGAATCACTCACAGAACCCCATTTTTTTAAATTATTTATGTCTATTTCAGTAACTTTACTCTTTGGTATATCTGTTAATGGGTTTATTGGATATATGGCCCTATACAAATTATAATCAAGTTTATCAGTCTCTTTTAATACTAACTCATCTAGTTCACCTATTTCTATCTCTCTAATAAATTTTATTTTCTCATAACGCATTTTGTATTGATCGAATTCTTTTTTCTTACCTGATACCTCACATTCAAAGACCTTTCGACCTTGACGCAAGGAATAAGTCAGCCCCTCGATATCGGTTGCATAAAAACCTTGGGAGCAAGTGTCATCAGATGTGTCAAAGTCGTTACATATATATTCTTTTCCTATTTCGAAAACCATGCCTTGAAATGGAGAACTCATATCTTCATTTAATACTTTATACCTTTTCATCAATAAAACCCTCGATCAAGTATTGTTTCTTTTAATCTCTACTGTGCAGATGGTATCATTGTGCCATCCACCATGTGCCACTAATAGGATTTCTATTATATAGAACCCATTGCTTTTGCCTATGCCGCCACTATTCCAGCCAAAAGTAATACAACACCCTTCAATTTTTAATATTCTACTAACTTCTTTTTTGATATTCCCCCAAAAAGAAGCCTGTGTTGTTTGCATATTAACGCTTAGTTTGGATTTTTTATAGCATTCAGAAACTTGCCTTGGACTATATGGGGGATCAAAAAGAATACAATCGGCGTGGTTATCTGGTAACATTTTCAGGAAATCTAGGGCCTCCATATTATAATTAGTATTAAATGAACTATCTAAATCGTTAGTTATAGTAGCTATTTTTGAATTTCTAGCAAATGGGTCTACTATTATTTTTTTATTACAGCAGTACCTTTCTATAAGGTTTCTTATAGGTAATATAGAGAATGTCTCTTTGTTGGGCATTGCCCACTCTCTTTTTATAATCATTGGTTTGATTTCTTTGAATTGCTCTTCGGCACATGCTGGGGCGTACTCCCTAAACAACGTGTCGCCAACTTTGATCATTTTTTGATTACCATAATTGCTTCTGTAATCCTTTCCTTCTTTTAGATCTCTAAGCTTTAGATTATATTCTTCTGACATAATTACTCCTTTCACCCACAACCTATCAAACCGTGGGTAATTTGTAACACAGTTTTTGCCTAACTTATTTGATCTGATCGTATAGAATGCCCTTAATTTAAGCTCTGAGCATCTGAGGTATACCTGAGTATGGGTCACCTATCAAGTCGGTCTGTAATCAAGGATAAACGCTGTTTTAGGGGCCTAGAAATAAAAATGCCCCGAGAGAACCCGAGGCAAATTACTGTGTAGAGAAGGGTGTAGCCAGACTAATGACCCACCTTGCCTATAATAGTTACACGTTTTCCCTTTACAGTCAACAAAGAATCATGTAAATTTTACATACTGTGGATGAGGGGGGCAGACATGTTGCCCACCAGGATTTCCAATATCATTCTGCACGGTATCCTGGCCAAACATGTGAGACTATCGCCTCAGGTGACGAGGGATTGAAAGATTCTAGTCAGGGGGTAGCTCAGTGAACATCGACTCATTTGAACAGGTGTCGCTCTCATGAATACATATAAGTTGTTTCAAGTTGGAGAGTTTGTACCGGTCCCTTAATTCTCGAAGAGAGAGGAAGAGCATAAACTCGAGAGGACTGCGCGGTTACTAGATCTGGAAAGCTTTCAAAGTAGTAGCTATTAAAAAGTAGAAGCAGATTAAAATTAAAGCTTAGAAAACCCAGACCTATTGGGAGAACTGTGCCTAGATTCAAAGGGATTAAATATTAGTTTCCATTTACTTGAGTACTGTTTGATATTGAGGATTACTCTTAAGGGGGAGCTTAGCCACCAAAGCTAAAAGCTCACCCGCTCTTAATTCTTTTAAGTTGACCTTAGGGAAACTTGTTCTTCTTCTTAGGGTAAGAGTGTCCAGAATTCACATAGGGTGTTGCCTAACAATAGGTGTATAGTTACGACCTGAGTTTCCTTAGATATTCTACAAGAGCTGATACTTCTAAATAGATCTCTGCACCTCTTGGACATACCGAGTCACCCCGTCCTCTAAGACTACAAAACTCTGTTGACAACTCCTGAATATATCTCTCGATCTTCTTTATGAGTTCCATAGTTATAGGATAACACAGATAGTTAAGATATCAAGGATTAGTTAGGTGTGTCATTACTTGTAAGTCTATTCTTAAATGATTCTACTTCTTTTCGATAGTTCTGGATAATCTTATAGGTATCGTGACCATGGCACATCTCTTCTGACAAGTGCCAAATGTAGTCTATTAGTCCTTTCTCATATGCTGTTGCTAGTTTAGGATATTCCCTACAAAGTGTCAGAAAGGTGTCGTATGTCATCTTCTCTGTAGCAATAGTCTTTTCTATGAATATTCCCATTGCGGCATCATACTCTATTGTGTCTATTAGATCTTCTAGTTCATGTTTGTCCATAGATTTATTATAATGTTGTAAATAAATGCTGTCTATCTAACTTATATGATCCGATTAAATATCTAGACATTTTATTCATAATTGATAGACTATTTTCTCATCAGTCTTTCGGGGGGAGCGTGTCCACTGGTCTGGCGGTTCCCTTCGTTACTGGTGAGTGGAGGACTGATGATTCATGGTAAATAAGATAAGCAAACGACAGATAGTTCAAACAGAAAAAGAGATTAAAGAATCTAAGTGGGAGCGTCTATTAAAAGAAGCTGTTCCATATAAAAGCATTATTATAGATCAGAACGATTATACTTATAAATATCTAGGCAGCATGGGTAGGTATATCTTGCTGCATGATAAGAAACGAGGGTCAACATTCTCATATAGTAAAGACAACATAGGGATGATTGACCTGGCAGAATGGAGGCTTAACAAGGAGGATTAGATGAGCGACGAATTAATATTTATTTTGTTTGCAACGAATGTTATTACATCTGGAGGGTTGGCCTTTTTTATAAGCAAAAATGTGGCCAGATCAAACAGCTTGTTAAGAATGTACGCAGAGATGTTTAATTTCACCCATTTTAATTTATTAAACAGAGTGCAAAAACTTGAAAAATATGTGCCTGCCTTAGAAGAGGGCGAGGTGGTGCTTGATAAAGAAACACAGAAAGAATTTTTTAAGGAGGACTGAATGAGTTTAACTTTTGAAAAGATAAGAAAAGAGTGTGTGCCAATGAGGCATCTGTTGGTTGATAAAGCCCTTAATGAGCGATTATATATAGGGTTTAACAGGGTCGGGTATGTTGTTACAGACGAGAGCACAGGAAAACGTTCATTATCGTGGCATGAGGCAGAAATAACAGGCTGGGAAATTAAACCATATGAACCGCCAAAGAAGAAAAAAAGATATTGGATGTGGAGAGTAGATACTGGTGGAGGATGGAGGTCCAGTGAGTATTATCTGGATGACCTTGGTGCTGATACAAACAATAGTAGTTCCATTGATGTCTATGGCGAGGAGTGGGAAGACATTAAAAAAGAAAAAATAGAAGATGATTATATAGATATAGAAAAACAGGAGGACTAAATGAGTGCATCAGTAGTATTGAAAGGGTATGTCAATAAAGACGTACAGAAAAGAGAATCAAAGAATGGGAATAAGTTTCTTAAATTCTCAATGTCAATTAGAAATAGATCTAATGCAAACACAGAGAAAGAGGATAAAAACTTCTATCCTTTAGTATTCTTGTTTGAAGATCCTAATCAACCTGAGTTGCCTGATCTACAGGAAGGTAATTTTATTGCCTGCACAGGTCAGCTAACAATTACAAGACCAACTGTTAAAGGCGAAAAAGCTTATAACAATATAGTTGTCTATGCCGATGCTGTAGAAGATATCGGTAGACCTATAAAGGAATAATTAATGAGAAGTAAAAGAGCTAGACAGTTAAGAGCTGAGGCCAGAGAAAATGGTGTTTCATACAGAAGGCTTAAGAAGTTTTATTCAAGAGGGTTTGTTAATCCTCTACAGAAAGTAAAAAGGAGAACTAAATGAAAAACGTAATCGCATTAACTACATTAATTATTATCATGTTAAGTTGCACAGAAAATCAAACTAGATTAAATTCTATTGGAGAAAAAATTAGAGACTTTGGAGCTACTGGAATTGCAATGGGGCTTAAATGCAAGAACACTGCAACTATTAAAACTGATCTTGAAAGTGTTCTGATTAAGATTGATTTCTTAACTACAGATAAACCAGAAAAGAAGTTTGAAGCTGTGTGTGAATTGGTTATCAGAACTTATGTAGCACCAATGGTTAAAGAAATGACAACTGCTGATTGGCAGTGTGAATTAGATCCAGTTGATCAAGGTGCAGATGTGCTAGTTAAGCATGTTTGTTCAAGGCTATAGATATATGAAGCGGTTAAAAAAAGGCGAGTTTTTGGTCTTTACGTT
>Ga0180433_10006737_pt1 | contig 14937 bp, 8 predicted proteins | sample SS_ome_8_FD_132980 | JGI IMG/M metagenome (GOLD analysis project Ga0180433, IMG submission 132980) | Hypersaline lake sediment archaeal communities from the Salton Sea, California, USA - SS_1_D_1 metaG | ecosystem: Environmental > Aquatic > Non-marine Saline and Alkaline > Hypersaline > Sediment... | reverse complement strand
GTGCCTCGCGATGGGGCCGGAGATGTGCCCATATATGAGGTTCTCTCTTGGTTGCCGGCAGCCGACGCCGTTTCGTACGATGTATACGTGGACGGTGTCTTGCTGGGCAATACGGCGGAGACCAGTATGCCGGCTGGACCCTTTGCCTTGTCAGAAGACCTGCACCCGTCGACTCATACCTGGCGGGTCGATGCGGTCACTGACAGTGAAGTTCGGACAGGCAATGTCTGGAGCTTCACGGTTACTACCAATCGTGTGATTGACGATTTTGAAGCCTACGATGTTAGCCCGATCGCAACTCCCGGGCAGAGCATCGTCGCCGGCGATTACACTATCGCGGCAGAGGCACCACCGGCGCAGACGGTTGTCGACGGCGACTACACAATTCCCGGTTACACTATTGAAGCGGCCGATCCGGGTAGTGCCGGTCTCCGCGCATACTATCCGTTTAATGGCGACGCCGCGGACGCCTCCGGCAACGGCAATGACGGCGCCCTCAATGGCGGGCCAACCTTCGCCACCGGTGAGGATGGTCAGGCAATTAGCCTCGACGGAATTGATGATTTCGTTGATTGCGGGGATGATCCCAGTCTGAACATTACAGGCGCAGTCACGGTCACAGCCTGGATCAAACTCGCTGGACCAGCCGCGGATATGAAAGTTGGTGGTAATCAGGATGGTACTACCGGTGGCTACAAGATGAGCATATATTCCGACAAGGTCGAATTTGAGATTCGAACTGCCGGTAACGCGGCCGTTCTCAACAGAAGTGCCGCTGGTGGAACAGTATTAGAACCAGATGTTTGGTATCACGTCGCTGGTGTCTATTCTGAAGGTGATTACATCAGGACATACGTAAATGGCAGTTTGGACAGAGAACTGGCTACAGCAGAAATCCTTGGTACGTCGACAGGGACTCTCAAGCTTGGTCGCGAACCTTTCTCCGAGGGGTACTTCTTTAACGGGCTCATCGATGACGCTCGCATCTATGACGTTGCTCTGTCCGAGGGCGAGGTCAGGTACCTTGCTGGCGTCGGCGATCTGGTTGTCGAGCCGGTCTATGTGTCGCCGGTCTATGGTCCGATGCGGCTGCACCTTGAGTTTGAAGGTGACGCCACCGACAGTTCGGGCAACGGCTATGATGGCACCCTGATGGGCGACGCGCATTTCGAGGCCGGCCCCAGTGGCCAGGCTTTGGCCCTTGACGGAGACGGCGACTACGTCAATGTTGACGGCTACAAGGGTATCAATGCGGTCGATGGTGTCCAGCAGCCCTTCACGATTGCAAACTGGTTCAAGACGACCTCGGAGAGCGGCAACACCGAGATGGTGACCTGGGGCACGAATGTAGGTACACAGCGATTGACATGGCGCGTCCACGAGGGCAGATTGCGTACCGAGCACGGCAGCGGCAACCTCAGAGGCAATACCTACGTTAACGACGGCGAATGGCATCATGGTGCCTTGGTCGTGAGCGAGGGCGCGAACTTGCGGGTTCCGAATACCTTGCTCTACGTTGACGGTGAGGTAGATTCAACCTTCTCCGGTTCGGATAATGCCTTCAATCTCACGCCCGACGTGGACGTGAGAATCGGTATGGGTGGCCCCACCGGTGACAGGTTCTGGCCCGGCTCGATCGACGATGTCCGCATCTATGACTATGCCCTGTCGGAGGGCGAGGTCAGATACCTTGCCGGCGTCGGGGACAAGTACATACCGCCTGTCTATGGTCCGATGCGGCTGCACCTTGAGTTTGAAGGTGACGCCACCGACAGCTCCGACAACGGCAATGACGGTACACTCGTAGGTGACATCACCTTCGAGGACGATCCCGTCATGGGCCAGGTCGTGAGTCTGCCGGGCGGCGACAATCAGTTTGTGGATGTTGGCAGTGTAGGCCTAAGCGGCAATGATCCAACAACGATTGCGTGCTGGGCAAAGGCCGACCACACGGACATCCCCGACTGGACCCTTATTTTTGGCTTCACCGGAACTGCCGATGGTGCCGGCGGAAACGGCAGTCACTTCAATATCGGCAGCTTAGGCGGGCCCGGCGGCGTCGGTGCTCACTGTTGGGGCTGGGAAGAGACCATTTTCTCCGACCAGGAAGCTCTGGACTGGCACCATTACGCCATGACCTACGATGGGACAACCATAAGGTACTACGGCGATGGTGTGTATGTGGACACTGATCCCGGCAAGTCTAACGTCCAGGATCTGTCCATCCGCGGTGACCGCGTCCATGTGGGTAGCCGTATCACGCAGGCCAGTTCCTTCCCCGGCAAAGTGGACGATGCTCGCATCTACGACTACACTCTGTCACATGCCGAGATTGCCGGCCTGGCAGGTTATGTTCCCACCAATCCCATCACCGATACCTGGTCAGATTCTGGTTTCGTGGACATGATGGTTGACATTGATGCGGGCACGATGAGGGTAAACACCTTTGGGTTGCCCGGCTTGCCGTACTATCTAGGCGATGTCAGCCGCGCGCTTCCATTCGCCGATCTGAGCGCAGGTGGTGGTAAAGCATTGTCGGTGTGGTTCCAGGGTGATGCGGCTAATGCCACTGAGTTCATGTATATGATCCTGGCAGATGGCGACGGCAAGAGTGACATGGTGCTCTACGACGGTGATGCGGCCGATTTGGCCAGCGAAGAGTGGCAGGAATGGAATATCGACCTGCGAGACTTCGAAGGCGTGGATCTGGCCAATGCCGACGAGATCGCTATCGGTGTTGCCGGCCTTGACGGAAGTGCTGGCGGCGATGTCATGAACTTTGACAACATCAGGGTCTATAGCGGCAGATGTATGCCTGAGCTTAGAAAGCCTGCAGCCGACCTCAACAATGACTGCATCGTGGACGTTGGCGATCTTGACGAAATAATAGCCGTGTGGGAACAGACACCGGATAGCTGGCTGAGTAAGGATATCGGCACGAGCGGTGGCAGTGATTCGCAGACCGACGGCACCTTTAGTATTACCGCCGACGGCGGCGACATCTGGGGCAACTCCGATGGCTTCCGCTACGTGTACAAGCAGATATCTGGCGATGCCGAAGCGGTCGTTCAGGTTACCGAGCTGCTCGGACCGGGTACCAATGGTTGGGCAAAGGCCGGTATCATGATCCGTGAGACGCTGGATGCGGGTTCGCGTAATGCGTTCGTAGCAATCACTGCCGGCGAAGGCAATGGTGCAACGTTCCAGTGGCGTCCTGAGCCAGATGGTGGTTCCAGCTCATCGCGTACACTGGAGGGCATATCACCGCCCGCTTCTATCAAGCTGGTGCGCCAAGGCGACACGTTCACCGGTTATGTCCTCATGGGCGACGAGTGGCAGCAAGAAGGCGACTCGGCTACCGTGGTGATGACGGACCCGGTGTATATTGGTCTGGCGCTGACGTCGCACGAATCGGGCGTCATGCGAACGGCTAACTTTGACGGTTTGGAGATCACCGGCACTATCGTGCCTATTGAGTTGGCTGCTGATCTCTACGAAGATGATGTGATCGACTGGCTGGATGTCTTCGTTATGTTAGATAGCTGGCTTGAGGAACAACTGTGGCCGTATTAATGTTAGGCCAAAGTGATTCTCGTCTATGTGTAGGCGGGAAAACGGATTGACATCAACCAAGGGCCTATGCCGAATGACTTGGCGTAGGCCCTTTTTCTTTCATACCTCTCGGGGGCGTAGCAGACCACTCGCATAGGAGCCGCTTGCGCTCACAGATGAGACGACATTCGGCATGGACCAGTGAGGGACTACGGTTCATTTTGGCCTGCCAAATATAACAGCTCCTGCTATAATAGGCAAAGTCGGTATGCGTATCCGGGTGATTCACACAAAGGGTCGGAATACAGCCGCATGTTTTGGGAAGGAGATATGGATATGGTAGTCAGATGTAGGGCGGCTTTTTGTCGCGTGGTTCTGTCGATAGTGACAATCACCTCGACCTCTGTTGGAGCGTCAGACCTCGCCGAGGAAGCGGAATCTGCGCTGAAGAAGGCGGGCGAGTACTTCCGCAAGATGGTTTCAACCAACGGCGGGTATCTGTGGGTCTATTCAGAGGATTTGAAGGAAAGGGCCGGCGAGGGCAAAGCCACGGAGACACAGATTTGGGTGCAACCGCCGGGCACGCCGTCCGTGGGATTTGCCTATCTGAGGGCTTATGAAGCCACCGGAGATCCTTTTTATCTGGAGGCTGCTAAGGCCGCTGCGGACGCTCTGGTATGGGGACAACTCGAGTCCGGGGGATGGGACTATAGGATCGATTTTGACCCCGAACGCAGTCGGAGATGGTACTACCGACACGATAAAGGCAAAGTGGATCCAAAGGGACGCCGCAATACGTCGACCTTCGACGACAATAACAGCCAGAGCGCGCTGCGGTTTGTTATGGCGGTTCACAAGACGACGCAAGAGCAGAAACATCTTTCTGCGGTAAAGTACGGTCTGGCCTTTATGTTGAGAAGTCAGTTCGAGAACGGCGCATGGCCGCAGAGATACCCGCTGGCCTCCGTGGGGTACAGCCGATGGTATACATTCAACGACAACGCTATCAACGACTGCATCAGTGTAATGCTGGATGCCTACGATATTTACGGCAACGAAAAATATCTGGATTCGGCAAGGCGCGGCGGTGATTTTATCATCACCTCACAGTTGCCTGAGCCACAGGCGGGCTGGGCGCAGCAGTATGATCACGATATGAATCCGGCACCCGCCCGGTGGTTTGAGCCGGCTGGTGTAAACGGTGCAGTGACTGCCCGCAACATAGGTACGTTGATAGACCTGTATCTGAAGACCGGCGAACAGAAATATTTTAAATCCATACCGGTGGCCATCGACTGGCTGCAAAGGTCAAGAATGGAGAACGGGAAATGGGCGAGGTTCTACGAGTTGGGTAGCAACAGACCCATCTATGTCAACATGGACAAAAAAGTTGTTTATGAGTTCGTCAATATACGCCCCGGTTATAGTTGGATGGGCGATTATGCATCAAGTGCCATTAAACTGTATGAAGAAGTCAAAAACGCGAGGCGCAAGAAATATCTGGCACGGCGCGATGCCCTACCAACCCGCGACTCCCAACTCAGCAGAATGGCGAAATTAGGGTCAAGGGTGCGGAACGTGATTGAGCAACAGGATGAACGCGGCAGGTGGGTTGATAAGGGACAGATTAGATGCTCCACGTTTATCAGAAACACACGGTTGTTATCTGACTACATAGCCCTGTCTCATGAGGTGGCCCATGATGGTGACAGGGACATCACGGGCAAGCGCTCCAGTTATGGTGCACTCGCATCGCGGGCGTCTCTGGGAAATCCGACCCGCAAAGCCGGCAAATTGCCGCTGGACCGTTGGAGGCGACATTTTATCGATGACCTTCCCAAACGCTCGATGTTTATTGAAGCCGGTGACCTGGATGGAGACGGAGACAAGGACTTGGCTGCCGGCGGCTGGTGGTGGGAGAACACCGGTGGGCTGTCCGGCAAGTGGGTACGGCACGAGGTGGGCGACCCGCTGAGGAACCTTGCCTGTATGCATGATTTCGACGGCGACGGTGACCTTGACATCCTGGGCACCGAGGGTGTCGGAGCGGCAAGCAATCGCGATTTCGTCTGGGCACGCAACAACGGCTCGGGCGGTTTTGAAATCCTGGACAATATCGACTACGCGGGAGGCGGGGATTTCTTGCAAGGCTGCGTGGTCGGGAACCTCGGCCGGGGATTGCGGGTCGTCCTCTCCTGGCACCGGGACGGCGGCGGCATTTACGCATTGAACGTGCCGCGTGACCCCAGCAGCCGTCGCTGGACGACAACGCTGCTGAGCAAGACCGTGAGCAGTCCGCCGCAGGGAGAGGACCTTAGTCTCGGTGACATAGATCGCGACGGTGATTTGGACCTGCTGCTCGGCGAAAAATGGTTGCGCAATGACGGCGACAACTGGCCTACCTTCGTGCTGGGTAAAGTGACAGAAGGTGAGCCGGACCGCGTGGACCTGGCTGATGTGAACGGGGACGGTCGACTGGATGCAGTGGTCAGCCTGGAAAACGGGACCGATGTGCTGTGGTACGAGGCCCCGAAGAATCCAACCGAGCGATGGGACCGACACCAGATAGGAATCGTCGCCGGCCAGGGCTTTAGCATGGATACCGCCGACTTTGATAACGACGGTGACCCGGATGTTGTTATCGGCGAGCATCGGGGCAAGAATAAGAATCGGATCGTGATGTTTGAGAACGCCGGCCATGGGGCAGAGTGGAAGGAGCATGTGATAGATAGCGGACCAAAGAACGAGATCGATCATCACGATGGTGTCCAGGCCGTGGACCTCGATCACGATGGCGACCTCGACCTGATTTCTATCGGCTGGTACAACCCCAAGGTCTGGGTATACGAGAACTTGGCTGTAGATTGATGGACGTCTATCAGCGATTTGCCGGAGCTATAGTTATGACATGTCACAGTATGAAAAAAGCTATCGTGACCGAACCGACGCTTAGAACGCTCGTCATCTTCCTACTGATAAGCACATGCGTGAGTGCACGAGCGAAGACCTGCGATAGAATTCAGCCATACCCAAAGAATCCTCGCTATTGGCAGTACGAAGGTAAGCCCGTGCTGCTTCTCGGCGGCTCCAAAGACGACAACCTGTTTCAGGTCCCGAACCTCGAAAAACACCTCGACCTTCTGGCAAGCGTCGGCGGCAATTATATCCGCAACACGATGAGCGATCGACAGGACCACGGATTTGAGGTCTATCCCTTCAAACGGCTCAGCAACGGCAAATACGATCTCAATCGGTGGAACGAGGAGTATTGGCGCCGATTTGAGAACCTTTTGCGATGGACGGCGGAACGTGACATTATTGTCCAGATCGAGCTCTGGGACCGTTTTGACTATTCGCAGGAGCACTGGCACAAGAGTCCTTGGCGGCCCGGCAACAACATCAACTATACGAATGAGAAATCCGGATTGGCTGAGGCCTACCCCGCCCCGGCATGGCGAGACAGGCAACCGTTCTTCCACAGCATTGCCGGGATGCGTCGATACAAAAAGCAATACGATATCGTTCGCAACTTCCAAGAGCAATTTGTTGCCAAAATGCTATCGTATAGTTTACGGCACGGAAATGTGTTGTACTGCATGAACAATGAGACGTCTACCACCCCACAATGGGGACGTTACTGGATGAAGTTCATCACGGACAAGGCCTGCGAAAAAGGTGTTGAAGTCTACGTAACGGATATGTTCGATGATGTCTGGAAGCCACAATCCTCAGCGAAGTTGAGGCAAGCATTTGATGATCCTAAGGTGTACACGTTTCTTGATATCTCTCAAGTCAACAGCAGGAGCTTCAATGAGGATCATTGGAAGAACTTGTTGTGGATTATGAAGCAGGCGAGAAAGCATCCTCGTCCGCTCAATCACACGAAAATCTATTCGGCCGGCAGTACGCGCTGGGGCTCAGGTACGCCTGAGGACGGCGTGGAACGTTTCTGGCGAAATCTGCTTGCCGGGTCTGCTTCGTGCCGGTTTCACCGCCCCGGAGCAGGCATTGGATTGAATGAAATCGCCCAATCCTGCATTCGTTCAGCGCGAATGGTCGAGTCGAGGGTGAAATTCTGGGATGTAAAGCCGCACATGGAGCTGCTGGACAATCGCGAAAGCGACGAAGCCTATCTTGCGGCGGACCCTGGCGAGCAATACATTCTCTATTTCACAAAAGGTGGATCGGTCAAACTGGACTTGTCGAAACACAAAGACAGGTCTGAATTGAGATGGCTTTCGATTCACGATGCCGAATGGGGACACACAGAGGCAATTCAAAGCGGTGCAAACGTGACAATTAACGCGCCGGGCCGGGAGCCTTGGGTAGCCGTGATTACGAAAAAATGAGCCGGGATAGATAGCATGATTCTGTCGCGCAAACAAAAACAATGTGCGCAAGCAACGGAAAGGAGAAGGCAGAATGAAACAGATAGTGATCTTAATCGTGTTGTTTGCAGTGCTTCTGCCGGCGTGTAGGGCGGCGGAGAAGCCGCGGGTGGTGGTAATGACGGATATCGGCGGTGATCCGGATGACCGGCAGTCGATGGTGCGGTTTCTGTTGTACACATGCGATTTTGAGGTCGAAGGACTATGCACGGGCTTTGGTCATGGTCACTACAAGAACACCCGGCCCGACCTTATCCGCCAAGCGGTCGATGCCTATGGCAAGGTTCTGCCGAACTTGAGAAAGCACCGCAAAGACTATCCATCGCGCGAGCGCCTGATGAGCCTGATCAAGGACGGTCACAACGGCGATCCGCATAAGGTTGGGCCGGGGATGGACTCAGAGGCATCAGAGTGGATCATCGAAGTGCTGCAAGAGGACAATCCGCGCCCGGTGTGGTTCTCGATCTGGGGCGGGCCGCGCGAGCTTGCGCAAGCGTTGTGGAAGCTGGAGAGAACCAAATCACCCGATGCGTTCAAGGCGATCCGGCAAAAGGTCTTTGTCCACTCGATTAACGACCAGGACCGGACCGCCGGGTGGATCAAGAAAAACCATCCGGATGTGTTCTGGATTTTCTCGAGCAACATCTTTCGCGGGATGTGGGCGATCGGGGACCAGAGCCTCGTAGATGAGAAGTGGCTGCGCGAAAACGTGCTGAGAAACCATGGGCCACTTGGGACCATCTATCCCCCGAAGGCGGCGGGCAAAAACGCCGTGAAAGAGGGTGACACGCCCTCGTTTTTGTATCTGGTTCCGAACGGCCTGAGCGATCCGATGCACCCGGAGTGGGGTGGCTGGGGCGGGCGATTCAAGAAAAGTGGCCGCGGCAACGAATATGTGGAAGCCGTCGACCTCTGGCGAGGCCAACGCGACTCGCGGCTGACGGTCGCTCGATGGCGCGAGGCCTACCAGAACGAATTTGCGGCGCGAATGGACTGGTGTGTGAAGCCTCACGATGAGGCGAACCACGGGCCAACAGCCGTATGCAACAAAGATGGGGGCATCAACATCATCGAGTTGGACGCTGAGCCGGGCGGCGAGGTCAAACTCGGTGCGGCTGGCTCATCCGACCCGGACGGCGGCCGGCTGTCGTTTACGTGGTGGGTGTATCCTGAAGCGGGCAGCTATTGGGCGGATGCGCAGATCGACGCAGCACGAACTGCCAATGCGACAGTGCACGTTCCGAAGGAAGCTGCCGGGCAGACAATTCATGTGATCCTAAAAGTCACTGATAGTGGCGAGCCGCCGATGACCGCGTATCGACGGGTCATTCTTAATGTCGGCGGCGAGCCGGTCCAAGCGCCGCAGGGTGCGGTGGAATTCGGACGCGCGGTCAAGCCGGTGACGAAACTAAGTGGACCGCCAAAGAAGCTGGGACAATGGCAATTCTATCGCGGGGTCAACATCAACGGGGCCGCCATCGAGATCGACGGGCACAAGTGGCAGGGGGATGACGCAAAGAACTTTATCTGCAACAATCGGGCCGTGAACAGTCCCGATGTGAAGTTGTGGCCGCCGACGGATGAGCGCCGGGCCAGGATGATTCATTCATTTCGATGGGATCGACAAGCCGATGTCCGGGTCACACACGTACCGGACGGGCGATACGCGGTGTATGCGTATATATGGGAGGACAACAACCCGGAGCGGTTCTCGATTACGCTAAATGGAAAGCAGGTAGAGCGCAGCTACGAAAGCGGCTATGAAGGCCAGTGGCGACGAGTTGGTCCATGGGTCACATCGGTTCGAGATGGAAGCATCAGAATCACAACGCGCGGAGGGGCGGCTAATTTCTCCGGAATTGAAATCTGGAAAGCTACAAAACAGTAACAAGCATGCAGAGTACGATGTCCAGAGTAGGGCGGGATACGCAGCAGGGCGCACGTTGCTAGGTGTCTTGAAACGCACAGCAGAGAGGAGCATACAAAGTGAAGAGATTGTGGTTACTGTCAGCGATGTTGCTTTTGGCGGTATCGGGGCTCGGGCAAGAAGCCGTTACCGAAAGGTTCGAGAAAGTTGTCGGCAGGATGGTCGAAGCCATTAATCGAGCTGACTATGAAGCAATTCAGGCGGACTTCGGCGAGGCGATGCGCAAAGCCCTTCCGCTGGAACAATCCAGACCTTTTTTCCAGAATTTGTTGAGGACCTACGGCAAGATCCAACGGCTGGCGCCGCCTCGATACATGTCGCCGCGCCGGGCGGTTTTTGTCGCGCACTGCGAGCGAGGCGTTTTGGATATCAAGGTGGTTTTGAACGAACAGAATGAGATTATTGGGCTGTGGTTTCTGCCCCACACAGACGATATACCCGTTCCGCGGCGGAACGAGACCAAGCTGTCACTGCCTTTTCACGGCAGATGGCTCGTCTTGTGGGGCGGGGATACGGCAGAACTCAACCAGCATCACGATGTCCCCAATCAGCGGTTTGCCTTCGACTTTGTCGGCATTGATGAGCACGGCAACCGACACAAAAGCAACGGCAGGGTAAACGAAGATTACTACGCCTTCGGCAGAGACATTTTGGCGCCGGCGGACGGGATGGTGACCGACGTAATCAACGGGGTCAGGGACAATACGCCGGCCTCCATGAATCCGTATTCGGCTCTGGGCAACGCCGTGTTTATTCAACATGCCACGCATGAGGTTTCGGTTCTGGCTCATTTGAAATATGGAAGCATACGAGTCAGCGTGGGCCAGGAAGTAAAGAGGGGGCAGGTCGTCGGTCTGTGCGGCAATTCCGGGAATTCTTCCGAGCCGCACTTGCACTATCACTTGCAGAACACGCCCATCATTCAGGACGCCACCGGCATCAAATGCTTTTTTGAGAAAGTCACGGTGGTGACAGAGGCCGAGACAAAGCTACGGACAGGTTATTCTCCGGTAAGAGACGACGTTATCCTCGCCGAGTAAGTCCGACTGATGCCGCAGGCGAGGTTAGTATTTTCGCCTGAACCTGGCGGTGGGAATGTCCATGAGCTTGCGATACTTCGCGACGGTGCGTCGGGCGATATCTTTGATGCCGGCCTCGGCCAATTTCTCGCGGATCTGGTCGTCACTTAACGGCTTGGCCTTATTTTCTGCGTCGATGATCTCCTGCAGTTTCGCCCGTATGGCCTCCCAGCTATGCGCTTCACCGTTGACGTCCTGCATGCCTCCGCTGAAGAACTTGCGCAGCGGCAAAACGCCCCAGGGACATTGCATGTATTTGCCGGCCACTGCTCTGGAGACCGTGGCTAGATGGACGCCGACATCGTCAGCAACTTTTGCCATCGGCAGTGGTCGAAGATACAAAGGCCCCCTGTCAAAAAAGTCCTTTTGATATTTCACAATGGCTTGGGTGACTTTGAGCAGTGTGTTTTGGCGCTGCTCGATAGCCTCCATAATCCACCGGGCCGAGCGGATATTTTTCTGCAGGAACTTGCGTGCCTTTTCACTGACCCTGCTGTCTTTGGCCATTCTCATGTAGTATGGGCTCAGCTTCAGGCCCGGCACGCTCGTATCGGCGAGGCGCACATTGTAGTCGCCGGAACTGTTGGAAGGTTCGACCACCACATCGGGACTAATGGGATGATTTTCTCTGCGGCCCACCTGAAGCCCCGGCGAGGTATCCAACTTGCTCATTCGTTCGATGCCGCGATTGATGCATTCAACGCTGCAGTTCATCTTCTTGGCAATATCGGGTAGGCGATTCTCCAGAAGCTCATCCATATACTCAGAGATCAGGTGCATCTCGAAGCTCATATCTTCGCCGCTCTGCGCCATCTGGATAAGCAGGCATTCTTTGAGGTTGCGGGCGCCGACGCCGGTCGGCTCCAATTGCTGGACGAGCTGCAAGGCCTCTCTTAAATGGTCCAGACCGAAATCATCCCGGTCCTTGTTGTGTAGCTGCTCCAACCTCACGGTCAGATAGCCGCGCTCGTCGGTGTAGTCTATGATCATGCTGCCGGCTCGTCTGACCGGCTCGTCTGCATCGACTAATCGCCACTGCTCCATTAGATGTTCGTGCAGACATTGTGGAGGTGCGGCGGTATTCTTTATGGCCTCCAGTTTTCCATCCGGCTCGTCGCTCGTCCTGCGTCTATAGAAAGAATCCGACTGCTCGATATGTTCGCGGAAGCTGTCTTCCAGACTTTCAAGTCGCTGAAAATCCTCAACCTTGTTATTGTCCGTATCGACGACGAGGTCCTTTTCGCTTATGTCATCTTGTGCCTCATCTTCGGTCGGCGGACTTTCCTCCGCACCGGAAGGCTCCTCCATCTCCAAGACGGGATTGTTATTGAGCTCCTGCTCTATCCTCTCCTGCAGGGCGAGAATGGGAAGCTGAAGAATCTCCATGGATTGAATCATATGCGGAGCGAGCTTCATCCGCTGCTCCATCCGCATATCACCTCTCATCTCCAGCTTCATCCGTACACCATCAGCATTGTCGATTTCGTTGTCTTATTGTTTTGCGGTCACAGCATTATTATATCATACGTGCGCATATAGCTTCGTCAATATTTGGGTGCAAAATTAAAAAACGCATGAATTGCGGACGAAAAAAAGCTACTGTAATTCCTGTCTGCCGGTTATGGCGTCTGCGAGCATCTTGCCACTTGCGTATTCAATGCTAGTTCCCGTCGGAAGGCCGCGGGCTAAGCGGGTGATTTTGACGCCCGTTTGCTTGATCAGCGAGCTGATGTATAGCGTGGTGCCGTCGCCGGCTATGTTGGGATTGGTTGCCATGATTACTTCTTTCACGCCGCCTTTTCGCACTCGCTCGACCAGCTTGTCGATGGTCAAGTCTTCCGGCTCAATGCCTTCCAGCGGTGCGATATGGCCGCCCAGAACATGATATACCCACTTGCAAGCGCCGGTCTTTTCCAGAGTTATGACATCCTTTGGCTGTTCGACCACGCAGATGAGCCCCTTATCGCGCTGCGGGTCCGAACAAATCGGGCAGACGGGCTCCTCGGAGAGGTTATAACAGATCTCACAGCGCCTAATCTTGGTTTTCACGTTCTTAATCGCCTCGGCCAACGACAAAGCTTCTGCAGGTTCAGCGTTGAGTACGTAGAAAGCCAGCCGTTCGGCGCTCTTGGGTCCGATGCCGGGCAGCTTGCCCAACTCCTCGATCAGCCTATTGAGACTCTCTGTATATGCGCTGGTCATAATTTGCCATGAAAAAGAGGCTTATTGGCAAACTATATATCAACAAGGACCAGAAGATTCAATGAAAAAACCACACCCGCTTGACGCCGGCCACACATAAGCGTAGATTCATATGAGGAGACGGAATCCGTTGAACCAATAGTGGTAGCGCAGATGAGAACTCGGACCAAAGTACTAATCGCATTGCCTTTTCTGGTAATCGTGATATTCGCAGTATTCTTTGTTATTCGAATACGGCTGATCCCGCGTGTGATATTTATGCATCAAGTCAAGGGACTGGCTGAAGCCGAACAACTAACCGTGTTCTTTCGGACTCCCGACGGTTCGTGGGTTCAGAAGTTCTCTTCGTCTGACCCTGAAGATATGCGCTCTGTCGCTTCTGGTCTTTCAAAGTATGGTATCCGGCAGTGCCAGCCTTGGCGTAGCAGATGTCCTTTCTGTATAAAATGTGAGTTCCGCCGCGCGGGCTCAATTACCAACGTCTATATGGGGGTAGATGGTTGCAACCAATTCCACTTCGATGATTGGCAGTGGCAAGGCAAATTTGCTGTCTCCCCTGGTACTACGCTCGAGAACATAATGGATGAATTCAGACGGACGGGCTACTTCTAAGACGTTGGGTGGACTAACGGCTAAGAGAATGAGCGATTGGGTGGCAGCCTCAAAGCCGGCCCTGAGCGAACGCAAAGGGCCAAAGGCTTTGGGGATGGCTTACGCCACTGGAAAACCATCAAAATCTATTGCTATCGGGCCTTGCCTAATATTCTGCCAATCAGCAGCACTGGAATAGTACCACTGATCTGCCGTTTCAACTAAGCCTTTACGTACCGGGTTATTATGAATGTAACGTACTGAATCAACAGCAGTCTTAAGTTTCGTTATGTTCCGATCATAACCACCGCCTTTTTGCCAAAAATGATAAGGCCTATGTTGCTGAGATGTTGTCACATATTTCAGGCCGTCAGGCTTTTCGTTCTTAAGATAATCAATGGCTCTGCGTGATACGGGTTGTTTGATTGAAAGCAGTATATCGGAAACTGAATATTGCGGCGTGTTCGGACATATTAACAGATGCACATGGTCAGGCATAAAGACATAAGCCCACAGGTCAAATCGATGTTTTTCGCGGCTGGCAATGATGGAATCAACGAGATATCTGCAGATTCTTTCAGCGGAAAAAAAGGATTTATTGTGGTAGCAACTAAATGTTAACTCATGGGCGTTTCCTGCGGCATTGCAACGATGACAACGCTTCGTATATATTCTGCCATTTAGCATACGGTCACGGCATGTCCAATCGGCCATCCCCAAGCTTATACCCGCCACAGCGGGTGCTGCGCTTGAGGCTGCCACCCATTCTTTGCGCGAAACCATCCACAAATTCTTCGCATTCGACGCTGCCTAACCGTTTCGGGTCGTGTGTCCGGCAGCTTGCCGAACTCCTCGATTAGCTTGTTCAGCGTCGCGGTGTAAACGCCGCTCATACTACACTCCTTCAACTGTTTTGCGTGGATTAGTCCGAGCAGCCTTCGAATCCCGGCCGCACCGGCCAACCTGGGTTTTGACCCCGCCCATCCGATTCATAAGCGCCTACATCGAAAGGAGCCTTTCTGGTGTTGCCGTTGAAATCTGTTTTTGCAGCAAAAGCTGCTTCAGCGCTACCGATTAGCGCTGAGCCCGGTTTTGGCCAGAAATCTTTGCTATCCGGATCAGTAAAAGCGCTCGAAATAGAACCGCCGTCACAAAAGCAAGATTGGTCAATCTCGACGCCCGCGAGACGGCCCTGGAC
>Ga0180433_10006736_pt1 | contig 14938 bp, 12 predicted proteins | sample SS_ome_8_FD_132980 | JGI IMG/M metagenome (GOLD analysis project Ga0180433, IMG submission 132980) | Hypersaline lake sediment archaeal communities from the Salton Sea, California, USA - SS_1_D_1 metaG | ecosystem: Environmental > Aquatic > Non-marine Saline and Alkaline > Hypersaline >... | reverse complement strand
TGAAGATATTGCGTTTTCATGTGTTGAGGCTTGGAATAATCTCGTATCTATACCAGGAAAAATCAAAAGTTTATGTTCTAGAAGCTGGATGGCATGTTGAATTTTATTCCCGCAAATGGTATTGCTTCCCCAAGTAAATGCTTTATGCCAGGAACTCCAAGTTTTACTTGAAGCATTTTTTATTTTTACATGAAAAGTAAAGTGACCCATCACTGGACGCAATGCATTCCAAGAGAATATAAGCTGGGTAAAATTTTTAGTATACTTTTTTGTAAATAGTATGTTATTTGATTTATCATGTTTTAATAAGCTAGTCTTAGGGAAGCTTTTTTTATAGTTCCAGGTCCACATTTTTATATTCTTTTTTTAGTTACATTATTTTTTTAATAATTTTTTAATCAATGTAACAAAATTTTTAACTTCGTTTTCAGTTGTATCAAAAGAATTCATCCAACGTACTAATGACGTATCTGGATCCCAGATATAAAATGGAAACTCTTTTTGAAGCTCAGAAATAATTTTTTTGGGTAGCACAGCAAAAATAGTATTTGCTTCTACTTTATTGGTAATTTTAATTTCTGGAATATCATTTAAACTTTCTGCTAATAACATTGCCATTTTATTTGCATGAGTTGCATTTTTTTGCCACAAATTGTTTGTCAATAGAGCTTCAAATTGAACAGAAATAAAACGCATTTTGGATGCAAGTTGCATACCCTGTTTTCTAAGATATTTAAAATCTTTAGCAAGTTCCTTATTGAAAAATATTACAGCTTCACCATACATCATTCCGTTTTTTGTTCCTCCAAAGGAAAGGACATCGCCCCCAACATCTTTTGAAATTTCTTTTAGACTTACTCCAAGAGAAGCGGCTGCATTTGCAAGTCGAGCACCATCCATATGCAAATACATATTATTTTTGTGTGCAAAATCAGCTATTTTTTTATCTCTTCCAATGTGTATACGGTATCCATTTCCGTTGACTGTGTTATGGAAATAACTTTTGGTTGAACAAAATGTTCTGAGCCTATTAAATGTAAAAATGGCTTTACTTCTTCAATATCAATTTTTCCATTTTTATTAGGGACATAAAGTAGCTTGGGACCAAATCTTTCAGGTGCACCACATTCATCTGTATTAATGAGCAGTATCTGCACATATAGCCGTCTGAAAAGATTTAGTGATAGCCTTTAAACCTAAAACATTAGCTCCTGTGCCTAAAAAAACAAAATATACCTCTATGTCATTGCCAAAATGTTCTTCGAATACTTTAATAGCTTTTTTTGTGTATACATCATTTCCATAAGATGGGACATGTCCTTGATTAGCTTTTATAATTGCATCCATAATCGCTGGATCTACACCAGAATAATTGTCGCTGGCAAAGCCCTTTTTTTGACTCATAAAAAACCTTTGATTATTAAAATAGGTAATTTTTTCTTCAACTATTTTAACTTAATTAATTAATTATATTGCGTCTAGTATCATAAGAAAATTAAGCGCATGCCCCAAGTTCCATTCCAGACTTTTCAGTTAAAGATAATGGTTTTTTTGTTGCTCTCTTTTTTCTTAGAAGAAGATATTGCTTTGTACCCCATATATATTACGTCACTGAAAATTCCGGTAACTGCTGCACCTACTGCGGCACCAATCGCACAAGATATACCAAGAGCAGCACCAAAGCCAATATAACATTTTGTATTTGAGGCAGATAGAAGTGATAGCAACAGCCCCCCATTTGAATATTTTTTATATTATGGGGGTTTTATTAAAAGAAGAATTTTTGTGAGTTAAATTAGCTTTACTATTTTATGTCAATAGTATATTTTGATAAAAATTATAGAGAATAAAATAAATTTATTTTTTGTGGGAGTAGAAATATGTTCGGTTCGATAATGATCGCGTTATTAGCGATTGCCATGTTTTTTATTATATGGTCAATTAGTGCATATAATAAATTAGTTAGGTTGGATGCATTATCCGTAGAAGGGTGGAGTGGTACTGATGTGCAGCTCAAAAGAAGATATGATTTAATTCCTAATTTAGTCGCAACTGTTAAGGGGTATAGTATCCATGAGAAAGAGACATTAGAAAATGTGACAAAATTTAGAAATATGGCTATGGAGGCAGAAGGTATAGACCAAAAAGCCAAGGCCGAAGCTGGTCTTACTCAAGCGTTAAAGAAATTATTTGCGGTTGCTGAAAATTATCCGAATTTAAAAGCCAATGAAAATTTCTTATCTTTACAAAAAGATTTGGGTGAAATTGAGCGTGATTTACAACTTGCAAGACGATATTATAATGGAGCAACCAGGAATTATAATATTGCAGTTAATTCGTTTCCTTCAAATATGGTTGCGCGACTTACTGGTTTTGAAAAGAAACCTTATTTTGAAATAACACCTGAAGAGAGAGAAGCACCAAAGGTAGAATTTTAAGTTTTTAAGATTTTAATATATGAAAAGTAAATATTTATTTTTATTATTATTTCCCCTATTTACTACTTCTTTTGGCTTTCTCAATGTAGAATGTTTAGAATCATTTCATAGTGATATTATAGTTAATAAAGATTCTTCTTTAACTATTACAGAGACCATAGTATATGCTAATAAAGGCAAAGTGGTTCATGGTATTTATCGAAGCTTTCCAATTTTGTATAAATATAATCCATTATTTGGCCAAAAGAGAAAATTTGATGTTAGTAAAGTATTACGAGATGGAAAAAAAGAGAAATATCACATAAAAAACATAAAGGGTGGAAAACGTCTTTATATAGGTAATCCTCACAAATACCTTCAGCCAGTAAAATATGTCTATACAATTACTTATAAAACAGATCGGCAATTGAGATATTTTAATGATCATGATGAACTATATTTTAACGTTAATGGTATCTATTGGCCGTTTCCAATAAAGAAAGTTTCTGCCAGAGTGTTTTTACCCAAAGGTATAAAACAAAAAAACATATCATTGTATGGGTATACTGGCAAATATGGTTCTAAAGGGCAAGATTATAAGGCAACATTTGATAAAGAAGGGAACCCTATTTTTGAAACAACTCGAGTTTTTTATCCAAACGAAAATTTAACGATAGTCGTAAATTTTCCTAAAGGGATAGTGCAAAAACCGACGGGGTTTGATAATTTTTCAAGATTTTTAGAAGATAATTACGCATCTCTTTTATTGCTTTTATTTATGGGTGCATTTATTATTCTTTTTCTTTTTTTCTATATAAGAAAAAGACAAACGCAATATTTAGGAACTATTATTCCATTATTTTATCCTACTGAAGGGTTTACTCCTGGAGATGTGAGATATATAGACAAAATAGGGTATGATTCAAAGGTGTTTGCAGCAGAAATTGTTAATATGGCAGTGCAGGGGTTTTTTAAGATAAAGCAACAGCCAGGTTTTTGGAGTGATAAATATACGCTCATTAAAAATACCCAGAAAGAAGCAGAAGCTGAAAAATATACTCATGGATATCTTATGGATTTTCTTTTTCCCGAAGATATTGATTTTATAGAATTGGATAGTCGAAATCGTTTAACCATACAAGAGGCAACAAAAAAGTTGGCTAAAAAACTCAAAAGGAGATTTCAAAAAAAATATTTTTTGGGCCAGGAATTTTATTATGTTGTTGGCTTTCTATTATTATTTCTTATGCTAATTTCTTTTATGCTTATAAGCTTTGAGTTTGTATTTTTAATGATTGTGCCATTTCTTTTGTTTTCATCCTTTTTATACCTTCTTAAAGGGTATAATAAGGCTGGATTGAAAATAAAAAATGAGATAGAAGGTTTTAAGCTGTTTTTGAAAACGACTGAAGAAGATAGGCTTAAAGTTATTGGGACTCCACCGACAAAAACGCCACAATTATATGAAAAATATTTGCCATATGCGATAGCACTTGGTGTTGAGAAACAGTGGACGAAGAAATTTGTGTCAGTCTTTGCGCAACTTGAATATGAAGGAACTCCCTATGTGCCAATTTGGTATGTAGGAACCGGACGATTTGATAGATTAGATACAGCTAGTTTTTCTTACTTTGCTGCTAATCTTACCAGATCAGTTGATTCCTTCTCTGGTTCAGGCTCTGGAGGCCGTGGTGGCTCCGGCGGCGGAGGCGTCGGCGGAGGTGGCGGCAGCTGGTAAAGTCTTCTTGTATAAATTCTTTATTTTAGTATAATTTTTTATGAACTAATTTGAAAATATTGCGCCTGTAGCTCAGTTGGATAGAGCGACAGATTCCTAATCTGTAGGTCACAGGTTCAATTCCTGTCAGGCGCATTTTCTATTCTTAATAACGTTGATTTTGCTTTGTAAATTGATTGTTTTTCTTTAGTCCGGTGTAGCCTTGGCGAAGACGGAAGTCCTAAGCGATTAATATTTTTTTAAATTTTTAATTGTCTTTGACTAAACCACCGACCAGGTCGGTGGTGGGGTGTGGGGGTGAAGGCCCCACTCATATGACGAGGTAACATAGTTGCCGAGTTGGGATATGATTTGCGATAATTTGTAGGCACGATTGGAATAAACAGAGAAAAATAAAAAAATACATAAGAGAACAAGAGGAAACACAGCTTAAAGAGTTGCAAATGAGAATTTGGAGAGATTCATGACAACATCGTTGTCATGGATCGAGTTTTTAAAGCCACCGACAAGGTGGTGGTAGTTTACTTTTTCATAAAAAACTTGCTTTTTATTTCAATAAAATTTAATCCTAAAAAAAGAAAGTTATTTTTTAATTGTTTTTTTGAGGGAGTAGTGTGAAAAAAGTAATTTCTAAACTATTGATCATTCTTTTTCTAGTTTCGATGTATCCGTCACATAATACAAAAACGATACCACCTATAAAGGGGCTAAATAATGTTTTGAAAGAAAATTCTTTAGCATTTGGTCAGGCTTTATTTTATTCTAACTGGATAAAATATTTTTATATCTATGGTCCAGATAATGAGTTAAGAAAATTAATAAGGAGATTTTGGCATATTTTAGAAGATGACGATGGTAAGCCTAAAGAGTCAGAGCCATTAAAAGTTACTCAATTGTTTAAGGAGGTGCAACTTTTAACTCCAAAGCTTTTTGGTAAATTTATGGCTTTTTATGTTAAAGGAGCAAGTCATGAAGAACTTGCAGATTTTAAGAAAGAGTGGCTTGGCCAAGAAGACTTGGGCGAAAAAGAAAAAGAGTTAAAAGAAAAAAAAGACCTGATACAAACTAAAAGAAGACAGCTGCGTAGTGAAGTGATGAAGAAAGTTAAAAAAGAACAGGTACAAAAAAAGGAGAGTGGCTGGTTTTGGAAAGAAGTAAATGCTCGTATCGATACCAATGAAGATTTAAGACAGCTGAGGAATGAGGTGGAAAAATTAAAAGAAATTGTAAAAAAAATAAAAATAGAGGCGAACGAAAAATTTAAGAAAAGGCAGGAAGATGCAAAAAAAGATATTGATAAGACACTTCAACTAATGATTAATGCAGCAATATCAGATTCAGATAAATATATGCCAGGGACACTTCCCGCGATTTTTTGGGCATTTTTTGAAGATCTATTTAAAGACGATGGAAATGCTATAAAAGAGTGTTTGCAAGAGATGAAAAAAGCGTTGGGTCAAGAGGAAGCAGCAGATATTTTTTCTGAAGAGTATATAGATGAAATTGATGATGAAAAATTTTATGAGGATTGGTTTACTAAAGAGGATTTTAAGAAATTTGATGCAGCTTGTAAGGGTGATGCAACCAAAAAGCTTGAATATGTTATGAGTAACTATGATGAAGCGTTGCAGAGTTTGATTTATAGTGTGAAAATGGGTAAATTTTCACCGAAAGTACCGACGGCAAGAAAAACATATGAGTATGATAAAAAGAAAAATAAAAAAACTGTACCATTTGGCGTTTGCTTTGAAACAGCATTTTTAGATATGATAAATTTATTATGGTTCAGGCCTTATGAAACTGCGGAGGGCAAAAAGGATGAGAAAAGGTATGATGACTCCTTTTTCCCTAATAAAGGAGAAGGGTTTAAAATATTCCAAGAGATTTTAAGAAGATTTGATAAAAAAGGTATAATTAAGCCAGAGAATATTAAAGAGACACCGGTAATTGAAGAATGGATTAGAGTGATATCTAATTTGCCAGGAATGTATTATAAGCGTTTAGCTCCTAATGGTAAGGTATATGAGATTGTATCTTCTATTGATAATTTTGAAACTCTTTTTAATTGGTTTTTTGGAACAAAAACAACAAAAGAAAATTTGCAAAGTTTTAGTGATGCCTTAACTATTCCAGATGTGAGAATTGTAACATTTGAAAAAAATAAGGATCATACGTCAAAGCCTGTAGAGGTTCGACAAAAAGGTATAAAAGATAGCTTTAGAAAGAAATTAACAAATCAAGGTCTTCAGGTAAATATTCAGTATATAGATTCAGAAAAGGATGTATATAACTATTCGATGGTTTTTGATGCTCAAGCAGGGCATGCAGTTCTTAATTGTGAAAAACGTGATGTTGCAAGGCCGGATATCTATGATGAAAAATTTGTAGAATGTTTACTTGATAAGATTATACAAGAAGATGGAATGGATAAATTTAATAAACTGACATCGTTTTTTACGCTTTTGACATCTCCTGAATTGCTACAGAAAAAAGAAGTAGAAAAGAATGATAAATTGCGTAGGTTAATTTATTATACTCTTTATTTAGAAAATACAGAGATTAAAATAGAGGTTTTACCTGAGCTGCTATATGAAGAGGATAACGATTTGGAGTTTTTTGCAAAAGAGGTTGCCGAAAGGTCTTTAGAAAATGAACATTTAGTTGCTCAGGTTTTTTTACAGATAATTAGTTTCTTACACAGCTTAGAAGAATATTCTGACGAATTTGAATATTTAATGAAAAAATATCCATTTGAAGCAGTGAAACAAATGTGTTACACTGTGCCTCAGGCTCTTTCTAAAGAACTTATATCTTTTGCTACTATTACATTAATTCCCAAAATAAAAGGTGATGTTATAAATAAGATTGATGATCAACCTACATTATTAAGTAAAGCTATAAAACAAGGACATTTGGATTTAGTAAAAGCACTAGTCAAACATCCAGATATAAAGATTGATGAAGAGGTGGATTTAGCTGAGGAAAAGAAAAATAGATTTCCTGATCAAAAAGATCGCCAAGAGATTTATAAAATTATTAAAAAAGCTACAGAGGAGGCCCTTCAATATTCTTCGTCAAGCTCAGGACAAGCCAAAGCTAAAGTGCCTACTCTCCTCACCGGACTCGGAGGGGATCAGGATCGGGATAAGGAGGAAGAAGAGGGAGAAAATTAAGATTATTGCATATTTTTTTTGCTTTTATTATCATAAAAATAAGGGGGAAAGTGATTTGTACTGATAATTAGGGATAAATATGAAAACATATGTGGTGATTGGCAATTCCGCGGCAGGGCTTACTGCTGTTACTAATTTACGCCAATTAGATAAAGAATCGAAGATAATCTGTATTTCTAAAGAAAAAGGGCTTCCATATAATAAGTGTAAGTTGGCAAATTATTTAGCTGGCAAATTACAAGAGGGTGATATACAAACATTTTTTAAGCAAATAGTAGAAGATGAAAATATAGATTTGCGAGTGGGCGAAAGAGTATCAAAAGTTATGTCTGATAATGCTTTTGTTCTGTTAGAAAATGGAGAGAATTTGGCATATGATAAACTACTTATAGCAACCGGTGCATCTTCCATAAAACCTCAAGTAGAGGGGGCAAATTTGGATGGTGTGTTTACGTTTCATACTTTAGAATGTGCAAATGCGATATTAGATTTTATCGCCAAAAATAATCCAAAAAAAGCGGTTGTTGTGGGCGGTGGCATGACTGGCCTAGAATGTGCCGATGCTTTATATTCATTAGGGTTGCAAGTTGCTGTGATTGAGCGAAATGAGCATGTACTTTTTAGACAGTCAGATCTCAGAGGATCATCACATATAGAACAACGTATGAAACAATTAGGAGTACAGGTCTATTTGGAAGAACGTGCAAAAGCTTTTGAGCCAGACTTTGAATCAGACAATGAACTTGTAAAGCGGGTTGTTCTAGAATCAGGAAAAAAAATAGAAGCAGATTTAATTATTTGTGCTATTGGTGTACGGCCAAATATCAGATTAGCTCAAGAGGCTCAAATAAAAATAGAAAAATGTGGGATAATAACTAACGAATATATGCAAACAAGTGTGCCAAATATTTATGCAGCAGGAGATGTGGCTTGTGTGAAAGATTTTGTGACTGGAAAGCTGATCAGAAGTTGCACCTGGCCTGATGCTTGTATGCAGGCCAACATCGCCGCTCAATCGATGGTTTTTGATGCGGGGATCTCTGAAGTGAAATCTCAGCCGTATAACGGTGCATATTCTTTGATTTTTTCAGAATTTTTTGGCATTAAATTTGCTTCCTGTGGCCCAGTCTCAGGTTCTGATTCTAGCTATACAACATTTGTTAAACAACAAGAAAGTTTTTATAATAAAATTTTATTAAAAGAAAATATTATTAAAGGCTTTTTACTTGTAGGTGATGTCAGTAAACTGGGTGTTTTAAACAGGCATCTTATGTCTGGGCAAAAGATAGATCTGGGTAAAGTATACGATTAATAATTATATTTTGATATTTTGTATAAAATAAAAAAGTAAGCTTACACGTGATAAGGTACAAGCTTGCTTTTTATTTTTTTACATACTAAAAGCTTATTCAATATTTAATTGTGCAAATGCTGCTTTGGTTTTTGCTGCCAACTCAAAAAGGCAAGCAGCTCTTTCTTCATTATAGGGATGAGTAGAAACGCCTTTTTTCGGCCTAGATAACCAGATAGCTGCTATTAATTGTATAATATTAACATTTTGTTTTGTTAAGTAATTGTATTTTGTTAGGTAAGACAGAGTTGCTCTACCTAAATCTGCTGTGATTTCTTGTTTAGGTCCTGTCGGATATTCGTTGTTATATTGCTTCAATATTGTTCCATGTATTAGTTTATGTCCGTAAATAAAGAGTAAGGCCATTTTATAAATTTTGATTAATATTTTTTCCATAAAGCTTTAACTTTTGCGGTTAACTCTGTTGCAAGTGCCTGTCTTACTTCATTGTTAGGGTGCCAGCTCGGATTCATGCATATGTTGCTTTCTTCTTTTTCTTCATTAAAATATGCGCCTTCTTTTTTTGTTAGTGAGTTCCAATCTCTCCACATAAGTATATATCGATAGGGGGCTTCAAAATTGTTTTCAGTTGCTATTATGTTGAGCATTCCGTCAATATCTCCTTCGATTTCAAAGTTGTATTGTATTGCCAATTTCTTATATTTTTCTATATTTTCTTTGGTGCATGGGAAATCTGTATTCATTTTTTCAAAGAACTCTTCTCCTCTTTCTTTATTTTGACGTGTGTGTGAAAATTCATGCGCGTTAACTGAGGTCATATCATTTGCCGTAGCCCTATTGGACAATGAGTATTGGTTTTCATGGTAAAGTCTAATATTGTTTGTTTCTGTATTGTAACTTTGAGACCTTAAAACATCTTTTTGCACGTAAAAAGAATGAGTAGGACATTCTTCTTCTTTCAGGCCGCTGTTTGTACATAGCTTGCGATGAGTTGGTATCATAGTATCAGCTTTTTCTTTTGAAAGAGGGTGTTCACCTCTACCAATTTCTTTGATTATTTTTTCTTCAAGGTTTCTTTGATATCCCTCAAGATGGTTTGAATACCATTTTTCGAGCTTTTTTAAATACTCAGGACTTACATAGTTTTTAAAATTTTCAACAAAAACTTGGTTGAGTCGCTTTTGTTCATTTCTTTTATTGTCTTCTACGTCTTGAAAGCTTTTTAGTATTTCTTCAAAATCTGCTAACGTTTTTTCCGGTTTATGGTCGGTATTACAAAGAAATTTATTATTTGTAGTATCACGTTTACAGTTTGGTATTTTTATACCTTGGGATTTTTTTAATTTTTCTAGAATTTCTTTTTTCCGTGGAATAGTCTCATAAAAAAGGGTCTTCCAATCATTGTATTTAGCATCCTTCATAATTTTTTGATCTTTTTCTATACTGTTTTCTAGTTCTTTGATATAGCCTTCTTTAATTTTATTTCCTATAGCATTAAACCATTGATTTTCTTGAGGCTTTAACGAACATTGACTTCCATCTTGGTTACAGATAAATTCTGTATTTAAGCTTTCTGGAGAAATAATTCCTTCATCCAGTATTGTTCCATTAGGAGCTGTTATTGTAAAAATGATTCTTTGATTGTTTTCTATGATCAAAATCATATTATTATTCTGGGATGTTTTCATTTTTATAGGTGGTAATGGTTTAATATTATTGAATACTTTTTCTAGTTCTGGTTCATTATCAATCTCTTTGTTTTTTCCCTTAGTTATTTGTGCAAGACCTATGAGTTGTGGATTATTTTTATATCTTATATTTGTTGAACTAAAGCTTCTTGCTCTATCAAGGCTTGATGTTGCATTGGAGATAAGTGGAAGATTACTATTTCCCGGTATATCATTAGCGCTTTCGTGATTCAGCTGTTGCAAATTATTTGTTATATTTTTACTATATCTGTTTGAAAATGTAAGCAATTTTTGTAATTCTTCTGATTGCTCATCTTTTTTCATATTTTCATACAATGATTGAGCGTCAAAATCTTTTGTCTTTTTGAGGCTTTTGGCAATAGCTTCTTTTCTTGATACTACTATGTCATATGCGTTTTTTGCGCCTATTATAACTGGAGAAAGAACAAAAGATGTTATTAAAATTTTTGTAGTAAATGGAATTTTTTGACTTTTCCATAAGGTCCAAAGTCCCATATATTTTATATATTCAAGGCGATTAGGATCATAAGGATTGCTAGTAAGATTTCCGATTACTGCGTCCATATATTCTTTTAATTGCACAAAATTAGATTTGGTCATGGGTTTTGGCGCCCAAACTTTTTGAGTTTTTGGGTTATAAGTAAACTTCTGGCCACTTTGAGTTCTTTTGTTATTATAGTTTTTACGAGTGACATATTGGTTAAAATTGTTACCTCGATAACCTCTTTGTTTTGCACAATAAAGTGCAGGAGTAAATAATATATTAAATATTATTGCAAGTGATAGTTTTAGTGATACTATTTTTTTCATAATTATAACCTCCATTTAATTTATTTAATATTTAGCTGTCCTAATGCGGCATCTATTTTTGTTGCCAATTCAAAAAGAGAGGCAGCTCTTTGTTCATTATATGGGTGAACTTTACTATGTCCTTCAAGTCTCAATAACCAGTTAGCGGCCATTAAACGCATTTTATTTGTATTTTTTGTTGTTAAATAAGACATTATTCCTCCACCTAAATCTGATGCAATTTCATTGTTGAATCTTAAATCAGATTGATCATAATCTTTTGGGTTCAATGCAGCATGTGTAATTTCATGTCCATAAGTAAAGCTTATTGGACCTTCTTCATTGATACATTTTTTGCCAGCTGGAATGTACATGACACTATCTGCCCATAAACTACGACCACAATCACTATTTTGGGAAGTTTTTAATATTAATACAGGACAATGCCATACTTTTAGAACTTCACATGTTGCGAAATAATCCTCGAGAAGAATCGTATTTATATTTTTGTATTTATAATATTTTTTACTCTCAGGCAAGTAAAAAGAAAATTCTGGTTGTTGGTACTTTTCTTTGAGTTCATGTTTAATAAAAAAAATTTCTTTATGAGCTATTTTTTTGATTTGCTCTTGAAGTTCTTCATGGTTAATATCTTGTGCATTGTTGAAGTCGCAAACAAAATCTTTCTTTTGTTGGTCGTAGTGACAATTTGGTTTTTTTTCAAGCCATCTTAAGAGATTCGTATTATTTTTATCAAGAAAAGGGACTTTCAAAGTAAAACTTATTTCTTGATCTACTTCTTGAGACCATTTATGATCTTCTAGTTTATACGAAAATGCATATTCTGGATAAATTTTTCTTTTGTTTTTATAGAGCTTAATAGTAACTTTTTGGTTGTTTTCATAGATGATATCAGCTTTATAATGATGCGTGAGTGGCGCTTCCATTACTAATCTTAATGGTTTAGTATTTTTTGCCGGTTCTTTACTTTTATCAATATCAGATGGGCTCTTAGATAATCCAGATCCTGTTTCATACATTATTTTTGGTTTTTTATAATTATTAATTTTTGGATTTTTTCTTACTTGTGAACTTCTTAGAGCTCCTATATTTGTTGAATTAAAGTTTTTTGTTTCTATGAATTCAGTTGTCCTATTGGAGATATCTGGTAAGTTATTATTTGGTACATAATTATCTTTTGGATTAATTATATTTCCAAAAGATTGTTGCGGTATATTGTTTGTCGTATTATTGGCATACTTATTTGAAAATGTAAATAATTCTTTTAATTCTTTTGATTGTTTTGTTGGTTTCTGTTCCTTCATCTTTTTATATAATGCTTCAGCATCAAAACCTTTTGTCTTTTTAAGACCTTTTGTAATAGCATTTTTTCTTGCTATTACTATATTATATGCGTTTTTTGCGCCAATTATAACTGGAGAAAGAACAAAAGAAGTTACAAAGATTTTGGAAGTAAGAGGTATTTTCTTGCTTTTCCATAAGGTCCAAAGACCCATATATTTTATATATTCAAGGCGATTAGGATCATAAGGATTGCTAGTAAGGTTTCCGATTACTGCGTCCATATATCCTTTTAATTTTATAAAATCAGATTTAGTCATAGGTTTTGGCGCCCAAACTTTTTGAGTTTTTGGGTTATAAGTAAACTTCTGGGCACTTTGAGTTATTTTGTTATTATAGTTTTTACGAGTGACATATTGGTTAAAATTGTTACCTCGATAACCTCTTTGTTTTGCACAATAAAGTGCAGGAATAAATAATATATTAAATATTATTGCAAGTGATAGTTTTAGTGATACTATTTTTTTCATACTTATAACCTCTATTTAATTATTAATTATAACTCTTCTTCTTGGGATTTTTGAGCTTCTCTTATCCTTGCTGCTTGTTTTTCTAACTTATGCGTTATTAGCTGATATATTGCTGCAGCTTTTTCAAGGTGGGGATTCATTGTTGGTAAGTAATTTTCCAAGAATATCTCCATAAAATTTGTAAAATTTTCTGGTTGTGATTTTAGATATTCATCAAGATTTGTTTTTTCAGCTCCTAAGATCACCAATTCTCTTTTGAATGTTTCTATTTTATCATGTATTTTTTGCAGTTTTTCTTCTTTTGAAGATATAATAAGCCATTTAGAATTTATATTTCTTATTTGTTCGAATGTTTTTCCTAATTCTCTTCTTTTTTTCCACAAAGCATCTTGTAGCATTTTTTCTGTTTCGCTATTTATGATTATATCTTCTTTTTTGGTATTAAGTTGCACAATGTTATTTTTGATTTTTCGAGCTATTTCTTCTTCTTTTTTTACTTTTTTCAGTGTAGAAGTTCTGATTTTCTTGATCTCTCTTTTTACTCTTTGTTTTTCTTTTTTTTCAAAGAGATGTGATATTTTTGATCTGGGATCTTTTTGTATTTGTTTAAAACTTTTTTTTTGTACTTGGCCAAGAGAAGATAAGTAAGATCTGATTTGTTCTATTTCATGTGTTTTATACCATAATTTTATTTTTTCGTTCCAAATCTTAATATCTAAAATTTTTTGTATGTTACTTATTTGTATATCTTTTGTTTTGTTGCTGAGAAATGTAATTTCTTTTTCGATTTTCGCAGCTTCTTTTTCAGCTTTTTTTAAAGCCTTTGCTTTAGACGATATTGTAATAAATGGTGGAAATTGTAACTCTATTTTTCTTTTTGTATCTAAATTTTTGCCCCATTTTCTTCTTTTTTCCCTGATTATAGTATCGAGTTTTTCTTTTTTAGCAAATTTTCTTTCTATAAGATTTGGTAGTCCTTGAAGAACGAGCATTAAGATAAAACGAGTTTTGTTTTTATGTTTATAATTTATAAGTGTGTTATAGTTTGTAGGAAAATGTGGAAAAATATTTTTATTCAGCATTTCTTGAACTTCTTGTAATAAAATAGCGTCAGCGTCTATTTTTTTTATTTGATTTATGATTTGAAGTTCAAACTTTCTGGTGCCTTGAGGGATACCATTTTTTGAAAATATTTTCTTGAGTAATGGTGTTAATTCAAGAATTGTTTGGACAAAAGGGATAATTTCTTTCTGATATCTATTTTGTAGTTTAGCAAATTGAGATATTTCCTGTTGTAGGACTTTCTTTGTACTTTCTTCAGGTGCTTCTTGCATGGCTTTGAGACTACCAGTAATAGATAATACGAGTATTCCAGATATTATTGTTTTTTTAATATATTTCATAATAAAAAACCTCCATTTTAGTTTTATTCTTGTAATAATCTCCATTACCCTCTACTTTTATTATACAGATAGAGGTAAAAAAGTCAACAAAAAGCAAATCGGCTTTCAAACTGAAATCTTTGGCCGTCCCGTTTTGCTTATCAGAAGAGCTTTGTTGGCGATAAATTAAGAGGGTTTTAGCCTTTTAGGGGACATTTTTCTTAGAAAGCTAGGGGTAGAAAGCCCTATATGAGAGATTTTGGCTTTGTGATAGTGAGTTATTTGTTTAAATAGTCAAATAATACTTCACGCTTTACTGCAAGTTCAAAGAAATAAGCAGCTTGTTCTTCGTTGGTGAGATGATATTTTGGACTCATACAGATGCCTTTTTGAGTTTTGCGAAAATATTGGTTTGTAAATTCCCATACTGTATTGGCCCATCTGACTGCATTTCTAAATATACTATCGTTATCATGTGTGGTGGAGGCAAGGTGTAGAGCTCCCCATAAATCTGCTTCGATTTCTCTATTTTGTTGAATTATTCATTTTAGGCTCTTTTCGAGTTCTTTTTGATATTTTTTTTGCC